>Ga0164242_10009221_pt1 | contig 10664 bp, 7 predicted proteins | sample OricomgcompostMG_FD_108783 | JGI IMG/M metagenome (GOLD analysis project Ga0164242, IMG submission 108783) | Miracle-Growth compost microbial communities from Emeryville, California, USA - Original compost - Miracle growth compost (MG) ... | reverse complement strand
GCGAGATGTTTGCGACTGGAGAAGGTTTCGACTGGGCCACCGGCGAAGCTCTGGCATTCGGCTCGTTGCTGTCCGAAGGCTATGGTGTCCGCCTGTCTGGGCAGGATTCTGGCCGCGGCACTTTTTCGCAGCGTCACGCCGTCTGGGTCGACCAGGCCGACGAGCACAAATATGTGCCGCTCTCGACCGTCGAGCACGGGCGGTTCGAGGTGCTCGACAGTCCTTTGAGCGAATATGGCGTGCTCGGGTTCGAATATGGCTATGCGCTCGCCGACCCCAAGACCCTGGTGATGTGGGAGGCGCAGTTCGGCGACTTTGCCAACGGCGCACAGATCATGATCGACCAGTTCGTCGCCGCGGGCGAAGCGAAGTGGCTGCGCGCCAACGGGCTCGTCATGTTGCTGCCGCATGGCTACGAAGGGCAGGGGCCGGAGCATAGCTCGGCCCGTCTCGAGCGCTATCTGCAGCTCTGCGCGCAGGACAATATGCAGGTCGCCAACTGCACAACGCCGGCCAATTACTTCCACCTGCTGCGCCGGCAGATGCACCGCAGCTTCCGCAAGCCACTGGTCGTAATGACGCCGAAGTCGCTGCTCAGGCACAAAATGGCAGTATCGAAGTCAGCGGACTTCCTCGGCGACAGCCACTTCCGGCGCCTGCTGTCTGATCCCTCGGCGCCGGCAGACCAAGAAACGAAGCGACTGGTGCTGTGCTCGGGCAAGGTCGCCTACGACCTCATCGAGGCGCGCGACGCGGCGGGTGATACGGCGACGCAGATTGTTCGCGTCGAGCAGCTCTACCCATTTCCCGGCGAGCCGCTCACCGCAAGGCTTAGCAAGTTGCCCAACCTCGAGGACGTGGTCTGGGCGCAAGAGGAGCCAAAGAACAACGGCGCCTGGTTCTTCGTCGAGCCGTTCATCGAAGCGTGTCTTGCCGAAGCTAAATCACCGGTGCACCGCGCGCGCTACGCCGGCCGCGCCGCCGCGGCGTCTCCGGCGACGGGATTGATGAAGCGACACCAGATGGAGCAGGGCGCGCTGGTCGCGGAGGCGCTTGGCCACAACGTTCGCGAGGAAATCCGGCGGACGCGCAAGGGTTAAGTTAGGTTCAACAGATTTGTCCCCGCGAAGCGGGGACCCAGACTGCGCTCCGGTCTTTGCGGGAGCAAAATGGGAAGAAAAAATGGCTGAAGTCAAAGTCCCCACGCTTGGCGAATCGATTACCGAGGCGACGCTCGGCGAATGGCTCAAGCGGCCCGGCGATCCCGTGCAGGCCGATGAGCCGATCGCCAGCCTCGAGACCGATAAGGTGTCGGTCGAGGTGCCCTCGCCGGTTGCAGGCGTGATGGGCGAACAGAAGGTCGCAGTCGGCGACACTGTCGAGGTCGGTGCGCTGATCGCGACGGTCGAGGAAGGCGGCGCGGCTGCGGCCAAGCCGGCCCCGACTCCGGCGCCGGCCGCGTCACCCGAGCCTCAGCCCAAGGTCGAGGAAGCCGCCCCAGCGACCGCCGGCCAGCAGGCCCCCGCTGGTAGTGTCGATGCCGCTGCGCTGTCGCCATCAGTGCGTCGCGCGGTGCTGGAATATGGCGTCGATCCGGCGACGATCACAGGCACTGGCAAGGACGGCCGCATCACCAAGGACGACGTGGTGGCGGCCGCGCGCAAGGGCGGGCAAAGCACTCCGGCGACGCAGGCTTCTTCGCCCGCTCAGGAGGCGGCGCCGGTCGACAGCGGCCGCAAGGAGGAGCGTGTTCGGATGACGCGCCTCCGCCAGACGATCGCCAAGCGTCTCAAGGAAGCGCAGAACACCGCGGCGATGCTGACCACGTTCAACGACGTGGACATGAGCTCAGTCGTCGAGGCACGGACCAAGTACAAGGACTTGTTCGAGAAGAAGCACGGCGTCCGGCTCGGCTTCATGGGCTTCTTCGTGAAGGCCGCGTGCATGGCGCTAAAGGATATCCCCGCGGTCAATGCCTCGATCGAGGGTGAGGAAATCGTCTATCGCGACTACGCCGACATCTCGGTTGCAGTTTCCGCGCCACAGGGGCTCGTCGTTCCTGTCATCCGGGACGCCGATCAGCTCTCGGTCGCCGAAATCGAGAAGACGATCGGCGACTTCGGCCGTCGCGCAAAGTCGGGCGAGCTCAAGATGGAGGAAATGAAAGGCGGCACCTTCACCATTTCCAATGGTGGCGTGTTCGGCTCGCTCCTGTCGACGCCGATCATCAACCCGCCGCAGTCGGCCGTGCTCGGGCTCCACCGTATCGAGGATCGCCCGGTGGTCCGCGACGGTCAGGTGGTAATCCGGCCGATGATGTACCTCGCGCTCAGTTACGACCATCGCCTGGTCGACGGCCGCGAGGCGGTGACGTTCCTCGTCGCCCTGAAGAACGCGATCGAGGACCCGACGCGGATCTTGATTGACCTTTGAGCCCCAGCCGTTCGCCCCGACTAGCCGTGATGTGTATCGACATGGCGTATCGAGGGGCAGGTGTCTCGATACGAGCCCTCGACAAGCTCGGTCTCTACTCGACACGAACGGTGATGATTATGTGTCGCTCGTGAGAGTGAGGAAATATGGCAGACCAGCAATACCACTATGATGTTCTCGTAATCGGCGCCGGGCCTGGCGGTTACGTCGCTGCGATTCGCGCGGCGCAGCTTGGCCTTAAGACCGCTTGCGCCGAGTCGCGCGAGACGCTGGGCGGCACCTGCCTAAATGTCGGCTGCATCCCATCGAAGGCGATGCTCCATGCTTCTGAATTTTATGAGCACGCCGCGAGCGGCGCGATGGCAAAGCTGGGCGTCAAGGTCACACCTGAACTCGACCTCGATACGATGCACGGCCAGCGCAAGGACGCGGTCAAGCAGCTTACCGGCGGGATCGAATTCCTGTTCAAGAAGAACAAGGTGACGTGGCTCAAGGGCCGCGCCAGCTTCGAAGACGCGCATACCGTCTCGGTGGGCGGGGACAAGGTGACCGCGAAGAACGTCGTCATCGCCACCGGCTCATCGGTGACGCCCCTGCCCGGCGTCACGATCGACCAGAAGGTGGTGGTGGATTCTACCGGTGCGCTTGAGCTACCGAAGGTGCCCGAGCACCTGGTGGTGATCGGCGGCGGCGTAATCGGGCTGGAGCTCGGCTCGGTATGGCGGCGTTTAGGTGCTAAGGTTACCGTAGTCGAGTTTCTCGACCAGATCCTGCCCGGCTTCGATGGCGAGGTCCGCAAGGAAGCCAACAAGATCATGAAGAAGCAGGGAATTAATTTCCTGCTCGGCACCAAAGTGGCCGGCGTGACGGTGAAGGGAGAGAAGGCGACGATCACCGTGGAGCCGGCAAGGGGCGGCGCTGCCGAAACGATCGAAGCCGATTGTGTGCTCGTGTCGATTGGCCGCAAACCAAACACCGACGGCCTGGGTCTCGAGAAGATCGGTCTTGTCCCCAACGCGCGAGGCCAGATCGAAACCGATCACGAATTTGCTACCAAAGTCCCCGGCGTTTGGGCGATCGGCGATGTCATCCCTGGGCCGATGCTTGCCCACAAGGCCGAAGACGAGGGCATCGCGGTGGCAGAGAATATCGCGGGGCTGACCGGTATCGTGAACCACGATGTAATCCCGTCGGTCGTCTACACCTGGCCCGAGATCGCCGGTGTCGGCCTGACCGAAGAAGCGGCGAAAGAGCGCGGCGAGGTAAAGGTCGGCAAATTCCCGATGCTTGCCAATTCGCGAGCCAAGACTAACCACGAGCCCGATGGCTTCGTAAAGGTCGTCGCCGACGCCAAAACGGATCGTGTGCTCGGCGTGTGGATTATCGCGTCGGTCGCCGGTACGATGATCGCACAGGCCGCGCAGGCGATGGAATTTGGCGCCACGTCCGAGGACATTGCCTACACCTGCCACGCCCATCCGACGCATTCGGAGGCGATCAAGGAAGCGGCGATGGCGGTGCAGGGAAAACCAATTCACATTTAGTCCCGCCTATCCTAATTTTTCCAGGGCTTGTGCCTTTCGGAGGGCTTCGGCGAACACACTCGATCGAGCGGCGTTGCCCAGGGCAGCGCGCTCGAGTGCAAACGAGCATCAAAATTCTTCAACGAGGGCCTTGAGCAGATGAGCGATCCCGCTTGGGCCCTGAATTTTGGGTCTCTCGCGAGAACAGGTGCTCGGATTTAGCCCGATGCGTTCCAGGATCAGGTCCAGCCGCCGAATGCCAGCCTCGAAAAAACCGACGTGATGGCCACACCCTGAAGGCTAGCTCGGCCGAGCCAACAATGTTCTCCACCGCTCGCGCGCCTTGGCGCTCCATATGGCGCCGGCGTCGGGGTAGAACTCTTCATAAGCCGGCACGCCTTCGGGCAGCACCACCCAAGGTAGCTTAGTCGAGGTGTAGATGTGCACGTCGGGCGGCACCTTCCCCGGTGTGTCGAGCGTGCCGACGCGGACGAACGCGGCCTTGTGGCCCGCGCCGCCGTAATGGCTCCACAACGCGACACGGCAACGCGGACAGCGAACGATTTCTTGACCCTTGCCGCTCGCGGATGGCGTCATAATCGTCTCCGGTTCGCCTTCGACCTCCAGGCAGTTGCGCTCGATCACGGCATTGATGACGAACGCGCTGCCGGTTTCGGTCTGGCACCAGGTGCAATGGCAGCAATGAACAATCATCGGTACGTCGGTCATCCGATACCGCACGTTGCCGCAGGCGCATCTTCCTTCAAGGCTCATTGTCGATCTCCTTGCAGCGGCGATCATTACGCCTTTTGGAGTGCACTTCGCCCGATCAGTGCTGCGACCAGCAAGGTCATCACACCGGCCGCCGCCGCCGCGATCCACAGTGCGGCAATTCCCATCCGCTCGAATTCGTACCCGCCGATTACCACGCCGGCACCGAACCCGAGCCACAGCACGAGGTGCGGCACCCAGCCGAGCGGCGTCCCCTTGCCAATCAGCGCATCGGCGAGCGTCTCTCCGAACTTCACGAGCGTGCCCGTCATATAGGTCAGTCCGATCGCGATCTTGCCGTCGCGACTGAATACGCCATTTTCGGCGCCCATCGCGACCGCAAGCAGCATCAGCGGGAATTGCCGGTCGGTGAAGCCGGCGAGCAGCGCCGCAAGCGTCAGCAATACCGTCACCGCGAGCATAGCCATTGCCTCTCGCCTGGCAGGAAAGCGGGCCGCAAGGATCGCTGCAATCATCACGCCGCAGACAAAGGCGAGGATAAGTGCGAGCGCAGTCCACACGTTAGCATAGTTGCCGGTCACGAAGGCGACGCCAAGCTTGGTCGTATTACCTGTCATGAATGAGGCGAAGAACCCGCCGAGACTGAGGTAAGCGAGGGCGTCGACGATGCCGGCGAGAGCGGCGAGAAACGCGGCGACGGCAGCGGAAACCGAAGAACGAGCCATGATTCCTTCATGCCGAGGCTGGACGCGGGTTTCTACTCCATTCTTTGCCGTCCATCGACGGCGCGCTACAGCGAGGTAATGAGCAACGCCCCCTGGCAAATCGGCCCGATCCTTCCTTGGCTCGATTTGATCGGCATTGCGGTATTCGCGGCGACCGGGGCGCTGGCGGCAGCACAGCGCGGGCAGACGCTGGTGACGCTAGCCTTCTTTGCACTGATTACAGGAGTCGGCGGCGGTACCGTGCGCGATCTGCTGATCGGCGCCCCTGTCTTCTGGGTCGGAGACCGGCTGGCGGCGCCGGTGTGTCTGGTGATGGCGCTGCTGGTCTGGGTGACGCCCGAGCGCTGGTGGAAAGGAGCGGCGCTGATCTGGCTCGATGCCATCGGGCTCGCCGCTTATGCCGTGTTCGGCGCCGGCAAGGCGCTTGGCTTCAGCGTGCCGCCGGTCTCTGCGGTGGTGATGGGGGTGATCTCCGCGTGCGTCGGCGGAATCATCCGCGACGTCTTGGCCGGCGAGCCGTCGATCCTGATGCGGCCGGAATTGTACGTGACTGCCGCGGCGCTTGCCGCGACGCTGTACGTGATGCTGCGGATGATGGGCTTGCCGGCCTATGAGGCGGCGGTGATCGCGGCAGCTGCCGGATTCGGCTTGCGAGCGGCGGCGATACATTGGAACCTGGCGCTGCCTGCCTATCGGGGGCGAAAGGAAGTCAGCGAGGAGCATTGAGGATGGGGCGGCGAAATAGCCGAAATCCATTCTACTCCGCCGCCGCCTTGCGCTGCCGGTTGAGTGCGATGAACGCCGCGCGATCGCGGTCCTCCTCGCGAACCTTCTGGCGGGCGCGCATCAGGTCCTTCCAGCCGATGTAGCCGAGCAAGCTTCCGTCGTCGGGCGAGACCACCGGCAGATGCGCGACGTTCGCCGCCATCATCTTGTCGACCAAACTCTCGAGATAGTCGCCGGGATCGGCGACGATAATCCGCGTGCCGGCGAGCAGCTCGCCCAGCGTGGCATGCCGACTCTTGCCTGCGCGGCGCCACGCCATCACTGAGGGTGGATCGATGATGCCGATCACGCGACCGTCGGGGTCGACCACAGGAAAGCTCGGGTGGCGGCGCTCGGGATCGGTCAGGAAACTTACTGCACCCTGCAGCGTCATCGAGGCCGGCACGGTCTGCACGTCGCGCGTCATCACCTCAGCAACGCGGGTCAGGACGAACGGGTCAACGCGATATTCGCGGACGATGTGGTGCCCGCGCCGGGCGATTTTCTCGGTGAGGATCGAGCGCTTCATCAATAGCACGGTGACGAGGTGTGCGGTCGCGCAGGCTGCGATCAACGGCAGCAGCACGCTGGTATCGCCGGTTAGCTCCACCGCGAAGAAAGTCGCAGTCAAGGGCGCGCGCATCGTCCCGCCCATTGTTGCCGCCATCGCCAGCAGAGCCCAGAAGCCGGGGCTTGCCGCCGGCAACCAGCCGTCGAGCGCCGCGCCCATCGCGCCACCCATGATGAGTAGCGGCGCGAGAATGCCCCCCGACGTCCCGGAGCCGAGCGCTACCGCCCAAATGATTGCCTTCACAATGAGGAGCAGCAGCGCAATTTTGAGGATTGCCCCGCCCGCGAGCATCCGTGCGATATTGTCGTAACCCACGCCGAGCGCATGTGGCTCGATCAGGCCGCCGATGCCGACGACCAGGCCGCCGATCATCGGCCACCACATCCAGTGGATCGGCAGCTTGAGGAAGGCATCCTCGCAGCCATAGACGAGCTGCGTCAGCACGACCGACAGCAGCCCCCCGGCAATGCCGATGAACACCCAGGCGGCAAGACCTTCGAGCCCGATCGGCATCGTCCCGTGGAACGGGAACAGCGGCGACGGCATGGCAAGCGCCGTGCGGCCGACCTCGGCCACGATCGCGGCCACGGCGACCGGCACGAAGCTGCGCGGCGTCCACTCGAACAGCAGTAGTTCGACCGCCAGCATGATTGCGGCAATCGGCGTCCCGAACACCGTCGTCATCCCCGCCGCGGCGCCGGCGACGAGCAGCGTCTTGCGCTCACTGTCCGTAACCGGCAGCGCCTGCGCGATTAGCGAGCCGATCGAGCCGCCAGTCATGATAATCGGTCCTTCGGCACCGAACGGGCCACCGGTGCCGATTGAGATCGCCGAGGAGATCGGCTTTAGAATCGCTACCTTGATGTCGAGCTGCGACCGGCCAAGCATGATCGCTTCAATCGCCTCGGGAATGCCGTGGCCGCGAATCTTGTCGCTGCCGTAGCGCGCCATCAGTCCGACCACCAGCGAACCGATCACCGGTACCAGTGCCGACGAGAGCGGCAGCTGGTGATCTCCGAGATTGAGATTGGCGAAGCTGAACGTGCCGAGATAGGCGAGATTGGTGCACAGGCGGATCAGCCCGAGCAGCACGATTCCCCCGAACAGCGCGGCCACGGAGACCACAACGGCGATCAGCGAAATCAAGATGACGCGGGGTTCGGTGGTGAAATCGCCGAGGCGGCGATCAATACGGTCGGTGCTCAAGCTCTTCGGTTCCCCAAGGCGTGCCGAACGGCCTTGCGAGGCACTGTATCGCACCACGATGTAAACTCAAACGCAATCGTGCCGCTGCCCGTCAATCATCGCGGCGAAGGCAGGAAAACATGTGCGGCAGGGAAACCATCGAGCAATCGTGCCAAGAGGAGTCGAAGCGCGACGCGCCCTGAAACTTCGTTCAGGACGAACGGGTCCGATCAAGAGCGCAGTTAATTTCGCACCAACCCGACATCGCTGAATGGCTTGGGTTCGATCGGCGGAATGCTCGATTCGTTCAGCTCACATTGCCAAAAGCCGACGTCGATCCAACGGCCCTGCTTATAGCCCACCTCGCGGTAAACGCCGGCGCGGCGGAAGCCCGTCGCTTCGTGCAGCGCGATCGAATGGTCGTTGGGAAGCGCGATCGCGCCGATCGCCTGAGTGAAGCCCTGCGCGCGCAGCGTGTCGATGAGTGCCTCGTAAAGAAGCCGACCCATCCCTTGGCCCTGCACTGGTCCCGCGACATAGATCGAGGTCTCCACGACGTAACGATACGCCGGCCGCTCGCGGAATTTCGACGCATAAGCATAGGCCAGCACGCCACCTTCCGGATCCCCGTTGGTCGCCACCAGCCAGGGATAGAAACCGTCCGAGGCCTCGATCCGGTGGCGCATCGCGCGGGCGTCCGGCGGGTCGATCTCGAAGGTCGAGGTGCCAGTCAGCACATAAGGGGCGTAGATCGCCGCGATGGCCGCGGCATCCTCGGGGCGAGCGGGCCGGATCGCGATCATGCGCCGAGCTTCGCCAGGATCGCGTGCATCAAGCTGACATCGCGGGGATCGGGCTCCGCCGGTCCCAGCGCCCCGCACTCGAGGCACCGCGCCTGGATTGCCGCGCCGGTCGAGATGCGGCGCATCTCGCCAAGCACTTGGGCGAAGACTGCCCGGCGCTGTGCCGCGATACGGCTGAACGCGTCGCCCTGGCTTGTCGTATCGTCGTCGTCATCATCGTTACGCGCGAGTTGCATGGCGAGATTGGCCCATTTGCTCGGCTTTTTCTCTAGGTATTCGGCATGGACCTTTGCGGGATCAAGGCCCGCGCGCCGCGCCGCCTCGGCGACGGCATCGTCGAGCGTGCCGAATCGGTCGACCAGTCCCAATTGATGTGCGGTGCCGCCGTCCCAGACATGACCCTGGGCGATTTCATTGACTCTTTCCGGGGTCATGTGGCGCGCCGCAGCGACGCGAGCGACGAACTCGTTATAGCCGTTCTCGATACCCGCCTGGAAAATCGCATCGACCGTTGGGTTAGTGCCGCCGATTATATCGGGCTGACCCGAAAGCGGTGTCGTCTTGATGCCGTCGGTGGTGACGCCGATCTTTTTCAGCGTGTTCTCGAAAGTGGGAATGATGCCGAAGATGCCGATCGAGCCGGTGATCGTGTTTGGTTCGGCGAAGATCATGTCGCCCGCGGTCGACACCCAATAGCCGCCAGACGCGGCCAGACTGCCCATCGAGACAATCACCGGGAGCTTCCGAGCCTTGGCTTGCATTATCGCCGAGCGAATTTCCTCAGAGGCGAAGGCGGACCCGCCAGGCGAATCCACGCGCACCACCAGCGCCTTGAGGTTTTTCTTGGCGAGACCGTTCAGCATCAACCTGGAGAGGGTGTCCCCCGCCGCTTCGCCGGGGCCGCCCTTGCCGTCGATGATGTCGCCGGCGACAGTCAGGACGCCGATCGCGGGACCGCCCGTCGGTAGCGGATGCGCGTCGATATAATCGTCAAGATCGATCTTGTTGAAGCTGCCCACCGGCTTGCCCGCGGGGGCGCCGGCGATCTGCGCGACGCGCCGTCCGAAAGCAATGCGGTCGCCAAGCTTGTCGACGATATGCGCGGCGAGATTTGCCTTGGCGATGTCGCCGCCCGCGGCTTCGATCGGCTTGTCGGGCTGGGTGAGGAATGGCGCAATGGCCGCCCGTGGTCGTGCCTGCTTCACGCCCTGTCGCCATTGCTCGAAAATTGCTCCGTAGAGCTGCTGGTCGGCCTGTTTGGCCTCGGGCGAGGCATCGGCGCGGGTGTAGGGCTCGACGTAGCTCTTGAACTTGCCGACGCGGTAGACGTGGACATCGACGCCCAATTTGTCGATCAGCCCCTTGTAGTAGAGCTGCGAACCGCCCGGTCCGAGGAACAGTGATCCGCCCATTGGATTGAGCCAGATCTCGCTTGCTTCCGAGGCGAGGCGATAGCCCGAATCGGTGTAGGCGGTGGCGTAGGCGAGCACCGGCTTGCCGCTGGCGCGCACCTTGCCGAGCGCCGAGGCAACTTCGCTGATCGCCTCGGGATAGCCGCCGCCGAAATGATCGAGATCGAGCACCACCGCCTTGACGCGGTCGTCAGTGCGTGCGGCGCTGATTGCTCGGACGAGGTCGCGCAAACGATATTCGTGGGCGACCTGCTGGCCCGAGAGGATCGCCATCGGACTCACCGCGTGCGGTTGTTCGACGATCGTGCCGTCAAGATCGAGATCGAGCGCACCATCATGGATCGTCGCCGGGTTCGAGCGCATGTTGAGCACCGCGAACAGCAGACCGAAAAACATGAGCATGAAGACCAGGACGAGTGCATCCTTGATACCGACCAGGATCTTCCAGGCGCCTTTGACCAGCTTCACCGCGTCGCTCCCTCGCTTCCCCGCATGGTGCTTGGCCTTGGCTAGAG
>Ga0164242_10009220_pt1 | contig 10666 bp, 5 predicted proteins | sample OricomgcompostMG_FD_108783 | JGI IMG/M metagenome (GOLD analysis project Ga0164242, IMG submission 108783) | Miracle-Growth compost microbial communities from Emeryville, California, USA - Original compost - Miracle growth compost (MG) ... | reverse complement strand
TACTGCTCGGAGATGGGGAGCGGGTTGGAGGCGTCCAGCTCCTGGATGTAGCCGAAGGTGGCGTTGGTCTTGAAGACCAGCCCCCAGAACAGGGGCACGTAGAAGCGGCTGAAGGCGGTGTAGCGCGCGAAGTTGAAGCTGCCGCCGAGGAAGCTGGGGGCGAACTCCGCGGACGCGAACTGCATGAACCCCTTGGAGGGGAAGAGCCGGTTGTTCCGGCGGTCCCAGGTGAGGGAGAAGCGCACCGAGCTGGTGTCGCCGTTGCGGAACCGGTTGGCGAGCGGGAGCTGGGAGTCGAAGTTGCTGCCCGGCTCCACGTTCACGAACTCGCGGGTGTAGGTGAGGCTCCCGAGCACGTCCTCCCAGAAGTGGTACCCGAGCGTGACGTCCCCGCCGGTGGAGTCGCGGATGAAGTCGATCTGGTCGGTCTGGGTCCGGTAGAAGTCCGCGGAGAAGAGGTAGTCGGTGTCGAGGAAGTACGGGTCGTAGAACGAGAGCTGGACCAGCGAGCGGAGCCCGGAGATCTGCGCGGACGCGGAGACCGTCTGCCCCCAGCCGAGGAAGTTGTTCTGGCTGATCTGCGCGGTGAAGATGAAGCTCTCCACGCTGGAGAAGCCGAAGCCCAGCTGGAAGGTGCCGGTGGCCTTCTCCTTCACCTCCACCTTGATCACCACGTGGCTGTCGTCGCTGCCAGGCTTCTGGGTGACGTCCACGGTCTCGAAGAAGCCGAGCGCGGTCACCCGGTCCTTGCTCAGCCGCATCCCGGTGCCGTTGAACAGCTCCCCTTCGTAGACGCGCAGCTCGCGGCGGATCACCCGATCCCGGGTCTTGGTGTTCCCGACGATGTCGATCCGCTCGATGGTGACCGGCTTCCCCTTCTGGATGTGGAAGGTGAGGTTGATGGTCCGCGGCGCCTCGGCCGGCGGGGTGGCCGGGTTGATGTTCGCGTAGGCGTAGCCCTGGTCGTAATAGAGGTCGGTGATGGTCTGGATGTCGGTGGCGATCTCCGAGCGGTTGAACCACTCGCCCTCCTTGGAGGTCATCCCCGCCAGCATCGTCTCCTTGGGCGCGATCAGGTCGCCCTCGAAGTCGATCTTGCCGATCCGGTAGCGCTCGCCCTCGTCGACCTTGATCGTGATGTAGATGTAGCGCTTGTCCGGCGAGATCGAGATCAGCGGCTTCTCGACCTTCACATTGACGTAACCGCGGTCCAGGTAGGTGGCCTGGATCACCGCCAGATCGCGCTGGAAGGCCTCCTCGCGGTAGGTCCCTTCGCTGGTGATGAAGCTCAGGAAGCTGGCCTCCTTGGTGTACATCACGTCCTTCAGGTCGGACGCCGGCACGTGGTTCGCGCCGATGAAGGAGATCTGCTTCACCTGGACCTTGGCGTGCTCGTTGACCACGAACACGACGTCCACCTCGCCCGCGCTCCCCGGCACCGGGTCGATCCGGTGCTGGACCTCCGCCAGGAAGTAGCCCTTCTCCACGTACTTGTCGGTGATCTTGGCCTGGGCCTTCTGGATCGCGTCCAGGTCCAGGATGCTGAAGGCCTTGATGGTGATCGCTTCCTTGAAGTCGTCCTTGGAGAGCTCCTCCAGCCCCTCCATCTTCACCGACCGCACCACCGGCCGCTCTTTGACCCGGACGACGTAGACGATGCCCTTCGGGGTGCGGTTCACGAACAGCTGCACGTCCGTGAAGTAGTGCAGCCCCCAGACTGCCTTGAGATCGTCCGCGGTCAGGCCGGCGTCGAACGTCTGGCCGACCTTGTTGCGGAGCACGCGGCGGATGGCCTCCGGCTCGGTGCGCTTGGCGCCCTCGACCTGGATCTCCACCACCGTGTCCAGGGACTGGGCCGGCTTGAGGAGCGGCGCGTCCAACGGCTTGAGCTGCAGCTGACCCGCGTCCAACGACTGGGCCTGGGCTTGCACGGGGACGAGCCCGAACGCCAACAGGGCGACGAGCGGCAGCCAGCGGAGAAGAGTGGGTCGGGCGGGGGTCCTCAAAGATCCTTCGGGCCGGTCGAGAGGGCGCGCAATGTAGGGGATCCCCTTCGGCGCCCACAACGCAAAAGCGTACGGAAATCGACCCTGCCTGCTTGCATGAGAAGACATTGGAGTCACGCTCGAGATCCGCTCACGCCGCCAACACGCGGCCCTGGCTCAGCCGGAGCCGGCGCGGCATCGCCTGGGCGAGCTGCTCGTTGTGCGTGACCACCACCATGGTGATCCCCAGATCGCGGTTCACCTCGCGCAGGAGCTGGTGGATGCCCTCGCCGGTGGCCGGGTCCAGGTTCCCGGTGGGCTCATCCGCGAGGAGCAGCCGGGGCTCCAGCACCAGCGCGCGGGCGAGCGCCACCCGCTGCGCCTCGCCCCCGGAGAGCTCGCCCGGCCGGTGCTCCACGCGGGCGCCCAGGCCCACCCGGTCCAGCAGAACGCGCGCCTTGCGCAGCGCCTCCTGGCGATCTCCGCGCTGGAGGAGCGCCGGCATGGCCACGTTCTCCAGGGCGGTGAACTCCGGCAACAGGTAGTGGCTCTGGAAGACGAAGCCGATGGTGCGGTTGCGGAACGCGGCCACCTCCGCGTCGTTCATCTGGAAGATGGACTCGCCGGCCACGCGCAGGGTGCCTGCGGCGGGCGCGTCCAGGGTGCCGATCACATGGAGGAAGGTGCTCTTCCCCGCCCCGGACGCGCCGATGAGCGAGACCAGCTCGCCCTGCTCCAGGTCCAGAGACACGCCGCGCAGGACGTCGATCCGCTTGCCGTGCAGGTAGTAGCTCTTGAAGACCTCGCGGACCTCGACGAACGCCATGGCCTACTCCGCCTTCAGGCCTTCGACGGGCTCGACCCGTGAGGCTTTGAGCGCCGGATAGATGGACGCGAGGTAGGTGATCAGCACGGCGATGATCACCGCCAGCGCCGTCTGCAAAGGCTCGATCTTCACCGGCAGGTTCGGGATGTAATAGACCTCTGGATCGAGCTTGAGCCCGAACTTCTCGATGAAGAAGCACCAGGCGAGCCCGCTCACCAGCCCCAACAGCCCGCCGGCGATGCCGATCTGGAGGCCCTCGGCGAGAAAGATCTTCACGATCCCGCCGTCGCTCACGCCCAGGGCCTTGAGCACGGAGATCTCCTTCCGCTTCTCCAGCACCAGCATGATCACCGTGGCCACGATCAGCCCCGCGGCGACGATCACGATCAAGGAGAGGATGATCCCCATCACCAGCTTCTCCAGCCGGAGCGCGGAGAAGAGGTTGTGGTTCATCTCCCCCCAGTCCTTGGTCTGGTAGGGATACCCGTCCAGCCGCTCCAGGACCTGATTGGAGATCCGCCGCGCGTCGTTGACGTCCGCGACCTTGAGCTCGATCCCGGTCACGCCCTTCTGGCCGAAGAAGGTCTCCGCCTGCGAGAGATCGATGTACGCGAACTTCGAGTCGTACTCGTACATCCCGGTGTAGAAGATCCCGCCCACCCGGAAGGGGCGGCTCTTCGGCATGGGTCCCTGGGGACCGAGCGCGCCGCCCAACGGCGAGACCACGTTCACCCGGTCCCCCACCCGGACCTTGAGCGTTCCGGCCAGCTCGCGGCCGATCAGGATCCCGGGGAGCACCTGCGGGCCGGCTGCCTGCGCGGGCGCGTTGATGAACGGATCCGCGGCCGGTGGCGCCTTGCCCAGCGCCTTCACCCCCGGGTTGGCGCCCAGCCGGCTGGGATCCTCCAGGGACGAATCGGTCGAGCCCGAGGGGTTGGCGTCGATCCGCTCCGGGTGGGTGAGGTTGTCGATCGACCCGCCGGGGAGCACGTTCTTGGGCAGCTCGATCACCTGCCCCACCGTCTTGGGATCGATCCCCTTGATGATCACCCCGTCGATGTTCTGGTCGGAGGCGATCATCACCTGGTTCATGATGAAGGGGGTCTGGCCGGTCACGCCGGGGACGGTGCGGACCTTCTTCATCACGTCCTGGTACTCGTCCATCGGCTCGCCGTACTTGAGGACCACGGCGTCCGCGTTGGTGCCCAGGATCTTCTTCTGCAGGTCCACTTCGAAGCCGCTCATCACCGACAGCACGATGATCAGCGCCATCACCCCCACGCCCACCCCGCCCACGGAGAGCGCGGTCATCATCGCGGTGGGGGTCTGCTCCCGCGCCTTCCAGGCGTTGAGCGCCTCGGTGGCGAGCAGCGGGTCCTTCTCCCCCAGCTTGCGGATGCGGGTGTGCTCCACCGCGGCCTCGGCGGCCCGCAGCATGGCCAGGAGCAGGAGCGGCGGGACGATCCCGAACAGGAGGACCGCGAGCACCCCGAGCAGGAGCCTGGGCCGGAACACCGCCACATGCCGGCGGGCGACGAAGAGCTCGAACCCGCCGCGCAGATCCAGCCGCCCGCTGCCGGAGACCACGAAGCCGGAGGTGATCCCCAGCACCATGATCAGCACCAGCACGCAGTAGGTGAGCCAGAAGCTGACCTCCGGCCGGCCAATCAGCCCGGCCAGGTAGAGGACCTCGCGCAGGCGGAAGCCCACGTTGAGCGCCAGCCAAGGCGAATAGGCGACCAGCGAGAGGACGATGGGGACGGGCAACCCGAAGTAGAGGAACCCGAGCGTGGCCTCCGGGCCGGCCAACCGGCGGGACCGCGCCGCGCCCAGGAAACCCGCCGCGAACGCCAGCCCCGCCGCGGCCACCGCCGAGATCGCGAAGGCCGCCAGCGCGGGGAGCGCCGCCTTCTGGCCACCGCTTCCGCCGCCCGCGAGCAAGGTCTGGAGCAAGAGCAGCAACAGCTCCGAACAGAGGATGCCGCCGCCGTAGGCGAAGAGCGTGCTCCAGTGGAAGTCCTGATAGCGCGCCAGCGGCGGATGGAGCGGCGCGCCCACCGCTTCGCTGGGCGCCACGGCGGGGAGCGCCACCTGCTTGACGCCCGCCGCCATCACCGCGCAGCCGGCGATCCACCCGGCGATCCCCAGGAGCAGCCAGCCGCCGTGGCTGACCGCGCCCAGCGCCGTGGGATGACCGAGCGCTCCGACCAGCTTGAGCACCGAGGCCAGCCCGGCGTAGAGGCCCCCCCAGCCGAACGCGTGCAGCATCGCCTGGACCAGCGCGGGGGCCAGCGCGCCTTCGCGGGTGAGCGCCACGCCCAGGCAGGCCATCCCGAAGAGCGCCCCCAGCGCGCCCAGGGTGAACACCCCGGGGCGGATTTTCGCACGGTACGTCGGCCTGCCTTGCGGCGCGGACGGGGCGGCGGGACCGGGCAGCGCGGGGTCGGACATCTGCGGGGGGCGGTCTGTCACTTCCCGAGCGGCTTGAGCAAGGGAAAGAGGATCACGTCGCGGATGGAGGCCGCGTCGGTGAAGAGCATCGCCAGGCGGTCAATGCCGATGCCCTCGCCGGCGGTCGGCGGCATCCCGTGCTCCAGCGCCCGGATGTAGTCCTCGTCGTAGTCCATCGTCTCTTGCTGGCCGCGCTCCTTGGCCTCCAGCTGCGCCACGAAGCGGCCCTTCTGGTCCACCGGATCGTTGAGCTCGGAGAAGGCGTTGGCGATCTCGCGGCCGGCGACGAACAGCTCGAACCGGTCGGTCATTTCCGGCCGCTGGTCGTTTCGCCGCGCCAGGGGGCTGACCGCGGTGGGGAACTGGGTGATGAAGGTCGGCTGGACCAGGGTGTGCTCCACGTGCTGCTCGAAGAGCGCGCCCACCAGCTCCCCCAGGTCCATCTGCTCGATCGCGCGGCGCTCCGCGTCCGGGTGCGGGTGCTGGAGCAATTCGTGCCGCAGGCGGTCCGGGTCGAGCATGTCCTTGTCGGAGAGGCCGGGGACGGACTCGCGGATGGCCTCCGCCATCGGGATGCGCTTCCAGCCCTTGCCGAAGTCCAGCGCGTGGCCCTGGTAGGTCACCTTGGCGGAGCCGGTCACCCGCTCCGAGGCGGTGGCGATGAGCTCCTCGGTGAGGTCCATCAGGTCCTCGTACGTGGCGTACGCCTGGTAGAACTCGAGCATGGTGAACTCGGGGTTGTGGCGGGTGCTGATCCCCTCGTTCCGGAAGTTCCGGTTCACCTCGTAGACGCGCTCGAACCCGCCCACGACCAGGCGCTTGAGGTAGAGCTCCGGGGCGATCCGCATGTACAGATCGATGTCCAGCGCGTTGTGGTGGGTGCGGAACGGCCTGGCCGCGGCGCCGGAGACCAGGGGGTGCATCATCGGGGTCTCGACCTCGAGGAAGTCCCGGCCGTCCAGGAACTCACGCAGGTGGCGCACCAGGAGATTTCGCTTGAGGAACGCCTGCTTCACCTCCGGGTTGGAGATGAGGTCCAGGTAGCGCTGGCGGTAGCGGACCTCTACGTCCGTCAGGCCGTGCCACTTCTCCGGCAGCGGGCGGAGCGACTTGGTCAACGGGCGGTACTCGGTCGCCTGGACCGTGAGCTCGCCGGTCTTGGAGCGGATGAGCTTGCCGGTGACGCCCACGAAGTCGCCGGTGTCCGTCAGCTTGTAGAGCTCGAAGGCGTCGCCCAGCGCGCCCTTGTTGAGCATCGCCTGCAGCTCGCCTGAGTGATCGCGGAGCTTGAGGAACGCCATCTTCCCGAAGCTGCGGTTGAGGATCACCCGCCCGGCGACGGTGACGGTGAGGTTGAGGGCGTCCAGCTGCTCCGGGGTGTGGGCCGCGTAGGTCTCCGCCAGCGCCCCCAGCGCGTGCGTAGGACGGAAGCCATTGCCGTAGGGGTTGGCGCCCAGCTCCTTCCACTTGCGCGCCTTGTCCAGGCGGTGGTCGTAGATCTCCTGCTCTTTGGAGCTCAGCTCGCTCGCGTCGTGGGTCTCGTCGTGGTCAGCCATGAGAAGCGGCGCAAGCTATTCGCAGGGGGGGGTGAACGCAACGCTCGCCTTGCAGGCCTCCTCGGGCGCGACCGGCCGGCAAGACGGGAGCCCCTTGAACCTGCGCGGCCTTTGAATTCGTGCGAAAAGGCCGCATCTCACCAGCATGGATCCGCCCAGCAGCCCCGCAGCGTTGTTGTCCGAGCTGGCCAAAGGCCCGGTCCACCCGCGCCTCCTCGACTGGCTGATCCGCGCGCTGGGCCCGGAGCACCCGGTGGCGAAGGCGCTGGGCCCGGAGGAAGACCCGGAGCTGTCGGAGGGCGTCTCGCTTGCGCGCTGGCGGGAGGCGCTGGCCCTGGCGTTCGACCACGCCCCCGGCCAGAGCCCGGAAGATCGTTGGCGGTGGATTGGCGGCCGGATGTCCGAGGGCTTCTTCCAGAGCGAGCTGGGCGCCCTGGTCGCTCAATCCCTCCACGGCGCGCCGGCGGAGCGGTACATCTCGATCATCCCCAAGGTGATCGCGCTCGGGCGGTCGGACCTGGGGGTGGAGATCCACCCCGCCTCGGATGGCGGGTGGTGGGTGGAGATAGAAGACGATCGGCCGCGCCCGGAGTTCGTCGCCGGATGGGTGGAGACGGCGCTCCGCCGCGCCGAGCCCCACCCGAAGGTGGTGATCACCGCCCGCGGTCACTCCCGTTACACGCTCCACGCGTCGTGGTGACGGCCGGGCCTTGAAGTCTGGGGCCCAGCCGGCAAGCGCCTACTGCCCTGGGACGGTCAGCTTCTCCGGGGCCGCTGGCTGTTCCGCGCGCTCGACGATCAGGAACTCCACGCGCCGGTTCTTCTCCCGGCCGGCGTCGGTGTCGTTGGTGGCGATGGGCTGCTCCTCGCCGAAGCCCTTCGCCGAGAGGCGTTCGGCCGCCACCCCCTGGCTCACCAGGTAGTCGCGCACGGCCGAGGCGCGGCGCTCGGACAGCGTCTGGTTGTAGGCCGCGTCCCCGGTGCTGTCGGTGTAGCCCTGGACCTCCACCCGGGTGATCTCCGGGTGCTTGCGCAGGAGCTCCGCCACCTGGTCGAGCATCTTCTTGTAGTCGGCGGCGAGCTCGATCTTGTCGGTGCCGAAGAAGACCTTGTTGCCGCTGAAGGAGACCGCGTCCTTCACCTCGATGTTCTTCTCGGTGATCACGACCTTCTTCGCGACCTTGCACCCCTGGTTCGCGGGATCGCCGGCCTCGTCCGGACAGTTGTCGACCTCGTCCGCCACGGTGTCGTGATCGCGATCATGGAACGGGCAGCCCTGGTGCGCGGCGTCGCCTGGGTCCTTGGGGCACTTGTCCTGCGCGTCTGGCACCCCATCCCCATCGTTGTCCAGGTCCGGGCAACCGTCCGCGTCCTGGAAGCCGTCCGGGTCCTCCGCCTGGGACGGGCAAGGGTCCGCGGCGTTGAGCACGCCGTCGTGATCCAGGTCCAGGTTGGGACAATCCGCCAGGCGATACGGCTGGCCCTCCACGCAGACGGGCGCGGGCTTCGCCGTGTGGGCCGGCATGCGGAAGCCCAGGCCGGCGAGCACGCGGAAGCTGGGCGTGCCCAGCGTGGTGGTGAGCCCGGGTCCGCCGAGCGCGAACACCGTGAAGCCGCCCCCCACCGGGAGCCGGCCGCCGCCGAGGACCTCCACCTCCGTCCCCGCCGAGAAGCCAAACTCCGAGCGGATGGACAGCTCCCCGCGCAGCCCCTCTCCGCGGGACGCGACCACCGCCGCCACGTCCAGCGCGCTGCCCACCGTGGTCTCGAAGGCCTGGGAGCTCCCGCGCAACACCCCGGTCACCTGTCCGCCCACCACCACCGGGCCCACCGCGCGCCCGAGCGAGATCGAAGGGAGCGCCGTCAGCCCCGCGGCGGGACCGGCGCGACCGAACGCGGCCAGGGTCCCCACCGGCACCCCAACGCCCAAGCCCACGGAGAGCTCCAAGGGCGCGCCACGCGCGGTCGCCAGGAGGCCGTAGCGCGCGCCGATCACCGGGGTGCCCAGCCCCGCGCTGGAGGGCTTGGCGATCCCGAAGGCGGAGAGATCGTCTCCTCGCTGCGCCGCGATGATCGGCAGCTGCGCCTCCAGCTGGAGGCGGTCCGTCAACGCGTAGGCGGCGGAGAGATGAAACGTGAGCCGGTAGCGGAGAATCTTCCCCAGCTCCACGCCCGCGGACCGGAGCGTCAGCGGTGCGCGCTCATAGTGCCCCAACACCATCAACTGGAGCTCGCCGGGCGCGAGCAGCCGGCCGGACTCGACCACCATGGAGTCTTCAGCGCCGGGATTGAGCGTCAGGCGCTCCGCGTCGAACCTTTCGAGCGTCGTCTGCGCCAGCGCGCTTCCGGCGAAGGTGAAGACCACGAACGCGAGTGCCAACGCGCCCGACCCAGATCGACGAATCCCGAGGCTCATCTCGCGAGCCTCTAACATGGCTCTCGCCGGTACTGTTCAGCATTCTATCCTTCTCGCTGAGCGTGAAGGCGGGCGCCGCCGCTACGCCACGGAGGCGCGCGCGAGCCGCCGCAGACGCTCCTTCACGTCCTCGCGCGGCTCGTCCACCAGGGTCTGGGCCAGGGCCTGACGGGTCTTGGCGCCCCACTCCTCCGCGGGGTGGGACTCCAGCACGGCGATGGCGCCGTTCCGGTTGCGGACGACCGGGCTGCGCAGCGCCGCGGCGATCAACGCGTCGCTGGTGGAGGGGTGCTGCTCCAAGCGTTGCAGCACGAACCCCAGGCACGCGTGGGGCGCGAAGGCCTCCCCGAAGCCGAGCGCATGGGCGGGGCCGGAAGCGATCCGCTCCAGCGGGAGGGACCTCTCCGCGAAGGAGAGCAGGCGGGAGAAGCGCTCTGGAGCGTCGGTCTGGAGAAGCTGGTACCAGAGGTAGTCGTCCAGGGGGCGCTCCGCGAGCTGCGCGAAGCCCACCTCCCAGAGATCCACGCCCAGCCAGGGCGCCAGGGCCCAGGCGCCGCAGCGCGCGGTCTCCTCGTCCACCGCGGCGAGCACGCGCTCCCGCCAGCCGGGCCGGGCCTTCACCCGCTCGCAGCTCCAGGCCAGCTCCGCGCGGACCGCCTTGGTGAAGCCGCGGCGCGCGCGATCCGCCCACAGCGCATCCCCACTGCCCTTGGCGATGGGCCACTCGAGCCAGCGGTGCAGCGAGAAGAAGAACGCGAGCCTGTCCAGCGTTTCGCACCGGGGCTCCAGGGTGCGGGCCAGGAGGCGAAAGAGGGTGGCGCCCTGATCAAAATCGTCCACGTCCTCCGCGGGGCCGCCGTTCAACAGCGCCTGGGCGATCTGCACCGCGCCGTCCAGGAGCGCCTCGTCCACGGGGCCCTCCTCCAGCGCGCTGACGAGCCGGCCATGGAGGGCGCAGGGGAGCGCCAGGTACTCGGGCATGATGTCGTTGGCGCACCCTTCACGCAGGAGCCACCCGCGCAGGTCCGCGCGCTCCCCCACCTGCGGCGCGAGCCGCTGCACCACCTGGATCTTCCCCCACCCTCGGACCCGCTGGGCCATCCCCCACCAGGCATCCCGGGGATCCTCCAGCAAGGCGCCCACCGCGACGGCCGCGTAGAGGGTGAACTCGTCGTGCCGGGCGACCTCTTCGAGCAGCGGCACGTCCGTGGGCGCGCCGCAGACCCCGAGCATCACCGTGCCCAGCTTGAGCGCTTCGCGGTCCCAGGCAGTGGCCACCACCCGCCGCGCGAGCTCCGCCAGGTTCGCGGTCCCGGCCGGCGCACGCGCGGCGAGCCGGGCCGCGAGCGCGTCCGCCACCACCAGCGCGCCGGTCGCGCCCAGCGTCTGGACCAGGACGCGCAGCGAGTCGTCGTCCCGCTGGCGCAAGGCG
>Ga0164242_10009219_pt1 | contig 10666 bp, 12 predicted proteins | sample OricomgcompostMG_FD_108783 | JGI IMG/M metagenome (GOLD analysis project Ga0164242, IMG submission 108783) | Miracle-Growth compost microbial communities from Emeryville, California, USA - Original compost - Miracle growth compost (MG) ... | reverse complement strand
AGGCGCTTCGAGACGGTGCTGAAGTTGGTGAGCAGACCGCCGAGCCAGCGCTGGTTGACGTAGGGCTGGCCGACGCGAGTCGCTTGCTCGGCGATGGCCTGCTGGGCCTGCTTCTTGGTGCCGACGAAGAGGACGCTGCCGCCGTGGGCGACGGTCTCCTTCACGAAGTCGTACGCCTTGTCGATGTAGGTGAGCGACTGCTGCAGGTCGATGATGTAGGAGCCCGAGCGCTCGGTCAAGATGAAGCGCTTCATCTTCGGGTTCCAACGGCGGGTCTGGTGTCCGAAGTGGACACCGCTGTCGAGCAGCTGACGCATGGTGACGACGGCCATGATCGTTCCTTTGTTCTTGAGGTTGATAGTCCTGGTGCCCGACACGCTCCCGCCACCGGCATTCGATGAATGGAAGTGGACCTGTGGGAGATGTGCCGCCGGCATGAGCCGGCAGGAGGGCACGCGTAGTCACCCCGACATGCGGGGTGCTGCAGAAGTCTATCAGGCCGTCTCGTGGACTTCGGGATGCCGCTTCAGGAACAGCGCCTCGGTCTCCTCGAGGGCGACGCCCTTGGTCTCGGGCACCCGGAAGAAGACGAAGAAGAACGACAGCGCGGCGAAGATCGCGTAGATCGCGTAGGTGCCGGGCAGCGACCAGTTCGACAGCGGCGGGAACGTCTCGGAGATGATGAAGTTCGCGATCCACTGCGCGGCGGCCGCGATGCCGAGGGCGCGGGCACGGATGCGGCTCGGGAAGATCTCACCGAGCAGGACCCAGACGAGCGGGCCCCAGGTTGCTCCGAACGCGACGATGAAGACGTTCGCGGAGATCACCGAGACGGTCGCCCACGCGGCCGGCAGGGTCAGCTGGCCGTCATGCAGGGTCGCGAAGCTGAACGCGACGGCCTCGAGGCCGAGCGGGATCGCCATGCCGATCGAGCCGATCAGCAGCAGCAGCCTGCGGCCGATCCTGTCGACGAGCGCGATGGCGATGAAGGTGACCAGCACGTTGACGATGCCGCTGATGACGCTCAGCAGGAAGGCGTGGTCGCCCAGGCCGACGGCGGTCCACAGCGAGTTCGAGTAGTAGAACACGACGTTGATGCCGACGAACTGCTGGAACACCGACAAGATGATGCCGACCCAGACGATGGGGTGCAGGCCGAACGACGGGCCTCGCAGCGACGCCTTCGCGTTCTTCCTGTCCTCCGCGATCGCCTTCTCGATGTCGCCGACGGCGACCTCGATCTCGCTTTCCGGCACGATCGTCGAGAACACCTTCACCGCCTCGTCGCGGCGGCCCACCAGCAGCAGGTAGCGCGGCGACTCGGGGACCCGCAGGGCGAGGTAGCCGTAGACGATGGCCGGCACGACGCCGACGATGAACATCCACCGCCAGGCGCCGAGGTTGAGCCACAGCGCGGCGGTGGCGTCGTTGCCGCCCGCGCTGTTGAGGACGAAGTCGGACAGCAGCGCCACGAAGATGCCGATGGTGATGGCGAGCTGCTGCAGCGAGGCGAGCCCGCCGCGCACGCCCTTCGGCGCGACCTCGCCGATGTAGGCGGGGGCGATCACGGAGGCGATGCCGATGCCGAGGCCTCCGACGACGCGCCAAAAGCCCAGATCCCACACCGCCTGCGCGAGGCCGGCGCCGATCGCACTGATGAAGAACAGCGCCGCGCCGAGCAGCATGACCCGGGGCCGGCCCCAGCGGTCCGCGAGGCTGCCCGCCACCCAGGCGCCGGCCGCCGAGCCGAGCAGCGCGACGGCGACCACGAAGCCGTCGACGAACTCGCGGCCGGGGCCGCTGACGGCGGGCGCCACGATCTCCTTGCTGATCGCGTCGACGGCGCCGTTGATGACGGAGGAGTCGAAGCCGAACAGGAAGCCGCCGACGGCGGCGGCGATGGCGAGCCCGGTGACTCGGCGGCGGAACTTCGGATCGATCTCTTCGGACGTCATGGGAACGGCCCCTCTCTGCCATGACCACTCTTTCCCCTCACAGGCCGGTCACGCAATGGATTCGCCCCAGATCAGGTCCCCCTTGCGCACGCACGCCTTCCGGTGCTGGCACGCTTCCGGCATGGTCAGGAAAGGGGCGGCCGTCGCGGCAGCGACGGCGATCGCGCTGCTCGTGGGAAGCGGTGCGGCTGCGGATGCCGCGGCCGATGCGCCGCGCTGGCGGTGGCCCGTATCGCCGCCTCGGATCGTCGCCCCCTGGGTGGCCCCGGCCGGCCCCTACGCAGCGGGCCATCGCGGCATCGACCTCGCGGCATCGCCCGGGGACCCGGTGCTCGCGCCCGCCACGGGGGTGGTCACGTTCTCGGGGGTCGTCGTGGACCGGCCCGTCGTGACGGTGCAGGTCGGCGACGAGGTCCTGGTGAGCATGGAGCCGGTCGTCGCGGATGTCGCGCGCGGGGCATCCGTCGCTGCCGGGCAGCAGCTCGGCGCGGTCGGGCGCGGCGGCCACTGCGACGGCGCCTGCGTGCACGTCGGCGTGCGCGTCGACGGCGCCTATGTCTCGCCGCTGCTGTTCTTCGCGGCGGTCCCGCCCGCGGTGCTGCTCCCGCTGGAGTGATTCCGGCCGGGCGGCGCCCTGCCGCGCGGCGCCGGCTCAGGCCCGCGGGTGAGCCTGGGCGTAGCTCTGCTTGAGGCGCTCGACCGAGACGTGCGTGTAGATCTGCGTCGTGCCGAGGCTCGCGTGGCCGAGCAGCTCCTGCACGGCGCGCAGATCGGCTCCGCCGTCGAGCAGATGCGTCGCCGCGGTGTGCCGCAGCGTGTGCGGCCCTCTGGGGCCGCCTCCGGGATATGCGGCGAGTGCGCGCGAGACGACGTCGTAGGCGGCGCGGGCGCTGAGACGCCGGCCGCCCACGCCGAGCAGCAGGGCGTCGCCGGCGGCTCCGCAGGCCTTCTCGGCGAGGACGGGGCGGGCGCTGCGCAGGTAGTCGACGACGGCGCCCAGGGCAGGCACGCCGAAGGGCACGGTGCGTTGCTTGTCGCCCTTGCCGGTCACCGTGAGCGTCAGCCGGTCGAGGTCGAGGTCGGCCGTGTCGAGGCCGATGAGCTCGGAGACGCGGATGCCGCAGGCGTACAGCAGCTCGAGCAGCGCGCGGTCGCGCAGGGCCTTGGGGTCGCCGTCGGCTGCGCGCTCCCCCGCGCGCTCGAGGAGCTCGGCGATCTGATCCTGGTTCACGACGTGCGGCAGATGCCGGCCGAGCTTCGGCGAGCGCAGCCGGGTGCCCGGATCGGCTGTGAGGAGCCCCGACCGCGCAGCCCAGGAGGTGAAGGAGCGGACGGAGGCGCTGCGCCGCGCGAGCGTCGCGGCCGCGAGGCCGCCCTCGGCGCCTTCCCACTGCCATTGGCGCAGCAGCTCGAGGTCGACCGCCTCGAGCGTGTCGACCGCTGCGGCGGCGCTGAACCGCGCGAAGCCCGCGAGGTCGGCACGGTAGGCCCGCAGCGTCGTCTCCGACAGCCCGCGCTCGTAGCGGGCATGGTCGAGGAAGCGCTCGACGGCCGCGGACAGCTCCATGCCGCAAGCATCCCCCGCGCCTCAGCGTTTCCGCGGAACCGACACCCAGCCCCTCTCGGTCTTGTGCACCGTGCCGTCGAGCAGCAGCACGCCGAGCAGCGAGGCGGCGTCCTCCGCGGACAGCCCGCTGCCGCTCGCGACCTCCGCGACGCTGCGGCCCGTGCGCCCGTTCAGCGTCTTGAGCACACGGCCGTATCGCGGATCGCCCGGATCGGCGAGCGGCTCGAGCGCCTCGGGCTCGCCCTGGACGAGCGCGACGATGTCGTCGACGGAGGTGATGAGGGTCGCCTCGCGCTCCGGGTCGCGCAGCACCATGTGGCAGCCGGCGGACGACGGGCTGGTCACCGGCCCCGGCACCGCGCCGACGCTGCGGCCGAGCTCGCGCGCATGGTTCGCGGTGTTGACGGCGCCGGAGCGCTGCCCCGCCTCGATGAGCACGCTCGCACTGGTCATCGCCGCGATGAGACGGTTCCGCGCCAGGAAGCGGAACGGCGTCGGCGCGACGCCGAAGGCGGTCTCCGCCACGACGGCCCCCTCCCGCGCGATGCGGGCGATCAACTCGCTGTTGCCCGTCGGGTAGAAGGCGTTGAGCCCGCCTGCCATCACGGCCGCCGTGCGCCCGCGTGCGGCGAGCGCGGCCCGGTGCGCCGCGGCGTCGATGCCGTAGGCGCCGCCGGAGACGACGGTCCAGTCGCGCTCGGCGAGGCCGGCCGCGAACTCGGTCGCCACGTGCGTGCCGTAGCCGCTCGCCGCGCGGGTGCCCACGATCGCGACGGAGTGCTCGAAGTCCTCGAGCATTGCCGGGTCGCCGAGGCACCACAGCAGCAGCGGGGCGTGCTCGTGCAGGTCCCCCAGCCCGGACGACCACTCGGGGTCCTCCGGCAGGAGCAGCGTCGCCCGCGAGGCCGCGGCCATGGCGAGCACCGTCTCGATCGTCGAGCCGAGCATGCGGGGATGCCAGCGCTGGAAGCCGGAGCGCACCCCGGCGATCGGCTCGAGCCCGCGCGCCTCGTACGCCTCGGCGACCCGCTGCGCCACCCCGCCCGCGAAGCGACCAAGCTGCTGCTGCGTGCCGAACGGGGCGCGATGCAGCACCAGCTCGAGCGAGGCCCGCGCGCCGAGGTCGCGCACGAGCGCACCGGCGATGCCGTCGCCGGGCTCGCAGAGCACGCTCCACACGACCCGGGCCGTCACCTCGGCCTCGTCGAAGTCCCGACCGGGGCGCATCCGGTCCCACAGCGCCGCGCGCTCGCGCAGCGACATCCCCAGTGCGAAGCTCATGCCGCGATCCCCGTTCTCAGTTCGACGGCGCGCCCGACGTGCTCCGCGCGCGGCGAGACCGCGCCGCCCAGGTCGGCGAGCGTCCAGGCGACGCGGAGGATCCGCAGATAGCCGCGCGTGCTCAGCTGGCTCCGCTCGTAGTGCCGTTCCAGCAGCGCGGTGACGTTCCTCGGCAGCCGCGCCGGCCCGTCCGTCAGCCACCGGCTCGGGGCCAGCGCATTCGTGCTCCACGGAAGCTCTGCGAAGCGCTCGGCCGCGGCGGCGCGGGCCTCGGACACGCGAACCCTGAGCTGTGCGCTCGGGGCCGCCCGCCCGTCGTCGCCCTGGCGCAGCTGGGCCGGGGTCAGCCGGGGCACCTGCAGATGCAGGTCGACCCTGTCCATCAGCGGCCCGGAGAGGCGCGCGAGGTATTGCCGCCGCCGGCCGGCCGAACAGGTGCAGTCGCCTTCAGCGCTCGTCCCGTACATCCCGCACGGGCACGGGTTCGCGGCCATCACCAGCTGGAACCGCGCCGGGTAGTCGGCCTTCTGATTCGCGCGGCTGATCGAGATCACGCCCGACTCGAGCGGCTGCCGCAGCGCGTCGAGCGCGTTGGTCTGGAACTCGGGCGCCTCGTCGAGGAACAGCACGCCGTGGCTCGCGCGCACGGCTGCGCCGGGGCGGATCCGGCCGCTTCCGCCTCCGACGAGCGCTGCCGCGGATGCCGTGTGATGCGGCGACTCGAACGGCGGGCGTGTGACGAGCCCGCTCACCGAGCCGAGCTCCGTGAGGGACCTGATCGACGTCGCCTCGAGAGCGGCGCGCGTGTCGAGATCGGGCAGGATCGTCGGCAGCCGCTCGGCGAGCATCGTCTTGCCGCTGCCCGGAGGGCCGAGGAAGAACACGTTGTGGCCGCCGGCGGCGGCGATCGTCAGGGCGGCGACCGCGGCGCCGTTGCCGATGACGTCGGACATGTCGATGCCGCCGGCGTCGTCGGAGGCAGGCGGCGGCGCGAGCACGGGGGCGACCTCGATCGGGGTCAGGTCGCCACCGTGCCGGATGGCCGCCTCGCGGAGCGAGGCCACCGGGATCACCTCGACACCCGGCACCAGCTCGGCCTCGGCGAGGTTGCCCACCGGCACCATCACCCGCCGCGCACCGGCTGCGACCGCAGCGGCGACCGCCGGCAGCACTCCGAGGACGGGGCGCACCCGCCCGTCGAGGCCGAGCTCGCCCAGGTGCACCGTCCGCGCGATCGACGCCTTCGACACCTTGCCGTCGGCGGCCATGGTCGCGAGCGCGATGCCGAGGTCGAAACCGGAGCCGTGCTTCGGCAGTACCGCCGGCGACAGGTTCGCCGTGACGCGGCTCTGCGCCAGCGAGCAGCCCGAGTTCGACGCCGCCGCGAGGACGCGGTGCGTCGCCTCGGCGAGCGAGGTGTCGGGCAGCCCGATGAGCTTGAACATCGGCAGCCCGGACGAGATCGAGGACTCGACGTCGACGAGTGCGCCGCGCAGCCCCTGCAGCGCGACCGACAGCGTGCGTGCGACGCCCATCAGCCGATGCCCCGCAGGTGCTCGATGCGCGCGGGGGCGTCGAGCCCGCCCATCACGGCGATCGCATCGAGGCGGATGCTGCGCCGCACGTCATGCGAGGCGCACCACTCCGCCGCGAGCCGCCGCAGCGCGCCGATCTTCTTGGGGGTCAGCGCCTCGAAGGGATGCCCGAAGCGCGAGCCCGATCGTGTCTTGACCTCGACGAACACCGTGGTGTCGCCGGATTCGGCGATGATGTCGAGCTCGCCGCGCGTTCCGCGCCAATTGCGCTCGACGATGCGGTAGCCGTGCTTCTCGAGGAAGCCCGCCGCGAGCTGTTCGCCGCTTCTGCCGAGGATGTCCTTGCCTGCCATGCAGGAAGACTCCCCGACCCGCGCGGCGCGCGTGCGGGCCGTCGACTCCGTTCTGTGGCCTGTGCGCCGCGAGAGCGGGCCGGGCCGCAGAGATGCGCGCTACTCGTCGAGCGCGAGCTCCTTCGGCAGCTCGAACTCCTTCGAGGACAGCTCCTCGATGTTGACGTCCTTGAAGGTGAGCACGCGGACGGACTTCACGAAGCGGTCGGCGCGGTAGACGTCCCACACCCAGACGTCGTGCATCGTGATCTCGAAGTAGAAGTCGTGCTCGGTGTCGCGCCGCACGAACTCGACCTCGTTCGCCAGGTAGAAGCGGCGCTCGGTCTCGATCACGTACTTGAACTGGCTGACGATATCGCGGTACTCGCGGTAGAGAGCCAGCTCGACCTCGCGGTCGTAGTCGTCGAATTCGTCCTCGTCCATCGTGGATTCAGTCTATGGCCGCAGGGGACGAGTGGATCCAGGTGCGACGGTGGTGCTCCGAAGGGCCGAGCTCGGCGATCGCCGCGAGATGCGCGGCCGAGCCGTAGCCCTTGTTCGAGCCCCAGCCGTAGCCGGGGAACGACTCGTGCAGGGCGATCATGCCGCGGTCGCGGTGCACCTTCGCGATCACCGACGCGGCGGCGACCGAGGCGCAGGCCAGGTCCGCCTTGATGCGCGTCGTGACCCACATGCGGCTCTCGAGGACCGGATTCAGCCAGTCGTGGTTGCCGTCCAGCAGCACTGAGGCCGCGTCCACAGCCGCCCCCGCGGCGCGCAGCGCGCCGAGCGCACGCCACCCCGCGATGCCGAGGGCCGTCACGATGCCGTGCTCGTCGATCTCCGCGGGCGTCGCCTCGCCGACCGCCGAGAACAGCCCCCATGCCGCGCACAGCGGCGCGAGCTCCTCGCGCACGGCCTCCTTCAGCAGCTTCGAGTCGCGCAGTCCGGCGGGGAACGCCGGCATCTCGGGGGCGATCACGACCATGCCGACCGCGACGGGCCCGGCGAGGGCGCCGCGGCCCACCTCGTCGACGGCGATCAGGAATGGCGCGCCGGAGGCGGCGAAGAGCTCGCGCTCGACGTCGAGCGTGGGCGCGGCATCCGCTGCCCTCACTTGCTCTTCTCGTCGACGCCGCGGAACACCTCGGGGTGGTTCGACAGCCAGCTCCACCGCGAGACCGGCCAGCTGATGACGAAGGCCCGCCCGACGACGTCCTTCTCGGGCACGAAGCCCTTGCTCGGCAGGTCCTGGTGCATGCTCGAGTCCTCGGAGTCGTTGCGGTTGTCGCCGAGCACCCACAGCTTGCCCGGCGGGACCGTCACGTCGAAGGGCTTGCCGGCCGGCAGGTCGCCGGTGACCTGCGTGTACGGCTCCTTGATGGGGACGCCGTTCACCGTGATCTGGTTCAGCACGTTGCAGCACACGATGTGGTCGCCGGGGATGCCGACGACGCGCTTGACGAGGTGGTTGTCGCTGTCGGCCGTCGCGAGGCCGATGAAGGTGAAGAAGTCGCTGAGAGCGCGCGCGACGGGGTTGGCGGATGCCGGCGCCGCGATGTTCTCGCTCGCGCCCGGGGTGAGCCAGCCGCCGGGGTCGGTGAAGACGACGACGTCGCCGCGGTGGACCGGGATGAGGTTCGGCTCGAGCTCGTTCACGATGATGCGGTCGTTGACCATCAGCGTGTTCTCCATCGACTCCGACGGGATGTAGAACGAGCGGATCAGGAACGTCTTGATCAGGAACGACACCAGCAACGCGACGATGAAGATGACGACGATGTCGCGGATGAAGAGCCAGACGGTGCGACCCGCGCTGCGCTGGGGCGACCGCACGGCCGCCCGGGATTCCGTCGTGTTCGTCGTGCCGTCAGTCATCTCGCCCTTCGCCGGTGCCCCCGAAACGAGCGGAGCCCCCGAGCCAGTGTAGAGGCTCGGGGGCTCCGAAACGGATCAGCGCGGCGACGCTTACGCGTCGCGCTTCTCCTTGATCTTGGCCTTCTTGCCGCGGAGCTCGCGCAGGTAGTAGAGCTTCGCGCGGCGGACGTCACCGCGGGTGACGACCTCGATGTGGTCGATGACCGGCGAGTGCACCGGGAAGGTACGCTCGACGCCCACCTGGAAGCTCACCTTGCGGACCGTGAAGGTCTCGCGCACACCGTGGCCCGAGCGGCCGATGACGACGCCCTGGAAGACCTGGATACGCGAGCGGTTGCCTTCGATGATGTTGACGTGCACCTTGACGGTGTCGCCGGGGCGGAAGTCGGGAAGGTCCGACTTCAGGCTGGCGGCATCGACCGCGTCGAGAATGTTCATGCGAGTTTCGCTTCCTGCGACCGCCACAGGTCGGGCGCTGGTAACTGTGAAGAAAGGGATTCGCCGCACGACTCCGGCTCCCCTGTGGCAGGGCCGCGCACGGCACAAACAGCTATTCTGCCAGAGCAGAGGGCGCTACCCAAATCAGGCGGCTCGCAGCTGCGGCCCCCGCACGCGGTCGCAGGCCCGCTTCAGTCGGGCAGCAGATCCGGGCGGACGCGCCGCGTGCGCTCGACCTGCTGCTCGTGCCGCCACTTCGCGATCGCGCCGTGATTGCCGGAGAGCAGGACGGGCGGCACCTCGAGGCCGCGCCACTGTGCGGGCTTCGTGTAGCTCGGGTACTCGAGCAGGCCGTTCTCGTGGCTCTCCTCGACGAGCGACGCGGGGTTGCCCACGACGCCCGGCACAAGCCGGCCGACGGCCTCGATCATCGCCATCACGGCGACCTCGCCGCCGTTGAGGACGTAGTCGCCCATGCTCACGAGCTTCACCCGTGCACGGGCGGCCGTGTGCTCGAAGACGCGCTGGTCGATGCCCTCGTAGCGGCCGCAGCCGAACACGAGCTGCTTCTCATCGGCGAACGAGCGCGCCATCGCCTGGTTGAAGACCTCGCCGGCCGGCGAGGGGAAGATCACGAGCGGGTCGGATGCCGGGTCGACGATCCCGTCGAGGGCTTCGCCCCACGGCTCGGGCTTCATGACCATGCCGGCCCCGCCGCCGTAGGGGGTGTCGTCGACCGTGCGATGACGGTCGTGCGTGTAGTCGCGCAGGTCGTGCACGCCGAGCTCGATGAGCCCGTTGCTGCGCGCCTTGCCCAGCAGCGAGATGTCGAGCACATCGAAGAACGTCGGGAAGATCGTCACGATGTCGATGCGCATCGGGCGTCAGGCCTCTTCGCCCGGGGCGGCCTCGGCCGCGGCATCCGCATCGGCCTCATCGCCGTCGTCGGGCAGCTCTTCGAACAGGCCCGCCGGCGGGGTCACCACGAGTGTGCCGGCCTCGAGGTCGACCGAGGGCACGATCGCCGAGACGAAGGGCACGAGCACCTCGCCCTGCGGGGTGTCGACGGCCAGCAGGTCCTGAGCGGGCATGTGGTCGACGCGGGCGACCGTTCCGACCTCGTCCCCGTCGCGCAGCACGCGCAGGCCTACGAGCTGGTGGTCGTACCAGGCGTCGTCCTCGGGCGTGTCGTCGGACGCGTCGACCCAGAGGATCGCCTTGATGAGGCTCTCGGCCTCGGTGCGGTCGTCGATGCCGGCGAAGAAGCCGACGGCGTGGCCGTTGTACCAGCGCAGTTCGCGCAGCTCGAGGCTCTTGCCGTGCCACTTCGATGTGTCCGGCACCTGGAGCGAGAAGACGGCGCCCGGCACGAAGCGGCGCTCGGGGTCGTCGGTGTACAGCTCGAGCTTGATGGCGCCCTTGAGGCCGTGGGCCTTGGTCAGGCGGCCGACCCGCAGCTGAGCGTCAGAGGGCTTCGCTACCGCCATCAGCGGGCGGTGTCGACGACGTCGACACGGACGCGCTCGCCGCCCGCCAGCGCGTTCACCACGGTGCGCAGGCTCGACACGGTGTGACCACCGCGGCCGATCACGCGGCCGAGGTCCTCGGGGTTCACGAAAACCTCGAGGACCTCGCCGCGAGGCGAGCTCTTCTGTGCGACCTCGACATCGTCGGGATGTT
>Ga0164242_10009218_pt1 | contig 10669 bp, 12 predicted proteins | sample OricomgcompostMG_FD_108783 | JGI IMG/M metagenome (GOLD analysis project Ga0164242, IMG submission 108783) | Miracle-Growth compost microbial communities from Emeryville, California, USA - Original compost - Miracle growth compost (MG) ... | reverse complement strand
ATTAAATATTTTAAAAAGGACATATGTGACCCAATAGTCTTTTTCAACATATATTTCTTTTATCCCAAGTTCATCTGCCGTATACCGCACAGCTTGGTTAAATAATTCTTTATTTTCATGTAGTTTCATATGAGCTGCCATTTTTGTTTAGTCTTTAATAATTCACTCGAAACATCAAATTTAAAACTTGAAATTGGATTAAGTGATGCCAATAACATCGCTGTCTCGTTTTTTTTCCATACAATCTCCAGCATTGCCCCAAGTTTAGCTCTTGTGGATGGTGGATAATTTAGCGCCAGCATTATAAGCTCCTGAATATCTATATCTGTAAACTTCTTCAAGATTTCCATTATTCTTTCACATGCACGCTCAATTGATCTGTCGGATATTTTGTTTATATAGCGAATAGCATCTAATAATTGCAAGAATGGGATATTTTGTCGAGTTATTTTATTTTTTTGTTCAATAATTGAGATTTGGAGTTTACCTCTTTTGAATTTTGGTCTTACCTGGTTCTTCCCAATTTGAATGGTATTGCTCATTTGGGTGGTTAATCCTAGCCTTCTATAAATTTCAATGCCAGTCAGATAACCTACGACTTCCCCTTCATCTTCCAATAAATCTTTTATAATTTCTGACTCGGATGGTTTCAATGGACCAAAAGGTGATATCTCTGGTGCATAAAACCTCCCCTTTGAATACTTTTTAATTTCGCCAGTCGCCACTAGCCTGTTCAGAGATTTAATAACTGCCTCTCTTTCCATAGGGGTATCCAATAATTGTTCATAGGTAAATAAATACCCTTTAGGTAACAGCTCGACTTTTTTGAGTATGTATTTTATTCCTTTCATAACGATTGTAATACAAAAGTATTAAATGTCCAGTTTTTTTCAAAATAAACTGGACATTTATAGATCTAACAACCTAATTATCAATTACATTATTTTTATCACAATGTATTATTTCAGGGGGATTTCGCCTGCGATCCTCAAATATTTACCGTAAATTTGAGTAGCACGCAACTAGTAATTAATTCTAAACACCCTTAAAATGTAATTATGGCACTCCGTGAAATCATCCTTATACTCGTTTTACCTGTCGTGGTCATCATGATCTTCTCTTCCTTTAAAATGATTGACCAAAAGTTGCAGGATAAAAAACTATCTAAATTTGGGAGCTTGTGCTACAGATACCTGGCGATTCTTTGCCCTCCTATCGCCTATATCGCCCTTAAATTACAGCGGTAAGGCTCTGGATTCCCCGGGTTAGCGTATCGACTATGTCTTAGGTGTTCCTTGGATACAGGATAAGACCATTTGCCATTCAACCATGCATACAATAAAAAAGCAGCAAGCCGGGTTTCGTTTATTCGCCCGCTTGCTGCTTTTTTTATTTGACTATTTTATAATCTTATACTCCTGTAATCCGGTTATTTTAAGACTTCAGCCAGTTTAGCTTCCAGCGCCTCTCCTCTTAAATTGTGACCGATAATCTTGCCATCCTGATCCAGCAGGAAATTTGCGGGGATTGCTCTGACACCATACTTCCCGGCAGGTTCAGATTTCCAGCCTTTAAGGTCAGACACCTGTGTCCAGGCCAGTTTATCGTGATCAATCGCTTCTTTCCACTTAGAAGCATCTTCATCCAAAGAAACGCCTAAGATCGTAAAGTTTTTATCCTTATATTTATTAAAGGCTTTTACCACATTTGGATTCTCAGCCCGGCAAGGTCCACACCAGCTGGCCCAAAAATCCACCAGTACATATTTTCCTTTAAAAGAAGAAAGGCTAACTGGATTGCCATTTACATCGTTGGCAGTAAAATCAACAGCAGGCTGTCCCACTGCAGTGGCTTTCATCTTATCAAGCTGTTCACTGATTTTAGCCCCTGTCGCAGAGTGCTGAATAGCAGTATCCAACCCGGTAAACATTTTATTCAGATCTGCATACTCAGTAGAATAGACCAGGCTTCTTAACAGATTTAAGCTGATATAGCTTTTAGGATTTGCTTCAATAAACTTTTTAGATGCGGCTTCCCTTTTATCATTCAGGTCGTTGGCCTGCTTTTCAATTGCAGCCACAGCAGCCGTATCATTTTTCATGCGTGCAGTCTGATACTGCTGGAATAAGGTATCTTCCAGATCATTGATGGGTTTTAAATCCGCCTGGAATTTATCCCACTGCTCTTGTGTAGGCGATCCGGTAATCTTAACAGTACTTAGAGAATCTACATTCCCTTTAATTGTAATAGCTGCATTTTCCACATATAAATTAAAACCTCCTCTTCTGTCCTGCAGATAAATGGAAGCCATCTTAGGTTCTTCTGCCTTACCTGTAAAAGTAAATTTACCGCCGGTTACCTTGGCAGAGTCAACCAACGTGGAATCTCCCGCACTGGTTCTAAAATAAATCATGGAATCCTTTAGTCCGGTAATATCTCCATTGATCGTATAACTGTCCTTTGGAGCCTGATGACAGGCAAAAAAGCCCAGCGTCATGGCGGCCATAGCCCCTGCAATAACACGTTTGTTCATGCGATTTTTTTAGTTATTAATTGATTAATTTCGTGAAGGTAGAGAAAATAATGTGTTCAATAAAGGAATCTGTTCATTATTTTCGCTCTATATTCGTCAACAAAACCGATTAGTACATGCACAGGACACGCCGTATATTATGGCTTCTACTTATATGTTTTACACTCACGGCCAGCTCCTGTGGGATTTATACCTTTAATGACGCCAGTATCCCCCCCGAGGTAAAAACCATCAGAATCGGTTATATTGAGAATAAGGCGCATTATATTAACCCCAGTTTAAGTGCCCAATTAACGGATGCTTTTGTTAAAAAAGTAAATAGCCAGACCAAACTCACCCGTGTTGATGATATGAACGCTGACTATGTGGTCAACAGCGTCATCAAACAGTATGATGTCACCACCTCCGGTGTCAGCAGTACCAATCAGGCCAGTTTAAACCGGCTGACCGTCGGGGTGCACATGACCTTGATTGATAATACAAAACATGAAACCCATGAATACGATGTAAGCAGCACTTTTGATTTTAGTGCCAATTTATCCCTGGCCCAAGCCGAGACCTCTTTAATGAGTCAGATCTTAAAAGACATCCCGGAAGCCATGTTTAATAAATTATTCACCGGTGGATGGTAGCGGCTAATCAGATATTTTATTGTATTTTGCCGCAACCGATTTATTCATATTGGGTTACATAACCTCAAAGCCTATGCAAGCAGAAAATCAATTAATAGCGCAATTGACCGGCAAAGCCGGCCTGGCAGATACGCAATCCGAGGACTGGATTAAGCTGACCCGGCAGTATCCTGCCTTTAATCTGGGCTATTATTTTCTATCCAAGACCTATCTTAAAGATCAAAACAACTCCTCTACTCAGCTACCATTACAGGCCAGCCAGCTAACAGCAGCGCTTCATTTTAATGACATCAGATGGTTGGATTATCTGCTAAAATCTGATGATATAACGAGCCATACTACTGGTAATCAAGCTAGCCAGGCTCAAGCCATCCTAGCGTCTGCCCAGGCAGCTACCGAACCCGCCACAGTTGCCCGACAAGACCAGGCCCCGGTGCCGGTTTTCCAGGAAAACGCAGCATCAGGCGATATTGCAGCTTTAAACGAAGGCTCCGTGCCAGTTGAGCCGGGAGACCCCGCTCCGGCAGCTCCGGCAGCTCCCGCGGTACCGGTCATTGCCGTTGCACCAGAGCAAACAGCACCGGAAAATGATCGCCTGAGTCAGGTACTCAGTCAACAACTGGCTGATTTTAAAAGGCCGGTAGCCAAGGATGCTAAACTGGAAGTAGAAAGAGATCCACTATATAAGACGGATTATTTTGCCTCTCAGGGAATTGCAGTAGTCAAGAACCTGCAGGCAGATGGATTGGATAAAAAAGTCCGCAGGTTTACCGACTGGCTTAAAGAGATGAAACAACAGACGCCTACCAATGCCGGTGTTCCGCAACTCAATACAACGCCCGAAGAAGAAGCGGCAGCCGCTCAAAAAGCCGCCTCTTCACTCAAAAATGAACCTATATTAACAGAATCCATGGCCGAAGTCCTTGTAAGTCAAGGGAAAACAGACCAAGCCAAGGCTGTCTATAAAAAATTAAGTTTGTTATATCCCGAGAAAACCACTTATTTTGCGTCCAAAATAGATTTATTACAATAATTTAAACATAATTTATGGCTTTACTTTTCTTTATACTGGTCATTATCGTCTCTATCGTTCTGGCCTTTTTTGTACTGATACAGAACCCAGAAGGTGGTGGGCTGTCCGGTTCCATAGGTGGTTTCAGCAACCAGATCATGGGGGTAAAGAAAACCAATAATGTCCTTGAAAAAGGTACCTGGCTATTTGCATTGATTATCGGCCTGATGTGTCTGTTCTCCGTGGTACTGTTTACCGGTTCACATGGCAATAATGGCGCACTGGATCAATTGAATACCAATGTAAAAATGCAGACCACTCAGCCGGCTTCTACTACACCTGCACAAAATGCAGCCCCTGCCGATGAGCCCGCTCAGACACCTGCACAGACGCCTGCTAAATAATCCGTTAGCACTTCATATAATATTCAGTCCCCGTCTTTTATAGGCGGGGATTTTTTCGTTAATTTGCAGATGGCACGGCCCTTGAAGGATTATAGGGTAACAATAAACACATACCATGAAAATAATTGGGCGAATTTTTACTTTTATTATAATCGTAGGGCTGATTGTAGGCGCCTATCTGTGTTTTGCGCGCAATACGACTTTTAATAGCGCGCAAAAACATCTGTATATCCGTCCTCAGGGAGCAGCCCCCGGTCAGCAGGTCCTGGACCAGCTGCGTACAGGCAAAATCATTGACAATGTCAAAGTCTTTGAATGGCTGGCACCCAAAATGAAGGCCTTTCAAAATCTGACGCCAGGCAGACTAACCGTGCCTAAGGGCACCAGCGTCTATGGCTTAATCAAAATACTCAAAGCCAATAAACAGGACTCCATCCACTTTACCATCAAACGCGTAAGAACCAGAGAAGGTCTGGCGGGCATGATGGGAAAGAACCTAATGACGGATTCAGCCTCCACCTATATGTATCTAAGTAACAATGATTCACTTAGACAATTTGGTGTAGACACTTTTACCTTAAATACCTTACTGATTCCCGGTACGTATCAACTTAAATGGGAATATACCACCGCTCAGGTCTTGCGCCTGTTTGCTGCCGCCAAAAAGGCTTTCTGGGCACAAAATAATCGGGTGGCACGGGCTGCCGCTCTGGGGCTTACCCCAGATGAGGCCGCTACCCTGGCCTCCATTGTGGAAGACGAGACCATGAAAGACAGCGAAAAAGATACCATCGCCAGCGTTTATTTAAACAGACTCAGGGCCGGCATGGCACTGGGGGCCGATCCCACCATTAAATACGCGCTTAAGAATTTTAAGCTAAAACGTATTCTGAACCAAGACCTTAAAGTTCAGTCTCCTTACAATACCTATATCAATAAGGGATTGCCCCCAGGTCCTATCTGTACCCCTGACAGTACAACCCTGGAGGCCGTTCTCAATGCCCCTAAAACGGATTATATGTATTTTGTGGCTAAACCTGATTTTAGCGGCTATCATAACTTTAGCAAAGACTATAATACGCATCTACAGCTGGCACAACAGTTTCACGATGCACTGGACAAAAAAAATATAAAATAGATCCTACCATTGACGATTAACTTAAAACGCATTAAACCCTGATACGAGGAACTGATTTTTGACACCGCTGGAAACCAAAATATTGAACTCCGGGCCGCTGAGGCTGCTCAAAAAATGGCTCAAAGCCATCCGGGTACCGGGTGCGCCAACGGTCAATTTCTACGAAGTGGTTAAACTCTTTGTGGATCAGGTCAATAAAGAAGGATTAAACGTCAGGGCGGGCGCCATCTCCTTTAATCTATTAATCGCCATTCCCGCCTGTCTGTTATTTATCTGTACGCTGATCCCCTATCTGGCCAATTCTTCTATGTTTTACAGGGAATTGCAACAGCTGGTGCTGAGCCTGACGCCCAACATAGGCGCCCGGGCACTGATGCTTAAATTTCTGGAAGACATCTTTAGCAAGACCAAAAACGGCCTCTTATCGCTGGGTTTTATCTTTGCTATCTTTTTCTCTTCCAATGCCATGATGGGCATTATCCGGACCTTCGACCGGTCCTTAAAAGAAAGGGCCCAGACTAATTTTATTAAAAAGCGCCTCAGAGCCATGCGCCTGACCATGATCTTATTTTTAATGTTCCTTGGCACCATGATTATTTCTATGGGGCAGGGCATGTTCTTTCACCGGATTATGGCGCTTTTGCATATCCATAATGAGCAGGTACAGAATCTGATCCGTCATCTCAGATGGATTGTTATTGTAGCCCTGTTCTTTTTCAGTATATCAGTCATCTACAAATACGCACCTACGCTGGAAAAACATAAAAGAAAAAGACTGTTTTCCCTGGGTTCACTTATTGCCACCGGCCTGTTGATTACCAGTACATCTTTATTCTCTTTTTGGGCGCAGAACTTCTCCAATTACAGCAAGTTTTATGGAACTATCGGCTCTGTGCTGGTCATTATGATGCTGTTTTTCGTCAATTCCTTTGTCTTGTTAATTGGCTATGAGCTGGATCTTAGCATTGAAACACTCAAGGAAAAGCACCGCAGCGAACTGCGTCAGGCCGCTCAACTGCCTGAACCGTCCAATTTAGAAAACAGACAACATCCCGGTGATTTAAGAGCCGGCCATTCCAGCTAAGGTACTGCTCATGCAAACTGATACACTCCCATGGATATACAAAAAATCATAGGCCGACATAAGCAAACAGTTGCGCAGCTGCTATTGCATTATACCCCGAAAGAGCCTTTGCATTTATACCTGAAAAAGTATTTTGCTGCCCATAAAAAACACGGCTCTAAAGACAGAAAATATATTACGACGCTCCTGTACAGTTATTTTAGGTTAGGCAAAAACATACAGGCCTTACAAAAAGAGCGAAGCCTTTCTGACCTATTGGATATCAGTTGTTTTATTACAGAAAACATTGTCATTGCGGGGTTTATGGAGCATGCTTTAAGGGAATTAACCGCCGATAAATGGCTTCAGTCAGATGACGTTCCAAGTGATGCGGTGCAGCGCTTTCATTTAATCAGTCAGGCATATCCAGCCTTACAACAAGCCTTGCTGTTTCCTTTTAAGGTACCCCTGTCTGAAGGTCTGCAAAGAGCGGCAGTAGAACAAAGACAACTGTTTCAGCCGGATGTCTTTTTAAGAATCCGGGAGAAAACAGGCGGCAAACCTGGTTCAGAAGCCGTCATCCAACAACTAAGAGCAGCGCAGATCCCCTATAAGCTATATGCACCCGACTGTATTTCAGTAGCGGCAGGTACTCCGATTCAGCAATATCTTGAGATTAACCGGCAGGTCGTTATACAAGACAGTAGTTCTCAGCAGATGGCGCAATTCATGCAGACGGCCCTGCAAGCATTAGGTGCACCACCATCAGGCAAGCGCCCAGTCGCACATGCGCCCCTCAAAATCTGGGACTGCTGTGCGGCCAGTGGCGGAAAATCTATATTAGTCTTTGATCTGGCCAGCCAACTGGAGCTGCCCATTAAACTTATGGTTACCGATGTAAGGGCCAGTATCTTAAAAAACCTGGAGATGCGTTTTAAACAGGCGGGTATCTCAAACTACCATAAGCAGGTCGTAGACCTATTATCCCCCGCTGCCCTGCCTATCCAGGGAGATTTTGACCTGATTATATGCGACGCCCCTTGCTCCGGATCCGGTACCTGGGCCCGTAATCCGGAGAATATTCAGTATTTTAAAGAGAACAGCCTGGATGAATATTTTCAAAAACAAACCGGCATTGCCCGTAAGGCCTGGTCCAGACTTAAGCCGGGCGGATTTTTCCTGTATATGACTTGTTCCGTATTTGCCCGGGAAAATGAACAGGTCAGTGAATTTATTGCGGCAAATAGTGATATGACGATTATCACGCAAAAAGTAGTGACTGGATTTGCACAAAATCAGGTTTCTATGTTTGCCGCTTTGTATACTAGAAAAAAATAGTGTTACTTTGCTAGTGGCAGTCGTCAAATTTTTCTATGCAGAAGACCTATAAAATATTAGCATACCTAAAGAACAAGTATATCATCGCCGTATTGGTGTTTTTGGTATTGATTATCTTCTATGACCGCAATGATATTTTTGTCCAGTTAGACAGGGCCAAACAGGTCAATGCCCTGCATCAGAGTAAAGCCTTTTATGAACAGGAGATTGAAAAGACCAATAAGGAGCTTAATGCACTGGAGTCCAGCGATAATGCCGTTCAAAGGTATGCGCGGGAGCATTTTTTCATGAAAAAAGACAACGAAGAGATTTTTATTGTTGATTCAGTAGCGCCCGCCGCTCAAACACATCCCTAACTGCCTGAACGACATTCATTACCCCATCAGATCTATTCCGCTTGGATATATCTGTTGAAAATTTTAGGCAATTTTTATCGTTCCACTTCCTAAAATAAACAATATCGGCACTGTTTTGGCGTTTAAATCAGGCATCAAATCAGTGGGTATGACTCAACTTTACACTCCCTTATTTTCTTTTCATTTAATCATCGCTCAAAAACCGTTTGGCAACAAAAAACAAACGAGTCGAGTGGATATGGCTTCTTCGGATATCTTGCCGAAAATAAGCCCCAAAATACAATCTGATACAACGCCTTTATTTGAAGCGCAGCGTCAATTTATGGATTTTATTGAACAATTAAGCTTATTTTGCCCCTGCCCGCAAACCCTAAAAAATATCCTGGCCTATGGCTCGGATAAACTGAAGGAAGGTATTTTAGAAAAAGAAAAGGACGACAATAATTATGACCCGCAAACAGCGCTATCAGTTTGTAATTGATTATTTTAAGGAGCATGCACCCGATGCGGAGACAGAACTACTGTATGACAATCCCTACCAGTTATTGGTAGCGGTAATCCTCTCAGCGCAATGTACCGATAAAAGAGTCAACCTGACGACGCCCGCTATTTTTCACAGATACCCGACCCCGGAGGCCTTGGCAAAGGCAGACTTTGACAGCCTGTTTCCCTTAATCAGAAGCATTTCCTATCCCAATAACAAAACACGTCATTTAATTGGCATGGCTAAAATGCTGGTAGAGGATTTTAAGGGAGAAATCCCCATGACGGTAGACCAGCTGGTTAAACTCCCGGGCGTGGGTCGCAAAACAGCCAATGTCATCACTTCTGTCGTCGACCAACAGCCTAATATGGCCGTGGATACCCATGTATTTAGGGTGGCTGGCCGTATCGGCCTGACACTCAAGGCCACCACACCCCTGGCCGCAGAAAAGCAACTGATCCAATATTTTCCGAAAGAACTCATTCACAAGGCGCATCACTGGTTAATCCTGCATGGCCGCTACGTATGCATTGCCCGTAAACCCAAATGTGGTATCTGCGGTATCCGCCCGGCCTGTAAATACTATCAGGCGCATCCCTTACCGGATCAGGAGCTTGTTTAGTTGAAGGCGTTTTTTTGTATCTATAGGCAAATTCTATTGCGTCTAACTCCAAAGCGACGCATTATACCATATATCCTTAATTCCTAATGCATTAGGATTAACCGGCTATCGGGCTTAAAAATATGATTAGCCTCTTTAATAAACATGGGTAAAATCCATATACCAAATATGTACATGTATTTTCCAAAGGAATCAAAAGGGTTGACATCTACAAATACACCTCAATTTCAAATCAATCCTTAATAATAAAAAGCGACCTGTTTATTATGCCGCACGCTCCTGTTTATTTTTGTACATTTGGAATCTAATTTTGGTCTCTAAATTTTGTGCATGAAAGCAATCGTATTAAATGGCATAGAAGCGCCTTTAACGCTAAGCGAGGTGCCCATCCCCGCTTTGGATGCGGATGAGGCACTGGTAGCGCTTAAAGCAGCCGGTTTAAATAAAAGAGACTGGTGGATTTACAAAGGCCAGTATGCCGGTTTAAAGTTTCCGATAATTCTAGGCTCCGATGGCAGCGGTGTTGTTCAGTCCGTAGGCCAGGGCCTTCCTAAGAGCTGGGTCGGCCAGGAAGTGATTATATACCCGGCTGCCGGCTGGGGAGACTCCGAGGCCCATCAAAATAAAGATTTTCAAATACTGGGACTACCGGTCAATGGCTGTTACGCCGAGTATGTTAAGGTAAAAGCAGAAATGCTCTATCCTAAACCTAACCATTTGAGCTTTAAGGAAGCAGCCGCCTTTCCGGTGGCAGGTCTGACGGCCTACCGGGCTTTATTTGTCCGCGCCAATTGGCAAAAGGGCGACAAGGTTCTGATTAGCGGTGTGGGCGGTGGCGCCGGTACTTTTGCCCTGCAGTATGCACTGGCCGTCGGGGCCGAAGTCTGGGTAACCTCTGGAAGTCAGGATAAAATACAAAGAGCCGTGGATATGGGCGCCAAAGGTGGCGCGAACTATAAAGAAACGGGCTGGGCGGAAAAATTACTAGAGCAGGCCGGCAGCTTTGATGTAATTATTGACAGCGCTCTAGGTGAAGGCTTTGAAGATTTGGTAACGCTGGCTGGCTGGGGGGCCAGAATTGCCTTTT
>Ga0164242_10009217_pt1 | contig 10670 bp, 9 predicted proteins | sample OricomgcompostMG_FD_108783 | JGI IMG/M metagenome (GOLD analysis project Ga0164242, IMG submission 108783) | Miracle-Growth compost microbial communities from Emeryville, California, USA - Original compost - Miracle growth compost (MG) ... | reverse complement strand
CTGCTCGACGACGCGGCGGACCTGCCGGTCGTCGAACGACCGGGACCGGATGCCGTTCTCGGGCTGCTGCGCGAACGAGGTGTCCGGGTGGTCGAGCAGCCCGGGTGGGAGGCGATCGACCGGCTCGAGATCGACAACGGGCGGCCGCGCGGCGCAGATCGTGTCAAGATCACCGACCGCGGCGTGATGCTGACGACCGCTCTGGCCGCGCAGGCCGACAACTGAGATCGCGTGACACCGCGCCCGTCTCGTGTGGCGGCACAGGGAGCTTGCCGCGGCGGCTGACCGGTGCGAGCCTTCCTCACACCATGGGAGTTCGCGGTTCGTCCGACCGGCCCGTCTCCCACGTGCCGACAAGGGAGCATGAAGCATGCCGGAGAGCACCGTTCCTGCCGGGCCACTGTCGTGGATGCGGGTCGTCGACCTCACCGATCTCCGTGGCGCGATGTGCGCACGCATCCTTGCCGACCTCGGCGCCGACGTCATCCACGTCGAGCGGCCGGGAACGCCGACCGAGGTCACGACGTCAACGGCGTACCGCTACCGCAACGCGAACAAGCGCGGGACGACGCTCGAGCTGGGCTCGACCGCCGGCGACCAGCGCCTGGCCGAGCTGCTGGCCGAGGCCGACGTACTGATCGAGAACTTCGATCTGTCCGAGCGCACGGCGCTGGGCTTGTCGCCCGACGTCATCGCGGCACGGTATCCGAAGCTTGTTCAGGTCGCGCTCACCGATCTGGGGTTGAGCGGGCCCCGGTCGGCCTGGCGCTTGGAGGCGCTGCCCGCCCTGGCGGCCTCCGGTGCGTTGTTCGCCTCCGGGCCGCCGTCGCTGCCCCCCTGCAACGCGCCGGGCTACCTCGCCCACGACTGCGCTTCGCTGTACGGTGCGATCTCGGCCGTCGCGGGGGTGCTCGACCGAGCCCGCGACGGCCGCGGGCAACTGTTCGAGATCTCCACCCAAGAGGCGGCAATGCACGCGCTCGTCCCGTGGTCGATCGTGCTGCGCGACTACCAACGGCTCGAGCCGGCGCTGCCGGCCGAGGGCACGCGCAACGGGGACGGAACCTACTGGGTGCTGCCGGCCAAGGACGGCTGGGTCCGCACTGTTCCGGGCACGAACCGGCACTGGGACGGCTTCGTCAAGTTGCTGCGTTCCCCGGAGGTGTTGACCGACGAGATGTGGCACGACCGTACGTTCCGGATCAGGAACAGCGACGTCGTCCGACTGGTCGCGCAGGACACCATGACCGACCGCACCCGGGAAGAGCTCTTCCAGGAATCGCTGGGGGTAGCCCCGCTCGGCATCCTGCTGTCGGTGCGCGAGTTCGTCGAGCACCCACAGACGAAGCTGCGCGGCTTCTTCGCCGATACCGGCTTCGAGGGCATCGGCGATGCGCCGTTCGCCCGGCACCCAGTGAACCTCTCCGCGACACCGGCGGCGATTCGCTGGCCGGCGCCGGCTCCGGGGCAGAGCGACGAGGCGTTCCTGCCTCGCTCGGGGGATACCGCCACGCGCGTCGGGGCTGACTCCGGTCTGCTCCTGTCGGGCGTGCGGGTCGTCGAGATGTCGAACGGCCAGCTCATCCCCGAACTGAGCGGGATGCTCTCGGACCTCGGTGCCGAGGTCATCACGATCGAGTCGCGGGCACACCCGGACCTGCTGCGCGGGACCGACGAGGAGAAGCTGAACAAGGGCTTCGCCTTCAACACCGGTCGACGGGGGCGGCGCAGCGTCGCGATCGACCTCACCAAGCCCGAAGGACGCGAGCTGGCCAAGCAACTCTGCGCGACGGCGGACATCGTCGCGGAGAACCAGCGCGGCGGCGTGCTCGACAAGCTCGGCCTCGGCTACGAGGACATCAAGGCCGTCAAGCCGGACATCATCTACGTGTCCTCGCAGGGCTACGGGCGCGGCGGTCCGTACGGCGAGATGCAGGCCTACGGACCGTTGAACAACGGGTTCGCGGGCATCCACCTGATGTGGAACCACCCCGAATCGCCGTACCCGACCGGCACCACGCTCACGTACCCGGACGGCATCGGCGGCAAGCTGCTCACCGTCGCCGTCCTGGCCGCCCTGAATCACAAGACCCTGACCGGTGAGGGCCAGTACCTCGAGATGGCACAGACCGAACTGGTGGCCTACTTCAACGGGCAGAGCTATATCGACGCCACGTTGCACGGCGCCGATCCCGTTCCGCTGGGTAACCGGAACCCGGACGCCGCACCGCACGGCGTCTACCCCTCCGCCGGCGAGGACGAGTGGATCGCTATCGCGGTCGCCGACGACGCGGGCTGGCAGAGCCTGTGCAAGACGTTGGGGTGGGAAGAGGACTGGCCGCAGTGGTCGCTCTCGCGCCGACTGGCCGAGCAGGACCAGATCGACGCGCGACTGTCCGAGTGGACCCGCGCCCTGGACCGGGCTCAAGCGGCGGAACTGCTGCAGAGCCACGGGGTATCGGCGATGCCGGTGATGGGTCCGGACGACCATCACGCCGACCCGCACCTGCTCGAGCGCGAGTACATCATCAGCCTCGTCCATCCCGAGGTGGGCCCGGAGCACTACGCCGGCGACCCGATTCGCCCCAGCAGACTGCCTGTTCACGTCGGGGCGAGCGCACCCCGTCTGGGCGAGCACACGGCGGAGGTTCTCACGTCGGCGCTCGGGCTGGACGACTCGACCATCGTCGACCTGGAGCAGCGCGGAATCTGTCGCTGACACCGAGTCGGCTCAGACGGTGGGTGACGAGGGTCCTGCGATGCAGCAACTCGCAAACTTTCGCGACGTGGGCGGCCTGCGTGCGGCCGATGGTCGGTGTGTGCGCCGCGGAGTCCTCTACCGCGGGGACGCCACGTTTACGGGCGACGGTCCGCCCGTGGGTGCGATCTCTTGGCCGCCGGCCGTCGTCCTGGACCTGCGTTCGGAAGGCGAGCGGCGGTCGACCAGCCCGTGGCCGAGCGGCACGACGGTCCACGAGATCGCGCTGCTGGCCGAACTCGGGAGTGCACTGCGCGGGGTCGAGGAGGTCGGCACGCTGCGCGGGCTCTACCTCGAGCTCGTCCGGCAGTCCACCGCTCAACTCGCGCAGATCGTCCAGCTGGTCGCCACGAGTTCCGGCCCGATCCTGCTGCATTGCGCGCTCGGCAAGGACCGCACCGGCGTCGCTGTGGCAGCGGTACTGCTCGCCGTCGACGTCGAACCAGAGATGATCGTGGCCGATTACGAGTTGACCGCACCGAACGTCGCGAAGGTGCTGTGGCGGCTGCGGGCGCTCGGCGTCGAGGTTCCTCCGGACGACGAGCTGCCGCATCAGGCGCTCGCCGTCGACACCGCGGCGTTGCGCGCAGTTCTCGAGGAGATCTCCTCGGCGCCCGGCGGGGCACGCGGCTGGCTGCGGCGCCATGGCGTGTCCGAAGCGGACTTCGAGGCGCTTGAGCACAAGCTGCTGGGCTGACGCGCGCCGAGACGTTCCAGCGAACGGAACGAGAGCCTAGATTGCCCGCCGATGTCCGGAGCATCCTCATGGGCGATGAGTGAGATAGCCCTTGACCGCTCCACCGGCTTCGTTCTCGTCCGCGCCGCACAGGACGTCCGACCGCCAAGACAGGATCAGCGATGAGTCGAGCAAAGGTCGCGATCATCGGTTCGGGCAACATCGGCACCGACTTGATGATCAAGGTGATGCGGCACTCGTCGCATCTGGAGATGGGCGCCATGGTCGGCATCGATCCGGAGTCGGACGGTCTTGCCCGCGCCGCCCGGTTACATGTGCCAACCACCCACGAGGGCGTCGACGGACTGATCGCACTGCCCGACTTCGGCGCGATCGAGATCGTCTTCGACGCGACCTCGGCAAAGGCACACATCGCCAATGCGGCGAAGCTGACGCCGTACGGCAAGCGGCTGATCGACCTGACCCCGGCAGCAATCGGTCCGTACGTCGTCCCCGCCGTGAACCTCGTCGCGCACTTGGACGCACCGAATATCAACATGGTGACCTGCGGCGGTCAGGCGACGATCCCGATCGTTGCCGCGGTATCGGAGGTCACCGACGTTCTCTACGCCGAGATCGTCGCCTCCATCGCCTCGAAGTCGGCGGGCCCGGGCACCCGGGCGAACATCGACGAGTTCACCGAGACCACGAGCCACGCCATCGAGAGCGTGGGCGGCGCGCGGCGCGGCAAGGCGATCATCATCCTGAATCCGGCAGAGCCGCCGTTGATCATGCGTGACACGGTCTATTGCCTGGTCCGCGATCCCGACGGCAGCAAGCGCGACGCGATCGAGTCCTCGATCCTGGACATGGCCGCAGCGGTGAGCAAGTACGTGCCGGGCTATCGCCTCAAGCAGGACGTGCAGTTCACCCCGATCGAGGATGACGAGCCCGTGCACACGTTGACCCCGGCAGGCAGCCCGCGACCGACCACGAAGGTGTCAGTGTTTCTTGAAGTCGAGGGTGCCGCGCACTACCTGCCCGCCTACGCCGGAAATCTCGACATCATGACGTCGGCCGCGCTGCAGGTGGCAGAGCGGATTGTCGAGGTGCGGGCATGACCGAGTCGAGCCACCGCAGTCAGCCCGGTACCGAGCTGTTCATCCAGGACGTCACGCTGCGTGACGGCATGCACGCGATCCGTCACCGCATCACGCCGGCCAAGGTCTGCGAGATCGTCGCCGCGCTGGACGAGGCCGGCGTGGACGGCATCGAGGTTGCACACGGGGACGGGCTCGCGGGCGGATCAGTCAACTACGGACCCGGGTCCAACACCGACTGGGAGTGGATCGAAGCCGCGGCCGGCGTCATCCGGAACGCGCGGCTGACCACCTTGTTGCTCCCCGGTGTCGGCACCATCGAAGAGCTCAAGAAGGCGTGGGATCTCGGCGTCCGCTCCGTGCGTATCGCGACGCACTGCACCGAGGCGGACGTCGCCGCCCAGCACATCGCCACCGCGCGCGACATCGGCATGGACGTCTCGGGCTTTCTCATGCTCAGTCATATGGCGCCGCCGGCCGAGCTCGCCAAGCAGGCAAAGCTGATGGAGTCGTACGGCGCGCACTGCGTCTACGTCACCGACTCCGGCGGCCGACTGACGATGAACGATGTCCGCGACCGCTTCCGCGCCTACCGCGACGCCCTCGAACCGACAACCGAGCTGGGTATCCACGCCCACGAGAATCTCTCGCTGTCCGTGGCCAACTCCATCATCGCGGTCGAAGAGGGCGTGACCCGCGTGGACGCCTCGCTGGCCGGCCACGGCGCCGGTGCGGGCAACTGCCCCATCGAGCCCTTCATCGCGGTCGCGAACCTCATCGACTGGAAGCACCGCTGCGACCTGTTCAAGCTGCAGGACGCTGCCGACGACATCATTCGCCCGCTGTGGGACCGCCCGGTTCGAGTGGACCGCGAGACGCTGACGCTGGGTTACGCCGGTGTCTACTCCTCGTTCCTGCGCCACGCCGAGCGGGCCGCGGCGCAGTACGGCATCGACGTTCGCACCATCCTGTTGGAGGTCGGTCGTCGGAGGCTGGTCGGCGGGCAGGAGGACCTGATCGTCGATATCGCGTTGGACTTAGTAGCGAAGGGCGATCAGCGCACACCCTGAGTGCGCGCCTCGAGGCGCCGGGCCAGGCGACTCAGCGGTGCTGACCGACGGCAGTGGCGGCCCAGCCGGCCAGGCGTCGCCACAACTGCGCTCGCGTCCCGGCGAAGTTGTGCATATGACCCATCTGCGGGAAGCGGCACAGCGTGATATCGGACGAGCGGGGATAGGCGCTCGCCTCGGCCGGCAGGTCTTCGACGACATCGACGTCGCCGACCGCCACGAGCACGGGGACGTCGATCGTCGCTGCCTCGACCGAGACCGCGCCTTTGCTCATCGGCGTCTCGGCCGCCGACACCCGCGGGCCTCCCGGATAGTGGGCTGCCCCCCATGCTTCGCGGGCGCCCACGCGGTCGGCCGTCCGATTCAGGTCGCTCTCGACGATCTCGCGGGGAACGTCGTCGCGGAAGAAGAAGGGGCGCCGCGGGTTGTCCCAGCCGCGACCGACTCCCTGGCGCGCCACTTCGTCCAGGGCGACGGTCCGGGCCCAGGGCACCAAGGTCTGGATACCACTCCAGCCGAGGAACGCCACGCCGTCGAACACCGGGTCAGCCGCCTGTGCCAGTGTCAGTAGGTAACCTCCGAAGGACTGACCGATCCCGATCGAGGCACCGACGCGGATCGGCGGCAGGTCGTCGCTGATCGTGCCGGCTGCCAAGCGGGACAGGACTTCTCGCGCGCAGGCGCTGTTCGCGCGGGCGACCGCCCGGAAGCCGAGTTCGAGGGCCGGAGTGTCGCTGTCCCCCACGCCGAGGTGATCGCAGGTGACGAATACGAAGCCGCCCTGTGCGTGGTACTCGGCCTGGCTGTAGCCGCCCGGCAACTGCAGGTCGAAGTAGTGCCGCGAGTATCCGCCGCCCGGATAGCCGAACAGGACGGTCGTCGTGTCCGCTCGCTGGGCGTCGGACGGGACGACGACCGTTGCGGCGGCGCGCAACTGCTCGCCCGTCCCGGCGGCATCTGTGACGTCGATGACCAAATCGATCTTGCGCATGTTGTCCTCGCGTCGCTCGACCCAATCCTGCATCCCGGATACTATCCCGTCATCGACCGGCTGTCAGAGCCCGTGAATGTCAGGTCGCCGCCGCGACCACGAAGGGAAGCCCGATGCCCGTAGAGGCCCTGGCCGGGGATCGCGACGTCTGTGACGCGCTGATCGATGTGCTCGCCGACGCCGGGGTCGAGTACGTCCTGGGCATGCCCGGCGGGTTGACCGGACCGCTGTTCGAGGCGCTGCACGGCCATCCGAGCATCCGGACCATCCAGGTACGGGAGGAATCGATCGGCTCCTCGATGGCCGAGGCGTACGGCCGTCTCACCGGTCGTCCGCTCGCCGTGATCGGGCAGGGTGAGTGGATCGTCGGCAATGCCGGCCAGGGCTTCCTCGAAGCACTCCTGGGCAGCTCGCCGCTGGTCATCCTGACCGAGATGAGCGACGGCGGGCGGCGGTCGCACCACGCGCCGTACCAGAGCGGCACCGGTGATTACGGGACGTGGGACGCGCGGACCGCACTGTCCGGCGTGACCAAGCGGGTGATGGTGAGCCACGACCCGGGCCAAGCCGTGCAGCACGTGCAACTAGCCCTCAAGCACGCCCTTACGGGCGAGCCGGGGCCGGTGGCGGTGCTGCTGCACAGCTCGGCGCTGCGCGGCAGCGTCGGACCCACGACCACGCCGCGCATCTTCGCCACGAGTGGCTACCTACCCAAGCCCAACCGAGCGACCGACCTTGCCGCCATCGACGCGGCGGCGGCGGTCCTGCGTTCGGCGCGCCAGCCGATGATCATCGCGGGAAACGGGGTGCAGGTCGGCCAGGCGTGGCGCCAACTCGCCGAGTTCGCGCACACGCTCGACATCCCCGTGGCGACCACGTCCAGCGGGAAGGGTGTCTTCGTGGAGGTGGACCCGCTGGCCGCCGGGGTGATCGGCGCGTTCGGATCGCCCGTTGCCAACGCGCTGGTCGGCGACGCGGACGTCGTGCTCGCAGTGGGCACCAAGCTCGGTCCGCACGACACCGCCAACGGGCATCCCGACCTGTTAGATCCGCGCCGGCAGACCCTGATCCAAATCGACGTCGAACCGCTCAACGCGGGCTGGACGTTCCCGGTCGAGCACGTCTTGATCGGAGATGCAGCGACGGTGCTGGATCGGCTCGGCCCAGCCGTGGGCAGCCCTCCCACGGACCGGCCGCCGGGCACCGAACGCGTGGCCCGGGCCCGCGACCGGTTCCTTGAGCCGGACTCGGAGGATGCGGCCGAGGAGGCGGGCCTGCTTGCGCCGCGTGACATCGTCTCGACTCTGCAGGAGTCGCTGCCCGGCGACGTGATCATCAGCTGCGATGCCGGTGAGAACCGCCTGTTCATGCTGCACTGGTACCGCACCAAGAACGCAGGCGGCTACATCCAGCCGGCCGCGGGTGGCGGAATGGGCTCCGCGGTTCCGGGCGCCATGGCTGCCAAACTGAGCGATCCGTCCCGTCCAGCTCTGGCGGTGTGCGGTGACGGCGGCTTCGCGATGTCGTTGCACGCGTTGATGACCGCGGTCCAAGAGGACCTCCCGATCGCCGTGCTGATCCTCAACAACGGCGCGCTCGGCTGGGTGCTGCACGGAATGGGCGAACGTGCAGTGGCCGCCTCGTTCGCCTCGTTCGACCACGTCGCCATCGCGCGGGCGATCGGCTGCGAGGCGCTACGCGTGGACACCCTTGATGCCCTGCACGACGCGCTCGCGAAGGTCGGGGCACACTCCCGGCCGTACGTCATCGATGTGCCGGCCTCGCTCGCGACGTCGTTCCGTGAATTGACCCAACACATCGGCGCTGACCGTCGCGCTACCGGCTACTGACGACGGGTCTCGGCGCCGTTCTGAATGAGTTGGCTCGTCTCAGCGCCGAATCGCCCGAGCGGAAGCAGTTGCAGACGCGGTGGCGGCGAGGCTCGCAGGCTCCGCGCCGCCGGCTATGGCCGAATGACGATCTTGCCGAAGAAGTCACCGCGCTCCATCAACTCGTGGGCCCGGGCAATCTCGTCCAGCGAGAACGTTGCGGCGACGATCGGACGGACCGTGCCGCTGGCGACCGCCGCCAGCAAGTCGCTCAGATGCCGTCGGATCTGGTCCTGAGACGGTCGACCGATCCCGGTGATCGTGATTCCCTTCAAGAACACCTGGCCGAGGTGTAGTTCTGCGCGGTGTCCGGCCGTGACTCCGGTCGTGACGAACCGACCCCACGGCCTGAGTGTCGTGATGCACGCCTTCCACAGCGGCGCGCCGACGTGGTCACAGACCACGTCGACCCCTGCCCCGTCGGTCGCCTCCAGGATCTGTTGCCGTACGTCGTCGCGGTAGTGGTCGATAGCGGCCGCGGCGCCCAGCTCCAGCGCCTGGGCGCGCTTGCGGGCCGACCCCGCGGTGGCGATCACCCGGGCACCGGCCGCCTGCGCGATCTGTAGGGCGTAGCTGCCCACACCACTCGAGACGGCGGTGACCAGCACGGTCTCTCCCGCTTGCACTCGTGCTCGATCGATCAGCGCCGCCCACGCGCTGCGCCCGGCGGTCGGTAGTGCGGCGGCGGCCTCGAACGACAAGGACGACGGAATGGGCAGGGTGAGCGCCGACGGCGCGACGGCGAATTCGGCATGCGCGCGGTGCGTCGCGGCGAGGACGGCGTCACCGATCTCGATACCGCTGACCTCGTCGCCCCGTGCGACGACCTCTCCCGCGACGTCGCGGCCGCCGATGTGATCACCGGTGATCGTCATGCCGTGCGATCCCCCGCGGGTGAAGATGTCGACGCGGTCCAGGGACGTCGCGCGAACCCGGATGAGCACCTCGGTCGATTCGGGCAGCGGCACCGGTAGGTCCCCGACCTGCAGAACCTGCAAGCCGCCTTGGGAGCGGTGGTAGGCCGCCTTCACGCCTGGTCCCACGCCTCGAGCAGGGTATTCAGCACGGAGGCCAGCGCGAGCGGCTGGTCGAGCATGACGTGATGTCCTGACGCGGCCAATTCGATCACCGGCACCCTCGGCCCCAGCTGTTCGACGATGGTCGAGGTCATCGGTAGGGACAGCATTCCGTGCTCGGCCCGGACCAGGGCAATACGGCATTCGGTGGCTCGCAGCGATGCGGGATCCAGGGGGACGCGACCGAAGATTCGCGGATCGAACTTCCAGCTCCAACCACCGTCCACGGCGACGATGGACCGCTCTGCGATGTGGTCGCAGACGTAACTCAGCGGCGCGCCGTCCGCAGGCACCGGCCGGAAGCGGCCGAGGATCTCTTCACGGGTCAGGTAAACCCGCAACGGCCTGAACGTCCGTTGCTTTCGCGCCGCCCGCTCCTGCGACGTGATGTCGCGGATCGGCGAGTCGATCGCGGCGACCCCGCCGAGCCGGCCGCCGTTGAGCATTGCCGCTCGCAGCGCGACGAAGCCCCCGAGGCTGTGGCCGATCACGACGGGCCTTCTCGTCAGCCCGGCGTGTTCGGCGACGGCGAGCGTCTCGGCCGCCCAGAGCTCCAGGTCGTAGCGCTCGCGTCGTCCACTGTCGCCGTGGCCGGAGAGATCCAGGGCGACGACCGAACGGTGCCGGGCCAGCAGCGGCGCGATGTGGTCCCACCAGCTCGCGTGGGCTGCCCCGCCATGTACGAGCACGACGGGACGCCCGTCGCCGGATCCCCAGCGCCGGTAGTGGATCGGGACACCGTCAACGTTGGCGACGCTCGTCGAAGGTTGCTCCGTTACCGCCTCGCGGAACCAAGTCGGTGCGGCCGTCTCAACCCGTTCACCTGACAGTGTCATCGGTCGGCGGCCTGCAGCGCGCCGAAGAACATGTCGTCGAACTGGACGCCATAGTCGGGTTCCTCGATCGCAACGGCCCGCTGCATCGTGCGCGAGGTCGGCTCGATCTCCCGGCCGCGGATGTCGATGGCGTGTTGGTCGAGCATCGCCGATCAGGGCAGCAGGAACTTCAGTGCGGCGTCGTTGAACGGCTCCGGATCCTCGAAGCTGGGCCAGTGTCCGACCCCGGGCATCTCGAAGACCTGCGCGTGGGGGATGAGCCGCGCGATCCGCT
>Ga0164242_10009216_pt1 | contig 10670 bp, 13 predicted proteins | sample OricomgcompostMG_FD_108783 | JGI IMG/M metagenome (GOLD analysis project Ga0164242, IMG submission 108783) | Miracle-Growth compost microbial communities from Emeryville, California, USA - Original compost - Miracle growth compost (MG) ... | reverse complement strand
TTTCAGCGGCTCCTGCGTGCAGATCAATGCGGTCTCGAGGACGATCTTCGCCTCTTGGGTATTCATGCAGCCAGGTCAGACCTTAAGTCGGGTTCAGGGAACCGGATCAGATGATGACGATATGGAACTTGGATACGCGCTCGCCCGATTCTGATCGGTCATATTGATGGGAGCACGAACCGGGGGGGCCGCAATTCAGGCATAAGCGCCAGACCCGGCCGGACGGAGCAGCGATGTTCCCGCAGGGAATCGCAAGGCTGAGCGCCATATTACGCAAAAACGCCGGGGGCGTAAAGATCGCCGTCCGGGCCGGCGGCGCCGCGCCGGCCGGCCAGTGCACGGCGCGTTCGGGCACAGGCGCGGCGAGCGCGACGCATCAATGCCCGATATCGCGCGCCTTCAGGTAGCCGGCGAGACGCTCGACGCCCTTATCGAGCCGCGCCGTATCGCAGGCATAACACCAGCGCACGAAGCCCTCGCCCTCGGGGCCGAACGCGCTGCCCGGCGCCAGCCCGAGCCCCGCATCGCGGACGAGCGCCTTGCAGAGCGCGAGGCTCTGCTGCGCCCCGGGCAGCCTGAAGAACAGATACATGGCGCCGGGCGGCACTTTCACGTCGACGTCGGGCAGTCGCGCGAGCGCGGCCGCCAGGTGGTCGCGCGACGCGCGCAGGTCGGCGACGAGCGAGCGCGTGAACGGCTCGCCCTGTTCGACGGCCGCGATGCCGGCCTGCTGCACGAACGACGGCGCGCACGAGGTGTTGTACTCGACCAGCTTGCCGAGATCGTCCATCAGCGCACGCGGCACGACCATCCAGCCGAGCCGCCAGCCCGTCATGAGCCACGCCTTCGAGAACGAATTGACGCAGATCACGCGCTCGTCGCGCGAAGCCAGGTCGAGGAACGACGGCGCCGCTTGCTCCCCGGCCTCGCCGTAGTAAAGGCGTTCGTAGACCTCGTCGGCGACGATCCAGATGCCGTGGCGGCGGCAATGATCGAGAACGGCGCGCTGCTCGTCGCGCGTCATCACCCAGCCCGTCGGGTTGCTCGGCGAGTTGATCATCAACAGCTTCGTGCCGGGCGTCAGCGCGGCCAGCAGGCGTTCGAGGTCGAGCGTCCAGCCGCGCTCGCCGTACGTCAGCGAAACCGTCTCGACGGTCGCGCCGAGAATCTTCGGGATCTCGACGAGGTTCGGCCACAACGGCGTCACGGCGACGGCCCGGTCGCCCGCCCCCACCACGAGTTGCGCGGCCAGCATCAGCGCGTTCACGCCCGCGCTCGTCACGGCGATGTTTTCGGCCGACGTCTCGCCGTGCAGCCCGCTCACGTAGCCGGCGAGCGCCGCGCGCAACGGCGCGATGCCGAGGTTGTGCGTGTAGAACGTGTCGCCGCGGCCGAGCGCCTCGGCGGCGGCCTCGCGGATGAACGGCGGCGTCACGCGGTCGGACTCCCCGAACCAGAACGCGAGCATGTCGGGCACGCCGAAGCCCGCATTGGCGACCTCGCGGATCTGCGACGAACGCAGCGTCTGCACGGCAGCGCGCGCCTGCGGCGACGAGGGCGTGGCGCTCATCAGGTTGGCGGATGCGGAGAGGTCGGGGTCGCTCATCGGAACACTCGGAGGAAGAATCGTCGGATGTGGGGAAAGCGCAGTGTAGCGCGCAGGCGGCCCTAATGCGGCCCTCGTCGGCGAAACGACGCGCGCGCGCCGTCAGCTCCCGCGCGACTCCTCGGGCCGCGCGCCGATCTCGCGGATCAAGCCCCAGACGGCCTCCGCCGCCGGGGACAGCGAGCGGTCGTGGCGCCGCACGAGTTCGACCGTGCGCTCGGCGCGCGGCACGAGCGGGCGCGCGACGAGCGACGAACCGGCCGGCACCGGCAGCGAGAGCCGCGGCAGGACGCTGATGCCGACGCCGGCCTCGACGAGCCCGAAGACGGTGGCCGAGTGCCCAAGCTCCTGGACGACGCGCGCATGCACGCCGTGCTCCGCCATCACGGCGTCGATGAGCGGCCGGCTCCCCGACGCGTAATCGAGCATGACGAGCCGCTGGCCGCCGAGATCGCGCCAGTGCACTTCCTCGCTCGCGGCCAACGCGTGATCGCTGCGCACGACGACGCAGAACGAGTCGGTCGTCAGCGGCTCCGTCTCGAGGTCTTCTGCCGCGAACGGCCCGATGACGACCCCGAAATCGACTTCGCCCGAGCGGACCCGGCGCACGACGTCGCTTTGCACGTCGTCGCGCAAGCCGAGCGCGACGTAGGGGAACTGCCGGCTGCACTCGGCGACGACCTCGGGCATCAGCCGGCAGGCGACGGTCGGGCTCGCGGCCACGACGACGCGGCCGCGCCGCTGCTCGCCGATCTCGCGAATCTCGCGCAACGCATCGTCGAGATCGCCGAGAAGGCGCGGAACCGTCGCGATGAGATTGGCGCCGATGTCGGTTAGCTGAACTTCGCGCGTCGTCCGGTCGACGAGCCGCACGCCGATTTCCGACTCGAGTTCGCGCACGCAGCGGCTCACGGCCGACTGCGTGAGGCCGATCTCGTCGGCCGCCCGACTGAAGCTCTGCAGGCGGGCCACCTCGATGAAGACCCGCAATTGCCGTAGTGTCACATTCATCGTTTACTCTCATCAATCGCCCCGGTCCATGCAATCGTAGCCTGGCTGCGCCGGGCACGCGAAACGTTGCGCGCTCACCCACGCCGGAGCCTCATCATTGCGGCAGTGCAGCGTAAACCGGACCGACACGGGCCTGGCGCCGCGGATTTTTACACGATTGGTGATTGTCCCGATTCTCGCGCCCGGCGATTTCGAGTCTCATACGGGCCAGGCACGCACCTGCGTGGAACTGATTCCACCGGCTTCGAGCGACGGGCGGCACAACCGCCGATCGCCTCGACGCAGGACAGGATCGCCGGGCGGCGCGGGAACGGAGAGCCCCGCCGCTTCGACCGGTCCGGGTACCGCTGCGCGGTTCAGGCAGCCGTACCGGAACCATGCGCCGCGCGGGGCAGCGCACCGGAGACAAGCTTCTCTGAGGTGGAGACATGATGTTGTTCGACGATTTAAGAGATAACGAATGGGCGCTGGTCGAAGCTTTGTTCTGTGCGGAGCCCGCACGGAGCGAGCGGCGCGGAAGGCCCCGCGTCGAGGCGCGTGCAGTGGTCAATGCCGTGCTGTGGGTGCTGTCCACGGGCGAAGGATGGTCGAAGCTGCCGGGCCGCTACCCGTCGCCGCCGACCTGCCGGCGCCGCTTCGACGAATGGCAGGCTGACGGCACGCTTGCCGAGATCGTCAAGCGCCTGAGTTCGAGCGGCCGCGAGATTTCGTTGCGCGGGCGCATCGGCTCGGCCGCGACCAAGCCGCCGGCTCCGCCGAGCCGCGACCGCCTGCGCGGCGCGTTCTGGACCAACCCCGAGTCCTGGCGCGCGCCGGTCAAGATGGCCTGAACGGGCGCGCGGCCCCGAGCGTTGCGGTTTATTCGCGGCTCGGTTGCGGCTCGGCGCGCTCAGTTGCCGCCTCGTTGCCGCCTCGTTGCCGCCGATCCTGCCGGGCGCTCGCCGCGTCCGGCGACTCCGATCCCCCTGGCAGTCCTGCTCATTCCTGGCAACCCTGACCGGCTCTGAGCCCGGGGCTCGGGGCCGCTTTCGCGCGTTCCTGTCGCATGCGCGCGAAACATCTCATTACCAATCCTCACAGCCCTCGCGCGCGCAAGACGTTACGGTGGATCCTCGTACACGTCGACAACCCCGATCGACGGGAGGCCGCCATGAGAACCATGACACTGCTCGCCCGGGGCATCATGGTCTCGCTGTTCGTCGCGGCCATCCATGCCTCGACGGCGCCGTCCACCGCATCCGCCCAGCCGCCCCGCTCCCACGCGGGCGGCTGGGGCGTGCCGCGTGCGGGCGCGGCGCCGTTTGCGGGCCGTCCCCCCCGCAACGACAGCAACAGAACCGTGCCGCGCGGCGATCTGCGCGGCGCCATCATCGACAACGCGCGCCAGCGCTCGGCCCCGGCGGCCCGCCAGGAGCCGCCGAACCGGCGCCGTTTCTAGCCGCGCCGGGGAACCACTTCGGATAGCCGGGGTCTACGTTAGGCCAGCACAGCGTGGCAGCAGTAATTCCGGTAAGCCCGTATCGTCCGATACGGGCTTTTTTTTCGGCGGGGAAATACGGGAAGAAGCGCGGGAAGAAGCGCAGGAAGAAGCGCGGGAAGCGCGGCCTGACGTCGTTGCGAGCCTACTGCGGCGCACTAACGTCGAGATGCGGCACGAGAGGTGCTGTGTAGTTGGCGACGCGCGTGGAAGACCACTGAAGCGAGCGTTCGTCGCGCGCGAGGCGCGCGAATTCGGCGCGGCCGCGGTCGGTCAGAACGGCGATGTCGACGGGCGCGTGAAAGCCGGGCGCCGGCGCGACCGTCCGCTGCCTCACGGTGTCCATGAGGCCGAGCCCGCGCAGATATTCGAAGACCATGGGGCGTCGCGCCCAGGGGACCTGCCGGTACTGCACCCGCCGCAATGCTTCGAGTACTGCTTCGTTGGAATACGTGGTCATCTCGCTACTTTTTGAAATACGGCCTTGGCACCATACACCACCTTATGCCGGTTGGTTCTATTTGTTTTCCCTGTGTCGTTTCTGGCTCTGCCCGTATTGTGACTCATCAATACCGGTCATGGCCGCGGAACCCGATTGCCGGCCCGCGTAACGAAATGTAACACCGCGCAGCCAATACTCCGCCTTTTCATCTGGCGCGTATATTTGCTCTTTAGAATGGCCTGTCCATTCCGCCTGGACAGGCAACGGCTGGGTCCATAAACCGCTTCCACGGAGGTCAAGATGAAGAAAGTGTCCCTCGCAGTCCTGATTTCGCTTTCCGCGCTGACGGGCGCCGCGTACGCCCAATCGGACAACGGCATCACCATGAGCACCGATCCGCAGCGCGCCGCCGAGGTCGAGCAGCATGCCCAGGAGGTGCAGTCGCGTCCGCAGCCCGAGCAGTCGATGTCGACGATGCATATGAGGAACCATCGGTGGGCCCGCAAGCATCACCCGGTCCACGGGCGGGCCGCCCGCCGGGGCGCCGGGCAGGACTCGGACAACGACTCGCAGTAATGCGGCGTTAGCGCAGGCGCCCGGCGCGAGCGGCGCCCGGCGCATCTGTCCTGCCCGCGCTTTCGAAGGCCGACGCCAGGCTCCGCACGGAACCTCGGCGCCGGCCTTTTTCATGGGCCGGGCGGACCGGCCGGTATGCTAAAGTCGCGCACCTCGATTTGACCCACCCATGCGCGCCCTCGCGCGGAGAACACCATGAGCAACATTGAGCTCGACATCGAATGGACGGAAGCGGCGTCCCGCCAGATCGAAAAATTGATGCCGCGCGGCAAGGCGGACGCGTTCCTCGCGCTGCCGCCGATCGAATGCCTGCCCATGGAAGGCGACGTGCTGTTTCTCGGGCCGCAGGGCAAGCAGCAGCCGTTCATCGTCGCCGAGCGCCAGTATCACCACGAGGGCGAGGCCGACTGGACCATCATCCTGATCCTCGACGTGCCCTCGGCGCACTAAGCCGGGCGCCGCTCACTCCACGACGCGGCGCCGCGCCGCCTTGATCTCGCCGTGGCGCGTCTTGGCGTCGAGGCGCCGCCGCTTCGCGGCGCGGCCCGGCCGCGTCGGCACGCGCGCCTTGCGCGTGACGCTCACACTGTCCACGAGTTCGTCGAGACGCGCGAGCGCGGCCGCGCGGTTCTGCTCCTGCGTCCGGTGTTCCTGCGACTTGATGACGACGACGCCCTCGCGCGTGACACGACGATCGTGGAGCGCGAGCAGCCGCATCTTCAGCACCTCGGGCAGCGACGACGCGTGGATGTCGAAGCGCAGGTGAATCGCGCTCGATACCTTGTTGACGTTTTGCCCGCCGGCCCCTTGGGCGCGGACCGCGACCAGTTCGATCTCGTTCAGGGGAATGGGATGGCGGGCGGTCATGGCGGAGCGGACAGAGGGCGTAGAGGATGTAGAGGGCGAACGATGCGACGGGCCGGCGGTGGGCGCCGCGCGCGGACGAAGGCATCAGTGTCGCACAGCGGCACCGCCCTGCAAGCGCCCCTGGCCACGCGGCACGTACGTTGCTCCGTTCAGGGAGGCGGCCTCGATTGCCGGGCGCCGTCCGCTTTGCCCTACTCGCCTCATCCGTATTCGAATTCCTTCCGATGAAGCTGCGTCCTGCTCTCGTCGCCGAACTGGCAGTCAATCTGCTGCTGCCCTGGGTGGCCTACCGCCTCGCCCTTCCCTGGTACGGCGAGGTCGGCGGGCTCATGGCCTCGGCCGTCCCGCCGCTCGCCTGGAGCGCCGTCGAACTCGCGCGCTTCCGGCGCATCGATGCGCTGAGCGCGGTCGTGCTGCTCGGCATCGTGCTGTCGATTGCCGCGCTGGCGCTCGGCGGCGGTCCGCGCGTGCTGCTCATGCGCGAAAGCCTCGCGGCCGGCGTCATCGGCATCACGTTCCTCGGCTCGCTGCTCGCGCGCCGGCCGCTCGTCTTCTACCTGGCCCGCGCGACGGTCGCGCGCGAAACGCCGGGCGGCGCCGCGCGCTTCGAGCAACTCTGCAACGAGCGCCGCGAAATCGCCGCCGCCATGCGCACGCTGACGATCGTCTGGGGCGTCGGCCTGACGACCGATGCGGTCGTGCGGACCTGGCTCGCCGCCTCCTGGCCCATCGAGCGCTTTCTCATCGTTTCGCCGCTGATCGGCCACGGCATGCTCGGCCTGCTGTTCGCCTGGACGATCTGGTACCGGACGCGCATGCGCCGCCGGCACGGCCAGCGCGATCTGCTCGGCGATCTGGTCGCCTGACGATGGGTCAGGCAGGGGCGCCCGCCGCCTGCCGCCGTCGAGCTGCCCCGTCTGTTGGAATTCGGGTGAAATCAGTTAGACTCAGCGCCAGCCCGCGGCGCACCGTCGCGCCCGAACGTTCACCGGCAGTCGATGCGCTATTCGGTAGAAATCCGCAAATTCCTCTATAGCCAGTACTTTTACGGCGGCCTGCGCATTGCGGTCGGCATCTCGCTTCCCGCCGTGCTCTGCCTGTTCATCCTCCACCGGAACGAACTCGGCTTCACGATCTCGACGGGCGCGCTCGGCGCCTGTGTCGTCGACATGCCGGGCCCGCTCAAGTACAAGCGCAACGAGATGCTCGCCTGCAGCGGCATCGGCTTTCTCTCCGCGTTCGCGACGGGCCTCGCCACCGTCAACGCCGCCGCGCTCTGGGCGACCGTCGTGCCGCTGACCTTCGTGCTTTCGCTGATCGTCGTCTACGGCAACCGCTGGCCGCAGATCAGCTTCGCGACGCTCTTCATGATGGTCATGACGCTCGAAGAGCATTTCACGCCGCATCAGGCGCTCGTCAATGCGTCGTGGATTCTCGTCGGCGGGCTCTGGTACACGGCATGGTCGACGCTCGTGAGCCACCTGATGCTCGAACGGATCGAGCAGCAGGCGCTCGCCGAAAGCGTGTTCAGTTGCGCCGATTATCTGCTCGCGCGCGCGCAGTTCTACGACCTCGACAACGATCTCGACGACTGCTATCGCAACCTCGTCGCGAAGCAGATCGCGGCCGTCGAGCGTCAGGACGCCGCGCGCGACATCGTCCTGCGCAACCTGCCGCAGATGGTCGGCGGGCACGATCCGCGCCGCACGATGTACTTCAATCTGTTCATCAACACGGTCGATCTGCACGAGTTGTTCGTCGGCGCCCATACCGACTATCCGCTCGTGCGCAACACGTTCGGCGGCTCGGATCTGCTCGTGTTCTACCGCGACCTGATCCGCAAGGCCGCCGCCGATCTCGAGGAAATCGGCCTCGCCGTGCTGCAGAACCGGGCGCCGCAGACGGGCGTCAACGTGAAGGCCGAACTGCGCGCGATCGAATACGAGCTCGAACTGCTGAAGGCACGCGAGCTCCCGACGACCGACCCCGAGGCCTGGGCCGCGATCTCGGCGACGTTCCGGCGCACGTGGAGCGCGACGCGTCTGATCGAGCGGATGCGGCGCAGCCTCGCGAGCGATGCGCCGACGACGGAGACCGAGCTGCGCATCGACGAAGCGCTGCAGCGCTTCGTGACGAGCCGCCGCGTGCCGTTCCGGCAGATCTTCTCGAACCTGACGATGGCCTCGCCGAGCTTTCGCCACGCGCTGCGCGTGACGATCGCCGTGGCCGTGGGCTTCTGGCTCGGGCGGCTGCTGCCGCTGACGAACGCCTACTGGATCGTGATGACGAGCATCATCATCCTGAAGCCCGGCTACTCGCTGACGCGCCAGCGCAACGCGCAGCGTATCGTCGGCACGCTGATCGGCTGCACGGCGAGCGTCGTGCTCATCGTCGTCGTGAAGGCGCCGCTCGTGCTGCTCGTCTCGATGTTCGCGGCGATGGTCATGAGCTATAGCCTGCTGCTGTTCAACTACACGGCGAGCGTCGTGTTCACGTCCGCCTACGTGCTGCTCATGTTCCACCTGCTCGCGCCCGGCAACATGCGGATCATCGGCGAGCGCGCGATCGACACCGTGGTCGGCTGCATGATCGCGATCGCGGCGAGCCATCTGTTTCCGTACTGGGAATACCGGCTGATGGGCAAGCTCGTGCACAACATGATCGCCGCGATGCGACAGTATCTCGACGCGAGCTGGTGGTGGGGCGGCGCGCGGCTGGCGACGAATGCGGCGGCGGTCACGCCGGGCGGGGCGATGGCCGGTCGCGCGGCGATAGCCGACGCGGCGACGGCGGACGGCGGGAAAACAGGGGCTGTGGAGACATCAATGGCCACGACAGCCGCCACGGCAACAGCCACGGCGGCCCCGAGCATGGCGCCCGGCCAGCCCGTCGCCGCGGTCGGCACGAAGGCCGGCGCGCAGACGGCTGCGCAGTTCGGCGCGCAGATGAGCGCGGCGGTCCAGACGCTCGACCGCGACTTCCGCTACCGCCTCGCGCGCAAGAACGTCCACGTCGCCTTCGCGAATCTCGGTCAGGCGTTCCAGCGCATGATGCTCGAACCGAAGGCCGCGCAGAAATTCGTCGCGGAACTGAACGACCTCCTGATCCGCAGCCACGTCCTGGCCTCGCAGATCGCGGCCGCGGCCCCGCTGCTGCGCAGCGCCGCGCAGCCGGGACAGGCCGTGCCGCTCGACGCGCTCGAGCGCGCGCTTGGCTGCGTGCGCGAGAACCTCGTCGCGGCGGAGGCCGGCACGCCCGCCCCGCCCGATCAGCCCGAAACGACGAAGCAACTGACGCGCGATCTCGACGCGATGGTGATCGCCGCCGAGCGTGCGCTCGGGCCGTCGGCGGACGCGCCGCAGGAGTTGAAGCTGCTCGCGCATCAGTGCAAGCAGATGATCACGGCCTCGTGGATCATCCGCAAGGATGCGAGCGTGATCCGGCTACCGGAAGGCTGACGCGAAGGGCAGCGCGAAGGGCAGCACTAAGCGCCGCGCGCTCACTGCGACGCCGCGGCGGCGCTCGCGGGCGCGACGGTCGCGCTCGCGGCCTCGGCCGGCTGCCGCGCGTGACTAGCGTCATAGTCGCGCTTGCCGCGAATCGCATTGAAGAGCACGGTCCCGATCACGATCAGCACGACGACGACGATGAACAGGCCGAGGCCGAACGTCGGGTTCTTTCTGCGGGGGTCGTTCATCAGGCGTTCTCCAGCGCGCGCACGGGCAGCGCCGTCGAGTATTTGATCTGCTCCATCGCGAAGCTCGAACTGACGTCGGCCAGCGGCACCGCGCGAATGAGCTGCTTGTAGACGCGATCGTAGTCGTCGATGCCCGACACCACGACGCGCAGCAGATAGTCGGTCTCGCCGCTCATGCGGTAGGCCTCGACGATTTCGGGGATGTCCTGCACGGCGCGCGTGAAGGTCTGCGCCCACGCCTCGGTGTGCTGGTTCGTGCGGATCGCGACGAACACGGTCGTCCCCACGCCGAGCTTCGCCGCGTCGCAGAGCGCGACCTGGGCACGGATCACGCCGCTTTCCTTCAGCCGCTGGACGCGTTTCCAGCAAGGCGTCTGCGAAAGGTTGACGCGCTGCGCCAGTTCGGCGACGGGCGTGGTGGCGTCCTGCTGCAATAACTCGATGAGCTTTCTGTCGATGGCATCCATGCCCGCGACTCCCCTTTGCACAGAAATTTATTCTACGTGGGCCCAGCATTGCGAAATTACAGGGAACGTCCCCCGCATGCAAGCGGCTTGGCAAGCGGCGGCGATGGCCGGAAGTTTCAAACCCCTGACAGCATCCCGCCCTGCGGTAAGCGAATTCGAATGATTCGCCCCGAACTGGCGCATCGGCCTCCCCATCATCGAGCGCGGGCACTGCAATTGTGCCGGGGCCACACGCCGCGCGGCCGCGCATGCCTTGGCGCCGCGCGCGTAGCGCACCAAGACGGCACTGGCCCGCATCTTGCTTAAGATGCACTCTTTTTGGGCAACCGACGGAAAGCAAGAATGGAATCCCTGAAAACCGGCACCGATACCCTCTTCCTGCTGCTGGGCGCGGCCATGGTGCTCGCTATTGACGCTGGCCTTGCGCGCCTCGAACTCGGCACAGTCCGCAAGAAGAATCAGGTCAACGCGCTCGTGAAGATCCTCGTCGACTTCTCGGTCTCGACGATCGCCTACTTTTTCATCGG
>Ga0164242_10009214_pt1 | contig 10672 bp, 8 predicted proteins | sample OricomgcompostMG_FD_108783 | JGI IMG/M metagenome (GOLD analysis project Ga0164242, IMG submission 108783) | Miracle-Growth compost microbial communities from Emeryville, California, USA - Original compost - Miracle growth compost (MG) ... | reverse complement strand
CCGGATCGCGGGTGCGGGTGAATCAGGCGCTGTCGCGCTTGATTTCGACGATCGGCAGCACCAGCGCCGCCGGCGCCGAGGCCGGAACCACCGGCTGCCGCGGCGCGACCGGGGAAATGCGCTGGTAGGGGCTGTCCTGCGGCGGGCGGGTGTCCTGTTCGCCCTTGTTCGGCCACAGTGCGGCCGCCCGTTCGGCCTGCGCGGTGATCGTCAGCGACGGGTTCACACCGAGGTTCGCCGACACCGCCGCGCCGTCGACCACACTCAGCGTCGGATAGCCGTAGACGCGGTGGTAGGGGTCGATGACACCGTGATCGGCGTCGGCGCCGATCACCGCGCCGCCCAGGAAGTGGGCGGTCAGCGGGATGTTGAACACCTCGCCCCAGGTGCCGCCCGCGGTGCCGCCGATCTTCTCCGCCACGCGGCGGGTCACATCGTTGCCGGCCGGGATCCAGGTCGGATTCGGTTCGCCGTGGCCCTGTTTGGAGGTCAGCTTGCGGCCGAACACACCGCGCTTGGTGTAGGTGGTGATGGAGTTGTCCAGATGCTGCATCACCAGCGAGATGACCGTGCGCTCGCTCCAGTTGCGCACGCTGAGCATCCGCAGCAGGGTCAGCGGATGGCGCAGCACTTCCAGCAGGAACCGCAGCCAGCGCGGGATCCGGCCGCCGCCGTCGACCATCAGCGTCTGCAGCAGCCCCATCGAATTGGATCCCTTGCCGTAGCGGACCGGTTCGATGTGGGTGTCGGGGGTGGGGTGGATGGAGGAGGTGATGGCCACACCGCGGGTGAAGTCGCGCTCGGGGTCCACCGTCGGGGTCGCCGCGCCCAGAATGGATTCGGAGTTGGTGCGGGTCAGCTCGCCCAGCCGCGGCGACAGCTGCGGCAGAATTCCCTTGTCGCGCATGTCGAACAGCAGCTTCTGGGTGCCGCGGGTGCCGGCGGCCAGGACGACGTGTCCGGCCGTGTAGGAGGCCGGTGATCTGCGGATCTTCGCGCCGGTGCGGCGGGTGTCCACCTGCCAGCTGCCGTCGGGCAGCGGCCGCACCGCGGTGACCGTGGTCAGCGGCAGCACCTGCGCACCGGCCTGCTCGGCCAGATACAGGTAGTTCTTCACCAGCGTGTTCTTGGCCCCGTGGCGGCAGCCGGTCATACATTCGCCGCATTCCAGGCAGCCGGTGCGCTGCGGGCCGACACCGCCGAAATACGGGTCGTCCACGGTTTTTCCGGGCTCGCCGAAGAACACGCCCACCGGGGTCTGCACGAAGGTGTCACCGACGCCCATGTCGTCGGCGACCTGCTTGAACACCTCGTCGGCGGGGGTGATGTGCGGATTGCGCACCACGCCCAGCATCTTGGTGGCCTGCTCGTAGTAGGGCGTCAGTTCGGCGCGCCAATCGGTGATGTCGCGCCACTGGTTGTCCTGGAAGAACGGTTCCGGCGGCACATAGAGGGTGTTGGCGTAGTTGAGCGAGCCGCCACCGACGCCCGCGCCGCCGAGGATCAGCACATCGCGCAGCAGGTGGATGCGCTGGATGCCGTAGCAGCCCAGGGCGGGAGCCCACAGGAATTTGCGGAGGTCCCAGCTGGTTTCGGGCAGTTCGTCGTCGGCGAAGCGGCGACCGGCCTCGAGAATGCCGACCCGGTAACCCTTCTCGACCAGCCGCAGCGCGGTGACGCTGCCGCCGAATCCGGAGCCGACGATCAGGACGTCGAAATCGGTGTCGCGCGCGGTCATGGCCGCTCCTGCCGGGTGCGGGCAACCCGCAACCGGTCGGCCCCGTGAACGGGCTGCGCATGGTGTCTCATCGGGCCTCCGTGAGTGTGTGTCGCCGGTGACGAATATCAACGCTACTACCGAGTAGTTTAGGTGTGTCCCTCGGTATCCCTAAACAATGTCGCGCCTGCTCATGGCGCGGATCAAGGGAAAATTGCGCGTGACCGCAGGGCCGGCGCGGCAGGTCGGGCCGAGTTGCGGTGCGGGTCGGCGGCGACGGCGGGGCGAGCGGCGATCTCGAATCGATCAGGTGTCGATCTCCTCGCTTTTGTTCGCCGGTCGGTGGCCGGGCACGCTCATTACCGGCGGGTAACAGTAATCTGCGTCACGATTTGTGACAAGTACGACTCGCATCGCCAGATCGCCGATCACTCTGGTAAGCACCGCTCTCTGTATGGCAGGGTGGGGGTATGAGCACTCCCCGATCCCGCGCCCGCGCCCGCACGATGGACGAGATCGTGCGCATCGGCCGTGACCATCTGGCGGTACACGGCGCCGCGGCGCTGTCGCTGCGCGCTGTCGCCCGCGACCTCGGCGTGGTCTCCTCGGCGGTGTACCGCTACGTCCGCAGCCGCGACGAACTGCTGACCATGCTCGTCGTCGACGGCTACACCGAACTGGCCGACGCCGTCGACGCCGCCCTGGCCGGCGCACCCGCCGACGGCGCCGCCCGGCTGCGGGTGCTGGCCCACGCCGTGCGCGACTGGGCGCTGGCCGAACCGGCCCGCTACGGCCTGCTGTTCGGGACCCCCGTCCCCGGCTACGACGCACCCGCCCAGGAGACGACCGCCCCCGGCACCCGGGTGATCGGATCACTGCTCGCCATCGTCGAAAACGCCTGTCGCGCAGGAGAGCTCACGACGCCGGACCCCGTCCCGGCGACCCCGGCCGAACTGGCCGCCGACATCGAGCGCATCCGGGCCGAATTCGGGCTGGAGCTGCCGGACTGGGCGATGGTGCGCACGCTGACGGTGTGGACCGGCCTGTTCGGCGCGGTGAGCTTCGACGTGTTCGACATGTACGGCGCGCAGACCTTCACCGACCGCACCCAGGTTTTCGACGTCCACCTGGACAATCTGTGCGCGATCCTCGGATTCCGCGCTGCCCCAGCGGACTAGCCTGCGCGGCGGGTATGCATTCGTGACCGCCATCGTGCAGGATGTCACAACCCGATAAAGCTCATTCTCAGCTTTCCCATATCCGGGAATGAAAGACTGAACGGCGAAATGAACGACGAAACCGAACCGATCCCGGTGGTGGATCCCCGCGGCGGCAGCGGCCGATCGCGGCACGCGCGACCCGACGACGAGTCGCCGCAAGATCGGTCCGGTCGACATAGCCCCCGCACGGTCCGGGCGGCCACCCCGCCCTGGAGTCGCGGGATGGCCGCACCCGCCGACCAGCGCGACAGCGAACGCACCCGCCGAGCAGCCCCGCCGCCACATTGTCCGGGACGACGGGAACAACCCGACGCCGCCGCCGAACCGAGCCCCCGGCGTCGTCCCGCACCCGCGCAGGCCCCCGCGTCCGAACGCGGCGACACCGAATCGCGGCGCCGAGCCACCCGCGCCGCACCGACCGCTGCCGGCGCCGCGACAGAGACCGTGGCCGCCGCCGAAGGCGCCGCGCCGCCGCCGAATCGGCGGGCCCGCCGCGCCCGCACCGCACCGCCGCCGCGCCCGAATCGCGGGGGTAAGGCCGTGCGGGTCGGTGGTCGTGTGCTGGCCGCGGTCACGGCCGTGGTCGTGGTCAGCGGCACCGGCCTGGCCTACTACACCGAACGCAGCGTCGATCAGGGTTTCACCCGGTCCAATGCGATCAGCGAGGCCGATGCCGCCGCCCTCGACGGCGATCTGAACATCCTGTTGATCGGCCTGGACACCCGCAAGGACCAGAACGGCAACGACCTGCCCAAGAACATCCTCGACCAATTGCACGCCGGTGACGGCAGCGAAGGCGGCTACAACGCGAATTCGCTGATCCTGGTGCACATTCCGAAGGATCTGAAGAAGGTCACCGCCTTCTCCATCCCGCGCGACGACTACGTCGCGGTCTCGGGCATCCCCGGCTACGACCACGCCAAGATCAAGGAGGCCTACGGGCTGAAAAAGGCCTCGGTGGAACAGAAGCTGGAGAATCAGGGCGTCAAGGACAAGGTCGAACTCGAACGCCAGGGCCGCGAGGCCGGGCGCGAATCGATCGTGCAGACGGTCAAACAGCTCACCGGAGTGCCGATCAACCGGTTCGCCGAGATCTCGCTGGTCGGCTTCTACGATCTGGCCAATATCCTCGGCGGCGTCGACGTATGTCTCAACCACGCCGTCGACGACGAGTACTACTCCGGCGCGGTGTTTCCCGCAGGCCGCCAGCATCTCGACGCCGCCAACGCGCTGTCGTTCGTGCGTCAGCGGCACGGCCTCGACAACGGCGACCTCGACCGCACCCACCGCCAGCAGGCATTCCTGACCTCGGTCGCCAAACAGCTCAAGGATTCGGGCACGCTCACCAATATCGGCAAACTGCAGGACCTGATCAGCGCGGCGCAGAACGACATCGTGCTGTCGCAGGGCTGGAACCTGCTCGACTTCGCCCAGACCCTCGGCCGCGCCGGATCCATCCCGATCGAATTCCAGACCCTGCCGGTGAAGGCCTACGACACCGTCGACGGCCAGGACGTCAACATCGTCGACCCGGCCGCGATCAAGAAAACCGTGCGCACCGCCTTCGGCGTGGCAGAACCACAATCGAGCGCCCCGACCACCACCCCCACCAGCACCATCGACGTCGTCAACGCCGGCGGCGCGAGCGGCATGGCGGCCAAGGTGTCCACCGCGCTGGTGGACAAGGGCTTCCGCAAGGGCAATGTCGGGAACGCCACCTACAGCGACGGATCCAGTTCGGTCGTGTACTTCGGCTCCGGCGCCGACACCGACGCCACCCAGGCCGCCGACATGCTGGGCGGATTGCCCACGGCCGCATCGAAATCCCTCGATCCGGGGACGGTGAAGATCGTGATCGGCAGCGACTTCAGCATGCCCGACAGCCTCACCGCGTCCTCGGCGTCCTCAGTGACGACCACCGACCCCACCACCGGGCTCACCACGACCACCAGCGGCGGCAGTTCGGCGTCGACCACCGCCACCACCGACGATCGTCCCGACTCCGGTAAACCGGTCACCACCAGCATCGGATCCGACATACCCTGCGTGAACTGAGGCGCCGCGGCGGCGGCCGTCTACGATTCCCCGGTGACCGGATACGACGACGCATACGACCATCTCGACACCTCCCGGCTGCCCGAGCGGCAGCGCCGCATCCTCGGCGTGATCCGGGATGCGGTGCAGCGCAACGGGTATGCGCCGTCGTCTCGGGAGATCGCGGCCGCCGTCGGACTGAAATCGGGCTCGTCGGTGTCGAAACACCTGAAGGATCTCGAGGACAAGGGATTCCTGCGCCGCAGTGCCAGTGTCTCCCGGCCCATCGACGTGCGCCTGTTCCTCGCCCCCGCCGAAAGCCGTGGCGGCGAACAGGATTCGGTGATCGTGCCGGTGGTCGGCGATATCGCCGCCGGCGCCCCGATCCTCGCCGAGGAACACGCCGACGACCAGCTCACCCTGTCGCGGCACCTGGTCGGGCGCGGAACCGTATTCGGGCTGCGAGTGCGCGGTGATTCGATGATCGACGCCGCGATCTGCGACGGCGACATCGTGGTCGTGCGCCGCCAGCACGAAGCGCATTCCGGGGACATCGTGGCCGCGATGATCGACGACGAGGCCACCGTGAAGGTCTATCGCCGGCGCAACGGCCATGTCTACCTCGAACCCCGCAACCCCGCCTACGACGTCATCGACGGCGACCGTGCGGTCGTGCTCGGCAAAGTCGTGTCCGTGATGCGACGAATGTGACGACCTGCTCGACGCGCCCGCCGAACCGATCGCCAAACGGTTGCCGCTGAATTAGTCTGCCCAAGCAGGGGAACGCGCAAGACCGAACGGGATTCGGAGGTGCACGTGGCGAGCAGTACTCGGGCAGGCAGATCGGCGGTGCGAGAGCGGGTACGCGGGGGCACCCGGATCGCGACGGTCGCGGCCGCGGCGGTGCTGGCCGCGGTATCGGCGACCATGGCGGCGGGACCTGCCGCCGCCGCGGGCGATCGGGTCGTCGATTCCGGTGCCCCGCTGGCACATCCGGTATCCGCCGACGGATCCAAGATCGTCGACTTCTCGGTCGTCGACGGCCGCAACGTCACCTTCAAGGTGTACTCCGCGGCCATGGACAAACCGATCACGATCAACGTGCAGCGGCCCGCCGACGCCTCCACACCGCGCCCGGTGCTGTATCTGCTCAACGGCGCCGGCGGTGGTGAGGACAGCGCCACCTGGGACAACAAGGCCCCCGACGCGCTGAAGTTCCTCGCCGACAAGGACGTCAACGTCGTCCAGCCCGTCGGCGGCGCCTGGAGCTACTACACCGATTGGCGCGCACCGGATCCGAAGCTGGGCGTCAACAAGTGGCGGACGTTCTTCACCGAGGAACTGCCGCCCATCATCGACGGCGCCCTGGGCACCAACGGCCTCAACGCCATCGCCGGGCTGTCCACCTCCGGCACCTCGGTGCTGCAGTTGCCGATCGCCAAACCCGGCCTGTACAAATCCGTTGCCGCCTACAGCGGTTGCGCCCAGATCAGCGACCCCGTGGGCTACACCGCGGTCAATCTCGCGGTCAACGTATGGGGCGGCGGCAACACCGTGAATATGTACGGGCCGCAGAACGATCCGATGTGGGCCGCCAACGATCCCTACGTGCACGCCGACCAGCTGCGCGGGCTCAACCTGTTCATCTCCAGTGGATCCGGACTGCCCGGGCAGTGGGACACGCTCAACGGGCCCTACACGCTGCCCGGACCGGGCGGCCTGGCCAATCAAGTGATCATCGGCGGCGTGATCGAGGCCGCGGTCAACTACTGCAGCCACAACCTGCAGGCCAAGCTCAACAGTCTCGGCATTCCGGCGACCTACGACTTCACTCCGACCGGAACCCATTCCTGGGGTTACTGGCACGACGCGCTGATCCAGTCGTGGCCGGTCCTCGCGGCCGGGCTGCAACTTCCCGCCTGAGCGGCGAACGCCTGGTTCGGGGCTGCCCGACAGCTCATCGATCCACTGCCGCGAGAAGTTCGGCGGTCGCGTTCCACAGCCGTGCGGCCAGCTCCTCGTCGAGACCGGCCTTGCCTTGCCGGCCGACCGCCGGATAGCCACGCAGGCCTCCCGGCCCGTCCGGCCCGACGTACGCATTGCCGGGAACGTCCTGAGTCGCGGCGTACAGCACCGAGAGCGCACCGCGCTCAGGCGAATTGGTCAGGAATGTGAACCGGTTGACGAGGTTCGCCCGGGAGTGCGCGGCCAGACCGGTACGAGCGATACCCGGACTGGCGAGCACCGAGCGGACCCGGCTGCGGTCAGCGGTCAGCCGGCGTTGCAGTTCCAGCGAGAACAACACGACACCGAGCTTCGATGCCCGGTAGGCCGCCATCGCGTCGTATTTGCGCGTGCGCCAGTCCACATCGGCCAGGTCGATCTTGCCCTGCCGGTGCAGCTGACTGGTCACATGCACCACACGATCGGTGATGTGGTCGAGCAACATGGTGGTCAGCAGGAAGGGACCGATGTAGTTGGTGGCGGTCTGCTGGTCGAGGCCGTCCCGGGTACGTGCGGCGGGGATGTCCATCACACCCGCATTGTTGATCAGGATGTCGAGGTCGCCGGACCACGCCTCGGCGAAGGCGCGCACCGAGCCGAGTTCCGCGACATCGAGCGGTCGGACGTCGAAGATGCCGGGGAGGTCCGCGACGGCGCGGCGGGCCCGCTGCGGGTCACGCACACCCAGCACGACGTGTGCTCCGGCACCGGCGAGTTCCCGCGCGGTGATCAGGCCCAGCCCGCGGCCGGCGCCGGTGATCACCACCGTCCGTCCTGTCATGTCGGGAAGTTCGTTTCTGCTCCATGTGGCCATACGTCCGCACTCCGTTGTTCGCTGTTCGAATGCCGTGCTCGTCGGAAGCGACCGGTGATCGCTGTGACCAGTGAATGCGCCGCCGTCCGGCCGCGGAAGGACACACACAACCACTGAACGAGAGGTCGCGGCTGAGCGGCGCCGGACGGATCAGAATGCACATCATGGATCGTGGGTTCGACCGTTCATCGCTGGGCGCGTTCTTGCGGGCTCGGCGAGCGTCTCTGCAACCGGAAGACGTCGGGCTGCGCCGGGGGCCGCGGCGGCGCGCACCCGGGCTGCGACGCGAAGAGGTGGCCGAGCTGTGCGCCATGTCCGCGGACTACTTCGCACGGCTGGAACGCGGCGACGGGCCGCAACCATCACAGAGCATGCTCGCGGCCATCGCGCGCGGTCTGCGGCTCACCCCGGACGAACGCGATCACCTGTTCCTGCTCACGGGGTACCGCACAGTTCGCCGCGACCTGCAGGTTCAGCATGTGAGTCCCGGATTGATGCGCGTGATGGACGGCCTCCGCGACATGCCGGCGCAGGTGATGGGCCCGTTGGGGGAAACGTTGCTGCAGACCCCGTCCGCGGTGGCCCTGCTGGGCACACAGACGGGGTACACCGGCCGCGCGCGTAGCGCGGCGTTCCGCTGGTTCACCGATCCGGCCGCCCGAGCGCGCTACCACCCTGACGATCACGACACGACCAGCCGGGCCAATGTGGCGCAGCTCCGCGCGGCGCTCACCCGGGACGGGCCCGGCTCGCCGGCGGCAGATCTCGTCGAATTTCTGCGTGAGACCAACAACGAGTTCGCCCGGTTGTGGGACCGTCACGAGGTGGGCCTGCGTTCCAGCGACACCAAGCGATTCGTCCACCCCGAGATCGGGCGGCTGGACCTTTACTGCCAGCTTCTGCTCGAGCCGGATCAGGGACAGGCGCTTCTCATTTTCACCGCTACCCCAGGTACCGAGGACCAGCAGAAGCTCGCCTTGCTGAAGGTGCTGGGCGTCGAAAAATTCACGGTCTCCCTCGAGTGAGAGGGCAGGGTCCCGCAGACCGGTAAGCCGCCCGCCCTGGCCGCGGTATCTCCGTATGCGGAATCGATCGTGTGGTGCATCCCCGAGGCGGGTGGTTACGGGCTCGCTGTGGCGGCCGGATCCGCGCCCGGCAACATCACCGGCTCGTCGCAACTGGCCGGCGGATCGACCTGGGAACAGGCGACGGGGGCGCGGGTGGGCCGGTAATCGGCGGGCACCCCGCCCGCGCGCACGAGCGAGGCGAACACCTCCACCGCGTCGGTGGGCCGGCGCACCAGATCCGGATCGGAGATGACATCGACGGTGAAGAGGCCGAAACGGGGTGTGTAGCTGCCCCATTCGTAGTTGTCGGTGAGGCTCCAATAGTTGTAGCCGCGCACATCGATACCGTCGGCCTTGGCGCGCTGGATCCAGTACACGGTGTCGCGCAACTGGTCGGCGCGAGTGTAGCCGTCCGGGCGGGGTTTACCGTTCTCGGTCGGCATCCCGTTCTCCACCACGTACAGCGGTTTGCCGGGGAACTGGCGGGCATAGCGGCGCAGCGCGTAGTAGACGCCCTCGGTCTGCAGCGGCAACTCCCACATAGCGGGCGCACCGGCCGAGGTCGCCGACGAGCCGTCCGCGGCCGGGGTGGGGCCGAAGTAGTAGTCGACGCCGACGAAGTCGAGTTTGTCGCGCACCTTGTCGATATACGGCTGATTCACCTCGGTGTCGGCGCCGGGCACATAGCCGATGTTGCTGGTGACCATCGCCTTCGGATAGGCGGCGTGAATGTCGTCGTAGATTTGATTGTGGGCCTGCGCCAGCCGGTCCATCGCCGCCGGCCACTCCTCGTGCGAGAGGGCGCCGATGCGGATCTCGGTGCCGAGATAGGCGGCCGGTTCGTTGATCGTGACCCAGATCGGATCGCGAGAACCGTAGCGCTGCACCACTTTCCGCGCATTGGCCAGCCAGTCGTCGACCATGCCCTGGTTGCGCCAGCCGCCGCGGTCGGCGGCCCAGCCCGGATACACCCAGTGGTCCAGAGTCAGCATCGGGGTCATACCCGCGGTGTAGACGGCGTCGACGATCCGGTCGTAGCGGGCGAATGCCTGCTCGTCCCATTCGTCGGGATGGGGCTGCACCCGGGCCCATTCGATACTCATGCGGAAGCTCTTGGCGCCCAGCTGCGCGGCGCGCTCGATATCGTCGGCGTAGGTGTCGAGGAAGCGCACCGAATCCCGATACGGTTCGGCCGCCCCGGTCGCGATGTAGCGGGTCCAGTTGCTGTCGGGGGCGTGGCCTTCGGTCTGGAACCCGGATGTGGCCACCCCCCACACGAATTCGGGGCCCAGGGGAGCGAGAGCCGACGCCGCCCGGCGGACGGGGTCGGCGCCCGCGCGGACCGGCAGCAGCAGCGCGGCGGCTGCGGCCAGTCCGGTGGCCAGCACTTGGCGGCGGTTCGGCTCTCGCATCCAGCAATCGTAGCTGTGAGATTGCTGAATTCCGGTGTGCGCAAGGGCGTGTCGAGCGGGCGATCGGCCGCTCGACGCCGGGGTCAGTGCGGCGGTGCGGTGAGGTCGAAGACCTCGAGACCGCCGAGGTGTTGCGGCGTGTAGTGCGCCGACACCCAGGCGTAGATGTCGGTGTTGCCGACCGGATGCCACATCTCCGGCTCCGCGTCGGTGGCCGGCGGGTTCGGTGCGGTCGCCGGAGTGTGCGCGCCGCCGGGGGATCGGTGCTGGTCGTGGGTTCGCCACGAGTCCGGCAGCTTCATCTCGGGCGCCAGATAGTAGGTGATCCGGTGGTCGCGGACCAGGTCCTGCAATCCCGCCACGGTGGGGACCGGATCTTCGGAAGTGAATCCGCCGATGGCGAT
>Ga0164242_10009213_pt1 | contig 10672 bp, 10 predicted proteins | sample OricomgcompostMG_FD_108783 | JGI IMG/M metagenome (GOLD analysis project Ga0164242, IMG submission 108783) | Miracle-Growth compost microbial communities from Emeryville, California, USA - Original compost - Miracle growth compost (MG) ... | reverse complement strand
GGGCCGAAGGCCTGGCGCAACAGGGGCTTTGTCGTCCTGTCGGCGACCAATGGCGTGCTCACCTCCAACCAGGTGCTGCTCAATGTCGTGGTGCCGCTGTGGCTGGTCGAGCGCACTGACGCGCCGCACACGCTGCTTGCCTGGCTCTTCGGCACCAACACCGTGATGGCAGTGCTGCTGCAGGTGCGAGCGGCGCGCGGCTCCGACACGGTGGCCGGTGCCCTCCGTTCGGTACGACGCTGCGCCGTGTGCTTCGTGCTCTCCTGCGCGATCATCGCGATCACCCACGACACCGTCGGCTGGGTCTCGATCGTGCTGATCTGGCTCGGCCACGTGACCATCACCGGCGCCGAGCTGTGGCAGTCGGCCTCGGACTGGGGCTTCCAGTCCGAGCTGTCCGACCCGCGCCGGCTCGGCGACTACCAGGGTATCTGGAGTCTGGGCTATCAGGCCGAGCCCATCCTCTTCCCGGGGCTGTTCACCTTCCTGGCCCTCGACTGGGGCGCGCCGGGGTGGGCGGTGATCGCCGGACTCGCCGTCCTCGCGGCGGTGGTCGCGCACCCGGCGGCGCGCGCCGCGGAGCGCTTCGTGGACCCTCACTCGATGCGAGGTACCGGCTGGGACGTCGATCTCGAAGAGATGCGGGGCACGCGAACGACCCTCGACCACACCGTGGAGTGACAACTGGTCGCTGGTAAGCTGAGCGCGCTCGAACATCCTTTAACGATCCGTCCTGTGAGGCGGAGAAGGAGGTACGGCGTGACTGAGGCTACCCAGCCTGCCCACGCAAACCTGGTCCCGGCCCACCAGAGCGCACTGCTCGTCCTCGAGGACGGTCGCACCTTCCACGGTGAGTCCTACGGCGCCAGCGGCGAGACCTTCGGAGAAGCGGTCTTCAGCACCGGCATGACCGGCTACCAGGAAACGCTGACCGACCCGTCCTACCACCGGCAGGTGGTCGTGATGACCTCACCGCACGTCGGCAACACCGGCATGAACGACGAAGACCCCGAGTCGACCCGCATCTGGGTCGCCGGGTACGTCGTCCGCGATCCCGCCCGGATCCCGTCCAACTGGCGCTCCCGCCGCTCCCTCGACGACGCGCTGCGCGACCAGGGCGTCGTCGGCATCAGCGGGATCGACACGCGAGCACTGACCCGGCACCTGCGTGAGCGCGGCGCGATGCGGGTCGGCATCTCCACCACGGAGACCGACCCCGAGGCCCTGCTGGCCCGAGTGCGCGCGTCCGGCGAGATGGCCGGCGCCAACCTGGCGAACGAGGTCAGCACCGACGAGACCTACGTCGTCCCGGCGTGGACCGGTGGTCTCGATACGCCTCCTTCGTCGGCTACTCGACCAGCGAGATATCGCGTCGCCGCCCTCGACCTCGGCATCAAGTCCAACACCCCGCGCATGATGAGCGAGCGCGGCATCGAGGTACACGTGCTGCCCGCAACGGCGAGCCTCGACGACGTGAAGGCGACGGGCGCCGACGGGCTCTTCTTCTCCAACGGCCCCGGCGACCCCGCGGCCACCACCGGCCAGATCGAGCTGCTCCGGGGGGCTCTCGCCGAGGGCATCCCGTACTTCGGCATCTGCTTCGGCAACCAGCTCTTCGGGCGCGCCCTCGGCTTCGGCACCTACAAGCTCAAGTACGGCCACCGCGGCATCAACCAGCCGGTGATGGACCGGACCACCAACAAGGTCGAGGTGACCGCCCACAACCACGGCTTCGCCGTCGATGCCCCGATCGACGAAGCCACCGAGACGCCCTACGGCACCGCCACCGTCAGCCACGTGAACCTCAACGACGACTGCGTCGAGGGATTGGAGCTAAGGAAGGACGGCAAGCTGAGGGCCTTCAGCGTCCAGTACCACCCGGAGGCTGCGGCCGGACCACACGATGCGGCCTATCTCTTCGAGAGATTCTGCGACCTGATGGCGGGGGAGGAGAACTGATGCCCAAGCGCGATGACATCAAGTCCGTCCTCGTGATCGGCTCCGGCCCGATCATCATCGGCCAGGCCTGCGAGTTCGACTACTCCGGCACCCAGGCGTGCCGGGTGCTCAAGGAGGAGGGCCTGCGGGTCGTCCTGGTCAACTCCAACCCGGCCACGATCATGACCGACCCGGAGTTCGCCGATGCCACCTACATCGAGCCGATCACGCCCGAGTTCGTGGAGAAGGTGATCGCCCGCGAGGCCGAGCTCGGCCACCCGATCGACGTGCTGCTGCCGACCCTGGGTGGTCAGACCGCGCTCAACGCGGCCACCGCGCTGCACGAGCAGGGCATCCTGGAGAAGTACGGCGTCGAGATGATCGGCGCCAGCTTCGAGGCCATCCACCGTGGTGAGAACCGCGAGCTCTTCAACGCGATCGTCGGCAAGGTCGGGGGAGAGGTCGCCCGCAGCTTCGTCTGCCACACCATGGCGGACTGCGAGAAGGCGGTCGAGTCGCTCGGCTACCCGGTCGTCGTACGCCCCTCCTTCACCATGGGCGGCACCGGCTCCGGCATCGCCTACGAGCCTGCCGACCTCGAGCGCATCGCTGGCGCCGGCCTCGCCGCCAGCCCGACTACCGAGGTGCTGATCGAGGAGTCGATCATCGGGTGGAAGGAGTACGAGCTCGAGGTGATGCGCGACAAGGCCGACAATGTCGTCATCGTCTGCTCGATCGAGAACCTCGACCCGATGGGCGTGCACACCGGCGACTCGATCACCGTCGCGCCCGCGATGACGCTGACCGACCGGGAGTACCAGCACCTGCGCGACCTGGCCATCGGCATCATCCGCGAGGTTGGCGTCGACACCGGCGGCTGCAATATCCAGTACGCCGTCAACCCCGCCGACGGCCGGGTCATCGTCATCGAGATGAATCCGCGGGTGTCGCGATCGAGCGCGCTCGCCTCGAAGGCGACCGGCTTCCCGATCGCCAAGATCGCCGCCAAGGTCGCCATCGGCTACACCCTCGACGAGATCCCCAACGACATCACAGAAGAGACGCCGGCGAGCTTCGAGCCGACGCTCGACTATGTCGTGGTGAAGGTGCCGCGCTTCGCCTTCGAGAAGTTCCCCGGCGCCGATCCGACCCTGACCACGCACATGAAGTCCGTGGGCGAGGCGATGGCGATCGGCCGCAACTTCACCGAGGCGCTGCAGAAGGCGCTGCGCTCCCTGGAGACTCCATCGAAGGGAGGGGGGTCCGCGCCCTTCGACTGGTCGCACAAGCACGAGACCCTCGACAAGGAGGCACTCCTCGAGACGGCAAGCACCCCCCACGACGGTCGCCTGCGGGTGGTGATGGACGCGATCCGTGCCGGCGCCAGTCCGCAGGAGGTGCACGACGCCACCGGCATCGACCCGTGGTACGTCGACCAGCTCTGCCTGATCAACGAGATCGCCCAGCAGGTCATCGACGCCGAGGAGTTGACTCCCGGCCTGCTCCGGCTGGCCAAGCGGCACGGCTTCTCCGATGTCCAGTTGGCGAAGATGCGCGACCTGCGCGAGGACGTGGTCCGCGGTGTCCGGCACGCGTTGGGCATCCGGCCGGTCTACAAGACCGTGGACACCTGTGCGGCCGAGTTCGCCGCGCGCACGCCCTACCACTACTCGTCGTACGACGAGGAGACCGAGGTGCAGCCGCGCGGCGAGGGCAAGGAAGCCGTCATCATCCTCGGCAGCGGTCCCAATCGGATCGGGCAGGGCATCGAGTTCGACTACTCCTGCGTGCACGCATCGATGGCGCTGGCCGCCGCCGGTTACGAGACCATCATGGTCAACTGCAATCCATAGACGGTGTCCACCGACTACGACACCTCCGACCGGCTCTACTTCGAGCCGCTCACCCTCGAGGACGTCCTCGAGGTGGTGCACGCGGAGATGCAGGCCGGTCCGGTCGCCGGCGTGATCTGCCAGCTCGGCGGTCAGACCCCGCTCGGCCTGGCCAAGGGCCTGGAGGAGGCCGGCGTCCCGATCGTGGGCACCTCGCCGGCGGCGATCGACCTCGCCGAGGAGCGTGGCGCCTTCGGCCGAGTGCTCGCCGAGGCGGGCCTGGTGGCGCCGATGCACGGCATGGCGTCCTCGTTCGCGGAGGCACAGGAGGTGGCCGGCCAGATCGGCTATCCGGTGCTGGTGCGGCCGTCGTATGTCCTCGGCGGCCGCGGCATGCAGATCGTGTACGACGACAGCGCGCTGGCCGACTACATCGCCCAGGCGACCGAGATCAGTCCCGACCGCCCGGTGCTGGTCGACCGCTTCATCGACGACGCGGTCGAGATCGACGTCGACGCGCTCTACGACGGTCACGAGCTCTACCTGGGCGGCGTGATGGAGCACATCGAGGAGGCCGGCATCCACTCCGGCGACTCGTCGTGCGCCCTGCCGCCGATCACCCTGGGCGACAGCGAGATCGGCCGGATCCGCGAGGCCACCGAGGCGATCGCGCGGGGGATCGGCGTACGCGGCCTGATCAACATCCAGTTCGCGCTCGGCTCCGACGTGCTCTACGTGCTCGAGGCCAACCCACGCGCCAGCCGCACGGTGCCCTTCGTCTCCAAGGCGACCGGACGGCAGCTGGCCAAGGCGGCCGCACGCGTGATGCTCGGCGAGCCGATCAAGAGCCTGCGCGCCGAGGGCCTGCTGGCGGCCGACGGCGATGGTGGCTCACTGGCCGCAGATGCGCCGATCGCGGTCAAGGAGGCGGTGATGCCCTTCAACCGCTTCCGCAGCCCCGACGGGCGCAATGTCGACACCGTGCTCGGCCCGGAGATGAAGTCGACCGGCGAGGTGATGGGCTTCGACGCCTCCTTCGGCAACGCCTTCGCCAAGTCGCAGGCCGCGGCGTACGGCTCGCTACCACTGCCCACATCGGAGAAGGGGGCGAGCCGGGTCTTCTGCTCGATGGCCAACCGCGACAAGCGCACCATGATCTTCCCGATCAAGCGACTGCACGACCTCGGCTTCGAGATCCTGGCGACTCAGGGCACCGCAGAGGTGTTGCGCCGTCACGGTGTGCCGGCCACGATCGTGCGCAAGCACTCCGAGGGCCCGGTCGAGGGCGGCGCGAGGACGAGCGTGCAGGTGATCCACGACGGTGATGTCAACCTGGTGGTGAACACCCCGCACGGCAGTACGACGGGCGGCTCACCTCGTGTCGACGGCTATGAGATCCGGACGGCGGCCGTGGTCGCCGGCATCCCGTGCATCACAACCGTCCAGGGACTCGCTGCGGCGGTTCAGGGCATCGAGGCGGCCACCTCGGGCGAGATCGGAGTGCGCTCACTCCAGGACTGGGCGACGCTGTGACGTCATACGAGGTGGTTCCCATGGGCGCCGGTTCGTATGACGCTGTGGCGACGGGGGACGCGGGACAGTGAGGAATCCGGTGGATGCGGCCTATCGTGCCGCGTTCGACAAGGTGCTGACGCGCACCGATCCGGAGCGGATCCACCACACCGCCTTCCGTGCCATCCGGGCGGCCGGGCCGGTCACCGGCCGGCTGCGGCAGCCGGGCAGCACCGTCCGGGCGATGGGCCTGGAGTTCTCGGGGCTGCTCGGCTTGGCCGCCGGCTTCGACAAGCAGGGCATCGGCATCGACGCGCTGGCCGGCCTCGGCTTCGCCTTCGTGGAGATCGGCACCATCACCGGGCGGCCCCAGCCGGGCAACCCGAAGCCGAGGCTGGCCCGGCTGCCCGCCGACCGCGCGATCGTGAACCGCATGGGCTTCAACAACGACGGCGCCGAGGTCGTAGCGCAGCGGCTCGCCGAGCGGGCTCGGAGACGCGGCCCGGCAGAGGAACGTCGGGGACGAGCCGAGCGCAACCATGAATCCCGGCCACGTGCCGTCCTTGGGCTGAACATCGGCAAGAGCAAGGTGGTGGCCGAGGAGGACGCGATCGCGGACTACGAGTTCAGCACCGGCCTGCTGGCGCCGTACGCCGACTACCTGGTCGTCAACGTCTCCTCGCCGAACACGCCCGGCCTGCGTGACCTCCAGGCTGTCGAGAAGCTCGAGCCGCTCCTGGTCGCCGTACGCCGGCGCGCCGATGAGACGGCCGGGCGGCACGTCCCGCTGTTGGTGAAGATCGCGCCCGACCTCGACGACGACGACGTACGGGCCGTCGCCGATCTGGCCACGGCCCAGCGCCTCGACGGCATCGTCGCCACCAACACCACGATCGGGCGCGAGGGGTTGACCTCGTCGACGGCCCAGGTCGAGGCGGCCGGGGGCGGCGGCCTCTCCGGCGCACCGCTCCGCGAGCGCGCCAACGAGGTCCTGACTCTGCTGCGTGGTCGCGTGGGGGAGCAGCTGACCCTGATCGGCGTCGGCGGCATCACCACGGTCGACGATGCATGGGAGAGGCTGGACGCCGGCGCCGACCTGCTGCAGGGCTACAGCGCCTTCATCTACGAGGGACCGCTCTGGGCGCGACGGATGAACAGGGCTCTGGCCGAGGAGAGGAGGTCGCAGTGAGCACCTTCGGGGCCCGCCTGCGCCGGGCAATGGACGAGCGTGGACCCCTCTGCGCCGGCATCGATCCCCACGAGAGTCTGCTCGAGGAGTGGGGCCTGGGCTTGGACGTCGCAGGGCTGGAGCGCTTCGCGCTCACCGCGGCCGAGGCATTCGGTGCGACGGCTGCGGCGGTCAAGCCGCAATCGGCCTTCTTCGAGCGCTTCGGCTCCGCGGGCATCGCCGTCCTGGAGCGGACCATCGAGACCGCCCGCGGGCTCGGCGCCCAGGTGGTGCTGGACGTGAAGCGCGGGGACATCGGCTCCACCGCGCGCGCCTACGCCGACGCCTATCTCGACCAGACCTCGCCGCTGGCCGTCGACTGCATCACCGCCTCACCCTTCCTCGGCTTCGGCAGCCTGACCCCGATGTTCGAGGTTGCCCGGGCCAATGACGCGGGCGTCCTCGTGCTGGCGCTGACCTCCAACCCCGAGGGGCGCGACGTCCAGGCCGCCGTACGCGAGGGCCGTACGGTCGCTGGCACCGTCCTCGACGAGTTGCGCCCCCTCAACGGCGACGCGGCGCCACTCGGCTCCTTCGGCGCGGTGGTCGGGGCGACCATCGAGGTCCCGGACGAGTCGCTGGACATCAACGGCCCCCTGCTCGCGCCGGGCGTCGGCGCGCAGGGCGGCGACGCGGACTCGGTACGGCGAATCTTCGATGGTGTCCTGCCGTCCGTCCTGGCCTCCGTCTCGCGTTCGGTGCTCCGCGCCGGTCCGGACCCGGCCGCGCTGCGCGACGCCGTACGCCGGCAGGCCGACGAGTTCACGCAGGTGGTCACCGGATGAACCGCCGCCTCACCACGGCTGCCGCGGGGGGTGCGCTCCTCGTGGGCCTGCTCAGCGGCTGTACCAATCCGATCACCTGGGTGACCGGCGGCAACGAGTTCGACGACTACTGCAGCGACCTGAGCTCCCACCAGGTGCAGTTCGCGGACATGTTCGCCTCCAGCTCCACCGATGCCCTGCTGAAGAACCTCCCGATGTTGGAGAAGATCGCCCCCAAGGCCCCCTCCGACATCGCCGACGACTGGCAGAACTTCCTCACCCCGATCCAGGGCCTCAAGAAGGCGCTGGACGACGCGGGCGTCAAGGCCGAGGACTACCACGACGGCGTACCCCCGGCGGGCACCTCGACGGCGGACCGCAAGGCGATTGCGCAGGCGGCGGCCCTGCTCGCCACCTCGACGGCGACCTCAGCCGCGTCGGCCATCGACCAGGAGGCCCGCGATGTCTGCAAGCTCAACCTCGGCATGTGAGCCGGGCTGAGTCCGGCCGTGCGCCGCGTGGCGGGCGTCTCGTCGGTCGCGTTGGCAGTGAGCCCGCCTTTTGACGGTGCCGTTCGACTGACTAGATTGGCGCGGGTCAGCCGAACCGATCGATCACACCCGAAGGACATCTGCGTGGCCCTGCCGAATCTCACCCCTGAACAGCGCCAGGCCGCCCTGGACAAGGCCGCGGCCTCGCGTCGCGAGCGGGCGGCGGTGAAGAACCGGCTCAAGCACTCGGGTGCCTCGATCGCCGAGGTTCTCGCCGAGGGCGAGCACAACGACGTGATCGGCAAGATGCGGGTCAGCGACCTGCTGCAGTCGATGCCCGGGGTCGGCAAGGTGCGCGCCAGGCAGATCATGGAGCGCCTCGCCATTGCCGAGAGCCGTCGCGTGCGTGGTCTGGGAGTCAAGCAGGTGGCAGCGCTGGTCGCCGAGTTCGCCTCCGAGTGACCGTGCCCGACCAGTCCGCCGCGCCGCCGACGCGCCTCACCGTTCTTGCCGGACCGACCGCGGTCGGCAAGGGCACGGTCGCGACGTGGGTGCGCGAGCACCACCCCGAGGTGTGGATCTCGGTGTCGGCCACGACCCGACCACCCCGTCCGGGGGAGATCGACGGCCAGCACTACCTCTTCTGCACCGAGGAGGAGTTCGACGGGCTGATCGAGCGGGGCGAGCTGCTGGAGTGGGCTGTCGTCCATGGGCGGGCGCGCTACGGCACCCCACGGCAACCCGTCCTCGACGCGCTCGCAGCCGGACGGCTGGCGCTGCTGGAGATCGACCTGCAGGGCGCCCGGCAGGTCCGCGAGCGCATGCCCGAGGCCCGTTTCGTCTTCCTGGCGCCGCCCAGCTGGGACGAGCTCGTCAATCGACTGGTCGGCCGCGGCACCGAGACCGCCGAGGAGCGGGAGCGCCGGCTGGTGACAGCGCGGGAGGAATTGGCCGCCGAGAGCGAGTTCGACGCGACGGTCGTGAATGTCTCGATTCCGCAGGCTGCGGACGAGTTGATAGCATTGATGCGGTCCTGACGGCGCTCTCGTAGCCGCGCCCGGACCCCGTCCCCGGCACCTCCGGGGATGCGAGAGCCAACCTAGGTCTACCGACAGAAGTTAGAGGGTCGAAAGCGTGTCCGGAACCCAGCCCATCGCCGAGGGGATCACCAACCCGCCGATCGACGACCTGCTGTCCAAGACCGACTCGAAGTACCAGCTGGTGCTGTACGGCGCCAAGCGCGCCCGCCAGATCAACGCCTACTATTCGCAGCTCGGTGAGGGCCTGCTCGAGTACGTCGGCCCGCTCGTGGACACCCACGTCCAGGAGAAGCCGCTCTCGATCGCCTTCCGCGAGATCAACGCCGACCTGCTCACCTGCGAGGAGGTCGACCCCGAGGAGCTCGCCGCCGAGGCGCGTGCGGCCGAGGCAGCGGCAGCCGAGGCCGCCCAGCAGTTCAGCGAGTAGAAGCCCGTGGCACGGGTCGTTCTCGGCGTCGGTGGCGGCATCGCGGCCTACAAGGCCTGCGAGCTGCTCCGGCTGTTCACCGAGTCCGGCCATGACGTGACCGTCGTACCGACGGCCGCCGCGCTGGAGTTCGTCGGTGCCCCGACGTGGGCGGCGCTGTCCGGCAAACCGGTCCACACCGAGGTGTGGGAGGGCGTCCACGAGGTGCCGCACGTCAAGCTCGGCCAGCAGGCCGACCTGGTGCTGATCGCCCCGGCGACCGCCGATCTGCTCGCGCGGGCGGCTGGTGGCCGCGCCGACGACCTGCTCACCAATGTGCTGCTCACCGCACGCTGCCCGGTGGTCTTCGCCCCGGCGATGCACACCGAGATGTGGGAGCACCCCGCGACCAGGGCCAATGTGGCCACGCTGCGCGAGCGCGGTTCGATCGTGATCGAGCCGGCCGAGGGCCGGCTCACCGGCGCCGACACCGGCAAGGGCAGGCTGCCCGATCCCGACGAGATCTTCGCCCTCGGCAGCGATGTGCTGCGTCGCTCTGCCACCGGCCCGGTCGTGCGTGACCTGACCGGCCGCCGGGTGGTCGTCTCCGCGGGCGGCACCCGTGAGCGACTCGACCCGGTGCGCTATCTCGGCAACCGCTCGAGCGGGCTGCAGGGCTATGCGCTGGCTCGCACAGCCGCCGCACGCGGTGCGGAGGTCACCCTGGTGGCCGCCAACACGACATTGCCCGACCCGGCCGGGGTCAAGATCGTGCGCGTCGAGTCGACCGCCGAGCTGCGCGACGCCGTCTCCGCCGCCGCTGTCGGCGCCGACGCCGTCGTGATGGCGGCCGCGCCGGCCGACTTCCGGCCGCTGCACAGCTTCGAGGCCAAGATCAAGAAGGCCGACGACGGCTCCGCGCCGGTGATCGAGCTGGTGCAGAATCCCGACATCCTCGCCGGTCTCGTCCGGTCGCGGGCCGCGGACGGCCAGGCCACCCCGGTCATCGTGGGCTTCGCCGCCGAGACGGGGGACCAGAACGGCACCGTTCTCGACCACGCCCGGGCCAAGCTGGCCCGCAAGGGTTGCGACCTGCTTGTGGTCAACGACGTCGGAGGCGGCCGGGTCTTCGGCGAGAGCGACAACGAGGCACTGATCCTGGGCCGCGACGGCTCTCAGAGCGACGTACCGCGAGGCTCCAAGAGTGCGGTCGCGGACGCCATTTGGGACCGCGTCGTCGGCCTGTTCTGATGGTGGGCGTTGAGAAGGTGACGACACGTGCTGAGACGCGTATCCATCACCTGAGACGTTCGTTAAGGTGGACGCGCGCCGGCCGCCCCGCCGGACATGGCAGCTACTCAGGAGAATTCCGTTGACTGGACGTCTTTTCACCTCGGAGTCGGTCACCGAGGGACACCCCGACAAGATCGCCGACGCGATCAGCGACACCGTGCTCGACGC
>Ga0164242_10009212_pt1 | contig 10673 bp, 3 predicted proteins | sample OricomgcompostMG_FD_108783 | JGI IMG/M metagenome (GOLD analysis project Ga0164242, IMG submission 108783) | Miracle-Growth compost microbial communities from Emeryville, California, USA - Original compost - Miracle growth compost (MG) ... | reverse complement strand
GACCGGGGTGGGGTCGATCAGCGCCTTGACCTGGTTGACCAGGCTGCACACCGGGGCAGCATCGGCCAAGGTGACCGCCGGGTCGATGAAGTCGACCTTCAGGCACGTCGGCGCCGGCTGCCCGGCGAAGATCCCGGCCAACTCCTTCAGACCCGCGATCGTCAGCGCGTGCGTCGGGTCCTCATCGTGCGGGTGACCCACCAACGGCGAGTTCCAGTTGGTGAAGCCGAGCAGGCTCAGCGCGAAACCATCCAAGGTGTCGCCCGAGGCACCCGCCCACGTGGGATTCCCGCCAGCCAGCTTCAGATCGACCGGCACGCCGGCCGCGGTCAACGCCAACGCCATCTCCACACTCTGGTCGACCGGAACCGTGCCATCGGCCAGACCATGAAGGAGCGTGACCGAGGTGACACCGGACTTCGCGATGGCGTCCGCCTGGAGGGCACTGGAGCGGCTCACGTAGGCGTCGGGAGCGGTCAGCGGCGTACCCCCGGTCTCGGCCTGGAGATCCTTGAGCCCCTGCACGTAGAAGTCGCCCCCGGTCGCCGAGGCGACGTTCAGTTCGGCCCAGCCTTCGATCAGGTTGCTGAACCCGGCGGTGGTGATCAGCCGGTCGAAGAGCGGCTTGCCATCGGCCCGCTTCTGGTCCTTGGCCACCGCAAGACCGGCGATACCGCCGCCCTGGCTGTTGCCGTAGGCCACGATCTTGGGAAGACCCGGGCACGCCGCATCGAAGGCCTTCGCCGCCGCGACACCGTCCTCGGCACCCGCCGACAGCGGCATGCCGATGGAGTTCTGGACACCGTCCTCGACCGTGGTCTCGATGGTGCCGCGGTAGTTCATCGCGACCGCGATCGCACCGTCCTGGGTGGCGACCTGGATCATCTGCTTCTCCCAGGCCTGGTCAGTCTTGGTGTAGCCGTGGAAGAAGACGACCAGACCCTTGGGCGCCGACGCCGGCAGCACGTACAGACCCGGAGAATCCTGACCGTCCACGGTCAGGTTCAAAGGCAGGACACTGCTCGGATCACCCGTACACGACAAGCTCGTCGGAGCCGGCCCCGAAGTGCCGTTGGAGCTGGGAGCGGCCGAGGCCATGGCCGGGACGCCCACCGGCACCAACGCCGCACCAAGCATCAGGCCCAGGAAACGCCGGGGAATCTTCATAGTCACACACTTCCTCGCGAGTTCGGCACCGGGAGCGGCGCGCACTGTGGACCTCAGGCTAGGAAGTGCCCGTTGCGCGAACCGTTGCGATCGGACCCGCCGGGCCCAACGTGATCCGGGGCGCCCGTCCCAACGGTTCCGACAACGGCCGCACGGAATCGTCACGATCATGGCGACACAGCAAGCGCGATCGCATGCCGTGGTGGTCGGCGCCAGCATCGGCGGCCTCCTCGCGGCCCGAGTGCTAAGTGACCGCTTCGAGCGCGTGACGGTTCTCGAACGTGACTCGCTTGTGGACCAGCCACTGCCTCGCAAGGCTGTTCCGCAAGGCGAACACCTCCACATTCTGCTTTACGGCGGCCTGCAACTGCTGGAAGCGCTCTTCCCCGGTTTACGTCACGAACTCGTCGCCGACGGCGCGCAACAATGTGGGACCGAGGACGGCTCCCGGTATCAGGCGGGCACATATCTGCCCCGGTTCCGCAGTGAGTACGAGCAGCTCTCGATGACCCGGCCCTTCCTCGAGCTCCACCTCCGTCAGCGAGTCGAGTCGCTTCCGAATGTCTCGATCCTCGACGGACACACAGTCACGCGGCTCCTCACACCGTCCGGTGAAGACCGAACGCGGGTGACGGGCGTCGAAGTTCTGCGCTCCGGCCGAAACCCGGAGAGTCGGCAGCTCGGAGCTGATCTCGTCGTCGACGCGGGAGGACGAGGGTCACACGCTCCCGTCTGGTTGTCCGAACTGGGCTACGGGCGGCCCGACGAGGAGAAGATCAGCATCGGCGTCGGGTACACCACGTGTGCCTTCCGCCGTTCTCCGGAGCAGGCCCCTCCCAGATTCTTTTCGTGCATCCTCCCCACGCCGCGCGAGGAGACCCGCGCGGGCGCGATGCTGCCGGTCGAGGGTGACCGGTGGCTGGTGACACTGAGCGGGTGGCTGGGCGACCACGCACCCCCGGACCGTGAGGGCTTCCTCGCATTCGCCAAGAGCCTCCCCGCCCCGGAGATCTACGACGTGATCACCGGCGCCGAGGCGATCAGCGACTTCACTACCTACGCCTACCCCACGAATCTCCGTCGACGATACGACCGCATGCGACGCCATCCCGAGGCATTCATCGTCCTGGGTGATGCCCTTTGTTCGTTCAACCCGATCTATGGCCAGGGAATGTCGGTGACCGCGCGCGAGGCGGTCGCACTCGGGGAGACGCTGGATCGCCACCGCAACGAGCTGCCGCGTCACTTCTACCGACGTGCGGCGAGGGTCATCGACGGGCCTTGGCGGGTGACGGCAGGAGGAGACTTCGGCTTTCCCGGCGTCACCGGCGCCAAGCCACCAGCGAGCGGACTCGTCAACCGATACGTCGCAGCGGCGCAGCAACGCGCGAGCGATGACCCGGTGGTGTGTCGAACTCTGGTCGAGGTCACCATCATGATGAGACCTCCGGCCGCGCTCTTCAGTCCGCAGCTCGCCTGCCGGGTACTCGGCGGGACCGCATTGGCGCGATTGCAGCGGCTGGCCCCCCTCCACGCCCGAGCTGGCTCCTAGTTCCACACTCCCAGATCGCCGGCGGCTCGGAACAAGGCACCCAACATCACACACCATCCAATACACCTGACGCAGGGAGTATCTGAATGCTGCTGAATCCGCATACTTACGAACCCGGCCACTTCGACGACACCACCCGCCGGTTCCTTCGGAGCACGATCGACTGGTTCGAGGAGCGTGGCAAGACTCGCCTGCTCGCCGACTACCACGCGCACGTGAGCAACGCGGACTTTCTCGACTTCGTCTCCCAGTCGGGCTTGGCGACGGCCTTCCTCACACCGGCTCACGCGAGTCGCGGCCAGGACGGCCGGCGATGGGACATGGCCCGCATCGCCGCCTTGACCGAGATCACCGGCTTTTACGGCATGAACTATCTGGAACCCTGGCAGGTCACGCTGCTAGGCCTCGGCGCGGCCTATCAGAGCGACAACGCAGCCGCTCGAGCCCGTGTCGTCTCCGCGATGGAGGCGGGCGGCCTGGCTGCCTTCGCAGTCACCGAAAGAGCCCACGGCGCAGATCTGTATGCCACGGAGATGAACCTCACTCCGGACGGATCCGGACGTGGGGGGTATCTCGCGAACGGCGAGAAGTACTACATCGGCAATGGCGATCGCGCGACCACGGTGGCGGTGTTCGGCCGGATGGCCAACTCCGATACCTATGTCTTCTTCCGAGCGGATGCCACACATCCCGCATTTCAAACCATTCGCAGCGTGGTCCCCCAACAGTCGTACGTCGCACATCTACGGCTCGAGGACTATCCCGTCGAGGTTGCCGACATCCTTCACGTTGGAGATGCTGCCTTCAGCGCAGTGCTCAACACGGTGAGCATCGGTAAGCTCAACCTCTGCTTCGGAGGCATCGGTGCCGCCACCCACGCCTTCTTCGAGGCCGTCACCCACGCGCACAATCGGGTTCTCTATGGCAAGCCTGTGACGTCCATGAGCCACATCAGACGGATGCTGGTGGACGCATACGCGCGGCTGGTCGGCATGCGAATGTATTGCTACCGCGCCCTGGATTACCTGCGGTCGGCATCCCTGGAGGACAGGCGTTACCTGCTGTTCAACTCGGTCGCGAAGGCCCGGGCGACCGAGGATGCAGTGCGAGTTGTCGGACTGCTTACCGACGTCGTCGCAGCAAAGGCATACGAGTCCGACACCTACCTCTCCTTGGCGCGACAGGACACGTCAGGTCTCGCCCACCTGGAGGGGACTGCCGCGGTGAACCTGGGTCTGATCGCCAAGTTCGTCCCAGCCTTCCTCTTCGCACCCACCGACCTGCCGGCGGTGCCACCTCGACTGGATGCAGCGGACGACACCTTCCTCTTTCATCAGGGCTCGGCCCGTGGGATGAGTCAGGTCAGGTTCCATGACTGGCGGACCGCTTACGCCGCCTACACGCATCTGCCCAACGTTGCGCAGTTCGCGACTCAGGCCGAGGCGCTCACCGATCTGATGGCCACCTCCCCGCCCGGCGCGGAACAGATGCAAGACCTCGATCTGATGTTGATTTTCGGACAGTTGTTCGCGCTTGTCGTCTACGGCCAGTTGATTGCGGAGCAGGCACACCTGACGTCTCAGGACCACGACTCGGTCGACGCAGTCTTCGACGTTCTGGTGCGCGACTTCTCGACTCACGCCGTCCAGTTGCACGGCTCGCGAGGTGCCACTCAGGCGCAGCGTTCATGGGCGCTGACCGCCGTCCGCGCCCCGGTGGTCGATCAGAATCGCTTCGACCGGCTGTGGAAACAGGTCGAAGAGTTCTCCGGAGCCTATGAGATGCGCCCCTGATGGCAGACGAGGCGATCAGTCGATCTCAAGGGTCAGCTTCTGCTTGGCCATCGCATGTTTGCCCGACCGCAGGACGATCTTGAGCTTCTTGACCCCATGAGCGGTCGGAGTGCCGGCGATCGACACCTTCGACCACGACTTGGGATGCACCCACCGCAGACCAGCAGGCAGCTTGCCGGTCACCTTGTAGGTGCACTTCTTCTTCGCCACCGCACTCAGCTTCACCACGGCCCGCACTCCCCCGCGCAGGTAGAACCGCGACGGACTGGTCACCGCATAGCCGTTCTTGGCCACCGCCAGACGCCCTGACCGGTAGGAGACCGCATAGTTCCCGCTCTTGACGCCCGAGCAGACCGTGTGGCCGGCCTTGGCGACCGTGACCTTCTTCCCGTGCCGCTTCACGTGCCGCACCTTGCCCCGCACCGCCTTGCAGGAGGGCTGGCGATCAAGGGAGAAGACACTGTCGCCGCGCACGAACCCGGAGAACAGCGCCGCCACCTTCGGCAACTTCCCCTTCACCACCGCCGAGCCACTCGCCGCGGTGACCTTCAACGCAACCGGGTGCACCGTCACGGTCAGCACGGCCTGTGCAGGGTTGTGCCCGACATCGCCCGCCTGGGCACCGGTGATCGTGCAGGTCCCGGCGGCATGGATCGCCAGCGTCGACCCCGACACCGTGCACACCCTCGCCGGCGTGGCCGACAGTTCCACCGGACCGCCGGAATCGCTGGTCGCGGTGATCGGCACACTGGCCTGGGCATAACTCACCACAGCGGGAGCGGCCAGATGCACCTGCTGGTCGGCCGGATTCACACTCAGGTGCCCGTCGGCATAGGTGAACGCGTAGTCACCGTCGACCCCACCCGAACACGACGTCGTCGACGTCTCCGGATCCGCGACGCACGTCGGTGCCGTGTCCAGATCCGCAGCGGTGTCGGCACCGACGAAGCCGTCGTACGACGGCACGACTGTCGGCGGACTGTCTCCGGAGACCATCGACGCATCCGGCGCCGTCACCATCAACGCCGCCTTCCCGATCATGAAGCTCGCCGACACATCCGGAGCCGCATTCCAATCATCATCACCGGCCTGCGACGCGATCAACGTGCACGAACCCGCATGCACCACATGCACCTCACCACCCACCACCGTGCACACCCCCGGCGTCGAGGAGGCCACCGACACCGGCAGACCAGAGGACGCCGACGCACCCGAAGCGAAATCCCCATCCCCATAGGCCACACCCGACGGAGCCGGGAAGGCGATCGACTGGTCACCATCGTTCACGGTCAAGTGCCCGTCGATGTAGCTGAAGGCATAGTCGCCGTCGACCCCACCTGAGCATGAGGTCACCAACGTGTCGGGATCCGCCATGCAGGTCGGTGCCGTGTCCAGGACACCAGCCCCGTCACCGCTGGCAAAGCCGGCGTACGACGGTGCCACCGTCGGCGGGGCGCCCCCGAAGCTCATCGACGCGTCCGGAGCCGTCACCGTCAACGCCGCCTTGCCGATCGTGAAGCTCACCGACTGGTCCGGCGCGGCACTCCAGCTGTCGTCGCCGGCCTGCGACGCGATCAACGTGCAGGAACCGGCGTGGACCACGTGCACCTTCCCAGCCACGACCGTGCACACACCCGGTGTCCAGGAGACCACCGACACCGGCAGGTCAGAAGATGCGGACGGGGCCGGAGTCAACGCGACGTCCGGGTCGCCATAAGTGACATTCGCCGGAGCGGCGAACGTGATCGTCTGGTCCTCCTTGCCGACCGTCTCGGTCACCGGGTCACTCGCCGAGGCCGCGAACACAGTGCTGCCCGAGAAGGTCGCCACCATGTGACGCTCACCCACGGCGTCATAGAAGGTCGTACACGTCGCCCTGCCCACTCCGCCTCCGGTGACCACCGGCACCGCGGAGCAACCGGGCACCGCGGTGCCGGTGTCGACAAAGGCCACCGTTCCCCCGCCAGGCGCCGGGTCCACCGTCGCGGTCCACGTCACCGGCGTCCCGATCTGGGCAGGGCTCGGATCGGCAACCACCGTGGTCGTGGTTGGCTCACTCGGAGTCACCGCCTGCGGAGAAGAAGACATCGCAGACTCCCCCAGCGCATTCACCGCACTCACCGCATAGAAATAGGTGTGGCCGTTCACCACCGAGTCATCGGTGAAGGACTCTGTCGTCGGCAGGCCGCTCGGCCCCGACGTCAACAACGTCCACGCGCCCGGCACCGAATCCGACCGGTACACCAGGTAGCCGCTCGGCGGTAGACCACCGCCGTCCGAAGGCGCCGCCCAGGACAATTCCACCGTCCCATCACCGGCGGTCGCCGACAGGTCGGTCGGAGCCGAGGGCACGGACGCAGTCACCACCACGGCGCTCGGATCCGAGAGCGCCCCATCGGCGACGCCTTCACCATCCCGGACATAGCCCGCGACCTGGAAGACATACCGGTGACCCGGAACCAGACCCGTGATCGCTTGATGCGTGTCGGTCGAGTCGAACCGCTGGGTCACCGAAGCCGCCGCCCCCGACCCGTCCGGGTAAGAACCTTCGTCGGTCACCGTCACCGCATAGCCCGTCAGAGCCGGCGTACCCAACTCCTCCGGCGCCGTCCACGACACCTCCACACCGGTGTGATCAGCGCTCGCCACACCCGCCACGCCCGTGGGTGCACCCACACCAACAGGGCAGAGCACCGTCACCGCCACCGTCGCCTGTGCACCGCCGTTGAGCGTGTAGGAGAACGAGTCCGCCCCACAGAAGCCCGCATCCGGCCGATAGGACACGGCTGTGCCGCCGGTGATCGCCGCCGCGCCGTGATCGGGTGCCGTCACCGAGGCGATGATCTTGGGACCGCCGTCAGGATCCGTGTCGTTGGCGAGCACGTCGATCGACGTCGCAGCGGCATCCTGCAAGACGGTGAGAGTGTCGTCGACCGCAACTGGCAGGACATCGAAGACATGGACGGCGTCGACCTTGCCCGGCACGTCCGCCGCGGTGTCACCGACGTCCGCGGTGCTCCCCGTGCCCAGGCGACCGTTCGATCCGTAACCCCAACAGCGCAGGGTGCCGTCGTCGAGCACCGCACACGTGTGGGCAGCACCCAGCCCGATGGAGACCACGCGACGACCGTCGCCGACGTTCACGGGGTCGACCTGTGCGGGAACCTCGGTGTCGCCGACGTCGTCGGTGTTGCCGGTACCCAGGCGTCCATCGGGATTGAAGCCCCAGCAGCGCAACTGACCATCGTCCATCACCACGCACGTGTGAGTCTGGCCCGCGTCGACCAAGCGGCTGTAGCGCGATGAGTCCGCGCTCAGCCACACAGGACCGGCATCGGCAGCCTTGCCCAAGTAGGAATTGGTGTTGCCATGGCCGAGCTCCCCTTGGGGGCTGGCGCCCCAGCAGCGCATCGTGCCGTCATCCAACGCCACGCAGGTGTGCTGAAAACCTTGGGCGAAGCCGACGGCTCGGCGCCCCGCACCCAGCGAGATGGGGTCCGCCTTGTCAGGAGTCTCGTCGTCGCCCAGATTGTTGGTGTTGCCATAGCCCAACTGATCGGAGTCGTCGTTGCCCCAGCACCGGCTGTCGCCCTTGGCCAGGATCGCGCAGGTACCGCTCAGACCAGCACTCAGGGCGCGGACGGTGCCGCCGACCGGGACCCCGGGGGCAGCGGAGGGCAGTTCGTCGTCGCCGATGTCATGGGTGTTTCCCCCGCCCAGTTCCCCGTAGGCACCGTTGCCCCAGCAGCGGACCACGCCACCGGACAGGATCGCGCACGTATGCATGTCGCCGGCGACGACGGCGACCGCGGTCCGACCCAGCGACACCGGACCCGCCGAGAGCGGCTTCTTGTCGCCGTTCTTGCCGTCACCGACATTGGCAGTGTTCCCGTAACCCAACTCGCCGTGCTCGCCGTCGCCCCAGCAGTACACCTGGCCGTCGGCGCGCAGCGCACAGGTGTGGTCGCCGCCCGCGGCGATCGCCTTCACCGAGCCACCGACATCCACCGTTCCGACCGCGGACGGAAGATCGTTCGGACTGTTGCCGACGTCGTTGGTGTTGCCGTAACCCAACTGTCCGCTCGAGCCGTGGCCCCAGCAGCGGACCGTGCCGTCGGAGGCCAGCGCGCAGGTGTGCGCCGTACCCGCGGCCACCTGACGCACCTCCGGCGTCGCACCGGTGTCCACCGCGCCCGCCGAGGCCGGGGTGGCATCACCGTTCACACCGTCGCCGACATTCTTCGTGTCGCCGTAACCCAGCTGTCCACGAGCACCGGCACCCCAGCAGTGGATCGTGCCGTCTCCGAGCCGCGCGCACGTCTGCGAGCCGCCAGCGCTGACCGCGACCACCGAGCCACCGACATCCACGAGGCCGGGAGCATCCGAGGGCAGTTCGTCATCGCCGATGTTGTCCATGTTGCCGTAGCCGAGGCGACCATCGACTCCCGCGCCCCAACAGCGCAGAGTCCCGTTGTCCAGCAGCGCGCAGGTGTGATCAGTCCCGGCCGTGACCGAGATCGCCGTACGACCCGCGCCGAGCGAGACCACCGGCACGTCGACAGGCTTGTTTGAAAGGCCTACGTCGTCGGTGTTGCCACCACCCAGTTCGCCGAAGGCGCCTGACCCCCAGCAGCGCACCTCGCCCGTGCCCAACACTGCACACGTGTCGTCCCCACCCGCACTGATCGCCACCGCAGGACCGCCGAGAGCGACGGCACCACCAGAACCCGCGGAATTGTCGCGCCCGATGGAGCCATTGCTTCCATACCCGAGCTCACCGTAGGCGCCATGGCCCCAGCAGCGGACCGTGCCGTCGTCGAGCAGGGCGCAACTGTGGTTGTTGCCCGTGGTGACAGCGATCGCCTCATTGCTCACGTCGATCGCCGGCACGTCCGATGGCTTCTCGTCGTCACCGATGTCGTCCGGGTGCCCGGAGCCGTCTTGACCGCCACCACCAGCGCCCCAACAACGGATCCGGCCGTTGTTCAACAACGCACACGTATTGTCTCCACCGGCGCTGATCGCGATCGCGGTACGCCCCAGCGACACCGCACCTAACGCCGCCGGGGTCTTGCTGGGATTCCCAGGGGCGTCGGGACCGCCGTTGGTGTCAGTGACGCTCTTGCCATACCCCAACTGACCATGATTGTTGCGACCCCAACAGCGCACACTGCCATCACCCAACAACACACACGCATGGTGAGCACCCGCAACGACCTGGATCGCGGTCCTGCCGTCACCCAGGGCCACCGCGACCGGCCTGTTGCTGTCCGTCGCATTGCCCGTCCCGAGCTCGCCGTAATCACCCGAGCCCCAGCATTGGACAAAGCCGTCGTCGATCGCGCAGGAGAAGCCCACGCCGGTCGCGATCCGCGCCGCATCCGGTGAACGCGTCTCTGAATCCAACGACGTAGCCGAGGCCGATGACGACGTCAGGAGCAGAGCCACCAACAGGCCGCCGCCCAGCACGAGAGCCGCTATCAATCGGCGCGTCCACGTGGCGATACCGGGCATGGGGCCCCCTTGGTCATGCGGAGCCGCGGGTCCCGAGTCCACCGACCGGCGACATCGGGACCACGCTAGGCGTCAAGCGTTGGAGAAACCGTTTCGTTCACGCTCAGGGGAGGACGTGGACGGTGTCCTTCAGGAGCGGCCAGGTGACCGCCGGAGTGTCGCCGACGTCGTTGAGGTTTCCGTAGCCCAACTGGCCGTACGGCGCACCGGCACCCCAGCAGGTGACCTGGCCGTCGGAGAGCAGCGCACACGTCCAGTTCGAGCCCGCGGTCACCTGGGTCGCGCGACCACTGGCGGTCAGGCACTGCACCTCACCGTCGGAGAGCGTGGTGCAGCCCGGCAACCCGACCCCGGTGCCGGCACCGAAGGGGGCCACGGACTCGTCGTCACCCACGCTCAGCGTGTTGCCATCACCCAGCCGGCCGTTGCCGCCATGGCCCCAGCACACCACACTGCCATCGACTCGCAATGCACACGAGTGCGCGCCACCACCCGCCAGCCCGATCACGCCCTGGCCCAGCGGAACCGGACCGGCCGAGGAGGGCTGCTCGTTGTCACCGATGTCGTTCTGGTTGCCATAGCCCAACCGGCCATTGGCACCCATCCCCCAACACCGCACATCACCGTTGTCCAACGCCGCGCAGGTG
>Ga0164242_10009211_pt1 | contig 10675 bp, 8 predicted proteins | sample OricomgcompostMG_FD_108783 | JGI IMG/M metagenome (GOLD analysis project Ga0164242, IMG submission 108783) | Miracle-Growth compost microbial communities from Emeryville, California, USA - Original compost - Miracle growth compost (MG) ... | reverse complement strand
TTATGCTTAAAAGTGGGATGCGCCAAATCCTTCCTGCTTTTGATTCTTCCAGAATGGCAAAGGAATACTATGCAAAACTCTATAAATTCTAAACTCCATTACTATTTCACTATAAGTAGCAGGTTTCTTCCAGAATGAACAGCAAGATAGACAATAAAGGCGAAAATACGGTATTCCCAAAGTGCGTAGTTTCTTCGAGAATGGACAACAGGACAAAGAACTCTCCCCCGTTTGTCATCTCGTAGAGATCTTGTTATAAAGAACCGTGCAGATCGAACTTTAGCAAAAGTTATTCCACCAAACCCATTCATAAATTTACCTTTATCGGTGCTGTTGAACAAGTTTCTTACAGAATGACAGCAAGGCAAAAAAATGGATAAATCAAAAATAGCAGCAGGGTACTTCTCATTATCCATTATCCATTATCATTTGTCCATTGCTAAGTACTGCTCCGTCTTTTTCCTGCAAAACTTGTTCTGTATCCCACATTTTACCTAAATAAATAATAGCAAGCCCCATGCTGAAATAAACACTAGTTGGAAATTGTCCGATAAGCTGGTTTCCATAACTGGCAACCATTATTCCAAAACACCCTGCATAAATTGCATTCAACTTTTGCTTCAGTATTTTGTCTTTCAAATTTAATACTATAAAAAATTCGTACACCAATATCCCGAAAATTACCAGTGCATACAAAACAAGCCCGACCCTTCCTGTTTCTGCCCAAATTCTCACATACCAGCTATCGGTAGGAGTTTCTGCAAGAAAACTCCCGGGCTTAAATCGTTGTCCCCAATAACCACTTGTCCCAACTCCGCCTCCAAAAGGACGAGTACTTAGATAATCTGCAATTTTCCGCTGATTTGCTAATCTTATCAAAAAAGACGGATCGTCTGTTGGGCTTACCGCAGAACGTAACCGTTGTATGTTATAATTGCCAGCTCCTATATAGGTGAATTTTAAGACACAAAATAAGGAACCTAATACTACAAGCCCCATTGTGAAAGTTTTAAAATTTTTATCCAACAGCAAATAAACCATTGCGCCTAAAAATACAAATAAAGCACCTCTTGTTCCTGAAATAAGCATACCATAAGCACATAAGAGACCCGTAAAAAAAGAAAAAGCCCGTCGATACAAATTTGCTCCTTTTATCGAACAAATAAAGGCAACCAAAGAGGTAAAAGCCATAAAAGCACCAAATTGACCCGCATCGGAATAAAACGAAAAAACCCGGAGCTTGCCAAAGAGAATATGCTCTTGTGCCGCCCCTGCATCAAGCCAGGCTTGGTCGGCGGCAGAAAGCCCGATTGCAATTTGTTTTATTCCATAAAGAGCACTTACAATGCCTCCTACAAACCATATTGTTAAAAAAGTATCGAGGTCTTTCTTCTGTTTAAATAAAAGAATAGTGAGACATACAAGGAGTAACAGGTAGAACGATAAACTTCGCACAGCAAAAAACCAGGCTTTTATGCCTAAGGCTTCCGGATTAAAAATTTGGAGTATGGTGTAAAAAGTCCAAATGCAAATCAAAAAGACCAATCCGTTTTTTAGCTTTTCATAGTCCGCTTTCTTTACATAAAATAGCATGGAAATGAGTGCTAAAAGAAGCATTAAATCAATCAGGACACTAAATGGACCTGTAACATATCTCCCTATCCCATTGATTATAAATGAATATATCATAATCACAAATAAGGCTGTTTCTGGTTTCACAAAAACCAAAACCAACAAGCCAAGTGCCAAAGGTAGCACGATTAAAATGCCTACTGCCGGTAGTTGCCCGATTGCAATAATATAGGCAAAGACCACAGTCGCAATAGACAACAGGAGTATTAAAAGCAGCTGGTTATTTTTCCTGACGATACTTTTCAATGTATTATGGGCTTTAAATGGTTTACTATATTTAATACTATTTATAAAAGCATACTGTAGAGATTCCGGATTTTATGTATCCCCTTATTTCAATATATATTTTTTAATTCTCAGGGCTTCAATAGCATCGGAAAGTTCTTCGGCCTTTTGCGACCAGGTCTCTTTTTCATCAACGTCGGTTATAGAAGCAAACAGTTTAGGTTCAACTTCACTTTTTACCAGATAACAGTTATTGTGTAGGGTACATTTAGATTCTAAAAGTGCATCGGAGGTAACGATAATTCCATCTGTACGTTTGACATAGGCTTTCTCTATTTCCGGACCATGAAAAGCATAGAAAGTGTCTTCTTTTATTTCATTGTAACAAAAATAAATATTCAATACTTCATCTAATTTCCCTGCCATGGGTAAGCCCAAAAATGGATTATTTCCATTTATAACAATGGGGTTTTCCATTTCCTGTGTAATTAAAGCCGCTTGAATACTATTCTGAATAAGCCTGCTGTTTAGCTGTAACATTATTCGATAGAGGCTTCTCCATTTTATCCAATTTATGGGCAAAACGGGCGGTAGCGTGAGCAAATAGATAGACTCTTCTCGGGTTGCTTGCCTTAGCCTTTCTCCCATCCCTAGCATTCTTTGATAAGGTACAGGCCGTTTTCCCGACCAACCGAGCAAAGCATCTTTTATGCTAAATGGATAGTCTATAAATAAAATTTTGTTTTCCCGGCTCAGTATTTTCATTAACTGAACCAGTGTGTTAGTGCTTTCACTTTCCCAAGGAACAAGAGGTATACAGACAATAGATGCTCCTTTTATCATCTCAAGAAACCTTTGAAATTTTTACGTTTACTTTTTCCTTTTCCGCAGCTTTTTCTTTTCTTCTCAGTGGTAGTTTGCCCACAATTTCTTTAATCTCTTCTTCTGCAACTTTATTAAGGATTAATTTGGGTTTAACTGTGCTATATTTGTTTAGGAGTTTAAGAAGGTATTTATCCGAATCGATCCATTTCCTGTTGGCATCTAAAACCAGCAAAGAAAGATGGCAATCTGCCAGTAAATGAACAGGTATCATACTTTCGGAAAAAGAAGAAACTACGGTTATCACATAGTTAAAATCGTTAACGCCATTACTTAAATTTTCAAACCGGGCATTCTCAATAAAATCATTCTTTACCGCATACTCTTTTGTTTGAAGGCTTTCTAAACCATCGGTACATGATTTTAAAAAATATTCTATTTCTAACTTTTCAGTACTCGGATAAAGCAAAAGTACTTTACCATTTATTTTGGCGAGTTTACAGGCTATTTTTACAGCCGATCGTATTTTTCCCTCTCCCGGTCGAAGCCCTGTAACTACTATATGAGTAGGTTTTTGTATGTCTTTACGCTGGAGTACAATAGCACTTATTGCCTGCTCACTCAAAGACTTTTCCAAATAGTCATAGTCTTGTTTTTTGCTTTTTGCAGGTACAAAGGGAAATATACCTGCAATTTCAAGTCCGGTCAATTGTTCTGCCCGCATCGGTGTTTTTATATTGTCATTTAAAAACCAAAGTCCTAGAAGCAATCCGGCAATTAAAGAAAGTCCGGCAACAAAAGCTCCGGCAACAAGCATCAATCTTTTATCGGGATCTGCTTGTATCGGAAATACCGGAGCATCTACCAATTTTAAATTGCGACTCAATAGGAGGCTTTGTTGTTTCTGCTTATTAGTATTGAAAGCATTCAAACTATTCAAATATTCATTTTCTGCCACTTTAACCTCTCTTTCTAGAGCAGAAATGGTTGCTCCGAGTGGGGCGTAACTACGTAGCTTTTGATCATACTCTTTGTCCAGTTTCTCCAAAACAGCCAAACGTGCCGTTGCCTCATCTGCTGCCAACATATTGGTTAAATATTGGTCAAGAAGATTACTTCCCGATATTCCCTCCTCAGTATTTTGAAGCTTATACAGCTTGTTAACTATATTCTTTATTTCTTTCTTTAATTGTTCGGACTGTTCTTTTAAATACAACAACTCTTTACCACTCGTTTCCCGGACATCGGCATTGGCAATTTTTTGATTTACCTCTGCCAGTTCAGCCCTTTTCTGCATGATCATTTGATTATTTTCCATGATTAATTGCCTGCCACTGAGTTTTTGATTAATTTTATGTACTACAGCATTTGCAGCAGCCAAGACCATTTTATCTTTCTCTATGTCTTCTTGTATACTTTTTCTTGAAGCAGTAAGCTGGCCGGCTTGGTTTGTATAATCAATTATTTTATACTTTACGCCAAATTGCTTTACGGCATCTTCTGCTTTTTTCAGGCGCAAATAATTTTTTTCCGTTTGTGCCTTGAAATAATCTACTACTTTATTTATTTCCCCTTCCTGCATGTTTTTATACCGGTCTAAAAAAACATGGGCAACAATATCAAGGGTGTTTTTAGTAACAGCGGGGTTGCTACTGGAATAAGAAATTTCCAACATGTCGCTGTTTTCTTTTCGCATGGCATTTAAATGCTCTTTTAAATAAGGGTAGCCGTAAAATGCTGTTTCTGAATTTAATAATTTAAAAACCCGGTTTTTGTTGTTCTTTTCTTTTAAGGCTTTCAGGTTTTTAACAGTTTGCTCTATCGAACTGGTATCTGCAAGCATTTTTCTAACTTTTTCCGGGAATGCTTGTTTCAAATAATCGGAATTGTTTGCAGTCAAATCTTTTGCCAATAGCCGAATACCTACTTCTTCCAATGTTTCTCTTGCTTTTAGTGTCGCAAGCATGTTATCAAAAGCATTGTTGACGAGGTAATAATCTACTCTTGGGTTTTCTTCTGAAGTAAGCTTGTAGCCACTTGCAATTCCGGTATATACCAAAAAATCGGAAGAATAAGTCCTAGGTAAACTGCGTGTAATAAAATAAACCAACATAGAGAGAAGCAAGGGGAATCCTATAATAAGTGCCCAATTTCTCTTAAAAACCCTAACAATATCTTTCAATTTCATTTTCTAGCCCTTAAATTTTCCAGTGAAACGCCAAGCAATTGTTCAAACTGCTTATATTGAGTTAAATAGTTACTTTTGGCAAGCTCAAAATCTGTTTCTGCGCCTGAAACAGTCCTGCCAACATTAGTATACTCTTCCAGCGAAATGGTTCCTTCCGAAAATCGTTTTTCTGCCATTTGACCTAGAAGATGCGCATTTTCTTTTGCGAGGCTTGTAATCTTTAGTGTATTGAAAGCTCCGATGAGCGTATAATAATCTTCTACTACCTTGTTTTTTAGTTCAAGTTCAGATTGCTCCATTTTAAAACCTGCGGCTCTGTATTCTGCCCTGGCTACCCGTATTTGGGCGGCTCTTGTAGTAAACATACTTAAGGGGAGAAATATATTAAGCCCCGCTCTATAACCATTTAAAAAGCTACTTCCCCCTCCCCCTCCATCCGCAGTTACCAAACCCATATTACCTTTTCCATAATATAAAAAACCTCCTATATTATCCTGCCATTGCCGCTTTGCTAGTAAAACCAAGTCTTCATTCCGATCCTTATCTGCAGCATCAATTTTTAAAGTAGGGGAATTTTTTAAGGCAATATTTATGAGATTGTCTAAGGGAGGGAGTCGTTCCTTCAAATCCGTCTTCAAAATATCCTCATTTGAGAAATCGCTGGAATCCATTTCCGTTTGTGCGTACAAAGGAGAGGAAACATAAACTGCCAATAGCAAAAACAAAAACCTGATTCGCTTTTTCATATTTATAAATCACTTAAACATTTTCTTTTTGCATTAAAGCAGGGATGGTTTTAAGTATAATTTTCAGATCCTGCATAAAGGAAAACTTCTTTGCATAGTCATTATCGAGTTGCATTCTTTCCTCTTCAGACATTTCCGCTGTCCCTCTTTTTGTTACCTGCCACAATCCTGTTATCCCAGCCGGTGCCATAAATCGGAGATTAAAGTCATCTATCGTTATTTTTTCCGCTTCATAGAGAGGCAATGGACGATTACCGACAATAGACATATCTCCTTTGAGTACATTGAGCAATTGAGGTAATTCATCTAAGCTGGTATTCCGGATAAACTTGCCTATCCTGGTAACTCTGGGATCGTTGCTGATTTTAATGAATTTCCCTTCATCTTTTATTTTCTTTTCTTGCAGAAATGCTTTTTCACAAAGCATTTCTCCTTCCCTATAAAGCACAGATTGGCAACAATTCCCCGCTTTTTTACAGGCATCGCACAATTTCCCTTCATCTTTTATTTTAAAATCGAATGCATCCTTCTTTTCAAAATCAGAGGTAATAAGGATTTCCTTTTCTCGTGTATCTTTTTGTGCAGACACAACTTGCCTGATTGTTGTATTTGTATCGAAGCAAAGTGCCTCTGCCTCTCTTTTTTTCTCTTTTTTTTGTTTGTATTGATTTAGATATGCTATGTTTTTCAATTGGGCATCTGCACCTGTGCGCATTGACCGGAATTTGTAAAAATCAAAGATTTGATATCCTGTGCCTACCCGTTTCGCAACATATAAAACAGGCCCTTTCGATTCCAGTTTAATGAGTAAGGCAATCAGAAGTAGAATAGGGCTTAAAGCAATAAGGGCAATAAGGGCAAAAGCAATATCAAATGCCCTTTTTACAAAAGGCTTGTCATAACGATATAAAGATTCATCTACGCTGTTTCCATCTTTAAAAGGATTATCCATAAGCCAATTAAGCCGAAGTGCAAAAGCTTCCGGATCGAAGTTTTTTTCAAAAACATCTGCAACCTTCTCTTTTACAAGTTTTCGTACAAGCATTGGCTCGATATGTGAAACAAGAAAGACAAAAGGTGCTTGTTTATATTCCTTTTCAAGCCGAAGTTGATTTAGCAGAGGTAATCCACTTACACTATTTAAGGAGCCGGCAGATACTATAGCATCTACCTTCCCCTTATTTTTTGCCCACGTCAAAAATTTTATTCCATTATCAAACAAAAAAATATTAAAATGCCCTTTTACCTTGGAAAGAAAGCTGGTTATTAGTACTTCGTCCGCATGTATAAGTGCTATATTCTTTTTCTCTATCTCCATTTTTAGGCTGTTTGAAGTCTGTTAATCAAATTAAAAACCCTTATTTCAAGCTCTTGTGGGTTAAAAGGTTTAACCAAATAGTCGTCTGCCCCTGCCAGGAGGCACTCTATTCTTTTAAAACTATCTTCATGGCAGGAAAGCATTACTATTGGAATATTCCTAAATAAACCACTCGCCCTTATGTGTTTTACAAACTCCAGCCCACCCATAACAGGCATATTTAAATCCGACACAATTGCATCGGGGAGGTTGCCTTCATGAAGCCATTCCAATGCTTCTTTCCCATTATTTTTTTTAACTATTACAAATTTTTTCTTTAAAGTTGTTTGAAGGATTGCAAGTGTTGCACATTCATCATCAACTGTAAGTATTATCTTTTCCATCTTCACAATTCAATTAATTCCGCACGTATAGAAATTCAACCCATTTGAAATTTGAATTGTTTTAGGAAAAGTGGATTCTGGAAGAATTGTTTTTTGAAAAAAGTATTTCGCAGGGAATGGAAATAAATAATCTTGCAAAAGTTCAATTTTTAAAAATAAAAATCCTGTACTTTTGGGGAAAATACAGGATTTAGTTTCAAAAGTCTTTTATTTGAAAAGTGATTGCAATATTATGAGAAAGCCTTTACCCTAAGAGACATTTAGAAATAATAATTTTTTGGATTTCGCTGGTGCCTTCTCCAATTGTGCATAGTTTTGCATCTCTGTAAAACTTTTCAACCGGAAAATCTTTTGTGTAGCCATAACCACCAAAAATTTGCACAGCCTCATTTCCTGCTTTTACCGCAACTTCAGAAGCGAAATATTTTGCCATAGAAGATTCCTTGGTTACCGGTAAGCCTCTGTTTTTCATGTCAGCAGCCTGAAAGGTAAGCAACCGGGCTGCTTCTATTTCTGTTGCAAGATCGGCAAGTTTAAAAGAGATACCCTGAAAGTTGGAAATAGATTTCCCAAATTGTTCTCTTTCCTTAGAATACTTCAATGCAGCTTCAAATGCACCCATTGCAATTCCAAGGCTAAGCGCAGCAATAGAAATCCTTCCACCATCGAGCACTTTCATAGCCTGTACAAATCCCTCGCCTTCTTTTCCAAGCATATTTTCTATTGGAACACGGCAATCGTTAAAAATAAGTTCTGTAGTTTCCGAAGCTCTCATACCTAATTTATTTTCCTTTTTCCCGGCAGAAAACCCTGGTGTGCCTTTTTCTATTACAAAAGCCGTTGCTGCTCTTTTTTCCCCGGGTTTATTAGTCCGGGTCATAACCACTGCTACATTACCCGACTTCCCATGCGTAATAAAATTTTTAGCGCCATTTATGATATAGTGATCACCCTCTTTTACCGCTATGGTACTCATGTTCCCGGCATCCGATCCTGTATTAGATTCGGTAAGCCCCCAGGCACCAATCCATTCCCCGGTTGCCAATTTCGGAAGCCACTTTTTTTTCTGTGCTTGATTTCCAAAGTTCAAAATATGTCCGGTACATAAAGAATTATGAGCGGCCATAGACAGACCTATAGAACCGTCAATTTTAGCCAATTCCATAATAGCGGTAACATATTCCAGATAACCAAACCCCGCTCCTCCATATTCTTCCGGCACTAAAACCCCCATCAGGCCTAGCTTTCCCAATTCCTTAAAAATTTGCACAGGAAATTCCTGTTTTTCATCCCATTCCATTATATTTGGGAAAATATACCTTGCTCCAAAATCCTTGATCATTGGAGCAATCATTTTTTGATTTTCGTTGTATTCAAAATTCATAGAAGAGAAAAAATAATTTACTATGTAAACAATACGTATTTTTTAAAGGTTTGGATTTTGTGATAAGGATATTTTAAAATTTTATCGAAATAAAAGGAAAACCTTCGTAATTTTATATTTTAATTCTAAGTTTAAAAACATGAAAATAGCTGTAGTTGGAACAGGATATGTTGGATTGGTTACAGGAACCTGCTTTTCAGAAACAGGAAATTATGTAACCTGCATTGACATCAATGAAAAAAAGGTTCAAATGATGCGAAATGGCAAAATGCCCATTTATGAACCAGGTCTTGAACTTTTGTTTAATCGAAACATTCAGGAAGGAAGGCTTCAGTTTACAAGCAAGCTGGAAGAAGGGATTGAAGGAGCAGAAGTTATCTTCCTTGCTCTACCGACTCCTCCGGGGGAAGATGGATCTGCGGATTTGTCTTATATTCTCGGTGTCGCAAATGACTTAGGAGCAATTCTTAAAGAATATGCGGTCGTAGTAGACAAAAGTACCGTTCCTGTGGGTACTGCCGAAAAAGTAAGGGCTGCCATTGCAAAAAATGCGCAAGTAGAATTTGATGTGGTTTCAAATCCTGAGTTTTTAAGGGAAGGTGTAGCTTTAGATGATTTTATGAAACCTGAAAGGGTTATTATTGGTACACGTTCTGAAAAAGCTAAAAAGAGAATGGATGCACTGTATGCTCCTTTCGTGCGACAAGGCAATCCCGTTATATACATGGATGAGAATTCGGCGGAGCTTACAAAATATGCAGCAAATTCATTCTTAGCTATGAAAATAAGCTTTATGAATGAAATGGCAAATTTAGCAGAAAAGCTAAATGCCAATATCGATCAGGTTAGAATAGGCATTGGAACAGACAGCCGGATTGGAAAAAGGTTTCTTTTCCCCGGTATCGGTTACGGAGGAAGTTGCTTCCCTAAAGATGTTCAAGCCCTCTCAATTATGGCAAAACAAACAGAATACGATTTTAAAATTCTGAATGCCGTAATGGAAGTAAACGAAAATCAAAAAACAGTACTCATACCAAAAATCAAGAACTACTTTAACGGAAATTTGGCAGGTAAAAAGATTGCTTTATGGGGACTTGCATTTAAACCTAATACAGATGATATACGAGAGGCTCCTGCATTGTATATGATAGATTGTCTGTTGAAAGACGGAGCAAAAGTAGTTGCTTTCGATCCTGAAGCTATGGAAAATGTAAAAGCACTTGTAGGTAAAAACGTAGAATTTGCAGAAGATGCTTATTCCGCCTTAAAAGATGCTGATGCTATGGTTGTTGTAACTGAATGGCCTGAATTCCGAACTCCGGACTTTGAAAGAATAGGCAAACTAATGAAAACAAAAGTTGTCTTTGACGGAAGAAACCTTTTTGACCCGGAAACAATGCTGGAAAAAGGCTTCCACTATGAGTCTATAGGACGAAAAGGAAGTAAAGTGCTGATAAATTGCGAAATAAAATAATATGATTCCCAAAACAAAAAAAGTATTAGTTACCGGAGGTGCCGGTTTCCTCGGTTCTCATCTTTGTGAACGCTTTGTTAATGAAGGTTACAGGGTAATTGCCATGGACAACCTCATTACGGGAACACTAGACAATCTTGAACATCTTTTTAAAGAACCAAATTTTGAATTCTATCATCACGATGTTTCCAAATTTGTACATGTACCTGGCGAACTTGATTATATTTTACATTTTGCTTCACCGGCAAGCCCGATAGATTATCTAAAAATACCTATTCAAACACTCAAAGTAGGATCTCTGGGTACGCACAACCTTCTTGGGCTTGCCAAAGAAAAAAAAGCACGAATTTTAATAGCCTCTACCTCAGAGGTGTATGGTGATCCTGCCGTGCATCCACAAAATGAAGATTATTGGGGAAATGTAAATCCAATAGGTCCCAGAGGTGTATATGACGAAGCAAAAAGGTTTCAGGAAGCAATAACAATGGCATACCATAGGTTTC
>Ga0164242_10009210_pt1 | contig 10675 bp, 6 predicted proteins | sample OricomgcompostMG_FD_108783 | JGI IMG/M metagenome (GOLD analysis project Ga0164242, IMG submission 108783) | Miracle-Growth compost microbial communities from Emeryville, California, USA - Original compost - Miracle growth compost (MG) ... | reverse complement strand
GTCGCTCCGGACTCGACCTGCACGCTGACCTTCTTGTCGTCGGCGCTCGGCGCATCGAGGATGACCTGCTTCAGGCGAATCGGCGAGTCGCCGCGGTTGGCCTCGTCGATGATCTCCTGGAACCTGTCGTGCGCGACGATGTTCAAGCGATCCACCGCCACGACACCCGTGCGCTTGCCGTAGGGCAATCTCAGGCCACGTCCAATGGACTGTTCGATCAGCGTGCGGGCATTAGCCGCGCGCAGCGGAACGATCGTATAGAGATTGGTCACGTCCCAGCCTTCCTTCAGCATGTTGACGTGAATCACGATCTCGGTCGGCTCGTCCACGCTCTCCACGGCTAGCAGGCGCGTGATCATCTCCTCTTCTTCCGCGCCGGTACGGCTGGAATCGACCTGAATCACCTTGCCCTGGTAGCGCCCCTCGTAGAAGGCTTCCGACTCCAGAAGCGCCAAGAGTTGCCCCGCGTGCGTGGTATCGCGCGCGATGACGAGCATGAAGGGCTTGACCGGCTTGACGCTGTTCTCGCGGGCGTAGGTGAGCAGCTCGACCTTGGTGGTCTCGTGCAGGCGCACGCCGTCTTCCAGCTTGGTCTTCTCGATCTCCTCGGGCGTGTGCGCCTTGGCGTCGAAGTTGCGCTGGGTGACCACGGCAGGCTCCTTGACGAAGCCATCCTCCATCGCGCGCGCCAGCGGGTAGTCCATCACCACGTTCTTGAACGGGACTGGCCCACGGCTGGACTCGACGAACGGCGTCGCCGTCACTTCCAGACCGAATAGCGGCTTGAGTTCGTTGATGGCGCGCACGCCGGCGCTGGCCCGGTAGCGGTGCGACTCGTCCATCAGCAGCACCAGGTCAGAAAGACTAGCCAGGTGGTTGAAGTAGCTGTCGCCCAGCACTTCCTTCATCCGCTTGATGCGCGGCTCCTTGCCGCCGCGCACCTCGGAGTTGATCTTGGAGATGTTGAAGATGTTGATGCGCACGTCGTGGGCAAAGCCCATAGATTGATCATCCACCGCCGCGCCGGTCTGGTCGTAGTTGTCGCCCGTGATGATCAGCGGCGGTTGCTGCGCGAACTCAGCAATGCCCTTGAACACGTACTTCGGCGTGTTGCGCGTGAAGTCCGTGATGAGCTTGTTGTAGATCGTCAGGTTGGGTGCGAGCACAAAGAAGTTGTTGATGCCATGCGCCAGATGCAGGTAGGCGATGAAGGCGCCCATCAGGCGGGTCTTGCCCACGCCCGTGGCCAGCGCGAAGCACAGCGAGGGGAACTCGCGCTCGAAGTCCTCCAGCGTGGGGAACTCGGCCTTCAGCGTGGAAAGAATGGCTCCCACCTCCCGATCGTGGCTCAACAGCTCGGGCGCGGCCCCAATGGCGTGCGCCAGCCGCTTCAGCGATTCCTCCTGCGGCGGTCGCAGCGACAGGCGGCCGGTAACGGCGTGCAGAACGCGGCTGTTCATTATTCATCCTCCCCAAACAACGCGCCCTGGCCCGCATCCGCAGCCGACGCTTTTCTACTTTTTTTTCTGCTCGTTTCAGCCTGAGCCGAAGGCTCAACGGGATCAGGCTTGGCCATCGGCAGGTTCGCCACGTTTAGGCTGTAATCGTCCTGCCCCCACTCACAGCGGGCCAGCACCATCTTCGGGATCTTCTTGAGCGTCAGGCTCGGCCAGCGCTCCGCCGCCTTGGCCGCGGTAACGCCATGGAACGCGGCGCAGCACACCAGCAGGCTGCGCTCCGGGCCGACTTCATCGGCCAGCGCCTGCAACTGCTCGGCGGACATGTTCTGGGTGGTGACGTAGATGAAATCACGCTCACTGGAGTGGCCGTGCTGCCACCAGTGCGTTTCCGACGGCGCGTAGGTGAAGCCTTCCAGCTTGGCCAGCGCCTCGGCCAGCATCGCCGCGTTGTACTCCGGATTGATGACCGGGTTGCCCCAGCGGTCGTTGACGATCAGGCTGGGCGCGAGGCGGTAATAGCGGAAGCCACCGCCACCTTTCCAGGTCACGGCTTCGGTGATGCCGCCCTTGTCCTCACCGTCGATAACCTTCTTCAGGCGCGGGATGATGTGGGTGTGGCAATGCTCGCCCAGTTCCACCATGATCCAGCGACGGCCCATCTTGTGCGCGACCGCGCCGGTTGTGCCGGAACCAGCGAAAGAGTCGAGAACGAGATCACCCTCATTTGTGGAAATTTCAAGAATTCGCTTCAGAAGTCGCTCAGGCTTAGGCGTGTCGAACACGTCGCGTGGACCATAAAGCCCAATCATCTCCTTCTTAGCCTCATCGGTGTGCCCAACCTCCTCATGAGGCCACCAGTTATGTGGCGTCATTCCGTCTCTAACTTCGGAAAGAAACAGCTTCAACGCAGGAACGGTGTTGCGACCATCCCGCCCCCACCAAATGCGCCCCTCTTCAACATGGCGTTTGTGTGTATTTGGATCGTACTTCCAAGCCTTCTTGGTGTTCTTGATGACAGCTCCTGTGTTCGGATTGACTATGTCGTAGCACAAGTTCGGGCGTTTCTCAGGTGTTGCCTGGTTTAGATAATCAACTGCCTTCCAAGGACCGCGCGGGTCATTATCTGGATTGCTATATCGGGCCGCAGACTCTTCGCTTCGAGGAAGCAGATTGTTCTTGAACTCGGCGCCTTTCGCGTACACCAGAATGAAGTCGCAGATACTGGCTATGCCTTGGAAGTTATTGCTAACGCTGTACTTCCTTTGCCAAGTTACTGTTGCTTTGTAGTTTTGACGTCCAAATACCTCATCACACAACACTTTCAGGTAGTGTGCCTCGTTATCATCAATGGTGATCCAAAGCGAGCCATCCTCAGAAAGCAGTCGCCGGATAATCTCCAGTCGATCACGCATCAAGCTTAGCCAAATAGAATGCTCCAGCCCATCATCGTAATGCGTGAATGCGCTGCCCGTGTTGTACGGCGGATCGATAAATACGCACTTCACCTTGCCGGAGAACTCCTGCTCCAGCGCCTTCAACGCCAACAGGTTGTCACCAAAGATCAACCGGTTGTCGAAGATGTCGTTGTCCGTCACGCGATGCTTGGCGTGATATGACTTTTCCGGATCTTCCAGCAGGATGCGCGGCTCCAGCTTGGGCCGTTTCTCCTTGCCGATCCATGTCAGTTCAAGTTTTTGTTTTCTCATTGCTAGCTGTTCTGCCTCGAATATCTAGGAAGCTACCAAAATACGGACCTTCAGTCGTTAGCTTCCAAAATTCCCATCTCATAAAGAAAACGCGATGGCTGCTTGCGCCATCCGTTGTACTTCTGGGCATAACTCATCGTCAGTGTCTCAATGGTTCGAGTAATAGCCACAAAACAGTTTCGGCGCTCTTCCTGCATCTCGCGGCTGTTATCACCTAACTTCTTGCTCTGAAAAGAGGGCAGTTGATCTTCGGCCATGCCAACCAAGTACACGTGCTGGAACTCCAAGCCCTTGGAACTATGAACAGTCAGGCATCTCACAGCATTGGACGGTGCTTCTGGCGTCTTATTTGCCAACGCAAGCTCTTGCAAAAATTGTCCTAAAGGCAACGAGTAAGCATCATCCTCACCACCCACTTCGCGAAGAATGCCCTGCCATACAGTCCTCTCCGTCGCGTATTCGGCATATTGCTCGTTGCCGTCGCTCTGCACTTCCTTCTCCACTCCGTCAAAGTACGCTAGCGCCAACTGGATGAACCTGGCGTACTGCCCCTGAACGAGATAGGCGACCGCTTGACGCAGTTCTTGAGGCATCACGTCGCTAGCCGCAACCAGCGCACCCAGCGCCTCCAGTTGATCGCCATTGAGCGCCGCAGAAAATCCAGCTAGGTCTTCGCCACTGGCGTCGTGAGCCACGCAATCGGACAGCGCCTTAGTGACCGTGGCTGCTAAGTCTTCATCAGACCGTACCAACGCCAATTTCAGCGCCGCCACCACAAACCGCAAAGGCGCACTCTCAAACTGTGATTTGCGTCGCTGAACATGACTTGGAACCGACAGCGTGCTCAATGCCTGCTGCACCCGTTCCAACAGTTTTGTGGCACGCGCCAGCACCACAATGTCTGATGGACTTGCTCCACTTTGCAACCGTGCAGCCACCCGATCCGCGATACCGCGGGCCTCCTGCTGGTCATCGTCAAATGAAAGCAGTTCGATAGGATAGGAATCAGTACCCGCCTTCATCGAAAGCAAAGGCCTTTTGTCCGGCGAGCGTTCACCGTTATGGACGATGAGTGCATTCGCCAGAGCCACCACTTCTGGCGGGCATCGGTAATTTTCTGGCAGTTGAATGATGGTAAGGTCGTAGTGCAGCTCCAGCTCCTTCACCCGCTTCGGGCTAGCACCGTTCCATTGATAGATGACCTGGTCATCATCTCCAACAATGAAGACGTTGGCGTCCCTGTCTGGCGCAATGGCGCGAAGCATTCGGAATTGCGCCACATTGGTGTCTTGGAACTCATCAACGCAGATGTACCGGTACACCGTGCGGAGCTGTTTACTAACGCGCGGCCGTTCGCGCAGCAGTTCCTCACAAAAATAAAGGATCGCCCCGTAGTCCAGGCAATTTTGCTGTTTCAAGAGTTCCTTGTACCGGACGAAGAGCGACTGTAGCTGCTGGCCTGCCTCAACGTCTTTCAATAGTGTGGGCACCTTGTCATCAGGTGTCACATTCCTGAACAGAAAGTCGATCGCCGTCAACGCCTTCTCTGCCGATACAAACTTTGTAACTTCCCCCGCCTTTTCCTCCAGCACTGACTTAACGATGCTGACACGCTCAGCCTCTTCAAGGATTTCAAAATCTGGACTGAGGCCGAAGTGGTTTCCATGCTGCCGCAGAATATCGGTAGCGAAAGAATGAAAAGTCGTCAGCAACACCCGGTCTTTTGCATCAGGCACCAGCCTCAGCAAACGCTCCCGCATTTCCGCAGCCGCCTTGCGCGTGAAAGTCAGACAGAGAATTCGGAAGGATTCATCCTGCCCTTGTTCTACCAATCGCGCGACGCGCGCCGTCAACGTAGCTGTTTTCCCTGATCCCGGCCCAGCAAGAACAAGCAGCGGCCCTTCATTCCACTGTGCAGCAGCACGTTGATTGGCATTCAGCCTAGCCAAGAAGCTCATAGTTTACCCCCTGCAAGGGCCATTACAGTCTTCAAACAATTCGTGATGACTTCTGGAATAGTAGCCGCCCCATCTCTCTGCATTTTTGCAACTACTGCATGAGCAGCCGATGGCTTGCCATTATTTGGCAGACATTTGTACAGCTGCACTGGATAGGCATCGTCTTCTTTACTCACGGTGATATGGAGCTGCCGTTTCTGTTCGTTTGCATGAAGCTCATAGATATCTATGAAACCATTCCGACATAGATAGGGCTCCATCGGCTCACCGTTTGGAAGTAGCGTCAAATGATCGACCTCGGACCTTCCTTTCAAAGCATCCCTTACTATTCTTTCTGCTTTACGACCCGCATCATCGCCATCAGAGAAAACATGCCAAGCTATACCGAGCGCGTCCGCAGCGGCAATAAAAGTGGAAAGACCAACCTGGGCGTACTCCACCAAACGCACCGCAGATTGCTCAAGATCGACCCCAAGAACTCGGGCGGCTCCGCTCAAGATGATTACATCAGTTTCGCCTTCAACCAGAATCCAAACCCTTGCAAAAAATAGTTCGCCGCGAGTTCGGCGAACGAAGTGGTCAAATTTTTGCATCTGGCGCTCGTCCATAATGCCGGCCTGCAGAGAGCCAACCTGAACATTCATGCCCTTTTTGTACAAACGCCTAATTGAATAAACATCAACCTCCGACAGCAAATCCCCAGAGTGCGTAGCAACGAGCTTCTGCCCGTCAATGTCATCAATCGTCTTCCACAACGCCCTCACTGCATTTGGGTGCAAATGCGCCTCCGGTTCTTCCAGTGCAACAATAGGCTTGGACTCCTTCACGCCTTGCTTTCTGGCAAGCTCAGACTTTAGAAAGGCATCGAAAAGCATCAATACCGTGAGGCTCTGAGTGCCCTCACCATGTCTGCCGATTGGTAAGCGCGCACCCGTTGCGGATGCAATGCTGACATGAGTTCGGTTGAGCATGTCGAACACCCGCGCAGGCACCGCATCGACACTAACCACATCTTGTCCGCCCAACGCCACCAGCTCCTGCACCTTGCCCAAATGTTCGCGTACACCCTTGAAGGTGCCGTGCGCTTCGATAATCTGGGTATTGATAGCCTCAAGCTGCTGTTCAATATCAGCCTTTGTCGTCTCGTCGATTTGTGAATTCTTGACGAACGGGGACCAAAACTGCGAGGTTCGGGAAAATTCCTTACCCGCATCGCGCAGCGCAGAAAGATAAAATAGCGGGCGCAGTTGTTGCAGACTACCTAATCGACTTCGATTCTTTGGTGGCAGCGGATTGCCTGCAGCATCGAGAAACTCAAAGTTAGTTTCGATCTCTTGGGTGACCTTGGAGTATTCGGCACTCACGCGCAATTGGATCCTGCTGCGATCATCCGGTTGCATCAAGGCAATCACGCCCCCATCACCGCCTAGCTTTTGTTCCACCTCCTCAGGCCATTCACCAGGAGTCAACTCCTCAAAAGTTAACGTAATCGCAATTGGCGGTGCGGTCGTCGGGTCTGTCGCCTTGCTATCAAAATGCAGATCAAACTCATCAAAGGGGGACGCACGACCAGAAGAACGCAGCGTTTGCAGGCACGCACGCAGTGCATGCAGCACTGTGGTCTTGCCACAGTTGTTCTCACCAACCAAGACGGTCGTTGGTCCTAAGGCCAGCTCCAGCGACTTGATGCCCCTGTAGTACTCAATCTTTAAGTGGGTCAGAAGCATCTCACTAACTCCCATTCGACAGTAAACAGCGTGCGCTCCTCGACCTGCTGTTGTAGCTGCTCCTCCAGCTGGCTGATCAATTCATTGCGCTGCGCTTCAACTTCATCCTGCCGGGCAAACAGCTCGCGGCGCAGCCTGCTGCGCTTGGCTTCCAGTTCGCGCTGCTTCTTCTGCCATGACAGTTTTTCTTCCAGCGTCGGTGAGGTCGCGGCGGTTCGGCGCACTTCCTTGATCTCGCGGTCGATCTCCTTGATCTCCTGCTCCAAGCCGAGCTTCAGGTCGTCCGCCCAGGCATCCAGCTTCTGGACTTCCTGCTCGAAGTAGCCGAGGTTGCGCTGGTTGATTTCCCTCAGGATTGCCGTTCGCCTGCTTTCAATATCGGCGGTCAACGCAGGAGACTCCGCGCTGTCGAGCAGTTCTGCGGGCTGCTCGGTGGCCGGCAGGCGCAGCAGTTTTTCCGGGTCGTCCTCTGCCAGGGCGATCCCATCGGTGGTAACGGCCGAGACCAGAAGGTGCTGTTCCTGATTGCCCAAGGCTTCGATTGAAATCAGCTTGCAGGTAAGCCACCCGGTCTTGCCACGATAGGGCTCCAAGGTGCTGATCTTGGTCCCATATCCGTCGTAGTCGAACACCAGCCGGGCACTCCCCAGCTGACGGGACTTGGCCCGTTCCACAGCCCATAGGGCCAGCGGGTGATTGATACGGTACAGGTGCGCCTCGCCGGAGCGGCGCGGCAGTTCGTAGCGGCCCAGGCTGACGTCAGGCTCTGACAGACCTTGAGGCAAACGATGCAGGCTGAAGCCGTCATTGTCGAAACTGGCGTAATGGCCCAGTTCTGTGCGACTCAGCTCGATCAGCATGCGCTCGAAGCGGCTGCGGGCGTTTCGACCTTCGTCTGCCCTTATGCGTAGCTTCTCCTGCACCTCCTCATCGAAGTTCTCCAGCAGTACCTGGCGTGTCTTGACCATCGCCTCGTTGATCTCGGCAGAGAGATCGAGCTGGAGCTGCTCAAAGCTGAACTTGATCTCGTCCGGGTCACGGCAGTTCTGGTAGATCTCGGCGATGCGGCGCTCGAAATCGACACCGGAGCCGATGGCACCCAGCACCTCGTCGCTCGCCCCAAACACACCTTCGAACAGCTGGAACTTCTGCGACAGCAGTTCGTAGACGCGCTTGTCCGCCTCGTTGCTCAGATCGACGAAGTTCACAACCACCACGTCGTGCTTCTGGCCATAGCGGTGGCAGCGCCCGATGCGCTGTTCGATGCGCTGCGGGTTCCACGGCAGGTCGTAATTGATGACGAGCGAGCAGAACTGCAGGTTGATGCCTTCGGCCCCGGCCTCGGTGGCAATCATCACCTTGCCGCGCTCCTTGAAGTGCTCGACCAGTGCCGCACGGGTGTCGGCGGTCCTGGAGCCGGTGATGCGGTCAGTGCCTTCGTGGCGCTTGAGCCAATCCTTGTAGATCGCCTGCGCGCGCTGGTCGCTATTGGTGCCGTTGAAGAGCACGATGCCGTCGCCGTATGGCGTGTCAGCCAGCAAGTTGAGCAGGTATTCCTGCGTGCGCTTGGACTCGGTGAAGATGATGGCCTTTCGCGCCGCGCCCAATCGATCCAGTTCGGCGAAGGCGCGATCGAGCGCGGTGAGCAGCGCCTTGCCCTTGGCGTTGTCGCGGATGTTGGTTGCCAGCGTTCTGAAGTGGCGCAGCTCCTCGATCTCCTGCGCGATAGCATCACGCTCGGCGCGGCTCGCTGCCTTTGTTCCCTGCTCCTGGTCTTCCCATTCTTCGGCGGTCTCGTCCAGCGACTCGTAGTCCTCGTCGAGTTCCTCGGTCAGATCGGGAACTTCAGTGGTTTCGTCGAGCACTCCCTGGAGGCGCTTGGCCATCGTCTCCAACGCACCCGCGATCGCGTGCGAGCTGGACGCGAGCAACTTCCACAGCACTAATGAAATCAGTTGGCGCTGCCCCTCGGGCATGGCTTTCAGGTTGGGACGACGCAAGTAATCGGCAACAAGTCTGGACAGTTCCTGTTCTTCGCTCGACGGCGTGAACTCCTGGATGATGGCCTTGCGCGCCGTATATGAAACATAGGGCTGCACCTGTTTGCGCAAGGTGCGCTTGCAGATGGGCGCCAGCCGGTCACGCAGGCCGTTGAATGCCTGCTCCCGGCCAGTGAATTGCGAGCGAAAACTGTCAAGGTCTCCGAACACGCGGTCGTCGATGAAGCTGACCAGTCCGTAGAGTTCAAGCAACGAATTCTGCAAGGGCGTCGCGGTCAGGAGCACCTTGGAGTGCACCCTCGACAGCGCATCCTTGAGGGTCTTGGCAATGACGTTGCTGGTCTTGTAGACGTTGCGCAGGCGATGCGCTTCGTCGAGGACGACCAGATCCCAGTCGATGCCCTTGACATCATCAGCCTTGGCCTTGGCGAACTGGTAGGAACAGATGACCGGACCGGAAGCGAACAGGAATGGGTTTTGTCGATCCTGCTTGCGGATTGCGTTGTAGCTTTTGGCTTCGAGAATCAATCCTTGCAGGCCGAACTTGTCTTGCAGTTCCTGGTGCCACTGCTTGCGCAGGTTGGCCGGGACGATGATGAGAATCTTGCGCCGCCGTTCCGCCCAGCGTTGCGAGATCACCAAGCCCGCTTCAATGGTCTTGCCGAGACCCACTTCGTCAGCGAGGAGCACACCGCGCGAAAGGGGATTGCGGCATGCGAAGAGGGCCGCATCGACCTGATGCGGATTGAGATCAACCTGCGAGTCGACCAGCGTTGATGCCAGCGACTCCACGGAGTCGCCTGCTGCACGCCTGGTCAGCAGCCAAGCAAAGTACTGGCTCTGGTGCGGCGTCAGAAGCTGCTGTGTCGTCAACGGCGATCCTCCCCTTGTTCTTCACCGAGCGTGATTCGGCGGCTGGCATGGTCCGCGCTCACTCGGCCTCCGGCTTCTTCTTGTTGATGCTTTCGGCAATCCACCGATCCAGCTCCGAACGGCGAAAGCGCCAGGTTCCTCCGAGCTTGAACGCCGGAATCTCTCCCTTCTGAGCCAAGCGATAGACCGTCCGTTTTCCCGCCTTGAGGTACGCGGCGACTTCGTCAAGCGTCAGGATCTCGCTCTCGACTTCACTCATCTGAAAACCATCTGGTTTGGTCTTTCGTGACTTTGGATTGCCAAGTTTGCTCAATTCTACCAAAGGGTGGTAGGCACTAGCCAACAAGAAATCCACCAGGCATTCGGCGAATGCCGGCCAGCGCGACCAACAAATCCGGTCATGCCGTAGTTCCCATTCCCTGCGGCGCAAAGCGAGAGCGCGCCACAGCATCTGGCCATCCGCTTCAACGGGGAATGGCACGATGGGACAGACCAACCGCCGCACATCCGCATGGCCTGCGCTTGCCGTGGTGTTGGCTGTGTCGTTCTCGGCGCTGCAGCCTGCCTTCGCCGCCGACAGCCTCGCCTCGGAGCGTGAGCAGATCGCCGCGCTCGCCCGCCAGCTCGACCTGATCGACCGCCTCGCCGAGCACGCCGCCCATACCGCTCCGCAGGAACGCGCCCGCTACCACTTCGACTACGCCCGGCTGCGCGCGGACCTGAAGCGCGTTCGCGCCGGCCTGCAGGACTACCTCGTGCCCCAGCGTGCCCAGCCGCGCGATCCCGTCCCGCTGGTCGGCGATTACGTCCGCCGTGACCGCGCCGACGACGAGGACGAGGAGCCATCGCCATGACGCCCTCTGCCGATCAGGTCGCCGCCTTCCAGGCCAACGGCGGCTTTGCGCCTTCGGCCGTCTCTGCCGTGGTGCTGGGCTTCGTGTTCGCCGTGTT
>Ga0164242_10009209_pt1 | contig 10676 bp, 6 predicted proteins | sample OricomgcompostMG_FD_108783 | JGI IMG/M metagenome (GOLD analysis project Ga0164242, IMG submission 108783) | Miracle-Growth compost microbial communities from Emeryville, California, USA - Original compost - Miracle growth compost (MG) ... | reverse complement strand
TATTGTTTAATATCTCCTGCCTCCTGCCTCCGACCCTCTCCCCCCCCTCCTTCCTCTCGTGCCCGTTTCCGATTCGCGTCACCAATATTTCGAAAATCCGCCCTCCCCATTCGCCTTCTTTTTTTCCCACGACCCCCCGAGCGCAACGACGAAGGCCCCACGACACCAACCCCGCGTCGCATTGACCGCACCCTGAACGCGATCGCGAAAGACACCCACCCACCAGCACCGTCCATTGGCCCCCCCCGTATTGCAACCCTTAACCCCCCGCCCACCTTTCCCGGACGGAGCTGCTGTCTCAAGAAGGCAGGCATATCTTGCTCGTCCCCATCCTTCCACCAGCTTGGCGCCTTCTCCTATTCTCTTTTTCCTACCGAGTAGACAATTGCCCCTTGCTTAGACCTTGTTTACACGGGATCACCCGGTAGAAGTGGCGCGTACTGCTTTCACGCTACGCGGCAGTAAACTCGCCCAGTATTTTTTTCCTTGGCTCTGGAACCGAAAGGGCAATTCGACAATACGAGCAAACGTAGCTTGAGGAATCGAGGGGCGCGCGACTCCGGAACGCGCGAAGTCTCTCGACAACAAGCCTTAACTCTGCCCAGAGGCACAATTAAGAAGCCGATTCAACCGTGAGCGCAAGACGCCCACATCCACAAAATAATGCCGACCATGAGCATGCCCCCGACACCACACACGCCGCACATGCCACACACGCCCTCCCACCAGAACTCCTCGCCCTCGCAGCCTCCCGTCCCCATCAGCATCACCATCTGCGGCGACGGCGGGTGCGGCAAGTCGTCCATCACGCTGCGCCTCGTGCGCAGCCAGTGGACGTCCGAGTACGACCCCACCATCGAGGACAGCTACAGCATCACCCGCCGCATCGACGGCGCCACCTACCACCTCTCCCTCACCGACACCGCCGGCCAGGAGGAGTACCGCGGCATGTGGGCCTCGTCCAACCTCGGCGCCGACGCCTTCCTGCTCGTCTACGACATCACCTCCCGCGACAGTCTCGACGCCCTGCAGCACTTCAACGACCTCATCGACATGGAGGCCGAGACCCGCCTCGACAACGCCGCCCGCGCCCGCCGCGCCGGCGTCCCCGGTTCTGGCGGCGCCGGATCCGGCGCCAAGACCGTCGCCCCGATCAAGATCGTCGCGGGGAACAAGTGCGACCTCCAGGAGAGCAGGCAGGTCGCCGCCCCCGTCGGGCTCGAGTGGGCCCGCCGGAGGGGGTGCGGCTTCATGGAGACGAGCGCCCGCCTCGAGGTCAACATCGAGGAGACCTTTGCGCTCATCGTGCGCCGCGTCGTCGAGGGCCGGAGGCTGGCCGAGCTAGGCGTCCTGGGGCCTGGAGAGAGCGGCGTGGATGGCGATGATAGGAGGGGGGTGACGAAGCCGCTCACGCCGCTGCCGTCGGGCGAGGCGGGGGGCGGCGGCGGGGGCGGCGGCGGGGGCGAGAAGGGGCGTGCTGGCGGGATGAGGGGGCCGAGCATCTCGGGCGCGAGGGTCGGTGGGGGGGCTAAAGGGTTCTGGAAGACGTTGCGGTGTTGGTGATTAGGGGACGGCAGGGTCAGTCAAGGGCGAGCTTGTTCTACCCGGCTAAGGGTTAGGAAGAGGGCAAGACTGGGAAAGATAACGTGGCTCATGGGATGGGAGGATTCCACACGAATTATGCTTTCCACGGAGGAGGGACGCACTCGCTGGCCATAACGAGGTGCGTTTATTCCAGAGACGAGGCGGGAGATTCATTACCATCATGACTGGGGGAGGCCAGTCATTTCGCGAAGCGGCTGCTTGACATATTCTATTTTTGGTTTTGTTTGGTTTTGCAGCGTGCGAGCACGCCTCGTGGCCACAGTTATATTCCCCCGGGAGGGCCAGCATCCAGGCGTCTAGGTTTTTGGGGATCGGGTCATCTCTTGAAGGCTGGGGCTTATTTATCGGGCTTTTGGCTGTACATATTTCGATAATTAAGTTCCTCGTTGGACTCTCTCCATCCGCTTTATGTCGTGTAACTCGGGCTGTTGTTGGCCAAGTTCCAACTCTACAGCCGACCTAGGGGCGTAGGTCAGGTCACCACGGATCATTCCGGTTCTATGTGCTCTGTGTGAGATGATGCAGCTACTTGACACGTTGGCAGAAGGCCATTACATCACCATCAAACGACCCGGCATCTTCCTAGCTCCACCCCCAACTAGTAGGAACTAGGAACCTTGATCCGTTTGGTTCTCTACTCGGTATACCACCCACGCCCGAATAGTTAGGAACGTAGGAGCCCTAGGTCGAGTAGACTGGTTGTCGAGATGGGGGTATCTAGGGTATATGTATGAACAAAGGTAGCAATGTGGCCCTCTACCAGTGTGTAGCTAGTTGAGGCCATTCCTATATCGAGCATCTCCTAGCACTCGGAATGGAGTAGGCAAAAGACTAGATACGGTTGATGAGACCGAGGAAACAAGTCATATCGCGCATCTAACCCATGAGTTTAGGTGATATAAGGCTGTAACTTATATCCTCCCAACTAGCCTCGAATAGAAAATTACTCGATACTTTGAACCCTTGATCTCGAAGCCAAACTCAAAACCCAAAAGGCAGGGGCAATCGCGAGTCGGATGATGCCCTCCATTGCCATCGGCAACAGCCCATGGGTTCTGCCCAAGACGCCTGTCTGCCATTTCCCATCCCATCGATACGCCGGGTCACCCGTCTGTCCGTCTATTAGGCCTCCCTCCCTATAACATCTTCGCATCACCTCTACTTCGCCGTACGCTTCTCCTCCCAGTCCCTCCACGCCTTGTACTCGGCGTACTCGGCCGTCTCCTTCTTCCCTTGGTACCTAACCACCTTCAGCTCGACGTCTCTCCACCTGTCCCGCTTGCCCATCCACCCTGCCTTCCTCATCAGGCTCACCAGCGTCTCCTCCTTGGTCCAACCTTGCTCGCTCGCCACGTCCGGCAGGTAAGTCGACCCGTACCTCTTGCCGTGGTAGTGGAAGCTCAGCCTCAGCCCGTGCGTGCCGACTTCCCAGTCCTCCGCGTCGGCGGCGTCCTCGAAATCGGTCAGTAGCGTGACGGCGACCTCGAGCGTCGGCAGCTCCCGCGCTGTCACGGGGCTGAAGCGCATGTCGTGCATGGCCGACGTCAGCGCGTACGACGACAGGCCCTCGTCCAGCTCCTGCGGCTCGAACGTCCCGATGCAGCCGCGCAGCGAGGTCTCGTGGCGCGGGGAGATGGTGTTCCAAGTGACGAAGAGCGGGTGCTCCTCTGCGGGGAGCGACGACATCGAGGTGTTGGGGGTGTCGGCGCCGGATGCGGGGGATGAGAGGGAGAAAGTGCTGGAGGTGGAGGGCGAGGAGGTACCGCTAGAGGAGGAGGAGGAGGACGAGGCGGTGGCGAGGCGTTGGAGGGCGGGTAGGCGTTTCGCGAGCTTCCCGGTCTTGTCACCCGTGTCTCCGCCGGCTTCGGCGGACTTGACGTACTGGGCCCATGATTGTTGGACTTCGGCCAGGGTCAGGGACTTGCGGTTTTCTAGGTTCGAGGCTAGAGCCTCAAAGCAGTAGAGGCAGTGTTCGATGGTAGCCATGGGACGTCTTCAATAGGGGAGGTAGTCAAGGTCAGATCCGCGAGTGCGGGCGTGAAGGTGAGAGCGAGTGATCTGTGATGAGGAGCAACAGAACGGCACTACGAGGAGAGAAAGAGAAAGAGAGAGTACCAAATGTGGTAGTGAGGGTGGATTGACAGGCTACCTAGAGAGAAAGACGAACCGGGCCCGACGACCTCGTAAGCGCTTGTCTGGGCCTTACCATGCGCGGGGGGGATGGATGATGACGGGATTCAGGTTGAGACGAGATCGGGTTGCGGGGTTGAAAAAGGGTGGGGTTGGTTTCACGCCGGAACAGAGCGGATACGTTTTTGGCTTGTGCGTGCTTCCTCCCAATCTGCCAGCTGAAGGGGAGTTTTGGAGCTCAAACTTGGCAACTGTCAAACGCAGCCACCGGTCAAATGGATTGCTCCGTTCCGTCTTGCCTGCCTCTTTCGGCCTCCCCAGGCTATTCCGGTGCCGCTTATAGCGGCTGGTTCGGACATGTCGGACAGGCTGGAAGGGCTGAGACGGAGGGCAGGTTTGGAGGTAGCCGCGGGGTATTCATCATTCTTCGTCAGGTCGGTGTAATGCATCCGGGGACGAGAACTTGAACTGGGGTGAAGCACCGAGCGTAAATAGGTTTTTGATCTATGCTGATCCTATCCAAGTCTTCTCTACGCCAGCAATTACTGTTACTTAAATGCACTCTCCGGATCGGAGCAAGCAAAACCCTGCCAAGGTACCTACCACCGGATCCAGCCGGGTGGATGGAGTCAAGCATAGGGTCTAGAACATTGGTAGAACCTCAGATCCATGCCATCCACCCTTGTTCCACCCCTGTTCCACCCCCACGGATCCAAGAAATGCGTACTCTCGGACAGGGTTACTCGAGGGCCCGGCCGTTACGAAATACTACAACCTTCCAGTGCTAATTAGGGGGCTTCCTCCCGTCGAGGGTCCTGGAAGTCGCTGAAAGTGCTCTCGGAAATAGTAAATATGGAGACTCTCGTCTTCCCGCCCTCAACTTCTTTCTCTCAACTCCTTCCTGCGTCACAACCGGCAGCAGCATTCTAGGTCTTCGAAACAAGCTTCGAATGGGTGATCAGTGTGGTTGACTTGTACACACCTACATACGTACGTCACCGCACATTCCTCGGGCGAGGGAAACATGGGGGTTCACCGCAGCCTAGAACGACATCGCCTCAATAGTAGCTGGCGCCGGCCCTCACTACTGTATAGGCCTCGCAGCGCCGTCTTCTGTAAGGCTCACCGCTATCTTCCGGCCTCGTAGGGTTTCCCGTGGCATGGAAGCGTCATTCGAGTAAGGTAGGTGGGTAGGTAGGTAGCTCAGGTTCGCCAATTCCTGCTGTGGCTCCGTCTTGCTGTGACTCGACTCTGCCGTGACTCGTCCTCTCGACAAAACATGCTCTTGTGTTACGAGCTTCTCTTGGCACTTTCACTCCCCCCACCGCTTGAATAATCCACACAAAAGTACCGCAGCCACTTTACTATTAAACAATATTCACGGCAGCCACCAAGCTAGGAAGGTCGTGTGCTGCATCGAAAGACTCACCCCGGCACGCGCGCCCACCCCCCCGGCAGCTTTGTTGGACCGCCAAGACCTCGCTCCAGGGGCCGCCCCCCGACAATCCGGGGGCCTAGAGCACCCCAGGCCCTTCGTGGCCGCAGGATCGTCCCGGCTCTGTGTGGGTTCAATGAGGTCTTTCGTCTTCCTCTTGTACTACCTTCGGCCCGGTGGCTGGTGGGAAAATGGGCACAGAGTTTGTGCATTAATACGCTGCGGTCCGCCCTGTCTTCCTTTCGATCCTGGTAATACCCTACCGATCTTGCTCGCCTCGGGGTTCGATTTATGGTTTGTTAGTCCCTCACATCCTCACCCCGTTGAATGTTTTTGTTTACTTTTCTTCCTTTCTTTCTTCTGTCGTCACATCCATCCTCCAGTTCGCTTATCTCTGAATCAATCTCATCTCGGCACCTCGAGATTTGGCTAGGCAAGGTGAACGCATCCTTAACTACCGTAAGGCTCCCTATTCGACGAGAATGTTCGCGCCAAAACTCGGCTAGATATACTCTCGAAGTTCAAACGGCTCAAGTTGTTTAATAGCTCGATTGTTTTCTAGGCGAGCTCCTTCTAGCCTTCCATTACCCCCCACTACCCCATTCCAAAACCAAACCGTTGTTGAATATATTTTCAGTTCCCAATGCAGCTCCTCCTCCGGGTACATATATGGTATCCTAAAAAGGGACGGGTCACCACGACCCGTCGTTCATAACATGACAATGCCCTTGGACGAGGGAGCTGTACTCCGGGCGACACAACCATAACCACCCACAATACCGTGCCTCCTTTAAAATACCGCCCGATGGTATGTTCAATAGAGGAGTGGGAGGGACGTGGTTAACATCGTCCCAGCCCCCAAGTTATATAATATATACACAGAAGAAAGTGGAGCATCTGAATAAGCTCGATGCTCCATGGCGAAGCAACAATCCGAGGCCCTTCTTGTGCCGGGGTTGGTACTCGGAAAGAAAAGGGCCATCATCTCAGCCAGGGGCCCTAGCTCGGATGCGGCGTTCCCTATTGCGAGTACGCCCCCTGGGAAGGCCCGTACAGCCGCTGACGCTTCTCTGGCCGGTCGTCGCCCATACCCCCGAGGCCGTCGGGCCTCATCAGAGTTGGCGCCGCGACCTGCGGCACTCCCGCGTACTGCGGCCGCTGCGTCCCGCCGGGCGTGAGGATCATCCCCTGCCCGGGTCCCACGGCGCTCATGTACCCGCCGTTATCGAGCGCAGGGGACGTGTGCGATATCTGGCTGGGAGAATGCCAGGACGAGCTCGTCGCGGGCGACTGGATCGGGGTGCCCTCGAACTTCATCTGCGCCCCCGCGCTCGACATGGCCGCCGGACCGGCCATCTGGCCCATGGACATCCCCGCCGAGTTCGGATACGGCGGGACCGGCCCCGCTTGCCCTGCGGTCGGAGCGCCCATGTCGTCCGCTGTCGAGCCTGGGGGTGGCGGGTTTTTGAGGAGGTAGGGGAGATGTTTTCGCAAGATGCGCACCATGCCGTCTTTGGTGAATGGTTTCGCCAGGACGTCGTTCATACCTGGACGCGCGGTTAGATTTTGGAATGGATCGGACCCAAGCTTCGTGGCCCTGGCCTGGCCTGGCTTGGACTAGGGACGGAGATCACTTACCCCAGTGGAAATATGTTGCGATATCTTCTTGGCGGATATTAGACGTCATGGCCACGATCGGCACCCTAGGCGATACGAGGCGAATGCAGGCCGTTGCCGAGACACCGTCGAACATGGGCATGATAATGTCCATAAAGATGAGGTCGTACCGGTCGGGTTCACTATTGACTTTGTTCACAGCCTCGGAGCCGTCCCTCTTTCAAATATGTCAGTCGGGGTTTCTCTCCACATCTGATCTAACGCATTGCCCCTAAGGGTTGCGGAGGTTGGTAGATACTTACGGCGACTTCGACGTTACAGTCTACGTGCGACAAAAACTTGGAGCCGATTCTCGCACACGTCCTGTCGTCCTCAACTAGTAGGATCCTGGGCTTCTTGGCGCCCCATAGCGAACCCCCTAGATCCTTCGGCGGTGGTGTGATCTGCGGCTGCGCCTCGGCGAGGGGAGTCGGGTTACTGAGAGGGCGGCTATAGGGGATGTTCTGGATGTGGTCGGAGTGGAACGGGTCGATGCCGGTAGTCTGCCCGACGGGGTAGACCATGTGCCTCATGTCGTTGAGGGGATCCTGGATCATCTGCATCGGGGCGGCGGCGTTGGGCTGGGTGAACATTACGGAGGTTGCCGAGTCGGGCGGGGACCCGGCGGTCGGGTGCTGGGGCACGGGCAGCCTCTCGGGCTTCCGCTCCGCGGCCTGGGTGTCGGGCGACAGGCCGTTTAGGATCTCGCGGGCGCGGCGCAGCTCGGCGGCGGGCTCGTCGGCGCCGTCGGGTAGCACGCCCATGTTGTTAGAGTGAAACGCGGCGCCGGAGTGGCTCGAGTGACTAGAATGGGCTGAGTGCCGACTGCTACGTCTCCTGTCGTCGACGTTGTTGAGGTGGTTAACGAGCTCGTTCGCGACCTGGCTCTGCGCCTTGACCATCTTCTGCAGGCTCACGATCTCCCCTATCAACGCCTTATTCGAATTGGCTAGTTCAAAGTACTGTTCCTGCAAGGCTTGAACCTGGTGTTGTGTCGCCACAAGCTGGTCGTTGAGTAGCGCGATCTGCTGGGTCGCGGGGAACGGCTCTTCGGCCTGCGGTTGCTTTCGCGGCGCGGGGGCTTTCCTCCGGATGTTATCGAGATTGTCCTTCCTGTCGGCTCGAAACTCAGGATGTCGGAATTCCCAGGCCTAGAACCAGGTTATTAGTGAAAGGCGTTGCCATGTGTTGTCTCCATGTCTCGCGGAGGCAGATGTGTGGTATCCTTGTCCCGGCCGCGGCGGCGGAGGAGGGGGGGGCTACAACGTACATCTTTCCCATATGGTGCCTCTCCATTGTCATCGGTATGTCGCACTTTGTGAAAGTCGTATTTATTCAATTGCCGGACGAAGCTGGCAAAGTTACTGTGCTTAAAGTGTTTCGGAAGTATGCTCTTGGTGAATTTTTCGTTCTAGAACCCAACAAGATTAGGTTGGACTGGGGAACCATTGAGGGCCAGCGTATAACAAAACGTACTTCGAGAACCACAAAACTGTCTCCTTCGTTACTCCATCGCACGACTGAGCTGTATGCAGGGTCTTCGAGCATTCTATCGTTCGATACTTTGGTCAGCAACCGTCGATGGGCTGGGAGGAGTAGGGGTTGTGGTGGGTTATGGCGACGTAGGGTTCTCACTTGTAGAGTTTGCGCACCTGTTCCGTTCCTTGTTAGCATCAAGTTCCGGTCCGTTGAAGCTTCACAGCGAGGGCGCGCGCATGGGCGGATGCAACTTACAAAGTCACTCGATGTGCTGTTACTACCGCCGGCCTGAGCCGCTACCAGATCCCCCTCGGGAGGCATGGTGTCGACGTTGACTATTCCGAGTCCCTGTGATTATTAGGGCGGGGATGGCACGGTCGATGAATCAACAGCATGAACGCTTCGCGGGTCGAAGAAAAACGGTGGGCGGGCGGGGAAATTGCGGCAACTCCGCTGGCTATCAGGGATCGATCGGGGGTCGTGTTTTGCGTCGACGGGGACCCTAATCTTGACTCGACGAGATGCTGTGTTGCTCCCCTTTTCGACCCTCGAGAGAATCGGGATGGGGTAGGGGTCAGGTGCGGGCGCGGCGAGCCGAGGAAAACTATATTTAATAAAGCGGGTTGGGTGGGTGGCGACGGCCGAAGCATTCAAAAAATCGGTAAAACTGAAAGGGGATCAGCGTTCAAGCAGAGAAAGAGGCGACGGCAGAAAAGGCGGCGGCAGAAGAGGCGACGGCAGAAGAGGGCGCCGCCAGAGTCACAAGCATCGGCGACGGGGTTCAGTCTTTCTTCTACGCGCAGGGATTTCCAGTATCCCTCTCGCAAGGTCTGGAGTTTTGTGAATGCTCCTTGGAATCGAGGATTGTTGTGGCCTGCCTGCTGCTGACCTGGTGAAGGGCGGTCAGGCTGGATTGGGATGGAGCTAGAGGAAGCTGGTTCGTTCGGTTCAGAGTGATGGGACCCCCGGAGGAGAGGCACAACGCAAAAGAAGGTGCAAAAAGGCGTCAACGGGTGGGGAGTGGGAAAAGTTGGGGGTGTGCACCGCTCTAGCGTGTTTTTTTTCTTGGTGTGTGTGTGCGCCCTCTAGCGCGTATACTTGGTAAATTAATGTCAAGGTGCAGTATTTGCAAGGTATCTATTTGCAAGGAAGGTACCTAAGGTAGCTCCTGCAAAGGCATTCCTCCTGAGGGCTGAACCGTGCCGTTCGAAGAGGGACGGTTCGTTCCCAGTGAGTATGATCCAGCCAGTGCGATCCAGCCAGTGTGATCTCGTGCGCGAGATCCAGCTCGTCGACCGGGGATCGAGCGCTAGGCCGGGGAGTACTGCCCGGGGACGAGGAGGGCGAGGAGGAGGAGGTGGTGGAGGAAGCGGACAGGTCGGCAAGAGAGCCTTCAACCGGGAACGCGCCTCCTTGTGCGGAGCGAAGCTGGGACAAGGTTCCCAAGCAGAGTGCCGCTTGATCCAACCCTGGTCGGCGTGTTTGTGATCAGCAATTCGCCTCTGAACGAGAGAACAGGGGAGGGGGCGGATAGGAGGAGAGATGGCTTGGGCTTGGGCTTGGCTTGGCTTGGCTTGGCAAGGATGGCTTGACAGGGGATGGGGGACAGGGGGCGGGGACGGCCTCTCTCTCTCCCAGGGTGGCAGCGATACTTATACTCGGTTTTCCATACACACACATGCGCACTCTGTGCCCCGTGGTGGTTGTCCTCGTCGTCGTCAGGTCAAGCATCGCCATGTACGGGTCCATAGGCGCTCAGGTGCTGCATCTTTCAGTCCCAGTACCTACTTTGGTTTGATATTTGTAGAGTTCTCTCCCGCACTGTGTTCCTTTGGTACCCTCGAAGAGGTCCTCAAATAGTTCCTCTCATAGCTCCTCGCATAATAAATACCACTCTGAGCTGCGGGGTCAGAACCCAATTTGACTGGCACCATTCTTTGTTCTCTCCGTCTCAGTCTTCTCTGCCAGGCTCTGCTTGTCGAGGACGCTGGTCCGATGTACGCATATGTAGATGGGGATGCGTTGCCTCAGGGAAGTCCCGAGAAGCCCGACTACGGGACGACACGCAAACTAAAGATTATCTACGGAGTATACCAAGAAAAGATTACGAACCGGTGTTCCCACCTCAAGGTTCAATTGCCGCCGCAGCTCTTTTGCAACGCTGCTGCGTTTTTTTGGTGGAGTGGTGGGGATGCAATACGAGCAGCCAATTCCGTGCTGTATGTAAGAGGGACAACAGTGGGCGGGACAAAGACACAAATTGTTGGGATGGAAGGGAAAGGGAGAGGAGGGAAAACAACAAGGTGGCGTAAGGATGGGATAGTTGCAGATCGCCAGTTTTGAGGCTTTCCTGTCGCCGTCCCGACCTGTC
>Ga0164242_10009208_pt1 | contig 10678 bp, 9 predicted proteins | sample OricomgcompostMG_FD_108783 | JGI IMG/M metagenome (GOLD analysis project Ga0164242, IMG submission 108783) | Miracle-Growth compost microbial communities from Emeryville, California, USA - Original compost - Miracle growth compost (MG) ... | reverse complement strand
CGTCGGTGATTCGGTCATGGTGTTCTCCTGCTGGGTGAAAACGCGGACATGGTTATGACTGCTCGCCACGCTACTTCTCATCGGTGACAAGAAAACTGCGCCGAGATGGCCGCCGGTCAGACCACCGAGAAGCCGGCAGGCAGCGAGCCCCGGCCGGTCAGTGCCAACAGCACCGATTCGCCCTGGCCACTCAGTGTGGCGATCTGCGCGGCCAGCGCCGTGGCCGAGCGCAGTGCCGCCTCGGGTGGGGCGAACGGCAACGCCGTGGCCCGCGCGATGTCCAGGCCGTGCACGGTCAGTTCGAACACCCGGGTGGGTAGGTAATTGCTCAGGCGGATGCCCAGGCCGCCGATCACCGTGATCAGCGGGTCGTCGGCGGCGGCCAGATCGGCCAGCGCACCTTCGGCCAGTTCGGCGATCCGGGCCGCCGGCTCGGTGCCCAGGTCCCGCCCGGCGGCCCGGCCGCGTTCGAGGACCTCGACGCTATTGGCCGCGTAGCCGCGCACCACCATGTCGTAGTAGTGTGCGGGTCCGGTCACGTCTTCGCGCTCGGCGGGCGCGCGCAGGTAGGTGCTGACGGTGGTCAGCGAACGTGTGGTGTGCCCGACCAGCGCCCGCAGGTCCCAGTCGCCCAGGCCCGGCCGGTCCCAGGTGCCATCCGGGATCTGGGCCACCAGATCGACGAAAGCCGTTGCTGCCGCGGTGTATACCGGATCGATCATCAATGCTCCATCAGCTGGGTCAACCGTTCGAATTCGGCGGCCGGCAACGGTCTGGAGTAGAGATAGCCCTGGCCGTATCCACAGCGGAAGGACCGCAGGAGCTCTTCCTGGCGAACATTTTCCACCCCCTCGGCGATCACCTTCAGTCCCAGCGACCGACTCAGACCGACGATGGCCTTGACCACCTCGGTGTCGCCGTGATCGGTGCCCAGGCCGCTGACGAAACTACGGTCGATCTTGATCGCGTCGAACGGGAAGCGCCGCAGATGGGCCAGGCTGGCCCAGCCGGTACCGAAGTCGTCCAACGCCAAACTGACGCCGATGTCCTTGAGGTCGTGGATGTTTCGGGTTGCCGCGGAACCACCCTGGATCAGCGTGGATTCGGTGACTTCCAGACAGAGCCGGCCGGGGTCGGCGCCCTGCCGACGGATGATCGCACTGAACCGGTCGACGAAATCGGGTGCTTCGAGCTGACGGGCCGACACGTTGACGGTGACACCACTGGTGGGGAACCCGGCGTTGTCCCAGGCGATCTGCTGCCCGCACGCGGTGTTCAGGACGACCTCGCCCAGGGCCACGATCATGCCGGTTTCCTCGGCGACCGGAATGAACTGGTCGGCGCCGATCAACTGGCCGTCCGCGCCGCGGATCCGGGCCAGGGACTCTGCGTAGGCCAATACGCCCGTCTGCAGGTCGACGATGGGCTGATAGACCACTTCGATGCCGTCGCTGGTGAGCGCGTGGCGGATGGCCTGTTCAGTGGCCAACCGGTCGACGGCGCGGGCCCGCATCGACTCGTGATAGATCTCGGTGCGATTGCGGCCCAGTTCCTTGGCCAGATACATGGCCAGGTCGGCGTCCTGCATCAGCCGTTCCGGTCCGTGGCCGGCCGCCGAGAAGGCGATACCGATGGAACAGCCGATGCAGACGCGTTGCCCGCCGGCCCGCATCGGAGCGATGATCGCCGACCGCAATTGCTCGGCGAGTGCCGTTGCCGCCTCGGATCCATCGAATCCCGTTGCCAGCACCACGAATTCGTCACCGCCGAGGCGGGCCAGGCTGTCTCCGGGGTGCAGCACCGACCGCATCCGATCAGCGATGGTGACGAGCACCTCGTCACCGATGGAGTGACCGAGAGTGTCGTTGATGCCCTTGAACCAGTCCAGGTCGATGAACAACACCGCCGAGCGGTCCGGGCGATCCATCGAGTTCAGCGACCGCTTGAGCTCATCGAGGAACCGGGCGCGATTGGGCAGGCCGGTCAGTGGGTCGTGGGTGGCCTGATGCGCCAGGCGTTCGGCGGTTTCGATCCGATCGGTGACGTCCCGGGCGTTGCTGACAAATCCACGCACCGCCGGGTTGTCCAGGTGGTTGGTGATCGTGGCCTCGAAGTAGCGCCAGCCCAAAGCGGGGTGGTCCTGACGATGGGTGAAGGTGACCTGCCGGATCTCGCCGCGCCGCAGCCGCCGCATGTGTTCGGCCACCATGGCGTAATCGTCGGGGTGAATGATGTCGCCAAAGGAGGTTCCGACCAGTTCCTCGGGCTTGCGACCGTAGGCCTCGGTGCATGCCGGGCTGGCGTACAGGATCACCCCGGCGCCGTCGCTGATCGACAACACATCCGAACTGTTCTCCACCAGTGCGGCGAACCGGTCGTTGGCGTGCTCGACGGCGCGGGCCTGGCGCTTCTGCTCGGTCAGGTCTTCGATCTGGCTGACGAAATATCTTGGGCCGCCTTCTGATTCGGCTGCCAGTACCGCATGGAGCTTGGCGTAGACGATCTCACCGTCCAGCCGCACATAGCGCTTCTCGAACTGCAGGCTGGAGGTTCGGCCCGCGATCAGATCATTGACCAGCGCGAGGTCCTCAGCGAGATCGTCGGGGTGGGTGAAGTCCTGGTAGGTCTTGCCGATGAAGTCTTGCGGTGTGCCGCCGAGCATCCGGCACAGCGCGGGGTTGACGTAGCGCCAGGAGCCGTCCAGGGCGAGCAGCGCCAACCCGATCGGCGCCGATTCGACGCTGAGCCGGTATCCCTCGGCAAGTTCCTCGCGGGTGATGCCACCGTTGCTTGCCCCCACCGGCTTGGTCATCTCACCGCCTCAGATCCGGATTTTGGCCAGCCTAACCCCGGCCGATACCGATTTGTGGTCGCGTAGCGTCACCGATCGTGGCTTCCGATAGCAATGATCATCTGGCTCGGATGCGGGCCGAGTACGGCTCGATGGAGAAGGACGGCAGTGCCGACCTGGACGAGAGTTGGCTGCAACACGGCTGGGTGGCGCTTTTCGACGAGTGGTTGGCCGATGCGGTGCGTGCCGGCGTGGCCGAACCCAACGCCATGGTGCTGGGCACGGTGGACGCCGATGGGCGGCCGGTCACCCGCACGGTACTGTGCAAATCCGCCGCCGCGACCGGGATCTCGTTCTACACCAACTACGACTCCGACAAGGGTCTGCAGCTGGCCGCTGTCCCGTATGCATCGGCGACCTTCCCTTGGTACCTGTTGGGCCGGCAGATCCACGTGCGCGGCTATGTCAGCAGGGTGACCCCGGCCGACACCGAGGCCTACTGGGCCAAACGGCCGCGCGGCTCGCAACTGGGTGCCTGGGCGTCGCGGCAGTCCCGGCCGATCGCCTCGCGGGCTGCGCTGCTGGACCAGCTGGCACAGGCGCAGCAGCGGTTCGCCGACGTCGAGCTGGTTCCGGTGCCGCCGAACTGGGGTGGTTACCTGATCGAGCCCGAGGTGGTCGAGTTCTGGCAGGGCCGGGAGAACCGGGTGCACAACCGGATTCGGGTGACGCCGGCGACCGGCCGGATCGAACGGCTGCAGCCGTGATAGAGAAGTCTTTTCCCGTCGCTTCGCTCGCCCAGACCGAGATATGAGGCGCTTCTTCGCCGACACCACCCCACTGCGCAGCCCGGATTTCCGGCGGTTGTGGTGGGCCAACGTCGTCACGGTCATCGGCGCGAATCTGACCATCTTCGCGGTGCCGGTCCAGCTCTATGCGCTCACCGGCAGCTCGGCCTATGTCGGGCTCTCCGGCATCTTCGCGGTGGTGCCGCTGATCGTGTTCGGGTTGTGGGGTGGCGCCTGGGCCGACGCGATGGATCGCCGGTTGCTGCTGATCATCGCCTCGGTCGGGCTGGCGGCGTCCTCGGTGCTGCTCTGGTTGCAGGCCGCGTTGTCGGCCGACAACGTCTGGCTGGTGCTGGGCCTGCTGGCGCTGCAGCAGGCGTTCTACGCCGTGAACTCGCCGACCCGGTCGGCGGCGATCCCGCGGATGGTCCCGATGGATCAGCTCGCGGCGGCCAACTCGCTGAATATGACCGTCACCCAGGTCGGGGCGATCATCGGCCCGCTGCTGGCCGGCGTGCTGTTGCGCTGGGTGGACCTGTCCACGCTGTATTTGATCGACGCGTTGTGTTGCGTGCTGCCGATCTGGGCCACCATCCGGCTGGCCCCGATGCCGCCCGAACACACCCGCGCCGACGACGTGGCCGGTTCCCGCTGGGGCTTCGCAGCCGTGCTGGACGGTTTCCGCTATCTGTCCGGCAACCGGGTGGTGCTGATGTCCTTCGTGGTCGATCTCATCGCGATGATCTTCGGGATGCCGCGGGCGCTGTTCCCACAGATGGCCCATCAGGATTTCGGCGGACCGGTGCAGGGCGGTACCGCGATGGCGCTGCTGTCGGCGGCGATGTCGGTCGGGGCGGTGGCCGGCGGGGTGTTCTCCGGTTGGCTGCCGCGGGTCCGGCACCAGGGTCTGGCGGTGGTGGCGGCGATCGTGGTGTGGGGTGTGGTGATGGTCGGGTTCGGCCTCAGTGCCGGCCGGTCGCCCGGCATACCCGGATCGTGGATGTGGATTGCGTTGGCGTTCTTGGCCATTGGCGGTGCCGCCGACATGGTGTCGGCGGTGTTCCGGTCGACGATCCTGCAGGAGGCCGCGTCCGATGAGCTGCGCGGCCGGTTGCAGGGGGTGTTTACCGTGGTGGTGGCCGGGGGTCCGCGGATCGCCGACGCCGTGCACGGGGCGACGGCTGCGGTGGTCGGGACGACGGTCGCCGCGGCCGGCGGCGGTGCGCTGGTGGTGGTCGGCGTGCTGGCCGCGGTGATGGTGGTGCCGGCCTTCCTGAGATACCGGGTGACCCGCGGTTGACATGCCGATTGGCATGATTTTGGTAACCCCCGCAAGCGCTCGGCCGAGCCAACGACTACCGTCTAGTAACGGACGTTTGTCCTGTCGACGACCGCAGAAGGGGTTCAAGTGGCCGACACCTCCAGCGCTGGGGAATCCGCGTCTCTCCGTTATCCGGGGGGCGAGATCGATCTGAAGATCGCGCACGCGACCGAGGGCTCCGACGGCGTCGAATTGGGGCCGCTGCTGGCCAAGACCGGATACACCACGTTCGACGGTGGGTTCGTCAACACCGCCGCCTGCAAGAGCGCCATCACCTACATCGACGGTGACGCCGGCATCCTGCGTTACCGCGGTTACCCGATCGAGCAGCTCGCCGAGAAGTCGACCTTCATCGAGGTCAGCTACCTGCTGATCTACGGTGAGCTGCCGACACCGGCGCAGTTGGAGAACTTCACCAACCAGATCCAGCGGCACACCCTGCTGCACGAGGATCTCAAGCGGTTCTTCGACGGCTTCCCGCGCAACGCGCACCCGATGCCGGTGCTGTCGTCGGCGGCCAACGCGCTGAGCGCCTACTACCAGGATTCGCTCGATCCCAAGGATCCCGAGCAGGTCGAGCTGTCCACCATCCGGCTTTTGGCCAAGCTGCCGACCATCGCGGCCTACGCCTACAAGAAGTCGGTGGGCCAGCCGTTCCTGTACCCGGACAACTCGCTGAACCTGGTCGAGAACTTCCTGCGGATGACCTTCGGTCTGCCCGCCGAGCCCTACGAGGTCGACCCGGAGATCGTGCGCGCGCTGGACATGCTGTTCATCCTGCACGCCGATCACGAGCAGAACTGTTCGACCTCGACGGTGCGCCTCGTCGGTTCGTCGCAGGCCAACCTGTTCACCTCGATCTCCGGTGGCATCAACGCGCTGTGGGGCCCGCTGCACGGCGGCGCCAACCAGGCGGTGCTGGAGATGCTGGAGAAGATCCGCAGCGAGCACAGCGACGTCCGCGACTTCGTCAAGAAGGTCAAGAACCGCGAGGACGGCGTGAAGCTGATGGGCTTCGGCCACCGCGTGTACAAGAACTACGATCCGCGCGCCCGCATCGTCAAGGAGCAGGCCGACAAGATCCTGGGCAAGATCGGCGGCGACGACGAGCTGCTGGACATCGCCAAGTCGCTCGAAGAGATCGCGCTGACCGACGACTTCTTCGTCGAGCGCAAGCTGTACCCGAACGTGGATTACTACACCGGCGTCATCTACCGGGCCATGGGCTTCCCGACCCGGATGTTCACCGTGCTGTTCGCGCTGGGCCGGCTGCCCGGCTGGATCGCGCACTGGCGTGAGATGAGCGCGGATCCGTCGACCAAGATCGGCCGCCCGCGGCAGATCTACACCGGCTACACCGCCCGCGACTACCCGTAACCTCTTTGCCCGCGAGTGTGCGGGTTTGTACGGCAACCCGCCGCTGACGGCGTGTCATGTGGTCCCGCTCGCGGCTCGCGAGCGGGACCACATTGCATTGTCGGCAATCTCACGGGTAATTCGTTTGCTTGAGTAATAGTTGTAGTTTCACAATGGTTGGATGACAACAACCACCGGCGCGTTCACTGGGCGGCGCAAGACGATCATTCTGATCTCCTGTTGTCTGAGCCTGCTGATCGCCTCGATGGACGCCACCATCGTCAACGTCGCGATCCCGTCCATCCGCGCCGACCTCGGTGCATCGGGCACCCAGATGCAGTGGGTGGTCGACGTCTACACCCTGGTGCTGGCGTCGCTGCTGATGCTCTCCGGCGCCACCGGCGACCGTTTCGGCCGGCGCCGGGTGTTCCAGATCGGGCTGACGGTGTTCGCAGCCGGATCGCTGCTGTGCAGCCTGGCGCCGACCATCGAGTGGTTGATCGCCGCCCGGCTGCTGCAGGGTATCGGCGGGTCGATGCTCAATCCCGTTGCACTGTCGATCATTTCGCAGGTCTTCACCGGACGGGTAGAGCGGGCCCGGGCGCTGGGCTTCTGGGGCGCGGTGGTCGGCATCTCGATGGCGCTGGGCCCGACGGTCGGTGGGCTGCTGATCCAGTTGGTTGGCTGGCGCGCGGTGTTCTGGATCAACCTGCCGATCTGCGCCGCGGCGATCGTGCTGACGGCGCTGTTCGTCCCGGAGAGCAAGTCGGCCACCATGCGCAATATCGACCCGATCGGCCAGGGGCTGGCGGTGACATTCCTGTTCAGCCTGGTCTTCACCCTGATCGAGGGCCCGGGTGCGGGCTGGACGCACCCGCGGACCATGACCGTGGCCGCCGTCGCGGCGGCGGCACTGGTGGCGTTTCTGCGCTACGAACGCCGGCGCCGAGACCCGTTCATCGATCTGCGCTTCTTCCGCAGCATCCCGTTCGCGGCGGCCACCGGCACCGCGGTGATGGCGCTGACCGGCTGGGGCGCCTTCCTGTTCATGATGTCGTTCTATCTGCAGAACGAGCGTGGTTACTCGGCCATGCACACCGGGCTGATTTATCTGCCGATCGCCATTGGCGCGCTGGTCTTTTCGCCGCTGTCCGGGCGGATCGTGGGCCGTTACGGTTCGCGTCCCTCACTGGTCACCGCGGGCGTGCTGATGGCCATCGCCGCGGCGATGCTGACCACCCTGACCGCGACGACACCGATCTGGCGGGTGGTGCTCATCTTCGCGGTGTACGGCATAGGCTTCGCGATGATGAACGCCCCGGTGACCAACGCGGCCGTCAGCGGTATGCCGCTGGACCGGGCCGGCGCGGCCTCGGCCGTCACCTCGACCAGCCGTCAGGTCGGGGTGAGTATCGGTGTGGCGCTGTGCGGTTCGTTCGCCGGATCGGCGCTGGCCGGCACCGGGGCGGACTTCGCGGCCCAGACCGCGCCGCTGTGGTGGCTGTGTGTGGGGATCGGTGTCACGGTCACCGTGCTCGGTTTCGTCTCAACCGCACCGCGGGCGCTGCGTTCGGCCGAACGGCTGGCGCCACTGATCGAGAACCAGCCGCAGCGGGAGTGCGCCGATGTCCGATAGTGCGCTGGCGGAACAGGTTTGGCAGGCGATGGCCGCGGTGGTCTTCGAGCACCGGGATGGCTGGAAACGGTCGGTGGTGGAGCAGTCCGGGCTACCGTTCAGCCGGGTGCGGATCCTGCGTCGGGTCGCGATCCGGCCGATGACCGCCCGGGCGCTGGCCGAAGCCACCGCCATGGACGCCCCGGCCACCACCGTGGTGATCAACGACCTGCAAGAGCGCGGTCTGGTTGTGCGACAGACCGATCCGGCGAATCGGCGGTGCAAATTGGTGTCGTTGACCGATGCCGGGCGGGTGATGATCGATCGGATCAATGCGGCCGACGATCCGGCTCCGACGGTGTTCGGCAATCTGGACGACGCCGAGTTGCGGACCCTGCACGACCTGCTGGCCCGGCTACGCGGTTGACCGCTCCGAGTGGCCATTTGGCGCACGGATTTCGGGTTTCGGTGTCGTGAGTGGCCGCTGGGCGCATTGGGTACGGTGACAGGCGTGGCTAACACCAAACCAGAGATCGAGTTTCCCGACGGCCCCGCGCCGACCGACCTCGTCATCGAGGACCTGATCGTCGGTGACGGCGACGAGGCCGTGCCGGGCGGCACCGTCACGGTGCACTACCTGGGCGTCGAGTACGACACCGGTGAAGAGTTCGACAGCTCCTGGAACCGCGGCGAGACCATCCAGTTCCCGCTGCGTGGCCTGATCCAGGGCTGGCAGGACGGTATTCCGGGCATGCGGGTCGGCGGCCGGCGCAAGCTGGTCATCCCGCCGGCACTGGCCTACGGGCCGGCCGGCTCCGGACACCGGCTCGGTGGCAAGACGCTGATCTTCGTCATCGACCTGATCGCCGCCCGCTGACCCGACCCACTCATCGCGGCGTGTTCCGCCGCGATGGAGCCGTCCGTCGCCTGCTCGGCCACTAGGCTCGGGTTCGACTTCTCGAGCCAGGCGCCGACAGGCGGGGGAGGGTGCTGTGTCGACATCCGACGAGTTCGACGGTTCCGACGTGCCGGCCGCCGGCGGGCGGTCCACCTTCCGCCGCCGACGGTTGATCATCGCCGCGTTGGTCCTGGTGTTGCTGGCGGTGGTCGGCTGGGTGGTCTCGGACACCGACGATGCGACGACCACTCCGGGCGATGCCGACTCCACGAGCCAGACCGAAACGACGAGCACTCCGACGACGACCACCACCACGTCCAGTGTGGCGGCACCGGCGCAGCTCTCGCTCAACCGGGACGGCAACGACATCACACTGACCGGCAAGCTGCCCGGTGACACCGAGAAATCGGATCTGGAATCGGCGGTCAAGACGCAGTGGCCCTCGGCCCATATGATCGACAAGATCGAGGTCGCCCCCGGGGCGGCGCTCCCCGACCTGTCCGGCATGGGCGGTCTGCTGGCCGAAGCCGGTGCCATCTCCGACTTCGGCCTGCGGGTCAATGGCTCGGACTTGACGTTCACCGGCACCGCACCCAATCTGGACATCGCCTCGCAGGTGCAATCGACTGCCGCGCTGGTGTTCCCGAATCTCAAGATCACCAACAACCTGCAGATCCCGGCCACCGGCGCCCCGCCGATGAACACCGCGGGCCCCAATGTCCCGGCCCCGAATGCGCCCGCTGCCACCAATTGTCCGACGCTGCAGGCCGATATCGCGACGCTGCTGCGCACCCCGATCAGCTTCACCTCCGGTGGTGCCCAGCTGACCGGTGATTCCCGGCAATTGGTGGCGCAGATCGCCGGGAAGATCAAGACCTGCCCGGGTGCCGCGGTTACCGTGGTCGGGTACACCGACAACATCGGCAGCGAGGCGGTCAATCAGAGCTTGAGTGCGCTGCGAGCCAAAGCTGTTGCCGCCGAACTGGTTTCCAGTGGAGTGGCGGCCGACCATGTGTCCTCCAGCGGGGCCGGTTCGGCCAATCCGATCGCCACCAACGACACCCCGGCCGGCCGGGCGCAGAACCGTCGGGTGGCGATCACCGTCAGCTGATCACTGCGGCCCGGGCAGTCGCAGCACCAGCCGTGCGCCACCTAGTGCGCTGGCCTCCAACGTCGCTGTGCCGCCGTGGATTTCCGCCTGCTGGGCCACCAGTGCCAGGCCCAGCCCGGAACCGGAATGCGAAGCCGTCGACCCCCGGCTGAACCGGTCGAAGACGCGTTCGCGTTCCTCCTCGGGCACCCCGGCCCCGTTGTCGTCGATGGCGATCTCCAGCCCGTCACGGGAACTGGCCGCTGACAGCCGCACCGTCGTCGCGCCGCCGTGCTTGACCGCATTGGTGATCGCGTTGTCCACCGAAAGCCGAAGACCCGCAGGTAATCCCAGGATGATGATGGTCGGTGTCGGGGCCAGCGTCACCTCCAGGTCGGGGTACACGCGCATGGCGTCGTGGGCGGCCCGGTCCAGCAGGTCGGTGATATCCACCGGCACATGGTCATCGGAGGTCGAGAGCTCGCCCTGAGCCAGCCGTTCCAGCGCCCACAACGTCGTTTCGATGCGGGACTGGGTGCGCACGATGTCGCCCAGCACCTCCTTGCGCTGCTCATCAGGCAGATCCAGGGTGCTCAGGATCTCCACGTTGGTGCGCATCGCGGTCAGTGGCGTGCGTAGTTCGTGGGCCGACACCGCGGCGAAATCCCGCGCGGAGGCCAGCGCGGCCTTGGTGCGGCCCTTCTCCTCCCACACGCGGTCCACCAGACCCGTTATCGCATCGGCGATTTCGACGGCCTCGGTGGCGCCGCGAACCTCGATCTCCGGCGGGTCGCCCTCGGGATCGATATCGCGGGTCTG
>Ga0164242_10009207_pt1 | contig 10679 bp, 9 predicted proteins | sample OricomgcompostMG_FD_108783 | JGI IMG/M metagenome (GOLD analysis project Ga0164242, IMG submission 108783) | Miracle-Growth compost microbial communities from Emeryville, California, USA - Original compost - Miracle growth compost (MG) ... | reverse complement strand
TGGGGCGCGCTCGCGGCCGTGATGTGCTGCTCGGTACCGCCTGCTGACGGATTCGCCGGCGGCAGCGGAGCTGCCGCCGCTGACGAGCTCGCCGCAGGACGCACCGTGCTGAACCCGAGCGGCTGCGCGAGATCGCGCACGAGGGAAAGCACCTTCTTCACGTGCTCGACGACGACCGTCCGGACTGACGATACGGAGGACGTCGCAGCGCTTTGCGCAGGTACGTCAGGGGAAACGATAGCCTTTCCGATGATGGGAATGATCGAGAGGTCAGCAGCGCCGTCGCCATCCTCGTCGACCTGCACGGGAGAGGTGCTCCCGATGCTGTTCTGGACCGTCATGGTGACGACGCTCGAAGCGGTTGCGGGAATGCCCGCGATCGTGCTGGTCGCCGTTACGTCCGCTCCGTCCCGATCCTGCATGTCGAGCGTTACCGTCGCTGAAGATATGTCAGCGATCGATACGGAATACGAGCCGTCCGCCGGCAGGGTCACGTACTCGACATCGCCGAATGTTCCGCTCTGGCTTCCCGGGATGTCCTGGGCGATCGTGCCGTCGGCATGCACGTGCGTTTCCTTTCCGCTGCTGTCGGTCACTGTGAGCGATGCCGGGGAGTGGATGAAGAAGGAGATCCTCTTTTGCGTCTCCATCGAAGGGTCCTCGTCCATCGGCGCTGCGTACAGGCTGGCCGGATGCACCCCCAGGCGCGCTTGGAGGACCGTATCGATAGCCTCTTCCACATCCGGCACCTCGAGCATCGTCCCGTGCGAGTAGCTGCCGCCGGTACTAAGGCGGTTCATATCGACCGACAGGCCATGCACGTTGCCCACGGAATTCATCATGAGCGAGCTTATGCTCGGAACGGTGCCGTCGCCGTCCTGCGTGAAGAGCGGAAGGTAGGAAAGCTGTTCGGTGCCGTCTTTCGCGGGGACTTCACGCATGTCGATGCCGGATATCGTGTCCACGCCATACCCGCCGATCTGGTATACCTGTATGCCGGCGGGCGGATTCCATGCATCCAAGGATTCGTGTACGCTTGCTGCATCGGCAAGGAGGCTCGCATTCGCGACGGCGGCCTGCGACAGGTCGGATGCGTCCGGCGCGCTTCGCGCGCCCCCGTCGCCGAGCAGGTATTCCTGCAGCTCGTCGTCAGTATCGATGGTATCGCCATACAGCGCATGCTGGCGAGCGAGAAGCGCGCCGTCCTCGAATTTCACCAATGGATACGAACCGTTCTTGATATTCACGTACGTTGCTGATGGAAGGAGATGGTATGCCATCGGGGAATTGAGCGCGAATTCCCGCGCATGGGCTGCGGATATGATGAGGCCCGCGAACCGGCCTACTGCGGGGATTCCCTCAGCATCGCCATAGAGGAGCGCGCCGAGGGCGCGCGGCGCGCCGGATTGGGGGACGCCGACCATGATCACCGTATCGACGAGACGGGACGCTTCGGCATCGCCGAGCTTCTCCAGCAGTTCTTTCGCCACCAGGCCGCCGTTGCTATGGGCGATGATAGTAACCTTTCCCGTTGGCGAGGAAGCGGCGAGCGCGCGAAGCGACTGTTCTATATAAGGTGTGCTCGTCGCGTCTTCGTAGTAGATGCGGTTCCCGTACTGCGCGCCATTATTCACGATATCGGGAAGGGACATGCGCCAGTCGTACGCGATAGGCTTCCATCGCCAGGTGGCGCCATAGAGGTGGTTCTCTTCAGCCTGGTCCATTTTCTCGAAGAACGCGTCATAGAAGTGCTGGCCGTACGCAGAGTCCAGGATGTCGCCTTCCCGTACGTATGCCCTGCGCGTGCTCTTTCCCGACCCGTCCATGAAGAGTTCCGGCGTTGCGGCATCTCCGAGCGGGAGCCAGAGCGGTATATTGCAGTCGTCGGAGGGTATGAGGCAGAGCGGGTTATTCTCGTACAATCTCGAGCCCTTTATTCCCGGGAGGAACATGACGCTCGAGACTCCCAGGGATCCGTCCCCGCTTCCTGAAGGCCCGCTCGCCGCATCGCGCGGAGCTATCGCATCGCAGGTGGCGGCATCATCGCAGATGGCGAAGGCGGGTATGCCGTCGGCATCCGCGATAACGCTCGTCGAGCTTTCTGGATCGAGCGCGCCCCATAGCCACGGGTCGCCTTTGTTCGGGTCGATATGGTACATCTGCATGCAACCGCCTGCGCTCGTGCTATGGGCCTTGTGGTACCCGTCCTGGACTTGATCAATGCCCCATACCTCGTCCCTGAGGAAGGACGTGAATACATAATTATCGGTAGGGCACCCTTTCAATGCCTCGAAGAACACCACAGCGTAGTAATCCCCCTCAGGGATCGAGTTGATGAGGGTGTGCGGTATGCCGACGCCCGCTGGCACGCCGCCGTATGGCACTGGCTCGACGATGCTTCCGCCGGCCGTATGGTCGATGAGCGGCGTTCCTACGATGTTTGCTATGGGGGTCGGATCGCTGCTGATGACGGCCGTATTCCCCGCAGCGTCCTTCAGGACAAGGCTGTATCCTATCTTGACCCACGTATCGTCAGGCGCAGGTATCGGTATATCGATATCTATGGGCGAAAGATTTCCGGAAACGGTCGGAATCGTATCCGATTGCGTTCCTGCATGATGCGCCCCGTCGCCATCGATTCCATACACGTAAGCCTTCGTTATCTCTATGCTCGAGCCCGTGCCATCTATATTCCCTGAAAGGTGCACGGACATCGAGCCGGATGCCTTCGTGAAGGCTGCGACCAGGTTCCCGGTAGGCTTCGTCGCATCGACATCCACCGTCTTCGTGATCTCATCCAGGTTGCCGAGCGAGTCCTTGAACATGACGGTGTAATGCTTCGTGCCGGTCGAGATGAACGGCAATCCGCGCATCTGCGTCGTGAATACGCCATCCGTCGAATCCGGAACGGTAACGAGGCCGATCCCCAACTCATCGTAATTGACGCTCACGTCGGTGAACCCCAGGCCTGGGGCGCTGAGCTGGACGGCGAACTGGTCTCCCGGCTTAAGCACTATCTTCGCGCCCGGGTCCCCAGAGGGAACGATGATCGACACGACAGGCGACACCTCGGTAGTGGTTGCCGCGGCATCAGGGCTCGTCGTCGCGGTTTCCGGCGAACTTTCCGGCGTTGAGCTGCCGGTTTGCGCCATGGCGGAGGCGTATATGGTAAGCAGATAAATGACGAATAAGGCTACGGGAAGGGAATATTTGAAGATTGTGTAGTTCATGAACACGAGCCTACCAATCGGTCGGTCATGAGAAGATGCGTAAGAATCCGATATTTCCTGAGAAAGTCCTAAAGGGAACATGAACCGGCCGAACGGGACTATTTGCATTTATTTCCTCGTTCTTATATAGTCTTCCTAGCTCCCACGGGGGAGTTTTCATTTCGCATGGCAACCCTCAACCAGCTCACGAAGAAGTCACGAAAGAAGACGTCGGCAAAATCGAAAGTGCCGGCTCTTAACCGTGGTTTCAACGCGCTCAAGAACGCGCCGACGTTCTACCCGTCCCCGTTCAAGCGCGGCGTCTGCACGAAGGTGACTACGAAGACCCCTCGTAAGCCGAACTCCGCTATCCGCAAGATCGCCCGCGTCCGTCTCACCAATGGCCAGGAGGTCACCGCGTACATCCCGGGCGAAGGCCATAACCTTCAGGAGCACTCCGTGGTGACCATTCGCGGCGGCCGCGTGAAGGATATCGGCGTGCAGTACACCATCGTGCGCGGCCGTCTCGATACGGCAGGCATCGACAAGCGCCGCCGCGGCCGTTCCCGTTACGGTGCCAAGAAGCCGAAGGCATAGTTTCCGTAATCATTTCTCACTCACATGCGACGCCCCCTCAAGAACAAGCATCCTCGCCGTCCGGACTCTAAGTACAACTCAGAGTCGGTTTCCCGCTTCATCAACACCGTCATGTGGGACGGCAAGAAGGATACTGCCCGCGCTATCGTGTACGATGCGCTCGAGATCATCGGCAAGAATGGCGAGGCGGATGCGATCGAGACCTTCGAGACCGCTATCCGCAACGTCTCTCCGCTCATGGAAGTGCGCTCCCGCCGTGTCGGCGGCGCGAATTACCAGGTTCCGCGCGAAGTTCCTCAGCAGCGCCGCGTTTCCCTCGCGTATCGCTGGCTCATCAACGCCGCGCGCGCCAAGAAGGGCAAGCCGATGGCTCAGAAGCTCGCCGACGAGATCATGCTCGCCGTCAACAACGAGGGCTCGGCGATCAAGAAGAAGGATGACATGCACCGCATGGCCGATGCCAACAAGGCATTCGCCCACTTCGCATGGTAGGATAGGGGAATGGAATCAACTACCCACCACACTCACGTGCACCGCGATAGTCATTGCTGGTCGAGCTGGCGCTCTCCCATAGGCCTCGGTTTCTTCCTCGTTACGGCTGCTATCGCCGCGGCGGTCGCGCTCTACACCGTCTTTACGCTCATCAGCGGAATCATGACGCTCTCGCAGCCGGCTCCCACGTATTCGTATCCGACGACGATGCCGAGCGACGCGACTTCGCTTCCGGCAGACAGCTCATCGATGGCGCAGTAAGCCATACCTTAAAAGCAAAGCCGCCCCAAGAGGGGCGGCTTTGCTTTCTGCGGGCAGGAGCGTACACTCCGAAAGGACATCGGCGATAGCCGGACTTTTCTGGGAGATTACCCATGACGAACGAAGCATCCAACTATCATGTCATCGCTCCGGCGACGCGACTGTTCACCGAGCCTGATATGAACGGCTCGGTCGAGACAGAGGCGCTCTACGGGGAATCGGTGAGCGTTCTCGGCGAGCACGGCCCGTTCTATAAGATCGCGTTCGACCTGTACGCGACGCCTGGTTACGTCTTCAAGGGAGACATCCGGAGAAGCGAGCTTCACCGCCGCTCGGGCTCGTTCACGCATCGGGTCATCGTCCCGCGCGCGAACATCTATACGCGTCCGAGCTTCAAGTTCCCTGAGCCGAACGGCATCGCGCTCCCTATGAATGCGCTCGTCCGCATCACGGAGCACCAGGCCTCGCCGGAAGGGGATATGGCTCGCGTCGAGGGCGTGGGCTGGCTTTTCGCCGAACAGGTCGCCCGCAAAGAAGTGTTCCTGAAAGACTACGTTGCGCTCGCGCTCGCGTACGTCGGCCCGATGGGCACGTATACCTGGGGCGGCAGGGCATTCCCTGACTGTTCCGGGCTCGTGCAACAGGTGCTCATCGCCTGCGGCATATCCTGTCCGCGGAACGTCGGCGAGCAAATGCAGGCTGTTGGAAGGGAGGTCGCTACCGACGACCATGATTTTACGTATCGTCGGGGCGATCTCGTGTTCTTCCGTGATCCTGGGCTCCAGGTCAGTCATGTCGTCATCATGACGGACGCGGCGCACTGCGTGCATGCGTCCATCGCGACGCCGACGCGGGCTGTCGCTGTCGAACCGCTCCAGGCAGTCGTACAGCAGCAATTCAAGGGCGCGCGCACCCAACCGACGATGGTGCGGCGTTTCCCTAATCGCTGACATCGCTAAGCGCCTGGCCGGAACGGCCAGGCGCTTCTTTTTCACGTATGAACATCTGGACGAACACTCAAGAGTGGTGTTTAACTGAAGAAGGGAAAACAGCCAGGGAGAGTCCTTATGTCTACCGTACCGCCGCCCGAAGGGCCGCACTACTATTCGGACAGGACGGTCCTGTTCGCAACGGTGGTGATCATCACGCTCTTTATCCTTTTCATACTCTATGCACGAGTACCTCATTAACTCCAGAAACCCGCACGGTCGCCGTTGCGGGTTTCTTGCCATTTATCGCGCGGAACCGTATTGTATGACTAACGCTTCGGCGGGCCTTTTATTTTTTATCATTCCTTATGAATCGCGATTATCCACTCGAAAAAGTGCGCAATTTCGGCATCGTTGCCCACGTTGATGCCGGCAAGACCACGACGTCCGAGCGCGTGCTCTTCTACACCGGTTCCCAGCATAAGATCGGCGAAGTGCACGAGGGCGAGACGACGACCGACTGGATGGAGCAGGAGCGCGAACGCGGCATCACCATCACCGCCGCCGCCATCACCTGTTTCTGGTCGAAGACCGATGAACCGGACAAGAAGGACATCTCCAAGAAGTACCGCTTCAACATCATCGACACCCCAGGGCACATCGACTTCACGGCCGAGGTGAAGCGTTCCCTGCGCGTCCTCGACGGCGCGATCGTCGTCTTCGACGGTGTCGCCGGCGTGGAACCGCAGTCCGAGACGAACTGGCGCTATGCCGACGAGGCCATGGTGCCGCGCATCTGCTTCATCAATAAGCTCGACCGTACCGGCGCGTCGTTCGAGAACTCCTACAAGTCCATTCTCGACCGTCTTTCCCCGAAGGCCGTCCGCGCGCAGCTCCCGATGGGTTCGGAAGCCGACTTCAGCGGTCTCATCGACCTCCTTACCATGAAGGCCTACACCTTCTCGGGAAGCATGGGCGAAGTCGTGGAAGAGAACGACATCCCTGAGCAGTACCTCGAAGAGGCGAAGAAATACCGCGCCGAGCTCCTCGAGCGTATCGTTACCCAGGACGACGACGCCATGAACGCGTACCTCGAAGGCAACGAGCCGGACCTCGTCACCCTCAAGAAGCTCATGCGCAAGGCCGTCATAGCCAATGACATCTTCCCGGTCTACACGGGCTCTTCCCTGAAGAATAAGGGCGTGCAGCTCGTGCTCGATGCCGTCGTCGATTACCTTCCGAGCCCGCTCGACCTCCCGCCGGTCACCGGCATCAACCCGAAGACCGATGAGCCGATCGAGCGCCATGCCTCGGACGACGAGCCGTTCACCGCGCTCGCCTTCAAGCTCCAGACCGACCCGTTCGTGGGCGCGCTGACCTTCTTCCGCGTCTACGCAGGTTCCGTTTCGGCCGGCTCGTACGTATACAACTCGACGACCGGTTCAAAGGAGCGCGTCGGCCGCATCGTGCGCCTCCAGGCCGATAAGCGCGAAGAGGTCGAGACGGTCTTCGCCGGAGAGATCGCCGCCATGGTGGGCCTCAAGGATACGAAGACCTCGCATACGCTCTGCGATGAGGCGAACCCTATCGTGCTCGAGCAGATCGTCTTCCCCGAGCCGGTGGTGTCGCTGCGCATCGAGCCGAAGACCAAGGCCGACCAGGAGAAAATGGGCCTTGCGCTCCGCAAGCTCGCCGACGAGGACCCGACCTTCCGCGTTTCTTCCGATGAAGAGACCGCCGAGACCATCATCTCCGGCATGGGCGAGCTTCACCTCGAGATCCTCGTCGACCGCATGAAGCGCGAATTCAATGTCGAGGCGAACGTCGGCAAGCCGCAGGTGGCGTACCGCGAGACCATCATGGGCAGCGCAGACGTCGATAATAAGTACATCAAGCAGACCGGCGGTAAGGGTCAGTACGGCCACGTGAAGATCAAGCTCAAGCATCTCGAGCCGATTACGGAGGAAGAGATGGAGAAGCTTCCGAAGAACACCACTCGCGAAGACCACTTCGAGTTCATCAACAACATCAAGGGCGGCGTCATCCCGCAGGAATACATCCCGGCCGTGGAGAAGGGCATCCGCGAGTCCCTCGGACGCGGCATTCTCGCCGGCTACCCGGTGGTGGACGTGTCCGTCGACCTCTACGACGGTTCGTACCACGAGGTGGACTCCTCGGAGATCGCCTTCAAGATCGCCGCATCCCAGGCCTTCCAGGAGGCCGCCCAGAAGGCGAAGCCGGTCATCCTCGAGCCGATCATGAAGGTCGAGGTCGTCGTGCCGGAGCAGTTCATGGGCGATATCACCGGCAACCTTTCCGGGAAGCGCGGTGCCGTCGAAGGCATGGAGGATCGCGGCATGAACAAGGCGGTCCACGCCAAGGTGCCGCTCTCCGAGATGTTCGGCTACACCACGTCGCTCCGTTCGATGACGGAAGGCCGCGGTTCCATGACCATGGAATTCGACCATTACGAAGTCGTGCCGACGAACGTGGCGAACGACATCATCGCGTCGCGCAAGTAAGCGAAACTGCATGAAGGAAAACAGCCCTAGAGCGCGCTCTAGGGCTGTTTTCCGTATGCTAAGGTAGAACCATGCGTTCTCGTGCCTTCACCCTCATCGAGCTCCTCGTCGTCATCGCGATCATCGGCCTGCTGTCGAGCGTTATCCTGGCGAGCCTCAACTCCGCGCGCCAGAAGGCGCAATATGCGGCTGTCGCTTCGGAACTGCAGGAGGCGCAAAAGGCATTCTATGCTCTCAGTCTTGACCGCGGTTCCTTTCCTTTGGATTCAGGGAATCCGAGCGTTTCCTCCCTCATTGCGGATTCATCATTCGGTCTCAGCAAATACCTCGCAGCGGCTCCTTCATGGCCATTCGGAAGCAGTACGTGGCACTATGATAACGACGGAGATGCCATACCTGCAGGGTATTGCGGCCCTTCAGGCAGGTATCAGGCAAGCGGAGTGAATCTATTCGTGTCCGGCGTTACTGAAGACCAGTACGAAGCCATGGATAAGGTTCTCGATGGAGACGCGAATCCGAATACGACCGCTGCCAAAACGTGCGGAAAGATAGTGTATGACGGCTCGTCGACCTTGGTCTTCAATATAAGCCCGACGCAATAACGATAATCTGATGAGCATGAGAACCCGCGCCTTCACCCTCATCGAGCTCCTCGTCGTCATCGCCATCATCGGCCTGCTGTCGAGCGTCGTGCTCGCGTCACTGAATACGGCTCGCGCCAAAGCGCGCGACGCGAAGCGTTTCTCGGACCTGGAACAGGTACAGGTCGCGCTTGAAGCCTATTATGCGGACCATGGCTCCTATCCTATCCAGCTCGGCAGCCGAGGCTGGATGGGCACGACGCCCGGTTGTTATGACAATCCCGGCGATCCGAATGCTGCGATTCCTGGCCTGGTATCTGGCGGATATATCTCGGCGCTGCCGCAGGACCCGAATCCGAGCGGTGACCATTGCTATCTCTATCGTTCGACGGACGGAAAGGGCTATAAATTCCTCGCATACGGGACCATCGAATCAGGGCCGATCGCGACCGGAGCGCCCCATTCCCGCTATGCTGCCGGCTGCGCTGCGCATAACGAGCAAAGTTCCGCCGTGTATTCCGCTGATTACGGGTGTATCTGAGTGCGGGGTTGACCCCTCCGTATAACCGGAGTACATTTGCTATAACGCGAGAACGGCGCTCTTTTTATTCTTTATCCGCCCACAGGGGCGGAGGGGGAGGTAAAAGGCGCTGCGCGGGTTTGTTTCCGTCCAGCGCCTTTTGGCTTAATTAAGGCAGGTCGGGTCTTATTTATTCGCTAGTACTATTCGTAACTTACATACGTTATGGCTGAAGCATTCGATCGCAGCAAGCCGCACATGAACGTAGGCACCATCGGTCACGTCGACCATGGCAAGACCACGCTCACGGCTTCTATCCTCAACGTCCTCAACCTCAACAAAGACGCGGGCTATTCCGCTCGCGCCGAGGCTATCGACGCAATTGACAAGGCGCCTGAAGAAAAGGCGCGCGGTATCACGATCTCCCTCCACCACTCGGAGTACGAGACCCCGAACCGCCACTATGCGCACATCGATGCGCCGGGCCACGCCGACTACATCAAGAACATGATCACCGGTGCCGCACAGATGGACGGCGCCGTACTCGTGGTCGCCGCGACTGACGGCGCGATGCCGCAGACCCGCGAGCATATCCTTCTTGCCAAGCAGGTGGGCGTGCCGAAGATGATCGTCTTCCTCAACAAGGTAGACATGGTCGACGATAAGGACATGGTCGACCTCGTTGAAGAGGAAATGCGCGACCTTCTCACCCAGCAGGGCTTCGACGGCGCGAATACGCCGGTTATCAAGGGTTCCGGCCTCAAGGCGCTTGAGGCTAAGGACGCCAACGATGAATGGGCGCTCAAGGTGAAGGAGCTCGTCGACACCATGGACAGCTACTTCGAGCTTCCGCAGCGCGACCTCGACAAGCCGTTCCTCATGCCGGTGGAGGACATCTTCTCCATCGAAGGCCGCGGCACCGTGGTTACGGGCCGCATCGAGCGCGGCGTCGTGAAGGTCGGTGAGGAAGTCGAGATCGTCGGCCTCCAGCCTACGACCAAGACGACCGTCACCGGTATCGAGATGTTCAACAAGCAGCTCCAGGAAGGCCAGGCAGGCGACAACGCCGGCATCCTCCTGCGCGGTACGAAGAAGGAAGACGTCCATCGCGGCCAGGTGCTCGCGAAGGTCGGTTCCGTGACCCCGCATACCGAGTTCGAGGCCGAGGTGTACATCCTCGGCAAGGACGAGGGCGGCCGCCACACGCCGTTCTTCTCCGGCTACAAGCCGCAGTTCTATGTCCGCACGACGGACGTCACCGGCGAAGTGACCCTTCCGGAAGGGAAGGAGATGGTCATGCCGGGCGACACCGTGACCTTCAAGGTGAAGCTCACCGCGCCTATCGCGCTCGAGGACAACACCCGCTTCTCGGTCCGCGAAGGCGGCCGCACCGTGGGTGCCGGCGTGGTAACCAAGATCGTCGCCTAAGTCCGAGGACTAACGATTACTCGTATGGCTACCACCCCAGCAAAGAAGGCAGCGCCGAAAAAAGCGGCAGCTGAAGCAGCAGAGCCGAAGCTCCGCATCCGCGTGCGTGCCTACGAGCACAAGATCCTCGACCTCTCGGT
>Ga0164242_10009206_pt1 | contig 10679 bp, 11 predicted proteins | sample OricomgcompostMG_FD_108783 | JGI IMG/M metagenome (GOLD analysis project Ga0164242, IMG submission 108783) | Miracle-Growth compost microbial communities from Emeryville, California, USA - Original compost - Miracle growth compost (MG) ... | reverse complement strand
GGCGCCGGGTTCATGTGGCTGGTGGTCGGGCTGAGCGGCTGAGCCACCCGGGAACCCGGCCACCCGGGAGGCTCAGCCCGCCTTGCGGTGCGGCGAGGCCAGCAGCAGCTCGTGCCGGCGCGCGGCGCGGCTCTGACCGTCGGGCAGCAGCTCGCCGAAGTCTTCGAAGAGGACGACGCCGTTGCAGAGCAGGCTCCAGCCCTGCTCGGGGTGCGCGGCGATCACGCGCGCCGCGTCACGGTCGTCGGCGTCGGCGGACGGGCACGGCGGGGTGTGCCGGCAGATGTGGGAAGTCGGGGTCGCCGACTGGGAGAGCGTTGTCATTTCCGGTGTCCTGTATTCGCTTATGAAACCGCTTCCGGTGGGAGAGCTACATCACAAGTGTGCGCGAAGATCTCCCCTTGTCCAGCCGCCGCGCCCGGCTGTGGACGACTAGATCGGACATTTCGCGGCAGATCTGTGAGGAACGCGTGAGATTGTTACGTCGCTGTGATCTACGTCTCAGGCGTCACGTGCGCCCGAGCCGCTCCTGGGCGTCCCGCAGCGCGGCGTCCCGGGGTACCCAGTCGGCCAGCGCCGCCGGGAAGCCGGCGGCCGTCGCCGCGGCGATCACCTCCGCGTCGTCGTCCACGAACGCGGCCACCTCGCGTGCGGCGAGGCGGCGCAGCACGGCCAGCTTGAAGCTGCGGGCCGGCCGGTAGTCGCCGTCCGGGCGCATGTGCAGCTCGGTACCGGGCAGGTCGTGGCCGCGCAGCCAGTCCTCGGTCACGTCCCGCAGCCACTCCGGGCGCCCGGTGAGCCAGACGACCTCGTGCCGGCCGGCCAGGTCCAGCGCCAGCCGGGCGCCCTCGGGCAGCAGCGGGTCGTCGGCCGCGTCGCGGAAGAACCCGGTCCAGGACTTGCGCGGGTGCAGGTGGTGCAGCCGGTGCCGGACGTCGGCGACCACGCCGTCGATGTCGAACACCGCGAGGCTCATGCGCCCGATTCTGGCAGCCGTGCCCGATGCGCCGCAGCGCGCCGCGATGGGGGATGCTGGCGGTATGCGCTTCGCCGACACCGTCCCGGACTTCGAGCTGACCTATGACGACGTGTTCATGGTCCCGGCCCGCTCGGACGTCGCCTCGCGCTTCGACGTGGATCTGAGCACGGACGACGGCTCCGGTGCCACGATCCCGCTGATCGTGGCCAACATGACCGCGGTCGCGGGACGGCGGATGGCCGAGACGACTGCGCGGCGCGGCGCGGTGACCGTGCTCCCGCAGGACATCCCGGTGCCGGTGGTGCGCGAGGTCATCGACTGGGTCAAGGGCCGGCACCTGATCGTGGAGACGGCGGTGACGCTGTCGCCGCAGAGCCCGGTCAGCGACGCGTTGGCGCTGATGCCCAAGCGCGCCCACGGCCTGGTCGTGGTCGTCGAGGACGGCCGTCCGGTCGGCGTGGTCACCGAGGCCGACTGCCTGGGGGCGGACCGGTTCGCCCAGCTACACCAGGTGATGGCCGCCGATCCGCAGACCCTGCGCGACCCGGTCGACCCGGTCACCGCGTTCGCGGAGCTGGACCGGATGCGGCGCAAGATCGCGCCGGTCGTCGACACGGACGGCCGCCTGGTCGGCGTGCTGTCCCGCACCGGCGCGCTGCGCTCCACGATCTACGCGCCCGCGGTGGACGGCGCCGGACGGCTGCGCGTGGCCGCCGCGATCGGCGTGAACGGCGACGTCAAGGGCAAGGCGGCGGCACTGCTGGAGGCGGGCGCGGACGTGCTCGTGATCGACACGGCGCACGGTCACCAGCAGCGCATGCTGGACGCCCTCGCGGCGGTGCGTGCCCTGTCGCCGACGGTGCCCGTTGTCGCGGGCAACGTCGTCTCGGCCGAGGGCGTGCGCGACCTGGTCGAGGCCGGCGCGGACATCGTGAAGGTCGGCGTCGGGCCGGGCGCCATGTGCACCACGCGGATGATGACCGGGGTGGGGCGTCCGCAGTTCTCGGCCGTGCTCGAGTGCGCGCGGGCGGCCGCCGAACTCGGCAAGCACGTGTGGGCGGACGGGGGAGTGCGGCACCCGCGCGACGTCGCGCTCGCCCTGGCTGCGGGCGCCTCGGCGGTCATGATCGGCTCCTGGTTCGCGGGCACGTACGAGTCGCCGGGCGACCTGCACGTGGCGCCGGACGGCCGCATGTTCAAGGACAGTTTCGGCATGGCGTCGGCCCGCGCGGTGGCCAGCCGCACCAGTGGCGAAAGCAGCTTCGAACGCGCCCGCAAGGCGTTGTTCGAGGAGGGCATCTCGTCCGGCCGGCAGTACCTCGACCCGGCCCGTCCCGGCGTCGAGGACCTGCTCGACACGATCACCGCGGGCGTCCGGTCCGCGTGCACCTACGCCGGCGCGGCCACCCTCGCGGAGTTCCACGAGCGCGCCGTCGTCGGCGTGCAGTCGGCCTCCGGATACGCCGAGGGACGACCCCTGTACGCCGGCTGGTGAGCGCGTGGACGCCGACGCGGCGCGCGCGCTGATCGAGTCGGAACGGCAGGCCGTGAGCGAGCGGATCGCCGCGCTCAGCCGTGACGTCGCCGGCATGATGGCAGCGTCCCGCGACGCCAACGCCGACGACGAGCACGACCCCGAGGGCAGCACGATCGCGTTCGAGCGCGCGCAGGTGCTCGCGCTGCTCGACCGGGCGCGCGCCGAGCTGGCCGAGCTGGATGCCGCAGAGCAGCGGCTGGCGGCGGGCAGCTACGGCCGCTGCGCGCGCTGCGGCGAGCCGATCGGGGACGAGCGGCTCGCGGCCCGTCCGGCGGCGCGCACCTGCGTGTCCTGCGCCGCCCGCGGCTGAGGCAGCGCTACCGCAGGCTATTGGCGAAGTGCCAACAAGTTGCTACGGTCGGGAACGTGACCACGACCCAGCGGTCGGCGCCGCGGCGTGCGGCGGGCCGGCCCGAGGTGCCGCCGGAGCTGGAACGCAGCGTGAACGGCATCGCGGCGCTGCTGGCCGGCACCGCGAACGTGATCATGCAGCTGAGCTGGCCGGGCGTCGGCTACGGCGTGCTGGAGAGCAAGGTCGACAGCGGCAACGTGATGCGGCATCCGCTGAAGCGGTTCCGCACCACGTTCACCTACCTGTCGGTGGTCATGCTCGGCACGGATGACGAGCGGGCGCGTTACCGCGAGGCCGTCAACGGCTCGCACCGGCTGGTGCGCTCGGACGAGAACAGCCCGGTGAAGTACAACGCGTTCGATCCCGAGCTGCAGCTCTGGGTGGCGGCGTGCCTCTACTACGGCACGGTGGACATCGTCGAGCGGATGTACGGCCGTCCGAGCGAAGCCGCGCTCGACCAGTTCTACGCGTACGGCGCGAGCTTCGGCACCACGCTGCAGGTCCGTCCGGAGATGTGGCCGGCCGACCGCGACGCGTTCGCCGAGTACTGGCAGCAGGGCCTGGCCAAGGTGTCGATCGACGAGCCGGTGCGGCGCTACCTGACCAGGCTGATGGACCGCAGCTACCTACCCTGGCCGCTCCGCGCGACCGGCCGCTCGAACACCTGGATCACGACCGGTTTCCTGCCCGAGATCTTCCGCGAGCAGATGCACCTGACCTGGTCGGCGCGGGACGAGGAACGCTTCGCGCGGATGATGCGCACGCTCGGCCAGCTGAGCCGCGCGCTGCCCGGGCCGGTGCGCCGGTTCCCGTTCAACTGGTTCATCTACGACCTGCGGCTGCGATCGAGACTGGGCCGTCCGCTCGTCTGAACCACGCTGTCCGTGCCGTCGATGCGGCATGCTGGAGGCGTGAGCCACGACCACGCGCACGCCCACGCGGTGACGGCGCGCACCGACCGGCGCTGGCTGCTCGCCGCGCTCGTCGTGATCGTGCTGTTCATGGCCGGCGAGGTCACCGCGGGTGTCCTCGCGCACTCGCTCGCGCTGATCACCGACGCCGGCCACATGGTGACGGACGCGGCCGCCATCGGCGTGGCCGTGATCGCGGCCCGGATCGCGCGGCGGCCTGCACAGGGCGCGTACACGTACGGCTTCACGCGCGTCGACACGCTGTCCGGCCAGCTCAACGGCATGACGCTGCTGCTGCTCGCCACCTGGTTCGCCGTGCTCGGCGTGCGGCGGCTGGTCAACCCCGTCCAGTCGGTGCACGGCGGCGTGGTCGGGGTGGTCGCGATCGTGGGCGTCGCGGTGAACCTGCTGGCGACCTGGCTGGCCGGGCGCGCGAACCGGTCGAGCCTGAACGTGCGCGGCGTGCTGGCCCACCTGCTCACCGACCTGTGGGCGTTCCTGGCCACGTTCGCCGCCGGGATCGTGATCGTGGTGACCGGCTGGGTGCGCGCGGACGCGGTCGCCTCGCTGGTCGTCGCCGCGCTGATGACCTGGACCGGTTGGCGGCTGGTGCGCGCGGCGGGTCGCGTCCTGTTAGAGGCCGCGCCGAAGCGGGTCGACCCGTTCCGGCTGGGAGAGACGATGGCGGCGGTGGACGGTGTGGCGCAGGTGCATGACCTGCACGTGTGGCAGCTCGGCAGCGGGGCCGACGCGGTGTCCGCGCACGTGCTGGTCAGCCCGCCGTACGACTGCCACGAGGTCAGCGCGCGGCTGCGGACGCTGCTCACGGACGACTACGGGATCGGTCACGTCACGCTGCAGGCCGACCACGCCGACGCGCCCGCACACGACGCGGGCGACTGCGCCGAGGCGCACGGCGAGATCCACATCGCCGATCCGCAATAGGGAAGCCGATGCTGCTGCCGATGCCACCGACCAGCTCGATGTTCCTGCTGGCCGAGTCCCGCGACCACCCGATGCACGTCGGCGGGCTGCAACTGTTCCAGCCGCCGGATGGCGCGGACGCGCTCGATGTCCGCGCGATGTTCGACGAGGCGACTGCGTCCGGGCAGGTGGCACCGCTGTTCCGCAAGCGCGCGCGGCGCTCGGTGACCACGCTCGGCCAGTGGGGCTGGGAGCCGGACCAGGCGTTCGACCTGGAACACCACGTGCGCCGCAGCGCGCTGCCGCAGCCCGGTCGGGTGCTGGAGCTACTCGCGCTGTGCTCGCGGCTGCACTCCACGCTGCTCGACCGGCACCGTCCGCTGTGGGAGGTGCACCTGATCGAAGGCCTTGCTGATGGCCGGTACGCGACGTACTTCAAGGTGCACCACGCGATGGTCGACGGCGTCAGCGCGCTGCGCCTGCTGTCGCGGATGCTCAGCGAGGATCCCGACGAGCGGGACATGCCCGCGCCCTGGGCGCTGCGCGCACGCGGGACGCAGTCCGGCACCGGGCCGTCGCCGCTCGCGCTGCCGAAGGCGATGCTGCATGGCGCTGCCGACCTGGCCGCCGTCGTGCCGGCCGCCGTGCGCATGCTTGACCGCGGCTTCGCCACGGACGACGGCGCGGTGCCGCTGACCGCGCCCCGCTCGGTGCTGAACGTGCCGATCACCGGCTCGCGGCGGTTCGCTGCGCAGTCGTGGCCGATCGAGCGGATCAGGCGGATCGGCAAGGCCAGCGACACGACGGTGAACGACGTAGTGCTCGCGATGTGCGCCGGTGCGCTGCGGCGCTACCTGCTGGCGCTCGGCGCGCTGCCGGACGAACCGCTGATCGCAATGGTGCCCGTCTCGCTGCACACGTCCGACGGCGGCGGTGACGGCGACGGTGGCGGCAACGCGGTCGGCGCGGTGCTGTGCAACCTCGCGACGGACCTCGTCGATCCCGGCGAGCGGCTGCGCACCGTCCACGTGTCGATGGACCGCGGCAAGCAGTCGCTCGAGGGGCTCAGCCAGCTGCAGATCCTCGCGCTGAGCGCGGTGACGATGAGCCCGGTCGCGCTCGGGTTGTTGCTGCGCAACCACGGCCGCGCGCGCCCGCCGTTCAATCTGATCATCTCGAACGTGCCCGGGCCGCGGCAGCCGATGTACTGGAACGGCGCGCGGCTGGACGGGCTGTATCCGCTGTCGGTGCCGATCGACGGCCAGGCGCTGAACATCACGTGCACGAGCTACTCGCACGAGCTCGCGTTCGGGCTCACCGGGTGCCGGCGCAGCGTGCCGCATCTGCAGCAGCTGCTCAGCCACCTGGACGACGAGCTGCTCGCGCTCGAGCGCGCTACCGGCGTCGGTTGATCCTCACCCGCGCGACAGGTCGAGCTTCGCGACCAGCCGCGCGACCGGTGGCGCCGCGCGGTTGACCAGCCGCATCGCCTTGGACTCGACCGAGATCGCCGCCACCGGCTTGTTGCGCGCGGCCGCGCGAACGGCGTGCCGTGCCAGCCGCTCGGGGGAGTAGTTGCGGCGGTGGTACGCGGTGGCGGCGTGGTCGCGGCGGCGCTGCTGCTCGGTCTCGTCCACGCCGACGAACGTGGTCGTGCGGGTGATGTCCGAGTCCACGAAGCCCGGGCAGATCGCGGTCACCCCGATCCCGTCGCCGGCGAGCTCCGCGCGCAGGCACTCGGTGAGCATGAGCACCGCGGCCTTCGTCGTCGAGTACGCGGGCAGCGTGCGCGACGGCGTGAACGCCGCTGCGGACGCCACGTTGACGATCTGGCCGCCCTCGCCGCGTTCGAGCATCTGCTGGCCGAACAGCCGGCAGCCGTGGATGACCCCCCACAGGTTCACGCCGAGGATGCGCTGCCAGTCGCTGACGCTCGTGGCCAGGAACCGTCCGCTGATCCCGATGCCGGCGTTGTTGACGATCACGTCCGGCACGCCGTGCTCGCCGCGGACCTGCACGGCGAACGCCTCCCACGCCTCGGCGTCGGACACGTCCAGGTGATACGCCGCCGCCTGCACGCCGAGGTCCTGCACCAGGGCGACCGTCTCCTTCGCCGCCGTGTCGTTGATGTCGGCGACGATCACGTCCGCGCCCTCGCGGGCGAATTCGACCGCGCAGGCCCGCCCGATCCCGCGGCCGCCGCCGGTGACGACGACGCGCTGCCCGGCGAACAGGCCCGCGCGCGGGCGCGGCGCGAGACCGACCGGGCCGGTGGCGGGCGGTCGCCGCGCCGCCTGCGCGAACTCGGCGACGTGCCGGGCGATGACGTCCGGGCGGTCCACGATCACCCAGTGGCCGCCGGCGATGACCTTGGTGGTCAGCCGCGCGGCGTACGGCACGGGTGCCTGCGTCTGCAGCGGGACGGACACGAACAGATCGCCGCGCGGCGCGAGCACCTGCACCGGGATGCGGGTCGGCCGTGGCTGCGGCCGGGTCAGTCGCGGCAGCATGTTCGCGCGGTACAGCTGCAGGCCGTTCAGCTTCTCGGCCTCGCCGCGCTGCGGCCGGCCGTGCCGCGACAGCGCGCTGCGGTGCAGCGCCTCGCCGGCGGCGAGCAGCCGGTCGAGCCGGCCGGAGCGCAGCAACGCCTCCGGGGCCCGGGGGAGCTGGAACGCGAAGATGTAGCAGGAGTCCAACAGTTGGCGCAGCGCGGCGCGCGGGTGCCGGTAGCCGGCGCGCAGCCAGGCGGCCGCGTGATCCAGCGAGGGCCCGGAGATCGACGTGAACGTGGCGATCCGGTCGGCGAGGTGCTCGTCGGTGACCGCGGCCCAGGCCTGGATCGAGCCCCAGTCGTGCGCGAGCAGGTGGACGGGAGCGTCCGGGCTGACCGCGTCCAGCACCGCGCCGAGGTCGTCGACCAGGTTGGGCATCCGGTAGGCGGGGCGCTGGGCCGGCTTGCTGGATTCGCCCGTGCCGCGCACGTCGTAGGTGACCACGCGGAACCGGTCGCTCAGCTCGGCGACGACACCGTCCCACACGGTGTGGTTGTCCGGGTAGCCGTGGACGGCGACCACGACGGGGGCTTCGGTGCCGTCGGCGGGGCCGGTCTCGTAGACCGCGAGCTGGACGCCGTCCGTGGAGGGAACGTGCCGTGCCGGTGCCATCGCGCCTCCCGTACCTGCTACCGAGCGTTACGTGTACTCAGCACTATTCGCGGGGGGCGGCGCCGGTGTCAACGGCGGGGGAGTTCAGGCGCGGTGCGCGGCGCCGACCGCGGGCGGGCTGGTCTCGCCGCGGCCGACCAGCCGGGGCGGCAGCTTCGGCAGGATCACGCGCGCGACCAGCAGGCCGATAAGCGCGGCCAGCGCGCCGAGCAGCAGGCCGGCGACGACGTCCTGCACGTGGTGCACCTGCGCGTGCACGCGGGCGGCCGCGATCGCGGCGGCGCAGATCCACAGCAGCAGGCCGAGCAGCCGGTGCCGCATCAGGATCAGCGTGGCGATCAGGCCGGCCGCGACCGAGTGGTCGGAGGGGAAGCCGTTGTCGGCGGCGTGGTGGAACAGGGGATGGACGTTCGGGTGCCCCACGAACGGGCGCGGGTCGGTGTGCAGGTGCGCCGCGACCACGATGAAGATCCCGCAGCAGATCAGGCCGACGATCACCGCGATGGCCAGCTCGACGCGTCCGGAGCGCCGCTCGCGGAACAGCCAGATGGCCACGAACGCCGCGGCCATGACGTATAGCAGGTACTGCGCGACCCAGATCGTGAGGTTGTCCACGAGAGCGCACCCTGCCAGACCGCGACCGCGCGCGCACTGCGGGCTGGGCGCGCGTTCAGCAGCCGATCAGAGATTCAGGTCGACGACGACGGGCGCGTGGTCGGACGCGCCGGTGCCCTTGCGCGCCTCCCGGTCGACGTATGCGTCGGAGACCGCCTTCGTGAACGCGGCGTCGGCGTAGACCAGGTCGATGCGCATGCCGCGGTTCTTGGGGAAGCACAGCTGCCGATAGTCCCAGTACGTGAACGGCACGTCGTACTTCAGCGGGCGGGGGTAGACGTCGGACAGCCCGGCGTCGCGCAGCGCGGCGAGCGCGGCCCGCTCCGGTTCGGTGACGTGGGTGCTCTCGGTGAACTGGCTGATGTCCCACACGTCCGCGTCGGTCGGCGCGATGTTGAAGTCGCCCAGCACCGCGAACGGCCGGCCCTCGCGCAGCTCCTCGACCGTGGTCGTACGCAACGCGGCGAGCCACTGCAGCTTGTATGCGTAGTGGGCGTGCTCGACCGTCCGGCCGTTCGGCACGTAGACCGACCACACCCGCACCCCGCCGCAGGTCGCCGCGACGGCGCGCGGCTCGTTGACGGCGACCATCGAGTCCTCGGCCTGGAAGCCCGGCTCGTCGGTCAGGCCGCGGCGCACGTCCGTCAGGCCCACCCGGGACAGGATGGCGACACCGTTCCAGCGCCCGGTGCCGTGGACCGCCGACTCGTACTTCAACGCGGCCAGTTCGTCGGTGGGGAAGTCGGCCTCGGAGCACTTGATCTCCTGCAGGCACAGCACGTCCGGCTGGGCCGTGCCGAGCCAGTCGAGCAGGCGCGGCAGCCGGGCCCCGATCGAGTTGATGTTCCAGGTAGCGATGCGCACGCCGTCAGCCTGTCACGGCGTTACGACACCGCAACCGCCAGGGCGTGGCGATGATCACGAGCTGAGCGCCGATATCGCCGGAGGGTGCTTGCGGCTAACGTCGCGCGAAATGTGAGAGGTTGGTCGGCGACACCGGACCGATGCCGTCAACGACGATGGAGTCGAGATGATCGAGGTACGTGGCCTGACGAAGCGCTTCGGCGACACGCTGGCCGTCGACGATCTGACCTTCTCGGTGCCGCCGGGCGTGGTGACCGGCTTCCTGGGGCCGAACGGGGCCGGCAAGTCGACCACGATGCGGATGATCCTCGGCCTGGACCGTCCGACCAAGGGCACGGCGCTGATCAACGGGCGGCCGTACCGGCACGCGACGCAGCCGATGCGCGAGGTCGGCGCGTTGCTGGACGCCAAGGACGTGCACGGCGGCCGCAGCGCCCGCAAGCACCTGCTGGCCCTGGCGCAGAGCAACGGGATCCCGGCTCGCCGGGTGGACGAGGTGCTCGCGCTGGTCGGCCTCGAGTCGGTGGCCCGTCGGCGGATCAAGGGTTTCTCGCTGGGCATGTCGCAGCGGCTCGGGATCGCGGCGACGATGCTCGGCGATCCGCAGGTGCTGCTGTTCGACGAGCCGGTGAACGGGCTGGATCCGGAAGGCATTCTGTGGATCCGCAACTTCATGCGCTCGTTGGCGGCCGAGGGCCGCACGGTGTTCGTGTCCAGCCACCTGATGAGCGAGATGGCGCTGACCGCCGATCATCTCGTGGTGATCGGCCGCGGCCGGTTGATCGCGGACGTGAGCACGAAGGACTTCATCGCCGGCGGTTCGACCAACCACGTGCGGGTGCGCACGCCGCACGAGGAGCAGTTGATCGCGGCGCTGGCCGAGCGCGGCATCACGACCACGCGGGTGGGCAACTACCTGGAGCTGCGCGGCGTCACCTGCGACGACGTGGGTGACCTGGCCGCCGCGCGGCAGATCACGATTCACGAGCTGTTCCAGGAGCGGGCCTCGCTGGAGGAGGCGTTCATGGAAATGACCCGAGACAGCGTCGAGTACCAGGCGCCGGGGGTGACGGCATGACCGCGCAGGCGCCGACGGTCGACCGCGGCGCGCACCCGGCTCCGCCGGCGGGCACGGGCAGCACGCTGCCGAACGTGATCCGCTCGGAGTGGACGAAGCTCTTCTCGGTGCGCTCCACCGGCTGGACGCTGCTGGCGATGGTGGCCGCGACGGTCGGCCTCGGCATCCTCGCGTCCTGGGGCACCAACCACGGTTGGAACCACATGTCCGCCTCGGAGCGGGCCTCGTTCGACCCGACCGGGACGAGCCTGTCCG
>Ga0164242_10009205_pt1 | contig 10679 bp, 9 predicted proteins | sample OricomgcompostMG_FD_108783 | JGI IMG/M metagenome (GOLD analysis project Ga0164242, IMG submission 108783) | Miracle-Growth compost microbial communities from Emeryville, California, USA - Original compost - Miracle growth compost (MG) ... | reverse complement strand
CGGCTGGGTGGTTTGGGAATTTCCCTATCACGTCACCTGGGCGGGGCTGCACAACACGATCGTCGATGCCGCCGCACACCATGTTTACGAGGGGCGTTGGCTGCGAGATCCCACGCCGATGCGTGATTACCTGCGCTTCTGGCTCACCAACGGCGACGCGCCGCTGCGCGGGTTCAGCTGCTGGATCGCGAGCGCCGCGCTGGCGTTCGATCGAGTTCATCCCGAAGAGCAGCTCGCTGCGCGGCTATTGCAGCCGCTCGTCCATAATTATCACGCCTGGGAGGACGTTTTCCGGCAGCCCTGCGGCCTCTACACCCAGCTCGCGGTCAACGACGGCATGGAAGAGGCCGCGAGCGGCCCGCAGGGATCGAGACCGACGCTCAACAGCTATCAATTTGGCGATGCCCAGGCGATCGCGACGATCGCGCGCGCTCAGCGGCTCGACAAGCTTGGCGCTGCCTATGGGCAGCGCGCGGCGACGTTGAAGGCGCTCGTCGAGCAGCATCTCTGGAATCCCCAAACGCGCTTTTTCGACACGATTCGCCAGGCCGACGGGCGCTTGTCGGGCGAACGCGAGCTCGTCGGCTATATTCCGTGGTATTTCGATCTCCCCGACGCGCGCTTTTCCGAAGCCTGGTCGCAAATCACCGATCCTGCCGGATTTGCCGCGCCTTATGGCCCGACGACGCTCGAACGCCGCAGTCACTACTTTACCCTAACCGAGCGCGATTCGCTTTGGAACGGCTCATCCTGGCCCTATGCAACCAGCCAAACGCTGGTCGCCATGGCCAACCTGCTTAACCGCGGCAATCCGGCGCCGGTCGGCCCGGCCGATTATTTCGAACTGCTTTCGACTTATGTCCGCAGCCAGTATCGCACGATCGACGGCAAGCGGGTGGCCTGGATCGGCGAGAGCCTGCAGCCGCTTAATGGCCACTGGACCAGCGAAACGCGCGGCTACAATCATTCCACCTTCGCCGATCTCGTCATCACCGGCCTGGTCGGCCTGCGGCCGCGCGATGATGAGCGGATTGACGTCCGGCCGCTGCTTCCCGCCGGCCGCTGGGATTATTTCGCGCTCCGCCACCTCGCCTACCGCGATCATGATGTATCGATAGTTTGGGACCGCACCGGCCGTCGCTACGGCAAGGCTGGTCTTACAATCACGGTGGACGGCAGCATCGTTGCAAGCCGGCCGACGCTGGGGCCGCTATCGATAGACTTGCCGGAGCGGCGCACGAGCGTCCTTGCCCGGGAGATCCAAGACGAGATCGGCCCGGGACGAGTCGACCAGGTGACTGCGACGGCGTCATTCTGGAAGGCCGATCCGCCGAGTGAAGTTCTCGACGCCTACGATGCCGATGGCCTGTGGGATTTCTACAGTTCGGGACTCGCCACCGACTGGCTGCAACTCACCTTTCCATCGCCGGTCCGGCTCGCAGCGATCACTTGGTGGGGCTACGAGGACGAGGCGCGGCACAAGGCACCCTCGGCAGCGGCGATCGAGATCTGGGATGGGCGGGCGTGGCGGCCGGCGCGACGACCGAAGGCGACGCCAGCAATCCCGGCGACCGGTCTCAATCGCATCAGCTTCGAGCCCGAGCAGACCGATCGCGTCCGCCTGCTGCTGACGAGCCGCAAGCCGGGACGCCACGGCATCGGCGGCGCCGTGGTGCGCGTGGCCTGGGAAACGGCCACGCAGTAGGCAGCTTCATCACTGCCGTGACAGGTTTCTACCGATCGGATATCCCGAACCCAAAGGTGGGAGCGATATCATGTTGATCGATCGACGCGCGGTGCTGGCGGGCGGCTTGGCGATCTTGGCGGCGCCGGCGCTGGCCGTGGAGAGGCCGAGCATCCGCCGGATCGGGAAAGGACTTGACCAGATCGTCGAGCCCAACGCGCCGGTCGATACCATTGCTTCCGGTATCAAGTGGGCGGAGGGCCCCGCGTGGCTGCGCGACCGCAAGTGCCTGCTGTTTTCCGATCCGCCGGCCAACGTCATGCGACGTTGGACGGCGAGCGGCGGCGTTTCGGTGTTCCTGTCGCCATCGGGCGCAGCGGGCACCGATCCCAAGCTGGTCCGTGAGCCGGGATCAAACGGCCTGGCGCCCGATGGTCGGGGCGGCCTGCTGATCGCCGATAGCGGCGGGCGAGCGATCACTCGGTTGGACCTCGCTACAAAGCGCAAGACGGTGCTGGTGGGCCGCTACAAGGGCAAGCGCTTCAACAGCCCCAACGATCTTCATATTTCGCGCTCGGGCGCGATCTATTTCACCGATCCACCTTATGGCTTCGCCGATGGCGATCGCTCGCCACTCAAGGAGCTCGAGGTCAACGGCGTCTATCGCTGGGCGCCGGACGGCGAGGCTGTGCTGGTCGACGGGACGCTGACGCGGCCCAATGGGGTTGCGCTGTCACCCGACGAACGGCGACTCTATGTTTCGGTCAGCGACGAGACCGCGCCCCGGATCATGGTCTACGATCTCGATGCGCGAGGAATGCCGCGCGACCGCCGCGTGCTGCTCGATGCGAGGCCGATGCTCGCCGGCGGCGCGCCGGGGCTGCCCGACGGCATGAAGGTCGCCGCGGACGGCACCCTGTTCTGCTCGGCGCCGGGCGGGATGCTGATCATGACGGCAGAGGCCGAGCCGCTCGGGCTGATTCACGACGGTCAGGCGATCGCCAATTGCTGCTTCGGCGAGGACGGGCGGACGCTGTTCATGACCTCGTCCGACCGTGTGCTGCGGCTGCGGATCAAGATCAACGGCTGGCGAGCCTAGCGGCGCAGCATTCGCCGTTCGATCGCGAGGACACCGAGCCCGGCAGCGGCGAGACAAGCGGCGAGGAACAGCATTGGTGCCAGGTTGCTGCCGGTGCGGTCATGAATCGTCGGCACCACGGTCTGCGCGATCAGCCCGCCCAAGTTGCCGACCGAGTTGATCGCGGCGAACCCGGCCGCAGCTTGCGCGCCCACGAGGAAGCGCGGTGGCAGTGTCCAGAACACGGGTTGGCCCGCGAAGATTGCCGCAGCGGCGAGCGACAGCATGACGAACTTGGTCGCCGCACCTGGCACTACCACGCTCAGCACCAGGAACAACGAACCGAGCAACGCGGGGCCGACCGCATGCCATGTCTGGTCGGCATAGCGCGCGGCGTGGCGCGGCACGCCCCACAAGGCGATCGCCACCAGCGTCCAGGGAATGACATTGAGCAGGCCGTTGGCGGTGTTCGACACCCCGAAGCCCTTGACGATCGTTGGCAGCCAATAGCTGAGGCCGTAAGCCGCGAGCGGATAGCCGATATAAACCAGGCACAGGAGCAAGACGCGGCGATCAGCAAGCGCGCGCCAGGCGCTGCCTTCGTGCGCCACACCCTCGGCCGATTGCGCGAGCGCGGCCGCCAGCCACTTCTTTTGGGCCTCATTGAGCCATCGCGCATGCTCGGGCGCTTTGGGCAGCAGCAGGAGTGTCACCGGCGCGAGCAGGATCGCCGGCACGCCCGTAGCGATAAATACCCATTGCCAGCCCGCAAGGCCAAGTGTGCCGTTCTGATCGAGCAACAATCCGCCAATCGCCGCGCCGACCGCGTTGGCCACCGCGCTCGATAGCATGAAGGCGCCAACCGCCCGCGCGCGATGTTCCTGCGGAAACCACAAGGTCAGCACGTAGAGCACGCCGGGGAAGAACCCCGCCTCGCACAGGCCGAGCAGAAAGCGCAGCAGGTAGAAGGCGCCCTCGCTGTGCGCGAAGGCAAGCAACACGGTAACGACGCCCCAGCTCGCCATGATGCGGGCGAACCAGGCGCGTGCGCCGACCCGCTCGAGCAGCAGGTTCGACGGCACTTCGAACAGGAAATAGCCGAGGAAGAACAAGCCCGCGCCAAGCCCGTAAGCCGCCTCGCTCAATCCGAGCGCGCTGACCATCTGCAGTTTGGCATAAGCGATATTCTGGCGGTCGATATACGCGACCATGTAAATGAGGCCGAGCAACGGCACCAAACGCCGCATTACCTGCCGCACCGTGGTGTCGCCCATCGTTGCCAAACCGCTCCCCTTTTTCTTGTTTCAAGCGCCGACAGCGTAGTGCCATCGGCGCGGGCGGCAAGCGCATTGCCCGCGGGAAGCACGATTTACCCGCTTTTCATTCACAGCCGTTATTGATAATCACTCGCATCATGGATATGTGCCCGCGCGTAATGATTCCTGTCAGCCTTGAATCGCTGCCCCGGCGGCAACGCGCGACGGTCGCCGCGATCGATTGGGATCGGCTCGCGGTGCCCGAGGCGCGGCGGCTGCGCGAGCTCGGCTTCGACGAGGGCGTACGCGTCGAGGTACTGCATCGCGCGCGACTGGGTAGTGGGCCGATTGCCTGTCGCATCGGCCGCATGACTGTAGCGCTACGTCGCGCGGTGGCCGGTGCGATCCATGTAGCACCGCTCGCCGGATAACATGAACCCCGCCCCTCTGGTTGCGCTGGTCGGAAACCCTAATTCCGGCAAAAGCGCACTGTTCAATGCGCTGACTGGCGCTCGGCAGAAGGTCGGCAATTATCCCGGCGTCACCGTCGAACGCCACGCCGGACGCACCACTTTCGCCGACGGCCGCCCAGTCGAGCTGATCGACCTGCCCGGCGCCTATAGCCTGGAGCCATCATCGCCCGACGAGCGCGTAACGCGAGACGTCATCACCGGCACCCAGGCGGGGGAGCGGCTGCCCGATGCGCTGATTGTCGTGGTCGATGCGGCCAATCTCGACAATCACCTGCGCTTCACCTTGCAGTTGATCGCCCTCGGATTGCCGGTGGTGGTTGCGCTGAACATGATCGACCTCGCCACACGCGACGGGCTGACGCTCGACCCTGCCGCGCTCGAACGTGAACTCGGCGTCCCGGTGGTGCCGACTGTCGCCGTCCGCCGGCGCGGCATCGACGAATTGAAGGCAGCGCTGAGCGACGCCATTCGGCGAGGCGCGACGGTTGTGCCGCACAGCGGGCATGATGACGTTGCCACGCTGCAACGTCGCGCCCGCGCGATTTCGGTCGCCGCTACCGTCTCGGAAACGCCGGTGCGGCGCTGGACGCACGCGCTCGACGCGGTGGCGCTGCATCCGGTATTCGGCGTTTTGCTGCTGGCGGCGATCCTGTTCGTCATGTTCCAGGCGGTGTTCGCCTGGGCGCAGGCGCCGATGGACGCGATCTCGGCTGGCTTTACCTGGCTCGGTGCTGCCGTCACTCATGCCTTTCCAGCGAGCATCTTCCGGTCGCTGGTGGTCGACGGCATCATTGCCGGCGTCGGCGCGGTGGTCGTGTTCCTTCCGCAGATCCTGATTCTGTTTTTTTTCATTCTCTTGCTAGAGGCCTCGGGCTACATGGTCCGCGCTGCCTTCCTGATGGACCGGATCATGGCCGCGGTCGGGCTGTCGGGACGCGCCTTTATCCCGCTGCTGTCGTCATTCGCCTGTGCCGTTCCCGGCATTATGGCAACGCGGACGATCGAAGATGAAAAGGACCGGCTGACCACCATCCTGATAGCACCGCTGATGACCTGCTCGGCGCGGCTGCCCGTCTACACGCTCATCATCGGCGCGTTGATACCGAACCGGCAAGTTCTGCCGTTCGTCGGCCTGCAGGGCCTTGTCATGTTCGCCCTCTACGTAATGGGCATCGTCGGCGCGTTCGTCGTCGCGCTGGTACTGCGGCGCACTGTTACGAAAGGTGCCTCATCGGGCTTCATGATGGAGATGCCCAAGTACCAATGGCCGCGAGCGCGCGATATCGTGCTGGGTCTTTGGACCAGGGCAGTAATCTTCCTGAAGCGCGCCGGCACGATTATCGCGACGACGACGGTGATCCTGTGGGCGCTGCTGAGCTTTCCGCAAGTGCCGGCGGGAAGCCACGTCTCACCTGTCGATTATTCGATCGCCGGTCGCATCGCCAACAATGTTATCGAGCCGATCGTCAGGCCGATCGGCTTCAACCGCGATATCAGCCTCGCACTGTTGCCGGCGATGGCTGCGCGGGAGGTGGCGGTGGCGGCGATCGGCACAGTCTATTCGGTCGACAATCCGGACAGCGACGCCGGCAATCGCGCGATCCTCGATAATTTGCGCCATCGCTGGAGCCTTGCGACCGCGCTCGCATTCCTGATGTGGTTCGTTTTCGCGCCACAATGCATTTCGACCATCGCCATCACCCGGCGCGAAACCAACGGGTGGCGATGGCCCGCCTTCATGGTTGGCTATTTGTTCGCACTCGCCTACATCGCTGCAGGGGCGACCTACTGGGTCGCGACGGCATCGGGATTGTGAGGGAGCGAAAATGGCCGGCAGTGTGAACAAGGTGATCCTGGTCGGCAATCTCGGCCGCGATCCGGAGAGCCGCACTTTCCAGAACGGTGGCAAGGTGGTGAACCTGCGCATCGCAACTTCGGACACCTGGAAGGACCGCAATACCGGCGAGCGTAAGGAAAAGACCGAATGGCATTCGGTTGCGATCTTCAATGAAGGCCTTGCGAATGTCGCCGAGCGCTACCTGCGAAAGGGCAGCAAGGTATATATCGAGGGCCAACTCCAGACCCGCAAATGGCAGGACCAGTCGGGTAACGACCGCTATTCGACCGAAATCGTGCTGCAGGGCTTCAACAGCGTGCTGACGATGCTCGACGGCGCGCCAGGCGCACAGGGCGGCGGCGTTAGCGCCGGCCGCGACGATTGGGGTGCGGGCGGCGATGATTTCGGCGGCGGTTCACGAGCGGGGGGCCGTGGTGGTGGTACGAGCAGCGGTTTTGGCGGCGGCGCGGGCGGCTTCGGTGACGATCTCGACGACGACGTGCCATTCTAAAGGCTGTGAGCTATGTAACTAGATGCCGAACCCCGTTGTCGAGGGGACGGTTACAATGAACAATCGACGAAACTAGTTCAGTAACTGCGACGGTTTATAGGCCGGGTGATCAGTGCAACTGATTCCTCGGCCTTTCCTATGGGCTGGCGATCACGTTGAATGTAGCTTCGTCTGACATCTCACGCCCGGACCCCGTGGAGTTCAAAGGACCTGCGGCTTGTTCCGAGGATTTGTGGTTTCTCACTCGGAGCGGAAAAGATACAATGGTGCAGAGGATAGAGAGGTGAACCCGCACGATTCGATTGGCGGGCGCTCAACGCCACAAGCCCTCGACGAGAACTTTAAGCGCCGCGCCAAGAAGACTAGCGGTGACGCTGCCAGGACGATGCTCGCCCGCGGGCGCGCCGTCAGCTACCGCGAGAAGGACACCCCTGCTGGCTATGTGATCCGCAAGCATCCGGATGGCCGTATCGAGACCGTAAAGATTGATCTTGGCGCGCGGTAGAAGAGCGCGGCGCGGTGACCGAGACGACAGCGCCGATCCTGTGGGTCTTCGCGGGCCACAACGGCGCCGGGAAGACCACGCTCTTCAACGACATGCTCCGGGGAGACATCCCCTCGTCAATGCCGACGAGATCGCCAGGGAGCTCGATCCTGCGAGCGGCGGCATCGACGTGCTCCGGGTCGGCCGACTGGCTGTCCAACGCCGCAACGCGATGATCGAGAAGGGCGAAAGCCTCAGCATCGAGACGACGCTCGCGGGCAGCAGCGCACTGGCCTTCATGCGGAGGGCCAAGACGAATAACAGGCGCCGGTATCGTCGGCGATCATTACGCTCATGTACCCGTCGCCATATTGGGCGGCCACATGCCGGTGGCCAGAAAGTGGATTAGGTACACATTCTCGATCTTGATAGTCGAGTGCTCGCCCCGCCCGTTTACGACTTGGAAAATACCAGCTGCGATCTGGGGATCGGGCTGTGTGAGATACGGTTTGTCCGCTGGCGACTGGGCCTTCAACGCAAGTCCGGGCAGGAGCATCGCCGTCTCCCTTTCCGCGAGGGTTTTCAATCACGCTAAGCATGAAGGCGCAAACGCGCTGGATTTCCGACGGTTACCGATGTTTGCATAATCGCTAAGCTGATCTGGCTCACTCGGATGAAGGATGCAGCCGTGATCGGATTGTTCGTGCTCGCAGCAGCGTCGGTGTCGCAATGCCGTGTCGAGGACGCACATTACGTTCTTCGATATGCGCCCGACGTGACGGCCTACTTCCAGCCGGTCGATAGTAGCCCTAACTGGCCGAGCGGGGTTGCTTTAGTGATCCGCTCCAGCAAATCCGGTAAAGCCTCTTGGTGGCTCCCGTGGAGCGGCGGCACCAATAACCTCCAACATCTGGCATCGACGACCGACATCGACGCCCGGAATTGGCGGCCTCCTAACCCTGATGACGGTCCTCGGCCCTTTGGAGATCGGGAATTCATAGGAACCAATGCAACCTATGACGTCCTTGGCGACATTCCAAGAGGTGGAAAATTGGCGCCGGCTCACATGCTTATTCCGAATGCCGGAGGCTCGCACGACGCGATATTCGTGACGAAGCAGTTTTTCGATCCGGTACGCTGCTCGCCGGTCAAACCTTGAAACTGTGGCAAGGCGAACGAGGGCGAATAGATGGGCCGTCCAACTCCAGCCGGATTGTGCGTTGACGGCAAATATTCTCGCCTATTCAATTACCATGCGCTCAGCGCACTTCTTCCCGCAGCGGCCGGGTGAGTAGCGCATCTATAACCTCTCGCACGTGGACGTCCTCAAGTAGCGCGCAGACCGCCTCGGTCACTGGCATCTCGACCCCCGCCTCTGCCGCTGCCTCTCGCAGCACCGGGGCGGTAAAGGCACCCTCCGCAACGGTACGCCGATCGGCCAGCAGGGCAGCCGCCGCCTTACCTTGCCCCAATCCGACGCCAAGCGAAAAATTGCGTGAACTGGTCGACGAACAGGTCAGCACCAAGTCGCCTAGCCCCGAAAGCCCCGCCAGCGTCTCGGACCGCGCGCCCCGCGCTAGTCCGAACCTGGTCATCTCGGCAAAGCCACGAGCAATCAACGCGGCCCGCGCGTTTTGCCCGAGACCAGCCCCTTCGACAACGCCACAGGCGATGGCCAGCACGTTCTTCACCGCGCCGCCGATCTCAGCGCCGATTACGTCAGCCGAGCCATAAGGACGAAACACCGGGCTCGCCAGCCGATCTGCAAGCCGGCCGCGCAGCTCTTCGTCCTCGCAGGCAAGCGTCACCGCGGTCGGCAGGCCGGCCGCGACCTCGTGCGCGAAGGTTGGTCCCGACAGAACCGCGATCGGCGCCTTCGGGTGCTCTGCGCGAGCGACTTCCCCAACCAGTCGCCGCGAGCCTGCTTCGATCCCTTTGGCGCACAGCACCAGTGGCCGCGAACCGACATCCAGCTGCCGCAGCACCGCGCCGACGTGTTGGGCCGGCACGACGATCAGCAGCGCATCGCACGGATCCAGCGCGTCGAAATCATTGGTCGCGACGATCGTCGAGGAGAGGGGGACGCCAGCTAGAAACAGCGCGTTCTCGCGATCGCGATTAATCGACGCCACCACCTCCGGCTCTCGAGCCCACAGCTGGACCGGGTGGCGGTCGCGTGCGGCGACCTGGGCCAACGCCGTACCCCAGGCGCCGCCGCCGACGATGCCGATCCTCATGCCTTCACGCCCGCACCGCGTGCACGCTCGGCCGTAGGATCTAGCGGCCAGCGCGCTCGCGCCGCCACGTCGAGTGGATCGGTGAGCCCCGCGGCGAAGCGTTCGGCGCCCGCCCAGGCGATCATCGCGGCATTGTCGGTGCACAGCCATTGCGGCGGTGCGACGAAGCGCAAGCCTGAAGCCACTGCGAGTTGCGAAAGCGCCGTGCGCACGGCGCGATTGGCAGCAACGCCGCCGGCAACAACCAAGGCAGTAATACCGTCGGCGCGGTCGATCGCGCGCGTCGTGCGATCGAGCAGGCAATCGACTACGGCCTGCTGGAACGACGCTGCAATGTCTTCGGCCGACCAGCGCCCGGCGTCGCGCGCGCGTAGCACCGCGCTCTTGAGCCCGGCAAAGGAAAAATGCGGCTCCTCGCTACCGAGCAACGGTCGAGGCAAAGGAACCGCCTGCCAGTCGCCCGCAGCTGCGGCACGCTCGACCGCCGGCCCTCCAGGAAAGCCGAGGCCAAGAAGCTTGGCCGTCTTGTCGAATGCCTCGCCAGCAGCGTCGTCGATCGTCGTGGCCAGCCGTCGATACCGGCCGACGCCCTCGACCAGCAGCAACTGGCAATGGCCGCCCGAAACGAGCAGCAGAAGATAGGGAAACGCAAGGTCTGGGTCGGAGAGGCGCGGCGACAGCGCATGACCCTCGAGATGGTTGACCGCGATCAGTGGCTTGCCAGCCGCGTGCGCCAGCGCCTTGCCCGTCACGAGGCCGACCATTACCCCGCCGATCAGCCCAGGTCCTGCGGTCGCGGCAATCGCGTCGACCTGCGCTAACGTCACGTTCGCCTCGTCAAGCGCCTGAGCAACCAAAGGCGCGAGCATCTCCACATGCGCCCGCGCGGCGATCTCCGGCACGACACCTCCATAGGGCCGATGTGCCGCCTCTTGGCCGGCAAGCCTATGCGCAACAATGGTGCGGTCGTCGCGGACCAGCGCCGCGGCGGTCTCATCGCAACTCGATTCGAGGCCGAGGATCAGCGCCATGCCCTTTCCTCTAGCCCGATCGCCCGCTAGCACAAGCGGCGATGACCCGTCTCCGCCTCGGCACCCGCGGCTCGCCGCTCGCGCTCGT
>Ga0164242_10009204_pt1 | contig 10680 bp, 9 predicted proteins | sample OricomgcompostMG_FD_108783 | JGI IMG/M metagenome (GOLD analysis project Ga0164242, IMG submission 108783) | Miracle-Growth compost microbial communities from Emeryville, California, USA - Original compost - Miracle growth compost (MG) ... | reverse complement strand
GTCACGATCACCCACCACCCCGACGTACGTCGCTCGCTGCTGGTGCAGAAGTCGTTCGCCGAGGCGATGCGTGCCCTGGTGATCTACACCGCCACCTGGCAGGACGAGGTCTTCGCCGCCCGCGCTGCGGGCGAGGAGTCGGACAGCCCGAAGCTCGCCGAGGCGGTCAACGACCTGCTGCTGCCGATCGTGAAGGGCTACGGCTCGGAGCGCTCGTGGACCCTGCTGGGCACCGAGGGCCTGCAGACCTTCGGCGGCTCCGGCTTCCTCCAGGACTATCCGCTGGAGCAGTACGTCCGCGACGCCAAGATCGACTCGATCTACGAGGGCACCACCGCCATCCAGGGCCAGGACTTCTTCTTCCGCAAGATCGTGAAGAACCAGGGTCAGGCGCTGGGGCACGTCGCCAACGAGATCCGGTCCTTCCTCGAGGCCGAGGGCAACGCCGAGCTCAAGGAGAGCCGCGCGCTGCTGGCCACCGCGCTCGAGGACGTCAACGCGATCGCCGGGCACATGTTCAACGACCTGATGTCGGCGCAGGAGGAGATCGGCAACATCTACAAGGTCGCCCAGAACACCAGCCGGCTGCTGATGGCCGTCGGCGACGTGCTCTGCTCCTGGCTGCTGCTGCGCCAGGCCGAGGTCGCCCTCGCGGCCCTCGCGGCCGACCCTGGCAAGGACAAGGACTTCTACACCGGCAAGGTCGCCGCCGCGAAGTTCTTCGCCTCCTACAACCTGCCCAAGCTGAGCGCCGAGCGGGCGATCGCCGAGGCGATCGACAACTCGATCATGGAGCTCGACGAGAGCGCCTTCTGAGCTGACTCTTCCGGGTCATCGGACTGTGGGGTCCGGGTCACGCCAGGCGTGAACCGGACTCCACAGTCATTTCAAAGGGTCTTTTGTGCCCTCGCCGGGTTAGTCTCACGAGTCACATTTGTCACTCTCGGAGTCATCGCCCATGCGTCTCACCTCGTCCCGCCCCACGTCCCGGTGCCAGCGCGGGCGCCGCTATCGGCGGGTCGCCGCCATCGTCGCGGTGCTGCTCGCCTGCGCCGTACCGGCTGCGGTGGCGGTCAAGCCGATCCCGCTGGACTGGAAGCACATGGTCGGCGACCCGAGCGTGATGAAGGCGAGCAAGAAGTACGTCGTCATCGCGACCGGGGACAAGGTCGCCCGGGCACTGTCCAAGAACGGCAAGGTGTGGAAGTGGAAGGGCTCCGCCCTCTCCAGCCTGCCGACCTGGGCGCGCCCGGGTGACATCTGGGCCGCCGACCTGGCGAAGGTCGGCTCGCGCTACCTCCTCTACTTCGCCGCCCCGGTGCGCGGGAAGACCGCGTCGAGCCGGTGCATCGGCGTCGCCACGGCGCGAAGCCCCAGGGGCACCTTCACCCCGATCGCCGGGCCGCCGCTGGTCTGCCCGACCTGGTCCGGGCTCGGCGCCTCCGACCGGGTGCTCGATCCGACCGCGGTCGCGCAGTACAACTCCGACGTCGCCGACTTCACCGAGCGCAAGGCCGCTTGCAAGGCGGCGACGAGTCCGCCGCCAACCGACCCCGGCGCGCCGAACCCGATCCCGACGGTGCTCCCCGGATGCATCGACCTCGTCAAGCCGGCACCGCCCCAGACGGCGTCCAACGTCATCGGTGCGATCGACCCGTCGCTGTTCGTCGACTCGAACCGGCAGCCCTATCTGCTCTACAAGACCGACGGCATCCCCTCCTCGATCCGGGTGCTGCCGCTCTCGGCCGACGGCATGCACCCGGCCGCCGTGACCAACCAGACCGCCCCGCAGGCGGCGAGCCGGCCGATCGTTACCTCGACCGGCGTCCTGGAGAACCCGGTCATCGTCAAGCACCGCAGGCACTACTACCTCTTCGACTCCCAGGGGGACTACGCGCGCTGCAGCTACCAGACCGTCTGGCGCGCCTCGACCTCGCTCACCGACTGGAGCCACTCGCCCGGACACGTGCTGCTCTCCCGCCGGACCACCAAGAAGCTCTGCGGCCCGGGTGGCGCCGACATCCTCCCGCTGGCGCACAAGACGCTGATCTACTTCGAGGCCTGGACCTGCAAGCGCTCCTGGAAGCCGTGCGGTCACAAGTTCTGGGCCTACCAGCGGAAGTGGGAGCGCAAGCACCCCGTGCGCGCGCTGTACGGCGCCAGGCTGAAGTTCCGGCACGCGGCGCCGTACGTCAAGAAATATCTCAAGGGGTCCAAGCACTGAGCCGGCGCTGAGCCACCGGTAGCCTCCCCGGGTGCTCGCAGCAATCCTGGGTGGCCTGGTCACCGGCCTCACGCTCATCGTCGCGATCGGCGCCCAGAACGCCTACGTGCTGCGGCAGGGGCTGATCCGCTCGCACATCGGCGCCGTGGTGCTGGTCTGTGCGGCCTCCGACCTGGTCCTGATCTTCGCCGGCGTCAGCGGCATCGGCTCGATCGTCGAGCACGCCGGCTGGGTCCTCACCGTCGTGCGGTGGTTCGGGGTCGTCTTCCTGACCTGGTACGGCGTCAACTCGCTGCGTCGCGCCCGGCATGCGGAGTCGCTCGGCGCGGCCGCCGAGGCGCGGCCCGACTCCCGCCGTACTGTCGTGGGGCGGGTGCTGGCGCTCACCTGGCTCAACCCCCACGTCTACCTCGACACCGTGCTCCTGCTCGGCTCGATCGCGCAGGGGTACGACGGGGGCCGCTGGTGGTTCGCCCTGGGCGCGGGACTGGCGAGCATGCTGTGGTTCTCCGGGCTCGGCTTCGGCGCGCGGCTGGCCGCACCGGTGCTGGCGCTGCCGCGGGCGTGGCAGGTGCTCGAGGTGCTGATCGGGCTGACGATGCTGGTGATCGCGGTCAGGCTCGCCCTAGGTTGACCCTATGACGTGGACGACCTCCGACATCGGCGACCTGACCGGCAGCACGGCCGTGGTGACCGGTCCGTCGCGCGGCGGCATCGGCTACGACACCGCGCTGCAGCTGGCACGGGCCGGCGCACGGGTCGTGCTGGCCGGCCGGTCGCCGGACAGGCTCGACGCCGCCGCAGCCGGGATCCGGGCCGAGTCGCCGGATGCCCGGCTGGAACAGGTCATCGTCGACCTCGGCTCGTTCGCCTCGGTGCGCCACGGCGCCGGCGAGATCGCCGCGCTCGGACCGATCGAGGTGCTGATCAACAACGCCGGGATCATGGCGACCTCCTACGGCCGCACTGACGACGGGCTGGAGCAGCAGCTCGGGACCAACCACTTCGGACCGTTCCTGCTCACGGGGCTGCTGCTGCCCGCGCTGGTCGCCTCCGGCTCCGGCCGGGTGGTCACTGTCGCCAGCCTCGGGCACAGGCTCGCGCGGACCGCGCCACTCGGTGACCCGCGGAGGAAGGCCGGCTACCACCGTTGGCCGGCGTACTTCGGCTCCAAGCTGGCCAATCTGCTCTTCACCTACGAGCTCGACCGGCGACTGCGGGCCGCCGGGCTGCCGGTCAGCGCGCTGGCGGCGCATCCGGGCTTCGTGGCCAGTCACCTGATCAGCAACGGCAACTCCTTCGGGCCGCTCTCGCGGATCGCCACTGTCGCCTATCCGCTGGTCTCGCAGGGGCCCGCCGAGGGCGCCTGGCCGACGCTGATGGCCGCCACCGCGGACCTCCCCGGCGGCACGTACGTCGGGCCGTCGGGGCTCGCCGAGCTGCAAGGACCGCCACGGGTGGTCCGCTCGACCAGCCTGTCCCACGACGTCGACGCCCAGCGCCGGCTGTGGGAGATCTCCGAGCGCACGACGGGGATCAGCTACCCCTGAGGTCGCCGGGTTTCGAGGCTCGCTTCGCTCGCGCCTCAGCCAGCGTCGAGCTAGCGGGCGCGGGGTCGGTAGACCGGCTGCTCCTTCTTGAAGGCCCCCTTCTGCGCGATCTTGGTGTTCGCGCCGACGAGGAGCCGGAGCTGCTCGATCCGCTCCCGAGCGAAGGTCCGCCGCGGGGAGGCGTTCCAGGTGCCGTCGAAGAGTCGCTTGGCGGCGGCGAGGGCGTCCGGGGAGCGCTCGGACAGCTGGCGCGCGAAGGCGGTCGCGGCGGCGACCGGGTCGGCCGCCAGCTCGGTCACGAGGCCGATCTCGTGGGCCTCGGTGCCGCTGAGCATCGCCGCGGTCATGGTGATCCGCTTGGCGGTGTCGATCCCGACCACCTCGGCCAGGGAGCGGATGCCGCTCATGTCCGGGATGATCCCCCACTTGCCCTCCAGCACCGACCAGGTCGAGTCGGGCGCGGCGAAGCGGAAGTCGGCACCCAGCGCGATCTGGACGCCGCCGCCGAGGCAGTGTCCCTGGACCGCGGCGATCACCGGCACCGGCACCCGGCGCCATGCCCAGGCAGCCTCCTGGAACGTGTTCGTGCCGCGCCACGGCCGCGGCATGAAGCTCGTCCACATCTTCCGGGGCTCCTTGAGCACCGACGCGAAGTCCAGACCGGCGCAGAACGAGTCCCCCTCGCCGGCCAGGACGACGGCACGCAGCGAGCGGTCGGCGCGCAGCTCGTGCGCCGTGCTGACCAGTTCGGCGAGCAGGTCGAGGGTGAGCGCGTTAAGCTTGTCGGGGCGGTTGAGCCGCACCTGGGCGATGCCGTCGGTGACGGTGGTGGTGACGAGGGCCATGTACTGAAGAGTAACCAAGGGCGCGACTGCGGTTGTCGTCTCTCGGGCACCATGGACCCATGGCTGATCCCCGCGCCGGCACCCTTGCCACGCTCGCTGACCTGGTCGACGTCCCCCAACTCGTCACGGCGTACTTCGCCCGCACGCCGGATCCCGAGGACCCGACCCAGCAGGTCGCCTTCGGCACATCGGGCCACCGTGGCTCGTCGCTGAAGACGTCGTTCAACGAGCAGCACATCCTCGCCACGACGCAGGCGATCTGCGACTACCGCCGCACGCAGGGGTACGACGGCCCGCTCTTCCTCGGCAAGGACACGCACGCGCTCTCGGTGCCGGCCTACGTCTCCGCCGTCGAGGTCCTGGTCGGCAACGACGTGACGGTGCTCGCCCAGGACGGCTACCAGCCCACACCGGCGGTGTCGCTGGCGATCATCGGGGCCAACAAGGGCTCCGAGGCTCGCTCCGCCCACACCGCAGCCAGCGGCGGGAGGGGGCTGGCCGACGGCATCGTCGTCACGCCGTCGCACAACCCACCGACCGACGGCGGCTTCAAGTACAACCCGCCCCATGGCGGGCCGGCCGGCGCCGAGGCCACGTCGTGGATCGCTCGGCGGGCGAACGAGATCATCCGCAACGGCCTGCGGGAGGTGAAGCGGGTGCCGTGGTCACGCGCGCGGACGCGGATGCAGGAGTACGACTTCCTGGGCACGTACGTCGACGCGCTCCCCCACGTGGTCGATCTGGACGCGATCCGGTCCGCGGGCGTCCGGATCGGCGCCGACCCGCTCGGTGGGGCGTCGGTCGGCTACTGGGCCCGGATCGCCGAGGAGCACCGGCTGGACCTGACGGTGGTCAACCCGGTGGTGGATCCCACCTGGCGCTTCATGACCCTCGACTGGGACGCCAAGATCCGGATGGACTGCTCCTCGCCGTACTCGATGGCCTCGCTGGTCGGGCGCCGCAGCGACTTCGACCTCAGCACCGGCAACGACGCCGACTCCGACCGGCACGGCATCGTCACGCCCGACGCCGGCCTGATGAACCCCAACCACTTCCTCGCGGTGGCGATCGAGCACCTCTTCGGCGGCGCGCGGCCCGGGTGGCCCGATGCCGCGCGGATCGGCAAGACGCTGGTCTCCTCCTCGATGATCGACCGGGTCGCCGCATCGGTGGGCAAGCCGTTGGTGGAGGTGCCGGTCGGGTTCAAGTGGTTCGTCGACGGTCTCACCGACGGGAGCCTCGGCTTCGGCGGCGAGGAGTCGGCCGGCGCGTCGTTCCTGCGCACCGACGGCTCGGTGTGGACCACCGACAAGGACGGCATCGTCCTGGCCCTGCTCGCCTCGGAGATCCTGGCGGTCACCGGCAAGACGCCGTCGCAGCGCTACGCCGAGCTGGTGGAGGCGCTCAGCCCCAGTGGCGTCGAGCCGGCGTACGAGCGGATCGACGCACCGGCCACGCCCGAGCAGAAGGCCGCGCTCGGTGGGCTGTCGGCGGACGCCGTGACCGCGACCGAGCTCGCCGGCGAGCCGATCACCGCCAAGCTCACCCGCGCCCCCGGCAATGACGCCCCGATCGGGGGCCTGAAGGTGACCACCGACTCCGCCTGGTTCGCCGCCCGGCCGTCGGGGACCGAGGACGTCTACAAGATCTACGCCGAGTCCTTCCGCGGGCCCGATCACCTCGCCCAGGTGCAGGAGGAGGCGAAGGCGGTGGTGTCGACGGCACTGGGCGGATAGTTCGCTCGGCGTCGAACCATCCCGGCGGCACGATGGAGACATGAGTCCCGAGCTGGTCGAACACACCGAGACGGTCCGCGCCGGGGACGCCCGCTGGCGCCGGCCCCTCCTCCTCGCCGCTCTGTCCCTGACCTTCGGGGTGGTCCAGCTCGACGCCACCATCGTCAACGTCGCGCTCCAGACGTTCCGCACCGACCTCGGCGGCGGCGTCGACGCCGCGCAGTGGGTGGTCGACGGGTACGCCGTACCGTTCGGTGCCTGCATGCTCACCGCCGGTGCGCTGGGTGACCGCTTCGGACACCGCCGTACCTGTGACGCGGGCTTCGCGATCTTCGGGCTGGCCTCGGTCGCGGCCGCGACGGCCCACGGATGGGCGCTGCTCATCGCCGCTCGGGCGGTGCAGGGCGTCGGCGCGGCCGCCATGCTGCCGGCCTCGCTGGCGATGGTGGCGGCGCTCTACCCCGGCGCCCGCGAGCGCTCCCGGGCGCTCGGCATCTGGGGTGGCATCGCCACCGTCGGGTTCGCCGCCGGGCCGCTGGTCGGCGGCGCGGTCATCACCGCGTCCGGGTGGCCGGCGATCTTCTGGATCAACGTGCCGGCGACAGCGCTGGTGGGCGGTGCCATCGCCGTCCTCGGGCCTCGGGACCAGCCCCGTCCGCGGCCGATCCACCCGGCCGGTACGACGCTGGGCATCCTCGCGCTGGCCACCCTGACCAGCGGCATCATCGAGGCCGGCGACCGGCGCCCGCTCAACGCGGCCGTGCTGCTCGCGGTCGGCGTCGCGGCCGGTGGCATGTTCGTCCGGCACGAGCGCGGCAGCGCGCATCCGCTCGTGCCGGCGACGCTGCTGCGCCGGCCGGCGTACTCCTGGGGGCTGACGACCGGCTTCCTCTTCAACTTCGGGATGTACGGCGCCCTGCTCTGCGTCTCGCTGCTGCTCCAGGGCACGTTCGGCTATTCCGCGCTGGCCGGTGGCCTGGCGGTGCTGCCGATGGCGCTGGTGGTGAGCGTGGGGGCGACCTCCAGCGGCTTCCTCGCCGCCGCGATCGGGCCGCGGCGCCCGATGGTGATCGGCTTCTGCTGCGCCGCGATCGGCTCGCTGGTGATGGTGTGGGGCGGTCTGGCGCGATCCCCGGCGCTGGTCATCGTGGGCCTGGCCGGCGTCGGACTGTGCTCGCTCGCGATGCCGGCCATGACCTCGGTGACGCTGTCGGCCGCGCCCGGTGAGCACGCCGGCCTGGCCAGCGGCTCGCTCAACACGGCCCGTCAGGTGGGCGGGGCGGTCGGCGTCGCGCTGCTCGGCGCGGCGTTCAACGCGGGTGGCGCGCGAGGTGGGTTCACCGCCGCTCTGGTGGTCGCGGCGCTGGTCTGCGGGGCCGGCGTCGGCAGTAGTAGCCTCGCCGCGACCCGCCCGACGGCCGCCGGGCCACGCGGAGAGGAGCCACGATGAGCGGGGACGCCGATCTGGCCCGGATCGCCGAGCTGATCGCCGACCGCGCCCGCAGCCGCATCCTGCTGGCCCTCATCGGCGGGCGCGAGCTGTCCGCGAGCCTGCTGGCCGAGGAGGCGGGGGTGAGTCGGCCGACGGCCAGCGCCCACCTGCGGAGACTGACCGAGGGCGGACTGATCGCGGTGCGGGTGGATGGCAAGCGGCGGCACTACCGGCTCGCCGGCCCCGCCGTCGCCGACGTCCTCGAACGGCTCGCCACCCTCGCCCCGGCCGAGCCGATCAGCTCGCTGCGGGCCAGCACCCGCGCCGCTCAGCTGCGCAGCGCCCGGTCCTGCTACGACCACCTCGCCGGCCGGCTCGGCGTCGGCCTCATGCAGCGGATGCTCGAACGTGGCTTCCTGCTCGGCGGCGACGGCGCCTTCGACGCGGGCCGGGCCGCCCAGGACGCGCCCGCCTCCTACGGCCGCGATGCGCACTACGAGCTCACCGGCAGCGGTCGTGACTTCCTCGACGACCTGGGCGTCGAGCTCGCTGGCGGTCGCCGGCCGCTGGTCCGCTACTGCGTCGACTGGACCGAGACCCGTCATCACCTGGCCGGCCAGGTCGGCCGCGGGCTGCGGGAGCGGTTCCTGCAGGCCGGCTGGGTCGAGCCGAGCGGCACCACCCGGGCGCTGCGGATCACCGACCCGGGTGCCGACTTCCTGCGCCGCGAGTGGGGACTGGTCGTCTGAGCACCGTCACAGATGGTCCGGTACGACGAAGGCATCGGGGTCCTGCCGCGGCGGCAGGTGCTCGATGGCCAGCTTCACCAGCGCCACCCGGGAGGCGAGGAGCACCTTGCGCTTCAGCCGGCCCTCGTCGCCGAGCTGGGACTCGACCGCCTCGCTGATCTGCTCGTCGGTGAAGCTCGGCCGCGCGCCCACGGCGTACTCCACGTCCGGCAGGGCGACCAGGACCGGCAGGATCTGGTCGCCGAGACCGTTGAGCACGACGTAGCGCTCGTAGCGGCCGGTGGCCTCCCACAGCTCCTCGGGGGTGCGCTTGCCCTTGCGGACCTGCTTGTCCTGCGCACCCAGCACCCGCTGAGCCACGCCGGTCAACGCGGCGGTCATCTCCTGCTCGGTGAGCCTCATGGATACATCGTCTCAGGGTGGTGCGGCCGCATGCACGGCCTCCCGCTGGAAGGATGAGGTCATGCGCGGAACGATCGTGACCCTCGGCGGCGGTGGCTTCTCGATGTCGGAGGACGGCTCGTCAGCGATCGACGACTTCCTCCTGGGGCTGACCGGCAAGGAGCGGCCCCGGGTCTGCTTCGTCGGTACGGCGTCCGGGGACGCGGCGTCCTACCGCGACCGGTTCTTCGACGCCTTCGCCGACCGTGCCGAGGCCAGCGCGATGGTGCTGTTCGGCCAGGCCACGCACGACTTCACCCCACCGGAGTCGCTGCTGGCGCAGGACCTGGTCTACGTCGGCGGCGGCTCGACCGCCAACCTGCTGGCGCTGTGGCGGCTGCACGGAGTCGGCGGCGTGCTGGCCGAGGCGGCTGCGGCCGGCACCGTCCTGGCCGGCGTCAGCGCTGGGATGAACTGCTGGTTCGAGGCGTCCTCGACCGACTCCTTCGGCCCGCTCGCGCCGCTGCGCAACGGCCTCGGCTGGCTGCCCGGCAGCGCGTGTCCGCACTACTTCGGCGAGGAGGGCCGCGCCGAGCGCTTCCGCGGCTGGGTCGCCGACGGCTCGCTGCCGGCCGGGTACGGCGCCGACGACGGCGTCGCCCTGGTGTGGCGCGACGGCGTACTCGCCGAGGTGGTCACGGAGCGCCCCGGTGGGCAGGCGTTCCGGGTCACCGCGGACGGCGAGGCGCCGCTCGAGGCGCGCGAGCTCGACCGAGCCGGCTGGCGGTTTTGACCCCCAGGGGTCAAAACCGCCCGTTGTCGGGCAATGCTTTGCCCTTCAACATTCGGGACTGACCCCCAGGGGTCAAAACCGACCCCGACGCGGTCAGGCCTGGTAGGCGGCCTCGAGGTCGAGCTGCTCCTGGAGCCGACGCCGCTGGGCACGGGTGCCGCGGGCCATCTTCCACAGCACGCCGAGCTGCGAGGGCAGGTTGCGGGTGTTGGTCGTGGCCAGCCAGTTGTTCGGCAGCGAGAGCCGGACGACCTTGTGCCAGGCGGAGTAGACCTGCTGCGGCATCGGCGCGGTGTGGTAGTTGAGGCCGTAGCGCTCAAAGAGGTCGCGCACCTTCGGGGCCACCTCGGCGTACCGGTTGGAGGGCAGGTCCGGCCAGAGGTGGTGCTCGATCTGGTGCGACAGGTTGCCGCTCATGATGTGCACCGCCTTGGAGCCGGAGATGTTGGCCGAGCCGAGCATCTGGCGCAGGTACCACTCGCCGCGGGTCTCGTTGGGGTCGATCGAGGCCTTCTCGTACGTCTCGACGCCCTCGGGGAAGTGACCGCACATGATGACCGAGTGCGACCACACGTTGCGCACCACGTTCGCGGTCAGGTTCGCGAGCAGGGTCGGGACCGCGCCGCCGAGCGGAAGCGCGATCAGCGGGTGGACGACGTAGTCCTTGGTCACCTGCTTGCGGATCTTCTTCAGCGTCTTGCGGACGTTGTCCTTGAACTCCGGCGACGGCGCGATGCCCCGCTTCTTCTTGCGGATGGTGGCGCCCAGCTCGAGGTCGTAGGCGGCGATGCCGTACTCGAAGATCATCATGTTCACGAAGTTGTAGACCGGCTGGAGCAGGCTGGCGGGCGTCCAGCGCTGGTCCTCGTCCACGCGCATGATGCCGTAGCCGAGGTCGTTGTCCTTGCCGATGATGTTCGTGTAGGTGTGGTGCAGCTCGTTGTGGCTGTGCTTCCAGCTCTCGGCGGTC
>Ga0164242_10009203_pt1 | contig 10681 bp, 8 predicted proteins | sample OricomgcompostMG_FD_108783 | JGI IMG/M metagenome (GOLD analysis project Ga0164242, IMG submission 108783) | Miracle-Growth compost microbial communities from Emeryville, California, USA - Original compost - Miracle growth compost (MG) ... | reverse complement strand
GCACCGCCTGCGCGACCACACCGTCACGCTCGCCGAGCTGCTGCTGCACCACACGCCCGGGTGGGTGCCGCCCCGCCTCGACGGCGTCACCGGCATCGCGCAGGTGCACTGCCATCAGCACGCCGTGCTCCGCTGGGACGACGACGCCGACCTGATCGCGCGCACCGGTGCCGACATCGAGCGGCTGGACTCCGGCTGCTGCGGCCTGGCCGGCAACTTCGGCTTCACCGCCGGTCACGGCGAGGTCAGCGCGGCGCTGGCCGAGCAGACCCTCATGCCGCGCGTCCGGGAGACGCCTGCGGACGCGGTGGTCCTCGCCGACGGCTTCTCCTGTCGCACCCAGATCGACGAGTTCGACAACGCGGGCCACCACGGCCTGCACCTCGCCCAGCTCCTCGCCCGGGGGCTGCCCAACGAACACCAAGGAGCATCGCGATGAGCATGAAAGTCGCCGACCAGCTGCTGGCCCGCCTGCGCGAGTGGGGAGTCGAGCAGATCTTCGGGTATCCCGGCGACGGGATCAACGGCATCCTCGGGGCGTTCTCCCGCGCCGGTGACCAGCCGAGGTTCATCCAGGCCCGGCACGAGGAGATGGCGGCCTTCGAGGCCGTCGGCTACGCCAAGTTCAGCGGTAAGCCGGCCATCTGCATGGCGACCTCGGGGCCGGGCGCGATCCATCTGCTCAACGGCCTGTACGACGCCAAGCTCGACCACGTGCCGGTGGTCGCGATCGTCGGGCAGACCAACCGCACCGCGATGGGCGGCAGCTACCAGCAGGAGGTCGACCTGCTGAGCCTCTTCAAGGACGTCGCCAGCGACTACGTGCAGATGGTGACCGTCCCCGAGCAGCTGCCGAACGTGATCGACCGGGCGATCCGCATCGCCATGACGCGGCGTGCGCCGACGGCGGTGATCGTCCCCAACGACGTGCAGGAGCTCGAGTACGTGCCGCCCGCGCACGCGTTCAAGATGGTGCCGTCGAGCCTCGGGCTGTCCGAGCCCGCCGTCGATCCCGACGAGCACGCACTCCAGGAGGCCGCGGCCCTGCTCAACGCCGGCGAGCGCGTCGCCATCCTCGTCGGGCAAGGGGCACGCAGCGCCCGCGAGGAGGTCACGCAGGTGGCCGAGCTGCTGAGCGCGGGCGTCGCGAAGGCGCTGCTCGGCAAGGACGTGCTCTCCGACGACCTGCCGTTCGTCACCGGGTCGATCGGCCTGCTCGGCACCCGCCCGAGCTTCGAGATGATGCGCGACTGCGACACTCTGCTGACGATCGGCTCGAACTTCCCCTACAGCCAGTTCCTGCCCGAGCCGGGCCAGGCGAGGGGCGTCCAGATCGACATCGACGGCTCGTTCATCGGCATGCGCTACCCCTACGAGATCAACCTCGTCGGCGACGCCAAGCGCACGCTGCGGGCGCTCATCCCGTTGCTCGAACCGAAGGAGCGCCGGGGCTGGCGCGAGACCGTCGAGAAGAACGTGGCGCGCTGGTGGGAGGTCATGGCGGCCGAGGCGCACGTCGCCGCGGAGCCGGTCAACCCGATGCGGATCTTCCACGAGTTCTCCCTGCAGGCACCCGACAACGCGATCATCGCGGCCGACAGCGGCTCGGCAGCCAACTGGTACGCACGACAGGTCAAGATGCACGGCACCATGCGCGGCTCGCTGTCGGGCACCCTGGCCACGATGGGCCCGGCCGTGCCGTACGCGATCGGCGCCAAGTTCGCCCATCCGGACCGGCCCGCGATCGCGTTCGAGGGCGACGGCGCGATGCAGATGAACGGGCTGGCCGAGCTGCTCACCATCGCCCGCTACCGCCACACCTGGACCGACCCGAGGCTGGTCGTCGCCGTGCTCCACAACAACGACCTCAACCAGGTCACCTGGGAGCTGCGCGCCATGGGCGGCACGCCGGACTTCATCGAGTCGCAACAGCTGCCGGACACCTCCTACGCCGACTTCGCGGCGTCGATCGGCCTGGGCGCGATCACGGTCACCGACCCGGAGCAGCTGGCGGCGGCGTGGACCGAGGCGCTCTCGGCCGACGTGCCGTACGTCCTGGACGTGCACTGCGACGCCGACATCCCGCCGATCCCTCCGCACACGGATCTCAAGCAGATGCAGAACGTGGCCTCGGCGCTGATCAAGGGTGATACCTCGCGCTGGGGCGTCGTCCGGGAGGGCTTCCTGACGAAGCTGCAAGAGGTCCTTCCCCATCACGACGACCGCGATGAGCACCCGAGCTGACCTGCCGGTCAGCGCGCTCGAAGCCTCCGCCTACACGATCCCGACCGATCAGCCCGAGGCCGACGGCACCCTCGCCTGGCACTCCACCACGATGGTGGTCGTCCATGCCCGGACCGAGGATCCGCGGCTGCCGGTCGGCGTCGGGTGGACGTACGCGCCGGCCGCGGCGGCCCACGTCGTGCGCGACGTGCTGGCCCGCGCCGTGCAGGGCCGTGGCGCGTGGGACGTCGGCGGCTGCTGGGACGCCATGGTCCGCGCGGTGCGCAACGCCGGGCGCCAGGGACTGGTCGGCATGGCGATCTCCGCGGTCGACGTGGCGCTCTGGGACCTCAAGGCGAGGCTCCTCGGGCTGCCGCATCCTCGGCTCTGGGGGAGCGACAGGGAGGCGGTGCCGGTCTACGGCAGCGGCGGCTTCACCACCTACGACGACCAGACCCTGCGCACCCAGCTGAGCGGCTGGGCCGAGCAGGGCATCCCGCGCATGAAGATCAAGATCGGCGAGTCGTGGGGCACGCGGCTCGACCGCGACCTCGAGCGCATCTGCCTCGCACGGTCGGTCATCGGGCCCGACCGCGAGCTCTACGTCGACGCCAATGGCGCCTACACCGTCAAGCAGGCACTCCGCATCGCCGAGTCCTTCGCAGGCTCCGACGTCACCTGGTTCGAGGAGCCGGTCAGCTCCGACGACGCCGCCGGGCTCCGCAGGCTGCGCGAACGCCTGCTCCCCGACGTGGCCGCGGGCGAGTACATCGGTGACCTCGCCGGTGCCCGCCGGCTCGTGGACTCCGTGGACTGCCTGCAGATCGACGCCACCCGGTGCGGCGGGTACACCGAGTGGCTCCGCATCGCCGCGCTCGCGGCCGCGCACGGACTGGACGTGTCCGGTCACTGCGCCCCGGCACTGCACACGCCGGTCGCTGCGGCCACCCCCAACGTCCGCCATCTCGAGTGGTTCCACGACCACGTCCGCATCGAGCAGCTCGCCTTCGACGGGGCGCCCACCGGCCAGGGCGGAGCGGCGCGATCCGCCGACCTCCCCGGACACGGCCTCACCCTGCGGGAGGCCGACCTGTCTCCCTACCGGGTCGCCTGAGCCCCCCCACGGCCCGCCCCCACACGTCAGTCGGGCTCGGCGGCCGGCGCCCTGCTGTCGCGACTCGCGTCCTTCCGGGCCCGGTAGTCGCGGGGCGTGCAGCCGTACGCGCGGCGGAAGGCGCGGCTGAAGACGTCGGGGTCGTCGAAGCCGTTGGCGTAGGCGACCTCGGTGATGGCCGGCTTCGCGCGGCCGGAGTCGGCGAGCATCGTGGCGGCCTGCTGCAGGCGGTAGCGGCGGAGGTAGTCGGCCGGCGTGAGGTGGTCGGCCTCGAAGAGCAGGAAGAGCTTGCGACGCGAGATGCCGTGGGTGGCGGCGACCTCGTTGAGGGTGAGCGTCGTCCGCGACGCGTTGCGCCGGAGGTAGTCCTCGATGGTGAGCAGGAGCCCGCGGTCGGTGCGCGGCATCGCGGGGGCCGTGGCGTACGACGAGCGGATCATCGCCGACGCGAGGTCGCGGGTGGTCTGCCCGTCCGCGGCCATGGCGACGTCGGCGACGCCGTCGCGCTGCAGGCCGGCGACGAAGTCGAAGAGCACCTGCGCCGCCCGGACCCGCGGCATCCGAAGCCGGTGGCAGGACGCCTCGATCATCTCGTCGGGCAGCCCCAGCGACGAGCGGGAGACCTGGATGATCAGCTGCTGCTGGTTCGGGCGGGAGTAGTCGAGGTGGTAGGCGCGGTCGGTGGCGTACGTCGTGATGTCGCCGGCGTTGACCGGGGCCCGCCGGCCGTCCTGGCTGACGATGCCGGACGACGACACCTGCAGGGAGAGGTGGAGATCGTCCGAGGTGGCGTTGCGGGCGGTCCGCTCGGTGCGCTCGGCCGAGGTGCCGGCGGTCGTGACGGTGGACACGGAGGTGTGGTCGTCGAGCGCCGTGTGCTGCATGGTGCCGCTGAACGTCGGCTCGAACGCCAGACAGGTCAGCGGGACGAAGCAGTTGCTGACGACGTCCTGCCACTCATCTGCGCTGCCCGCCACAAGCAGAACCACAAGAGCCTCCTCGCACCCGTGATCTCGCGAACGTATGCCGGCTCCCAGGGGGTGTCAACGCGCTCGTGACGGGTCGGCGAACGGACGGCGACGCTGTGCACGAAACGTCGGATCGTGTGATCTCGGTCACTCCTACCGTGTTTGACGGTCGCCGGAGACCTGCGGGAAGCCGGTGCCCGGGCAGCGTGGGGAGGAGAGGGAACGATGGCGTTCTTCGATCAGGCTCAGTGGGACGGCCGCGCCTTCATCGGCGGCTGGACGACGACCGGAGCAGTGGCCGACGTGGTGTCGCCCAGCACGGGCGAGCTGCTCGCGCACTACTCCGTCGGCGCGGCCGCCGACATCGCCCGCGCCACCGACGCCGGTCTCGCGGCGCAGCGCGACTGGGCAGCCCGTCCCGGCGCCGAGCGCGCGGGAGTGCTGCGCCGAGCAGCCCAGCTCATCGACGAGCAGGCCGGCGTGCTCGCCGAGTGGCTGGTCAAGGAGGCGGGCAGCGGCACCGGCAAGGCGGCCTTCGAGGCGGGGCTGGTGTCCGCGGAGTTCCACCAGGCCGCGGCGACCGCGATGATGCCGTACGGCGAGCTGCTCCAGACCTCGCACCCGCGGCTGAGCTTCGCCCGCCGCCGGCCGGTGGGCGTCGTCGGCGTCATCTCGCCGTTCAACTTCCCGGCGATCCTCGGCTCGCGCTCGATCGCGCCGGCGCTCGCGCTCGGCAACGCCGTCGTCCTCAAGCCCGACCCGCGCACGACCGTCTCGGGCGGCTTCTTCTTCGCCGCGATCCTCGAGGAGGCCGGCCTGCCGGAGGGCCTCTTCAGCGTCGTGCCCGGCGGCGCCGAGGCCGGTGCCGCGCTGGTCGACGAGCCGCGCATCCCGATCATCTCGTTCACCGGCTCGACGGAGGCCGGCCGCAAGATCGGCGCTCGCGCCGGCGAGCTGCTCAAGCGCGCCCACCTCGAGCTCGGCGGCAACAACGCGCTGATCGTGCTGCCCGACGTCGACCTCGACGCCGCGACCTCGGCCGGCGCCTGGGGATCGTTCCTGCACCAGGGCCAGATCTGCATGACGACGGGCCGCCACCTCGTGCACGCCGACATCTACGACGACTACGTGCGGCTGCTCGCCGAGAAGGCCTCCAACATCCCGGTGGGCGACCCGGCGACGGGTGTTCCGCTGGGCCCCATCATCGACGCCCACCAGCGCGACAAGGTGCACGACATCGTCACCGAGTCGGTCACGCAGGGAGCCGTGCTCGAGACCGGCGGCACCTACCAGGACCTCTTCTACCGGCCGACCGTGCTGTCGCAGGTGCGGGCCGACCACGCCGCCTTCGCCAAGGAGATCTTCGGCCCGGTCGCTCCGGTCGCGAAGTTCTCCTCGACCGAGGAGCTCGTCCGGCTGGTCAACTCCACCGACTACGGCCTCTCGCTCGCGATCCTCGCGGGCGACGCCTTCCGCGCCTACGAGCTCGCCGACCAGATGCCCAGCGGCATCCTGCACATCAACGACCAGACCGTCGACGACGAGGCGCAGGCCCCGTTCGGCGGCGTCGGCGCGTCGGGCACGGGTGCCCGGTTCGGCGGTCACCACGCCAACATCGAGGCCTTCACCGACACCCAGTGGGTGACGATGCAGTCCGAGATCAGCCGCTACCCGTTCTGAGCCCGAGGAAGCGAGTAGCAGCCGTGCCGCAGCAGGTCACCGCAGCCGTCCTCGACGGCGTGGGCGCCGACTTCCGCCTCCAGGAGGTCACCCTCGACGACCCGCGCCCCGACGAGGTCGTCGTCCGGATGGTCGCGTCCGGCGTCTGCGGCACCGACGTGCACGTGCAGCACGGCGGCATCCCGTTCCCCCTGCCCGGCGTCGTCGGCCACGAGGGCGCGGGCATCGTCGAGCGGGTCGGCTCGGCGGTCACGAGCGTGGCCCCGGGCGACCAGGTGCTGCTCACGTTCACCAGCTGCGGTGGTTGCCGCAACTGCCTGCTGGGCCACCCGGCGTACTGCGAGGAGTTCCTCGGCCTCAACCTGCTCGGCGGACGCCGAGCCGACGGCTCGACGACCCTGACGCGCGGCAGCGAGGAGCTCAACGCGCACTTCTTCGCCCAGTCGTCGTTCTCGACGCACGTGCTCGCCGACGAGCGCGGCGTCACCAAGGTCGCCGCGGACGCCGATCTCGAGCTGCTCGCGCCGCTCGGGTGCGGCGTCCAGACCGGTGCGGGGGCGGTGCTCAACATCCTCAAGCCCGAGCCCGGCACGACCCTGGTGGTCTTCGGCGCGGGCGCCGTCGGGCTGTCGGCGGCCATGGCCGCGCGGCTCACCGCGGCGACCTCGATCGTCGTGGTCGACCCGGTGGCGTCGCGTCGTGAGCTCGCGCTCGAGGTCGGCGCCACCCACGTGATCGACCCCGGCACCGAGGACGTCGCCGAGACCGTCGCGAAGCTCACCGGCGGCCGCGGCGCCGACTACGCCGTCGACGCTGCCGGTGTCACCGCCGTGATCGAGCTCGCCGCCGCCGTGCTGGCCCCGCACGGCACCGTCGCCTCGATCGGCGCTCCGCCGCCCGGCGCCACGGCCGCGTTCGACGTCAACCACTGGCTCAACGGCCGGCGGTTCGTGGGCGTCACCGAGGGCGACTCGGTGCCCCAAGTCTTCCTCCCGGCGCTGGTGGACCTCGTCCAGCAGGGCCGGATCCCGCTTCACCGGCTGGTCGAGCACTACGCCTTCGACCAGATCAACGATGCCGCTGCCGCCATCCGGGACGGCAGCGTCGTCAAGCCGGTGCTCCGGTTCACCTGACCGGATCGCCGGCACACCACCGCATGACCCACAACTCGAAGATCGACAACCCCGCTTCAACGAAGGAGTCACGATGTCGTCTACACCTTCTACGCCGTCCGGCCCGGGCAAGCAGCCGGGCGGGATGAACCGGCGTACGTTCCTCCAGTCCACGTTCGGCGCCGCCGGTGCCCTCGGTGTCACGAGCCTGCTGGCCTCCTGCGGCCTCAAGGGCACCTCGTCCGGATCGACCGACACCCTCCGCATCGGCTACGTGAGCCCGCAGACCGGCTCGCTGGCCAGCTTCGCGTCGGCGGACAACTTCGTCGTCACCCGCATGAACGACCTGCTCAAGAGCGGCATCACCGCCGGTGGCGGCAAGAAGCAGATCGAGATCGTCGTCATGGACACCCAGTCCGACCCGAACCGCGCCACGCAGGTGACCCAGCAGCTCATCACCGAGAAGCATGTCGACATCGTCGTCGCCTCCGGCACGCCGGACACCTCGAACCCCGTCGCGGACGCCTGCGAGGCCGCGGGCATCCCCAACGTGACGACGATCGTCCCGTGGGAGGCGTGGTTCAACGGCCGCAACGGCCAGGACGGCGTCGGCTTCAAGTACTCGACGATGTACTTCTTCGGCATGAAGGAGTTCGGTGAGTGCTTCTTCCCGATGTGGGACCGCATCGGCGTCGACAACAAGAACGTCGCGTGCCTGTGGCCCGACGACACCGACGCCAACGCCTTCCGCGAGGGCTTCGCCCCGCTCTTCGGGCCCGCGGGCTACAAGGCGGTCGACGGCGGCAAGTACAACGACGGCGCCACCGACTACACCTCGCAGATCCGCAAGTTCAAGGACTCCGGCGCGGAGCTGTTCACCTGCACGCCGATCCCGCCCGACTTCCAGACGTACTGGAAGCAGGCGGCGCAGCAGGGCTTCAAGCCGAAGCTCGCCACCGTCGCGAAGGTCATGCTGTTCCCGGCCGAGGCCGAGGCGCTCGGCAAGCTGTCGAACAACATCGCCACCGACTTCTGGTGGTCGCCCTTCCACCCCTACAACTCGACCCTCGAGACCGTGTCGGCCAAGCAGCTCGCCGACGACTTCGCGTCGTCGACCGGCAAGCAGTGGAACCAGGCGCTCGGCTCGGTGTACTCGCTGTTCGAGATCGCCGTGCAGGCGTTCAAGGGCGCGAGCGACCCGAAGGACCGCGACGACGTCGCCGACCAGCTCAAGAACATGAAGATCAACTGCATGAGCGGCGACCTCGACTTCACCGCCGGGCCGCAGCCGGGCATCGCGATCCAGCACCCGGTCGGCGGGCAGTGGCGTCCGGGCACGACGTTCCCCTGGGACGTCACGATCGTCGACAACTCCGCCAACTCGGCAGTGCCCGTCGGCGGCGACCTCCAGCCCACCTTCGCCTGAGGTATCGCCGGCAACCATGGCAGTTCTCGAGCTCGAGGGCATCAGCAAGAAGTTCGGCCGACTCGTCGTCGCCGACGATCTCAACCTGTCGATCGAAGCGGGGGAGTCGGTGGGGATCGTCGGCCCGAACGGCGCCGGCAAGTCGACGCTGTTCGCGATGATCGCGGGCGAGCTGCGGCCTGATGCCGGCGTCGTCCGGTTCGACGGCGCCGACATCGGGCGCCTGCGGCCGAGCCGGCGCGCGCGGCTCGGCATCGGCCGCACGTTCCAGGTGCCACGTCCCTTCGAGGACATGACGGTGTTCGAGAACGTCCTGGTCTGCGTGCAGGACGGTGCCGGCCAGACGGGCCGGTCGGCCCGTGACGCCGCGACCACGGTGCTGGACGAGATCGGTCTGCTCGGGCAGGCCAACCTCCCGGCCGGGCGGCTCACGCTGCTGCAGCGCAAGCGGCTCGAGCTGGCCCGGGCCTGGGCGACGCAGCCGCAGCTGATCCTGCTCGACGAGGTGGCGGGCGGCCTGACCGACCCGGAGGTCGACGAGCTCACCGCCATCGTGCGCCGCATCTCGGGCACGGGCGTCGCGGTGCTGTGGATCGAGCACGTCGTGCGGGCGCTGACGTCGACGGTGTCGCAGCTGCTGTGCCTGGCGGGCGGGAGCTTCGTCGCCCAGGGCACCCCCGACGAGGTGCTGGCCGACGCGGAGGTGCGCCGGCTGTACCTCGGGGCCGAGGTGGAGGAGATCGAGTGAGTGTCCTGGAGGTGTCGGGGCTCGAGCTGCATCACGGACAGCTGCGTGCCCTGACCGACTTCACCCTCTCGGTCGGCGAGGGGGAGGTCGTGGCCGTCATCGGCGCCAACGGCGCCGGCAAGTCGACGCTGCTGGGCGGCATCGCCGGGCTCCTGCCCGTGACGAGCGGCCGCATCGCGGTCGACGGCCGCGACATCACGAGGCTGGCCGCCTATCGTCGCGTGGCTGCCGGGGTGGGCCTGGTGCCGGAGGGGCGCCGGCTGTTCCGGTCGCTCTCCGTCGAGGAGAACGTCCTGACCGGCACGTACCGACGCCGTGAGGGCTACTGGAACCTCGAGCGGGTCTACGAGCTGTTCGACTGGATGCGCGACCGCCGCCGGCAGTCGGCCTGGCAGCTGTCGGGCGGCGAGCAGCAGGCCGTCGCGATCAGTCGTGCGCTCGTGGCCAACCCGCGGGTGCTGCTCATCGACGAGCTGTCGCTGGGCCTGGCGCCCGCCGTCGTGAAGCGGATCTACGGCGTGCTGCCGCGCATCGTCGAGCAGGGCACGGCGGTGCTCGTCGTGGAGCAGGACGTCAGCCAGGCCATCCGCGTCGCCGACCACGTGCACTGCCTGCTGGAGGGGCGCACGGTGCTGTCGGGGACGCCCGCCGAGCTCGGCCGCGATCAGATCGAGCGGGCGTACTTCGGCGTCGACACGTGGGGGAGTGAGTAATGGATCTGCTGGACGCGATCGTCCAGGGCGTGCTGGTCGGCGGCCTCTTCGCCTTGGCGGCCACCGGCCTGTCGCTGATGTTCGGCGTCATGCGCATCGTCAACCTGGCGCACGGCGACCTCGGCATCCTGGCCGCCTATCTCGGCTACGTCGCGATCTCGCACGGGCACATGCCGACGTGGGTCGCCGTGGTCGTGGGGGCGCTGGTCTTCGGTGCGCTGGGCTACATCACCCAGCGCACCCTGCTGCAGCGCAGCATCAACGTCAGTGTGCTGGCCACGCTGCTGGTCACGTTCGGTCTCTCCGTCGTGATCCAGAACGGCCTGCTCGAGGCGTTCAGCGCCGACCCCAAGGCCATCGACGCCGGCCGCCTGACGACGAGCTCGCTCCACGTCGGCTCCATCGCCATCTCGTGGCTCGCCCTCGTCACGTTCGTGCTCGCGGTCGTCGTCATCGTGGTCATCCAGCTCTTCCTGTCGCGGACGGCGTCCGGGCGGATGATGCGAGCGACGGCCGACGACCCGCAGATCGCCGCCGTGGTCGGGTCGAACTCGCGCCACATCTACGCGATCGCCACGGCGATCGCGTTCGCCACCATCGCGCTCGCCGGGATGATGCAGGGGATGCGCTCGTCGATCAGCCCGACGCTCGGGGCGTCGTCGCTCATCTTCGCGTTCGAGGCGGTGGTCATCGGCGG
>Ga0164242_10009202_pt1 | contig 10682 bp, 11 predicted proteins | sample OricomgcompostMG_FD_108783 | JGI IMG/M metagenome (GOLD analysis project Ga0164242, IMG submission 108783) | Miracle-Growth compost microbial communities from Emeryville, California, USA - Original compost - Miracle growth compost (MG) ... | reverse complement strand
CCACCGCCGCCCGACGCCGGGTTCATGGCGCGAAAAATGTCGGAATCGCCCGACTCATGCCGACGTTCTGCGCGCCATGAACGGTCGCGCGGTCAAAACGGTCGCGCGGTCAAAACGGTCGGCCGCCGGTCAAAACAGTCGCTAGCCAACAAGACGATGGCCCGAGGGAGCGGTCGTGTTTGGGGTCACGCCGAATGCCTCGGGCCATCGATAACTTCATTACAGCAGCGGATGCTGATGGCTGGCTGAACGATTCGTCGAATTGTTCTCAGATTTGAGATTCCCACGCCGGCCAGCCCCTCAGCCGGCCCCTACCGCGTCCCCGGCGCAACACGAATGGCCCGGAGCGATGCTCCGGGCCATTCGGGTAGTGAAGAAGAGGACTAGGCGTTCGTGCGAGCCTGGCGACGCACAACCACGCGCACCGCGACGAATGCTGCGCCGAGGAGGACGACTCCGCCTGCGACCCAGAACGCGAGGATCGAGATGGTAGACCCGGTGTCAGCGAGGCCGGATCCGCCTGCGTTGCTGCTGCCGCCACCACCGTTCGCGCCAACCGTGAACGTTCCGCTCACGACGCTGCCGGAAGTTGCTCCGGTGCCGGTGACCGTGTAGGTGCCGCGTGCGTCTGCCGGAAGCTTCACGGCGACGTTGAGCGAACCGTCTGCGGCCGCAGTCTTGTCTGAGGAGATCGTGTCTGCCTTGAATGCGGCGAAGGTCACGGCGCCAGCACCACTCACGGTGACATGCACCGACTCATTTGCCTGGAACGAACCTGCGCTGAACTGCACGTTGGCCGTGCCGCCTGCAACGAACGAACCGGAGAACGAAACCGTCCCACCGCTGTAGCCAGCCGCGTTAGCTGCGAGAGGGGCTGCGAAGAACCCCATGATCACGAGCGCAAGCGCGGCAAGAATCTTCTTTGCCATGATGTTATAGCCCCCAAAAGCTATTGTTCCGAACGAAGTTCGTAAGGTGGAACGCGTTGTTTACGTCGCGCAGTAGCTACTTTAGGGCAGATTCACAGTTGAAGTCCAGTCGTCGTGTTTCGGTTACGTAAACACCCGGAGTGGTTTGAGCCGACAAATCACCGTCGAATGCGGAGGCGCCGAGGAACTGCAACTGCACGGTTGTCGCCTGCCCTGGAGCAAGCACGATCGACACCTGCCCCACCGGATGCCCGCCGACCTTTCCCCAGTTCACGGCATACTGCTTGCCGTCGCTGACAGCGCCGAGCAGCGTCGCACCAGGCGGCGCATACACAGACACGGCCGTGCTGATGCTGCCGAGGGGCACGCCGGCTCCTGTTCCACCGAGCACATAGGCGGGAAGCGTGGATGCTGCATCGGCTGGGGCGGTGCTCTTCAGCGTGACGTTTACGGCATACGTCGGCCGCTTATCCGCCCTGCACACCGCCTGGCCGAGCCCGACGGTTGTGCGCAAGTAGTAGTCCATCTTGGCCATCGTTCGGTCGTTGAGGTACACGCCGAATCGTTGTGCGGTGTCTGAGCTCACCGGCAGTCCGCCCGCGAGAGTCGTCTGCTCGAGCGACTTCTGCTCGTCGGCCGTAGCACTCCAGATCAGGATGCGATGCTCGTTCGCCGCCTTCACCAGTGCGGAGATCATCGGCCTCGGCTGCAGATCGCCCGCCGCAAGCTTCGCAAAGACCTCGGCGGCAGCGGACGCGAAGAAGGCATCCTGGTCTCGAGGACGCTCGAAACGCGCGTACGCGTTGCTGAGCAGCATCCGCACCGCGTTCTTGCTCGTGAGCCTGTCCCCCGTCGTCAGTGTGACCGGCCCGGTTGCCTTCAACAGATAGCTCAGCGCGACAGGGTCGAGAGTGATCACGCCGTCGACGTCCGTGCCGATCTGCTGCTTCCACATCTGTTTCGCCAACTGCGCCGCGACCGGAAATTGCGGAGTCAAATTGACATCTTGGATGTATTCGCCGACCAGCGGGCTATAAAACGCACTCGTGTCTTGCGGCAGCGGCATGACCGGTTCGGCCAGACGCCGGAAATCGGCCGACGACGCCTGCTGGGTGAGCGAGACCGCCCCGTTCTCGACGTGCAGCACGGCGAGCGCACCAGGGATCCCGCCCGTCGAACGAGCCTCGGCGTTGTTCTGGAACAACAGCAGATAGTTGCGCGGCCCGTTCTCGCCCATCATCGGCGGCAGCAACCGAACGACTCTCACGGCGGCATCCGTGATGTCGCTTGCGCTGACGAGCGAATCGGTCAGCTGCTTGATGGCGTTGTTGACCGGGGTTATGGTGCGCGTCGTGTCGATGGCTCGCGCATCGGCCAGTTCGGACTGCATCGCCGCGTTCGCCTTGATCACCGTCGGCGCAACGGTTTCGAGCGGTTTGAGTTGCACGGCGCCGTTCACCGGCTTGAAACTGGCCAGGTTGATCGAACCGGCGACGGATGCCAGCGGCGCGACAGCGGTGTCGGCCACATCGGACACGATGGCGGTCGCGTGCCGCAGTGCCGTCAGGTTCGGGCCGGCAAGCGGGAGGATTTCAGCAGCGCGATAAATGGGATCACTCGTGAGGTCACGTGCGTTGTGCACTTTGTCACCGAGTTGCTTGGTCGTCGCCTGCGCGGCTTTGACGTTGCCTGCGCCGATCTCGGTTTTGATCTGCGAGACAAGAGACACGGATGCCTGCAAGTCGCCCTTGGCGATGAGCGCGCGGATGCCGATCCACGCCGCGCATGCCAACAGCACCAGACCGACGCCGGCGAGGCACCAACCCACGATCAGCCTCGTGGACATGCTGCGGGAGGCGCGCTTGGATGCTGCGTGCGACGGGGACATGGGCTCAATTCAATAAGACGGAGCCGGCGGCCAATGGCCAGCGGGCACGGGCCTCAGCGGGCACGGGTCTCAGCGTACGGGTCTCGGCGTACGGGTCTCAGCGTACGGGTTTCAGCGCACGTGCATCAGCGAGATCTCTCGCGTGTGCCGGCGCCAGCGCGCTTCGATCATCGAATAGCCGGCACGGCGCAACCTCGAGACGATCGCCGTCGTCAGCACGGGCCCTTTCTCGATATCGACCCATCCGGTCTGCACCGCATAGCCGCGCACAAGCTTGGGCCTGGCGCGCGCCGAGCCGAATTGCGCGAGAACCGCGGGATGTATGAGGTCAGACACGATTGCACCTCTCGATGAGTTGATGCCGATACGCTCGCAAGCTATGAGCCGAATTGCGCGAGGCCAGCGCACTCACACCGTCATTCGCATTGTGCTGCTTGCGTGCGTCGCGGTGATTGTCGTCATCACGTTTTGGCCGACGCCGGTGGATCGCCCCTTCCACGCTGAGCTCACGCGACTCTTGAACGTACTGCACAGTGCTGGGCTGCCCGGATGGCTGAACTACGGGTTCGTGGAGGCGGCCTCGAATATGCTGATGTTCGTTCCGCTCGGAGCGCTCGTTGCGCTGTACGTGATGCTGCCACTGTGGTGGCTGAGCGGCGTCGCCGGCCTCACGTTGTCGCTCTGCGTCGAGTTCGCACAGCAGGTTTTCCTGCCGCATCGTTTCGCGTCCCCAAGCGACCTTGCAATGAACACGGCCGGCGCGCTGCTTGGCGGACTCATTGTGCTGATCGCTCGCGGTGGTGCCAGGGCGCGGCGCTAAGACAGCTGCACGAGCGAGATCTGTTTCACGGTGAACCGCCAGCGGGCCTCGACCATGGTGTACCCATCCGCCTTGAGCGAGCGCACGGCATCCGATGTCAGCACAGGGTGTTCCGACATCCTGACCCAGCCTGTGGCCGCCGTGTACCCGCGGATGGCACGCGGCGTGGCGGAGGTCGAGCCGAATCGCGCCAGCACAACAGGATGAATCGGCATAGCTGGGTGGATGCTGCTGGTCACTACCGTCCTTCCTGGGATTGCACTTCCGAGGATCGTCCTTCCGAGGGTCGTGCCTCGTGGGCTCGTTCGCGTGCGTGGTCTGGTCCTTTCCAGTATGGGAGCGCCGGGCCAGCCTGCGCGAGGCGAACCGGGCATTCGCGGTCCGACCTGGCGTCTGCTCGGCGGGCGTACAGCGAAATTTCATATTCGGGCATGCTGCCAGCGGGCTGGCAGGCGGGACGCGAGCGCGACGGCCACTAGTCGGGTCTAGCAGCCGTCGTCCGATGCCCCCCAAAAGGTTGGACCAGAACAGCATCGGCATCGCTCGCCTGTCCGGTACCAGAATGCTCCAGCCGGTCGCATCCGACCAGCCACTGGATTGCGCGGCACTCACCTGGGGGGGCGGCCCGACCGGTGAGCCGGCCCGGTCAGCCGGCCCGGTCAGCCGGCCCGGTCAGCCCTGCCCAGTCAGTTCGACCAGTCAGCCCGGCCCAGTCAGTTCGGAGGCGAACTCTGGCGCTGTATGCCTCTGCGCACCGACAACGAACCGCCGTTCTTGCTGGCCACGCTCTTCACTCACGACGGATGCAACCAATTCGGATGCCGCCACGCTGATCCGCGCGGTGAACGACCCGGTAGCGACATGGTCGACCTGGTCGGCCACCCACGCGGCCACCTCGGCTGCCGCGTGGGGCGGCAGCTCCCTCTCCCCGCTGTCATCAAGGAGCACAACGTCGACGCCTCGGCGACGGGCCTCACGGATGCGAGACACCGCCGGCTCCTGCGCGAGCACGCCGCCGCGGATGCTGTCGCGCAGCATCCCCTCGGTGATCAGCAGTTCAGCGCGTTCCTGAGGCGACAATGTTCCGGCCGCGATCGCGCGCAAAGCAGGTGTTGCGGTGCGGTCAAGTGCGGCAAGCCGCCGATCGCGCAGCTCGGCCGCTGCCCGAATGGCCTCATCGGCGACTGTACGCGCCGTCTGAGCCTCGGTGACTTGCTGCAGCCCGCGCATCGTCCTGGACAGTCCAAGCGCAAAGAGGTTTCCAACCAGGAGCGTGCCCGCTTGACGATCGAGCAGGTCAACGGCGGGCATCACGCCCTGCCCGGTGCTCACGGTCCAGACCACTGTCGCAGCAATCATGATGCCCATGCCCGCCCACGCCCACGGTGTTCGCCCACGCAACGCGACGGCAAGCAGCACGAAGGTGTTCGCGCCGAAATGCCAGCTCGAGTACCCTGGCCATCCGGTTGTGCTGAGGCTCCAGTTCATCAGCACGGTGCTGACCGTGACGGCCGCCAGAACGACAGCCACCCACGACCCTCGCATTGGATACGGCCCAGGCGTCACAACAAGAACGGCGGCCGCGATGACCAGCGTGAGTGCGAGCCATCCTCGCCAACTTCGCATGGGAGCGCCGCCCGAGAAGACCGCGAGGGTGACCTGCGTCACAACGAAAAGCACGAGTATGGTGTGAGCTCCTTTACCGGTCAGCTCGAGGGCTTTGTCGACGTCGAATGTGAACGCGGGGCGCTTCATCGCTGCCGCTCTGCCTGCTGCCGGAATGCCTGCTGCCGCCATTGCAGCACAACGCGCGTTCCGTCGCCGACACGAGACACAACTGCTGCCCGACCGCCAGGGACGCTCGACATGCGCCCACGGATGCTCACCTCGATACCGAGCCTTGCGCCGCCGACGGCGGATGTATCGAAACCGACGCCGTCGTCCAACACCGTCACTTCGATCGCAACGGCACCGACGACAACAGCGCGAACACTGACGTGCACGGCCCGTGTCACCTGCGCTCGAGGCGCGCGTCCGAACGCATCGCTGCCGCCGCCGGCGTGGCGGATGCTGTTGCGCAACGCCTCGCCAAGCGCCTCACCCAGCGCTTGGCTCACGTCGGCTGGGACCCGGATTGGTGGGATCGGGTCGTAGTCGAACCGGGTGTCAGGATCCAGAGCCGTCGTGACGGACTGCAGGTGCCAGACGAGCTCGTGGGCATCGATCGGCTCATGCACGGCATCAGTAACCGCATCCGTCTCGCGCAGTGCATCCAGTTGGGCCAGGGCACGCCTCGCGGAGGTTGCTGCGGCGCCGCCGGCATCATCGCCGCGCGCCGCAACGAGCAGGGTGGCGAGCACCGAGTCATGCACAAGGCCGTCGATGCGCGCTGTCTCTTGCGCACGTGCACGCGTGGCGGCAACACGCCCAGCATCTGCACGCGATGCTGCTGCCGCGGCATCCACCGTTCTGCCTGCACGCACCGAGATCAGTGCGAGCCCGGCGAACACGGAGCAGAACATCACCGTGTATAGCGAATCCTCACCCGCTGTGCCGACCATTCTCGTCTCGGCTGCGAGCACCCGGTCCACGCCGGTCAGCAGGCTGATCAACGCCACATACGGCCAGGCAATCGACGGACGCCACGCAATGGCGGCCGACGTTGTGCCGATCGCGGTCAGCCCGAGAATCCACGGCGATGCCGAATGCGGAATGCCGACTCCAACCAGTGCCGGCTTCAGAGTGAACATCGCGAGCGCGTATCCGACGGCTGTCACGCCCATCAGGAATCGCAGCGTGCGTACGGATGCCCACGGCGCAACTACAGATGCGGCTGCTGGGACGGCTAACGTCACGATCAGCGTTGGAATCGACCACAAGGGTGTGGTCAGGTTGAACCGCTCGATGATGGTGGGGGCAGCAAGCGCCCCGAACACGACAGCGGCGGGGCCGAAAGCGACCACCATCGTGCGGAAGATCCGCGTGGTGGCCGGCCCGTAAACCCAGGCACTCGCATCCGCGGCCCCGCTCATCACTCGTCGGCCGACGTCGCGCCCGGGATCGGCAGAAACCCGTCTTCGATCGCGCGCTTGTACAGGTCGATCTTCGTGTGCGCCGGCCGACCTGCGCGCGTGTACTTTGCTCGGATGCGCCGCACATAGTCCTCGACGGTCCCCGCGGCGATTCCGGCGGCAGAGGCAACGGCCTGTGCCTTGTTCCCGTTGGCGAACAGCGTGAGCACCTTCTGCTCCTGCGCGCTCAAACCGACGTGGGCCAGGGCCGGATCCGAGTCGATGGCCGCCGCCCACTCCGTGGATGCGACGGGACTTCCGGTGGCAGCAACCCGAAGCGCGTCGGCGAGAACCGCGACCGGCTCCGATTTGCGCACGATTCCGAGAACATCCGTTTTCGCCACCGCGCGCACCAGATATGGGTTCTCCCCCGACGTGTACGCGAGCACCTTCGCACCTGTTGCAGTGATTCGCTCGACGTTACGCACCGGAGAAGAGCCGTCGGCAAGCCGCAGGTCGAGCACCACGAGGTCGATGTCGCTGAAGTGCTCGAGCAGATCGTCAACGGTTGGGGCGATCCCAACGTAGTCGAATTCGGCAAGGCCGGCCAGGGTGGCCTCGAGGGCGACTGCCACGATTTCGTGGTCGTCAACGAGCGCGACTCGATAGCGCTCGGATCTGGCATCCATGCCGTTGATCATTGTGTTGCTCCGTACTGCCTCGCCGCTCGGAACCCAAGCAAGCGGATATTCTCGGCGTTCTGAGCGGCGTGCGATTCAGGTTAGCGCGGTAGCGGGCGGCGCTTGGCTTCTGTTGAGCCCGGATGCGTACCCAATTCGCGGGGGTTCGTTGGCAACGAAATCCGTCGCGCGGCTGGTGGTGGATGCCCGCCGGGGCGCGGCAGCATGCTCAGAGGGGCTGGCCGCTGACGATCGCGCGCATCCGATCGAGCGACTCGTGAACGAACACGACAAGCGGCTTGTCTTGGGCGGCCGGGGCTGCTCTGTCCGCACCTGCAGCATCCGGACTTGCAGCATCCGGACTTGCAGCATCCTCGATCCAGTGGGTCACGGCGCTTTGGAGTGCGAGCGTGGCCAGCCTGGCCATCAGTTCGGCCGTGCGCGCATCCACGCCACGCTCCCCGAGTGCAGCAATGGTCGATTCGGTCGAAAGTTGCTCCTTGCGCAGCGCGCGCTCGCGCAGACCCTCGTCGCTGGCGACAACGGCCCGCCAGTCGCGCATCGCGTCCCGACGAGGTTCGAAGATCGTGGTGGAGGCGGCTTCTAGCGCGTACTCGATCAATTGGATGGGCGACAAATCGGGCGGCGCATCGCGGATGATGGCAGCCATCTGCTCGCGCATGTCGTCCTCGCCTGAGAACAGCACTTCGCGCTTGTCTGCGAAGTATCGGAAGAAGGTTCGGGTCGTCAGCCCGGCCTTCTTTGCGATCTGCGGCACCGTCGTCTCCGCGAACCCGCGCTCCGCGAAGAGCTCGAGCGCTGCGCGCTCCAGCCGGCCGCGCGCATCCGGATTCCATCTGCCCATCTCTCAAGGATATGTGATGACACACCGTGTCATGATATGTTCTGCGATGACACGTCATGTCATCACAACACGTCAACGTGAAAGGGGCCAGCGGATGCCGCACACAACACCTGCCCAAGTGTGGGTACTCGGAGCAACAGGACGCTCGGGCGGCGCGATCGCTGCCAAGCTCGCCGAGCGAGGAGCAGCGGTTACTCTCGTCGGTCGTGATGCAGCCAGACTCGAGGCGGCCGCCGCGCCGCTTGGTGGGCGAACAGTCGTCGCGGACTCGCCGTCGGCGATGGCGACGGCGATCCGGCGCGAGCGGCCGGCCGTCGTCGTGAACGCGGTTGGCCCTTTTCAGAACACGGCGGCTCCAATCGCTGACGCTGCACTTGAGGCCGGCCAGTACCTCGATCTCGCCAATGACATAGCAACGGTCCGCGGACTGCTCGGTCGCGACGCGGATGCTCGGCGCAACGGGAACACACTCGTGACTGGCGCCGGCTTCGGCGTGACGGCCACCGAGAGCCTGGCAATGCGCCTGACGGATGGCCATCCGCCTGCGCTGAGCGTGCGCGTCGACATGATTCCGTCGATCGCAAGCACAGAAGGCGTGGTCGGAGAGGCCCTTGCAGGCAGTTTCGTCGAGGGAATGCCCGGCATGCCGGGCGGCGGGCGATTTCAGGGACGCCGCATCGCGGACGGTCGCCTGACGAAAGCATCGGTGGGTGGTCGCCCGACGCCGCTGACGACGCCGGATGGCGACGAGGTGATCACCGCGATGATGCCGCTCGGCGAACTGCTCGCGGCTGCGAACGCGACGAAGGCGCGTTTCGTGGAGTCCGCATCGAGTGAGGCGCCGTCTGGGCGGCTGGCACGCCTGATCATGCCTGCGATGTTCCTGTTGCACATAGCGCCGCTTCGCCGGTTCGCAATGCGGCGGATCGCCGCGATCAAAACACCGGAGCGTCCGATGCCACGGGCGCACTCGTGGGCGCACGCTCGGGCCGAATGGGCGGATGGCGCGGTGCGCGAGGGCTGGCTGCGGCTTCCGAATGCGAGCACGGTCACGGTCGCAGTCGCCACCGAGGTCGCACTGCGGTTGCTCGCCGGAGAAAGGCGTGCCGGCGCATACACCCCTGCGGCGCTCTTCGGGTCGACGCTGATCGAGTCGTGCCACGGCGTCTACCTGGATGCCGAGGTTCTGCAATGACCTCGAATCTGCCTGCATCGGACGCGCTGGCCCCGACCGACCCGCGGCCGGCGAACACGGGCCTGTTCCTGCCAAGACCCGGCCGCCGCTTCGAGGTCGGACCTGCACCATACACGTCGCCCGGGCCGGGCGAAGTCGTCGTGCGGGTTCGCGCCGTGGCCGTCAACCCGATCGATTCGCTGCCGGGAATCGCGTATCGCGTGGTGCTGCCGTGGCTGAGATTTCCCGCCATCGTTGGCAGCGACGTCGCGGGCGAGATCGTCGAGGTCGGAGCTGGCGTCACACGGATGCGCGTCGGCGATCGCGTGCTCGGCATGGCCGTGGGCGTCGAGAAGGATCGCAACCGCGCGGCGGAGGGAGCGTTCCAGCAGCACGTCGTCCTCGTCGAGCACATGGTCTCGCCGATCCCTCTTCAGCTCACCTTCGAGCAGGCGTGCGTGCTTCCGCTTGCCACGTCGACCGCGGCGACCGGTCTGTTCCAAGCCGACCACCTGGCACTGCCACTGCCAACGCTCGATGCCCAGGATCGTGGCGAGACGGTGCTAGTCTGGGGCGGCTCGACGAGCGTGGGAAGTTGCGCCATCCAACTCGCCAAGGGCGCAGGCTACCGAGTCATTGCGACCGCATCACCGCACAACTTCGCATACCTGCGCTCGCTTGGGGCAGACGAGACCGTCGATCGCACCAGCGCCGCCGCCGTCGATGACATCGTTGCGGCGCTCGACGGCAACCGGCTCGCCGGAACCTATGCAATCGGCCGAGGATCGTTGCCGCCAACGTTGGCCGTCGCCGCCCGCGCACCTGGGTCGCGCAGAATAGCTTCTGCGCAGCCGGCTGCGGCCATCCGCCTGACACTTCTTGGCCGCAGGCGACGCGGGGTGCGTGTCACCGGCATCTGGGGTGGCACCCTGCGGAACAACGATGTGGGTCCTGGCATCTTCGTGGACTACCTGCCGGGCGCGCTAGCCAGTAGTGCGTTCCGGGCAGCACCGGATGCGCTGGTCGTCGGTGACGGCCTCGCCCAGATTCCGGTTGCGCTGGACCGCCTGCGGCACGGCGTGTCTGCGCAGAAGCTCGTGGTGCGGGTGTGATGGCCCCGTGAGTTGCGAGTTTCCGTCCTTCCCAGGCGCTCGGAAGGACGGAAACTCGCAACTCACGGAATGCGGGGCGGCGGGCGGGGCGGGTCGGGGCGAGATGGGCGAGACGGGTCAGGAACGGCCGAACGCGATGTCGAGGATGGCCTGGTGGCGCGACGCCCACGAATTCTGCTGAACGAAGCGCATCCGATCTGCCT
>Ga0164242_10009200_pt1 | contig 10683 bp, 7 predicted proteins | sample OricomgcompostMG_FD_108783 | JGI IMG/M metagenome (GOLD analysis project Ga0164242, IMG submission 108783) | Miracle-Growth compost microbial communities from Emeryville, California, USA - Original compost - Miracle growth compost (MG) ... | reverse complement strand
GGGAATCGGCGACGACGGCCAAGCCCCAAAGCAGCAGTGCCGCGAGTTGCACGGACGTCGGCACCTTCCCGGCGAGAAACGGATAGGTCAAGCACAGGGTGCCTGAAACCAGCAAGGCGATGAATGCCGACCGGGCGCTCCCCCAGTGACGGCTATAAGCGCCGCCTGCGACACATCCCAGCGCTCCAATCCCGATCACGGCGAAAGACCAGAGCGCCACATCCCGCGTCGATGTGGCCGACGCGCCTCCAAATGCGTGGGAGACGAGTAGCGGTACGAGCGTCCAAAAAGCATAAAGCTCCCACATATGCCCGAAGTAGCCGAACGCCGCGGCGCGAAATTCACGCGACCCGAACACGGATGCCGCGTTTCCTGTTCGGATCGCAGCTCCGGCGCGGCGAGCATGATGAGGTCCTTCGCCCAGCATCAGCACCATCGCGGAGCCGACGACGGCCAGCAACGACGACGTCAGCACGACCAGTTGCCAGGGCACGGTGTCGAAGGTTCCTCGTATCGCATGCACTGAGGCCGTGCCGAGGGTCAACATGGCGACAAGCCAGGCGAGCGTTTGTGCGGCCCGGGCAGGTGCCCACGTCACCAGAAGCTTCATACCCAGCGGATAGATGCCCGCCAGCGCCACGCCGACTCCAAATCGAAATGCCACAGCCGACGCGAATCCGGAACTGCACAGGGCGAACAACGCGTTTAGCGCTGCGCCGAGCAATCCGCAAGCAGCAAAGACCCGGTTCGTTGGCAGGCGGTCGGCGACTCCGGTGAAAGCCGAAATCAACGTCCCCACGATAAAACCCGCCTGGACCGCGTTGGTCAACCAGCCCATTCCGGAGGCCGTGAGATGCCATGAGCGCTGCAGGTCATGCATCGCCGCATTCGCGCTGAACCACAGCGATGTGCCCAAAAGCTGCGCGACCGCTATCACTGCAATGGCGCGGTTCGCGCGCGAATTCTCCTGCACCTCTGTCCGACTTACGCCCAGCCCGATAGTCACCTGGGAGTCTCCTTTTGGCGTTTGCCTCGTCGCAACGCGAAGCGTCGCCGCCCGCGTCCCGAATTGCGTCAGTACTTTCCCCGAAGCACTATAGGTTTTTGTAGACGACCAGTCAACTAGGGTCTATAACGCCTCTAACTGACCGGTCGTCTAGTAGTTCGACACTCACATGACTGAGCGACTTGAGCGCATCAGACAACGGAGACATCAGCATGGAAAAGGTAAATGCGGGAGCAGTGCCGTCGGTCGACAGACCGGGACGGTCTTATGGCGTACGCGGATTCACACGCGTGTGTGTGATTCTCGTGGAGAAGGTGATGCCGGACCCGTTCGTTATCGCCGTGTTTCTCACCTTGCTCACGTGCATTCTTGCGGTTGCCTTCGCGCCGCACGGGGATGTTGGGACTGTGATGACGGGTTGGTATGACGGCGTCTTCAAGATCGCGAGTTTTGCCTTCCTGGTCGCTTTAACGCTGGTCACGGGGCATGCGCTGTCGACCTCCAGACCCGTTTCGATGTTGCTCCGAAGGGTCGCTTCGTACCCCACCACCGCGGCCGGGGCTATGACGCTAACGTTTTTCGTTTCGATGGTCAGCGGCTTGCTCAACTGGGCAGTTGGCCTCGTCGTCTCCGCGTTGTTTGCCCGGGAAATCGCGAAACGCGTACGGGTGGACTTTGCCTGGCTGGTGGCCGCGGCCTACGCCGGTTGGTCTTTCTACCCCAGCGGACTCTCGAGCTCCATCGCTCTTCTCAGTGCGACCAAAGGGTCGCCGCTGAACATCATCGAGAAGGTCACGGGCGCTGTCCTGCCAATGAAAGAATTCATTCTTTCGCCCCTGAACTACGTCCCCGTCGTCGTGCTGGCCGTGCTCGTCCCGCTCGTATTCCGGATGATGAAGCCCCACGACAATGAGACCATCGCCGCGGATCCGAAGCGTCTCATCGAGGAAGACACCGTTGAAGTCTCGAACAAGGGACCGAAAACCGTCGCGTCGTGGCTCGACAACGGCTGGGTAACTAACCTGATTCTCGTGGCACTGGGCTTCGGCTATATCGTCAAGAAGGTTCTGGCAGGAGCGTTCACGATGGACTTGAACATGCTGGTCATGATTTTCCTGATGCTCGGCCTCGTCACGCACTGGACTCCGCGGGCGTACCTCAAGGCCATCAACAATGCCGCCAGGGTCGCTGGTCCTGTCCTGCTTCAGTTTCCCATCTACGGCGGCATCATGGGCGTCATGACGGTGACGGGCCTCGCTGACGAAATGGCGAAGTGGTTTATCAGCTTCTCGACCACTCACACGCTGCCGTTCTGGACGTTCATCTCTTCCGTCCTCATCAGCATGTTCGTCCCGAGCGCAGGCGGTCACTGGATTGTTCAGGCTCCTTTCGTCGTCCCCGCTGCGCAGCACCTTGGTGTCTCGCAACATGCGATCGCGATTGCCGTCGCGCTCGGGGAGGGCGTGGCGGACATGGTTCAGCCGATGTGGGTCATTCCGCTCCTCGCTATTGCTGGCGTGGGCATGGGACGGGTGATGGGTTTCACCGTCATCATTTTCTTCGTCATGCTCTCCGTGATGGGCGGCACGCTGCTTCTGCCTTGACCGACGCTTTCACTTTTTCGCAAACCTTGGTGACCCGGAAAGCTCATGGAAGAAATGAACAACCTCGGCTTCGTTCTGGCGGCTGCGTGCCGGAGATTTGGCCCGGCGGTAGCCATTGACGCCCCCGGAGGGAAGCTGACATACGAAGACCTCCTGGATAAGGCGACGGAAGTTTGGCGTTCGCTCGCCGACTTCAAATGCCAGCCGAACGAGCCGGTGCATGTACTTGTTTCAAGCCATCCGGCTGACCTGGCCAGCTTTCTCGGGGTCTGGCTGGCGGGCGGTGTCGTAATACCAATCCATCGGACATCGCCGGCGAGCGTGATTGATAGCGTCTGGAACAAGAGCAAGGCTCGACTTGTTGTTGATATTGCGCAGTCATCGGAGGCCGATGGCGCTTCGGTCACCCGCCTCGCCGAAGCTGCACCCGCGCCGCGCGAGCAACTGGAGGGCGCGGCGCTCATCATATTCACGTCGGGCTCCACGGGCGTACCCAAGGGCGTGGTGCTGGGTCACGCAGCCTTTAGCGGGAAGATTCGCTCCATCGACGCGATGATTCATTTCCGCAGGAATGAACGCACCCTGCAACTTCTGAACATCACGTTCAGCTTCGGCATCTGGTCCAGCCTGCTGACATTGATGGGTGGCGGAACGATTGTTTTGCCACAGAAATTCGTCCCGGCCGACCTGCTCGATCAATTGAGCAACGGGCAAATCCATCGTGTCGGGGTTGTTCCCACCATGCTGCGAGCCATGCTCGCCGCGCTTGCGCAGGACGAGGCGGGAAGCGGGCGAGTCACTGCTGCTTCTCCGACGCTTCGCCAGATTCTCACGGGCGGCGAACAGTTGAGCGAGCAACTCGCGGCCCAGGTCGCGAACCTCTTTCCTGACACCGACCTGGTGAACATCTTTGGTCTCACCGAAACGTCGACCTGCGATTTCTTTCAGTTCCCACCGGACCGCCACGCGAATCCTCATTCGCTCGGGCTGCCGTCGAGCCATGTGCAATTCAGGGTTGCCGACGAGCTCAACGCAGCGTGCCCGCCGGGCGACGTCGGAGAGCTTCAGATCAGAAGTCCCTTTCTGATGACCGGTTACCTCGATGAGCCCGCGCTCACCGATGCGGCTTTTCTTGACGGGTGGTTCAAGACGGGGGACCTCGCCCTGCTCGACGCCTACGGGCACGTCCGTCTCATGGGCCGCTCAAAAGAGCTCATTTCTCGTGGCGGAAACAAGGTGACGCCCATGGAGGTGGAGCGCGCGCTCAAGCAATACGATGCGGTTTGCGATTGCATGGTCGTCGGGGCGCCCGATGAAATCCTCGGGGAGCGCATACACGCGCTCATCGTTCCAAACAACGGCTCCGCGATTGAGGCAGACCCGCTACGCGCATTCCTTTTGACGAAGCTCGACCGGTTCAAGATGCCGGACTTCATCTACATCGCGGACGCCCTTCCGATTGGCCGCACGGGAAAGGCCGACCGCCGCGAGCTTCGCAACATGATATCGGGGGGCGTGCTTGCTCCGCTTGCCGGCCGTTCCTGAACCAGAACTGGAGACATCGATGTCCGCCTTCGTCACGCTCAAATACGAAGTCAAAGATTCGATCGCAATCATCACCCTTAATCGCCCCGAGCGTCTCAATGCCTTGGGAAAGAAATCGCTCGAGGAAATCAACGCGGCGATGAACCGGGCGGAGGCCGACGAACTGGTTCGGGCCATTGTCATCACGGGCGAAGGAAAGGCGTTTTCGTCCGGCTTTGACCTGAAGGAACAGATGGAGGCGCGGCCGGAGGGCGCCGAAATCTGGCGCGAAATGCTGGACCGGGATTTCGACACCACGATGCGCTTCTGGGACTGCCCCAAGCCGACCGTCGCTGCGGTTCATGGCGCATGCCTTGCCGGAGCATTCGAAATCGTCCTCGCCTGCGACATCACCGTCGCTGCGCGTTCGGCGGTATTCGGAGAGCCCGAACTGAAGTTCGGCGCCGGCATCGTGACGATGCTTCTTCCCTGGATGACGAATCCCAAGCAGGCAAAGGAAATCATCCTGACAGGCCTCGACCGGATTTCGGCGGAGAAAGGGGCGGAGCTTGGCTTTGTAAATCGCGTCGTCGCGGACGGCGAGCACCTTGGCGAAGCGATCCGGATTGCCCGCACGATGTGCGTCATCGACCCCCATCTGATGCGGGAAACAAAGAAAGCAATCAACCACAGCTTCGAGGCGCGAGGCATGAAGGAGACACTGAAGCACGCGCTCGACATCGACCACGCGGTTGAGACGGCCGTTTCACCCGACAAGAAAGCTTTCATGGAGGTCGCGCGTGAAAAAGGGATGCGCGAGGCTATCCGGTGGCGTGACCGCCGCTTCGAAGCTTGAAGCTTCAATTTTCAATCATAGGAGAACACGTGATGTCCGGACAGACGTTTAATGCAATGATGCTCCGCGAAGAAGACAAGAAGACCAAGGCTGCAATCGAAAAGCTGTCATTCGATTCGCTGCCGGGCGAAGACACGCTCGTGAAGATTGAATACTCGACCATCAACTTCAAGGATGCGCTCGCCGTCACTGGCAAGGGAAGAATCGTCAAGACGTGGCCGCTCGTGCCCGGTATCGATTTCTCCGGCGAGGTCGTGGAAACGTCGAATCCGAACCTGCGAGCCGGCCAGAAAGTTGTCCTCACCGGCTGGAGCGTCGGCGAGAAATACTGGGGGGGATACAGTCAGTACCAGCGTGTGCGCGGTGAATGGCTGGTTCCGCTGCCCACAGGGCTCACGACGCGCCAGGCGATGATGATCGGCACGGCCGGATTCACCGGGATGCTGTGTGTCAACGCGCTCGAAGATGCAGGCGTCACGCCCGCCGGCGGCCCGGTACTGGTGACGGGTGCCGCGGGCGGCGTTGGGAGTGTCGCGGTCGCGATTCTCGACAAGCTCGGCTATGAAGTCGCTGCTCTGACCGGCAACGAAGAGAAGCACGAGTACGTCAGGGGCTTGGGCGCGAAGGCGTTCGTGGACGGCCCGCAGTGGGCGGATACACCGCGTCCGCTCGAGGGGCAGAAGTGGGCCGCAGCGATCGACACGGTCGGCTCCAGGGTTCTCGCCCGCGTGCTTGCCGAGATGAATTACAACGGCGTGGTCGCGGCCTGCGGGTTGGCCGGCGGTGCGGATTTGCCCACGACCGTGATGCCCTTCATCCTTCGCGGCGTGAAGCTTCTCGGCGTCGATTCTGTGATGCTGCCTTCGAAGGACCGAATCAAGGCATGGAACCGCATCGTCGTCGACCTCCCGACCCGCTTGCTTGACGGTATCACCGCACAAACCGTTCGACTCGAAGAAGTCGGTGTGGCAGCCGAAGCGATGCTCGCTGGCGAGCTCAAAGGCCGTGTTCTGGTCGACGTCAACTGAGGCACCTGTCCGGGCACGGAGCGCGCAAGAGGCCGCCATAAGGATGGACCTGCTCTGGCATCCTCTTGCCCGCAAAAAGCGCGGTGCGCCTTCGCTCAAGACTTTTGCTTGGCGACCACGAAACGCGGTTGCCTTCCCGGCTACATCACAAGAACTGAGGCGTCTTCTGCGCGCCTCGTATTCGTCGTATCACATCTTGCAGGCATCGCCCCCAGCGCACTACAGCCCCATCAATTTTTCCTTCACGATCGGCAGATCGCGAATACGCTTGCCGGTCGCGTGATACACCGCGTTCGCGACGGCCGCGGGCAAGCCGGTAATGCCGATCTCGCCGATGCCGCGCGCGCCGAACTCGTTGAACGCGAGGTCCGGATAGTCGAGCAGGATCACGTCGATGTCCGGCAGATCCGCGTGCACCGGCACCGCGTATTCGGCGAAGTTGTTGTTGCCCGGCATGCCGTCGCGCTCGTCGTATTCGGCGGCCTCGAAGAGCGCCATGCCGATTCCCATCACGATCGCGCCTTCCACCTGGTTGCGCGCGGTCAGCGGGTTGATCACGCGTCCGACGTCGATCGCGCTGACCACCCGCGCGACGCGCAGACGCGAGATGCCCGGATCCCAGCGCACTTCGACGAAGTGCGCGCCGAACGACATGAAGGACACTTCGCCTTGCGGCGCGCCGCCCGTGCGCGCGTGCCCGTCGGCGCTCGCGAAGCGCCGCGCGTTCAGCACGTCCGCGAAGTCGACGGCGCGGCGGCCGTCGGTCAGCCGTGCGTCCTCCATCCGCAGCGAGTCGGGCGCCGCGCCGGCGAACGCCGCGCCGTCCTGCGTCGCGAACGCGCGCAATTGCGCGATCGCGTCGCGGGTCGCCTCGGCGATCGCGGGCAGCACGCTCGCGGTGGCCCACGATCCGCCCGACACCGGCGCGGCCGGAAACGACGAATCGCCGAGCCGCACTTCGATCCGGTCGGCGGGCAGGCCCGTCAACGTGCTGACGGTCTGCGCGGCGATCGTATAGGTGCCGGTGCCGATGTCCTGGATCGCGCAGATCACCAGCGCGGTGCCGTCGCTGCGCAACTGCACGCGCGCCTCGGCCGGCGTGCGCCATGCGTCCCAGCAGCAGACGGCCATGCCGTAGCCGGCGATCTCGTGGCCGACGACCATTGAGCCCACGCGCGGATCGCGCTCGGCCCACCCGAATTTCTGCGCACCCTGTTCGATCGCCTCGCGCAGATGGTTGCTCGACCACGGCAGGTTCGTCGCTTCGTCGCGCGTCGAGATGTTGTCCAGCCGGAACTGAAGCGGGTCGACGCCGCATTCGAGCGCCAGCTCGTCGATCGCGGATTCGAGCGCGAAGAGTCCAGGCGCCGCGCCGGGCGCGCGCATCGACGTCGGCGCGCCGCGATGCACTTCGATCGTCCGGTGCGTGACGAGCACGTTCGGACACGCGTAAAGGCTCGGCGTCATCCCGCCGCAATTCTCGAGATACTGCTCGACGAACGACGTCGTGTTGATCGATTCATGACTGATCGACGTGAGCTTGCCGTCGGCGTCGGCCGACAGCCTCAGCCGCTGCCGCGTTTCCGGCCGCTGCCCCGTCGCGGTGAACATCTGCGCGCGCGGCACGACGAGCTTCACCGGCCGCCCGACCCTCAGCGACGCCGCGCAGGCCGCGACCGAATGCGGCCACAGGAACAGCTTGCTGCCGAATCCGGAGCCGATGAACGGCGCTTCCACCTTCACGCGCTCGGGCGGCAGCCCGAAGATCTGCGCCAGCGTGTTGCGGTGAACGACGACGCCCTGAGACGACTCGTACACGCGCAGCTCGCCGTCTTCCCACCACGCGACGGTCGCATGCAGCTCGATCGGATTGTGCGTTTCGACCGGCGTGCGGTAGAGCGCATCGAGCTTGTGCGCGGCCGCTTCGAACGCCGCATCAGGTTGGCCGCGCGCATGGCCGGCGCCGGTGTCGCGCAGGGTGCCGGCGGCGAGCCCCTGTTCCAGCGTCGCGACCGCGCGGCCGCTGTCGTAGCGCACCTGCACGCGGCTCGCCGCCTCGCGCGCGTGCTCGTACGTGTCGGCGACCACCAGCGCGACGAACTGGCCCGCGTAATACACGACGTCGTCCTCGAACGGCGTCCGGTGCTCGTCGGTGATCGCGGCGGTGAGGATCGTCGTCGGCGAGATCGCGGCTTTCGGCGGCCGGTACAGCGGCGGGCAGTGCCCGTGATGCAGGATGTCGATCACGCCCGGCGTGCGGCGCGCGTCGGCGGTGTCGATCTCGACGATGCGGCCGCTCGCGACGGTGCTGAACACGCCATACGCGTGCGCCATCCGCGGCAGATCGCGATCGGCGGTGTATGGCGCGGCGCCCGTCAGCTTGAGGCGGCCTTCGACACGGCGCAGCGATGCGCCGATGGCGTGCGGGGCAGGTCCGGTCATCGAAAGCTCCCGTTTTCGGTGGGAAACGTGGGGGAGAGGACGCGCCGGTCAGGGCGCGAGGAGCGTGGACAGATTGCGGGCGACGGCCTGCTGGCCGAGCACGATCTTGAAGCCGTTCTGGCCGTACGAGCGGGCGCCGTCCATCGCGGCCGCGGCGGCGTCGCGGATCAGGCCGTCCGACACCGGCTTGCCGCGCAGGATCGCCTCGGCCGGTTGCGCGCGCCACGGCTTCGTGCTGACGCCGCCGAGCGCGATCCGTACGTCGCGGATCGTGTCGCCGTCCATCGCGAGCACGACCGCGCTCGACGCCAGCGCGAACTGGTACGACGCGCGGTCTCGCAGCTTCAGATACGCCGAGCGGCTGTCCGGCATCGGCGGATCGAGCGTCACGTGCGTGATCATTTCGTTCGCGTCGAGCGCGTGCTCGCGCCATGGCGTGTCGCCCGGCAGCAGATGGAAATCGGCGAACGCAATGTCGCGCTCGCCGTTCGGCCCCTGCGCGTGGATCGTCGCGCCGATCGCCACCATCGCGACGCACAGGTCGGACGGGTGCGCGGCGATGCAGTGCGGGCTGCCGCCGAGCACCGCATGCACGTTGCGGTTGAGCCCGTCGATCGCCGCGCAGCCGGAGCCGGGCTCGCGCTTGTTGCACGCGGACAGGCCGTCGCGGAAATAGCCGCAGCGCACGCGCTGCATGATGTTGCCGGCGGTGGTCGCCTTGTTGCGCAACTGCGTGCTCGCGCCGGACAGCAGCGCCTGCGAGAGCGCCGGGTAGTGCGTCTGCACGTGCGGGTGGCGCGCGAGTTCCGTGTTGGTGACCATCGCGCCGATGCGCACGCGGCCGTCGTCGAGCACGTCGACGCGATCGAAGCCGAGCCGGCGAATGTCCACTAGCCGCGCGGGACGCATCACGTCGAGTTTCATCAGATCGAGCAGCATCGTGCCGCCCGCGAGGAACACGGTGTCGGAGCGCTGCGCGTGCAGCGCGATCGCCTGCGCGGCGTCGGGCGCGCGAAGATAGTCGAAGCTGCGCATCACTTGCCCTCCTGCATGGCCGCGCGCGCGTGCTGGATCGCCGCGACGATGTTGCGGTACGCGCCGCAGCGGCAAAGGTTGCCGCTCATCGCTTCGCGCAGCGATGCGTCGTCGGCGGGGATGCGGGTGTCGCGGATCACGCAGACGGCGCTCATCATCTGGCCGGCCGTGCAGTAGCCGCACTGATACGCGTCGTGGGACCAGAACGCCTGCTGGACCGGATGCAGCTCGCCGTTGCGTTCGAGGCCCTCGATCGTGGTGATTTCGTCGCCGTCGTGCATCACCGCGAGCGACAGGCACGCGTTGACCGCGACGCCGTTCACATGCACCGTGCACGCGCCGCATTGGCCGAGATCGCAGCCTTTTTTCGTGCCGGTCAGTTTCAGCTGATCGCGCAGCACGTCGAGCAGGATCGCGTCGGCGCTCACGTCGAGCCGCGCCGTCGAACCGTTGACCGTGAACGTGACCGGATAAAGTGTGCCGGTGGCTGCAGCGGGCGCGCCGCATTCCGCTTCGGTCGATTGTGGAAACGCCTGCCGGGCGGCCTGCGCGATTCCCTGATCCGTTGACTCTTCCATCTGCGCGTCTCCTAGGACGAAAGCGATGAGCGAGCCCATCGCGCGGCCCACGATACGGCGGTACTTCGACGTGCCGGCATGCGGCTGTCGCCGTACTGCCTTCGTGTACTGAATGGAAACATTCCGCGCGCGTCGTGTGACGGCGCAAGCGGGCATCGCGAAGCCGGGACTGCGGGCGCGAGCCGCGTGCTGCGCTGCCGATGCGCGGGGTACACGTCGCCGGTGGGCGCGATGGCCGGAATGGGAAGCTCGCGGGTGCAGCAGGAGACTGGCGACAGGAACGATCGCCAGCTTCGGGAGGCCAGTTGCGGCGGCTCCCGGCGCTACTACTCTAGATGCTCGCGGGCGAAATGCAAGGACGATGGAAGGCGATTCGAAAGGGGGCGTCGTTCACGCGAGCGACGCGGCTGGCACGAGCGACGCCGGCGATGTGGGCGACGTGGGCGACGTGGGCGGCATCAAGGCCCGGCGGCTTCCGGCTCGCATGCGGGCAGCACCGAGCCGAGCGTGATCGCGCCGGCCGCGAGCGCGCGCTTGTCGCGCGGCGTCAGCCGCTTCACCCAGTACTCGGCGCGCGACGCGCTCGCGCGATCCGCGAGTTCGAACGACG
>Ga0164242_10009199_pt1 | contig 10685 bp, 16 predicted proteins | sample OricomgcompostMG_FD_108783 | JGI IMG/M metagenome (GOLD analysis project Ga0164242, IMG submission 108783) | Miracle-Growth compost microbial communities from Emeryville, California, USA - Original compost - Miracle growth compost (MG) ... | reverse complement strand
TATGTGAAGGTTGATCCCGATGGAGCTGCGCGTTAAAAAGATAAAAACAAAAAAACGGCGAGACAAAAAAACAAAAAGTCAGAAAACCACCATTAAAATGCAGGTCACCCCCCCCCCCCCCCCCCCTCTGTAGCTGCTGCACAGCTACCTGGGTATAATGATAATAGACATTGGACAACCTTCTTGCCGCCAACATTGCAAGGCTCTATCTCGAATGCCCAAACCCTCTTCTCGAGCTCGGCGCGGGCTCGGGATGGCTGAGATTTTCTTCTCTGCCCCTGCTGGTTGCCCCAACGTAATGGTAGAGCCGGTGGGGTCTCGGCTACATGCGGCCCAGTCCGGGATCGGGCCGGGACTGACAAGCACCGGTGGGAGAAGCGCGACGCAAAGAGAGCGGGAGAATGATGATGACTTTGACTAGCTACCTAAGGTACCAGGTACAGTAAATACGAGGAGAGCTTATGAATGAGCCACGTCAAAAAATGTCGGGCGGAGGCCAGAAGCATGGGGTAGGTAGGATGTGTGCTGTCATGTCGCTAATTATGTATGCCTCTGCAAGGTCAACCGGTGTTTCGACGCCATATGACACTCTCTCCGCCGTGTCCCAAAATCGTCGAGCTCAATGCCATCCGCTAGCTAGAGAGCCGGTCCTCCCACGTCCCCCACGACCTCTCTCCTCGCGTTCCGCAGTCGGAAACCTTCGAGGATGCAGTTCTCTTGATCCTTGGTGGTAAACTTGAGCTCAACGTCGCCTTTCCTCCCCGCGCGACACTCGTCCTCGGTGGCCCAGAGGTAGGCCTGGTGCTCGTTGGGATCGAGCGTGACGTCGGGCAAGGTGCCGGCCTCGGCGCGGACCTCGACCTCGAAGGTGTGTTTGCACACGGGCAGCCCGCGGCGGGTGAAGAAGACGACGTCGCCGCCCGCCCGGCCGACCACAGCCGTTAGCACGAGCCCGCTCTCCTCCCACAGCTCGCGGCCCATCCCGTGCAGGATGCTCTCGTCGTCCGGGTCACACGCGCCGCCGGGAATCTCCCACAGCAGCGGCATGGAGTCGCTCGCGGCCCGCTGGATCAGCAGGATGTGGTCGCAGGTCCCGGACGCTGCATCCGGGCCTCCGGGGGGTACGTGGGAGGGGGCGACGTCGGAGAAGACGAGCGCCCCGACGGCCACGGCGTGGAATTCGGGATGCCGAGAGAGATAATTCTCCATGGTGACGGCATATGGCGAGACGGAAGCATCGCTAGAGAAAACAAGGGTTGGTGGCGGTCCGGGATGGGGAGATGCGTCTTGGGCAGCCATTGTTGCTTAGGTAGGTAGTTTTGTTTGTTGGTGTCGGCGAAATATCTGATCAGGGCTTCTCAATTTGGACCTTCCCTCAATGAGTTGTGAAATTTACGCAAATGACGAAATTCAACTCGGGACTTGGGCGTTCATCATATCTAGCACTTGGGGCATAGCCTCGTAAGAAGATACATATATATGGTTATAGATATGAGTCAATGAGGCGGGAATTGGCTGCAATTGAGCATCTTGCTGCCTGCCACCCGGAGCCTCGATTGGATGAAGGGATTTTAGGATCCACCTGAAACAAAAAAGCCATCGTGAGAATTCGGCCGCCTGGGAAGCCTCGCTGCCTGCCTGACACTGTAGGCACCTACTTCAGGTAGGTAGCTGCGAATTGCCTCGTCTTTGATCCGTGGCTGAGAAAACTGTCCGAGGAACCCCGTTGTGGGAGCTCGGGGCGTTAACAAGGTTTGCGGCATTTTGTCCGGCCGGGCCGGCGGCGGGGTGGTCCAATGCTTCCCATCCTACCGGTCACAACACTAGTTGGCGGGTCTTGGCAGTCTTGAAAATTGGCCGAGCCCCCGGGCTTGGATCTCAACAGGCTTGCACTGCACATCAACACCGTAGCTTTCTACTTCGGGTGCCACAAGCTCTTCAAGTCCAGCACATTCAAAGTCCGGATACCTATTCTCCGGGCCCCTCCCCCTCCTCCACTTCGACAGGAAACCAAATGTCCGGTGCGGTCGAAGCAGACTCATCAGGGTATTTCCGCCCTTCGGAGGCGCTGAAGCGAGGCGAGGAGGATGCCTCCAGAGACAGCCCGGCGGGGATACTGTAGTTGAAGCGACCTGCGACGAGGACGGGAAGCCTCGAGCAGGTCCATCAATATATCAGGGCAATGCCGTCTTTGTATGCGTTGAGTGGGGGAAAGGCAGAGAGAGAGAGCTCCGTGTAGATTCAGCCTGCCCCGCGGCGTTGGCAGGCACGGGAGTTGATTGGCTAGCTTGGTGGCTCTGAGACGAGTTCTGGTTCGGGGGTTGCCGAGCCTGCCCAGCCCGCTAGGGCCCCGTGTTTGCTTTCCCTTTGCGTCCTAGCGAGTGCCAGAACCCCCTGTGCCCAGGCGTTTGATCTTCCCCCAAGCGCGTCACAGCGTTCGCCTTTGTTGCTTCTGCAGCCTCTCTGTCTGGCTGGGGGAGGCCGAGCAGGGATTTGACCGCGACAGCGCTGGTGTCGACGGGGGAACTTGTTCGTCTGTTCTGTCCATTCGTCGCTTCCCGGGCCTCGACCTTCATGCGCGCTCCTGCTGAACCTTCATTCGTCGCCCGAGGTCTCTCGCGCTCCATTGCTGCTGGGGACGCGGATCCAGATCTGCCCCCCATCTCTCGAGTGAAAGCTGAAGAGCCTGGGGTAAGAGCCTGGGCAAGAGCCTGGGCAAGAGTCTGGGCAAGAAGAGCCTGGCCCGCTGTTGGCTCTTCGAGACGTTCCCGATAGCCCGCCGGCCTGGGCTGAGACGCTCGATGATCCTAGACCACCAGATGCCCCTGGTCATTTATTCTCAGTTCTATTCTTGGTAGCTAGGACAGCTCTTGGTTTGTCTCAGCGCGTTTCCTTCCTTTCCTCGAGGCTTTTGATTTCCGCCTTTTTGTTTCCTTCCTGTGTTGCTTTGCGGCTGGCTTACTCTCGTCAGCACCTAGTCATTTGCGTTCTTTTCTTTCTTTTTTTTGCGTTCTTCCGACCGTTTCCATTCTCTCTCTCTCTCTCTCCCCGTTGGAGTCTGCATGTTCGGGTAGCATTCACTCTCTCCTAGGTCTATGGGGGATTGAGCCGCATTCGACGACCGTCCCCCGACCATTCCTTTCTTCTCCTGCCTTGGACAGGGTCATCGAGCTCGACCGGCTTGTTTGTTCTGAGATCCAGTTGACGGCGGGAACGTCTTCTCGCTGTTTCTGCTATCTCCTCTTCTCTTACCTTCCCCCTTTAACTTGTTCAAGGCGCCACCCTGAACTCCCCATGCCGTCGCCGTCACGGTAGCCACACCCACGACCTCTTCGCCAGCAATGGCACTCACCCTTTTCTCCCTCGTCCTTTTATTGCTGGCAATATGCATCAATCTAGTCGCAGCTCAGAACACTTCGATACACGAAGGATGCATTCACATGCCCATCATCCATTCGACAAACCCCCAGTTCTTGGGCAAGCGGGCTGTCTCCCTCGCGTTAACCAACCGCTCCGATATTGCATACTATGCACAGCGTACTACATTAACCCCATTCCCCGGACTGCACCCGCTGGCCCCGTGCTAACACCGTTGCAGTCACCATCGGCAATCCTGGCCAGCCAGTCCTGGTGCAGTTGGATACGGGGTCGTTTGAGCTCTGGGTGAACCCGGATTGCACGAACCTCCCAGTCTCCAACGCCGCGTTTTGTAGCACTGTCGGGTTCTATGATACCACTAAATCGTCGACTGCCCTCTCTCTCGGCACGACAAAGACCCTGCGCTACGGCATCGGAAGTGCCAACATCACCTACTTTAAGGACGATATCGCTCTTCCTGGTAGTAAGCCGTCCCCACTCCCACTCTCTCCTTCCAGCACCACCTCTCGCGGCCCGCGATCTTGGCCTATTGCCGCTGAAATCCGGTGGCCATCAGCTTCACGATGCTAACCTGTTTGTTTAGCAACCGGCTTGAAGTCAGTGCAGTTTGGCGTTGCCACCTCGACAGTGGACGAGTTCAGCGGGATCCTCGGCATCGGCTATGGACAGGGAATTGCCACACGTTACAACAACTTCATGGACGAGCTTAGGAGTCAGAACGCGATCAAGGCCAAGGCATTCACCGTCGCTCTTGGGAGCAAACACGTTCAAGAAGGCGTCATCGTCTTTGGCGGCGTCGACACGTCCAAATTTTCAGGCACCCTTGCTCGCCTGCCCATCATTCCTGCCGCAGACTCGCCGGACGGGGTCCCCCGATACTGGATCAACATGCAGTCGCTGCAGCTGACGCCACCTAGTGGCCAGCCTAAAATCTACCCGAATAGTAGCTTCCCGGTCTTTCTCGACAGCGGCGCAACTATGACCCTACTGCCGGCCGATCTGGCCTCCAAGATAGCCACCGACTTCGGCTCCAAAGATGCCCTGTCTGGAGATTTCTACGAGGTCAGCTGTGATCTGACCACGGTGAACGGCACCTTGGAATTCGTGTTTGCCGGTACCACTATCAAAGTACCATACGACGAGCTCATACGAACCGTGCAGAGCACCCCGCCTACCTGCTTCCTCGGCATCTCACCAAGTAAAGATTTTACCTTGCTCGGTGACAGCTTTATGCGCTCGGCTTATGGTTCGTTTCCTCCCCCGACTCTCAGCGGGTCTGTTTCCAGACACTTGTCTAACATGCCGTAGCTACTTTTGATCTCGAGAACAACGCCGTGTGGATGGCGCAGGCGGCTAACTGCGGTTCGACACCCGCAGCTCTTGCCAACATGAATGTCATGTCAACCCTACAAGGGGCTTGCGGCACGAGGAATGCGGTCGCTACGGACAATGCAGGGGGCGACAGTGGTACGAACTTGGCACCCGGCACCAGCTCAGGCGGCCCATTCTCCACGGCAACAGGAAGCACGACTGCCTCATCAATGGGTGTTTTTGCGGCGGCACCTAGCCCGATAAGGGCGCTGGCTGTCACGGTAGTAGCTGCATTGACGATTGGATCCCTGTTCTGAAAATGACCTGGAGGGACCGCCGAGCACCGAGACCACCGACGAAATGTGGGGATCCATCACGGACGTTTATCCATGGCCGTTTGGCCCGATAGGATCCCCCGCAGTTACGACAGCGGGTCTAGAAGAAATGGGGAGTCGCTGGAAGTTAGAACATCGATCTCGACTATTTACATTCATAAAGAGGAGGCCCTATTTGTTGAGTCTCCGAAGCATTGTTTGCTCCTAGATGAGGACCATGGGTGCGTAGATCGATCTTAGTAAACTTAATGACATTTGTTGAAACATGGATGGCCTATAATTACGCCAACAACTGTTCCGGATGACCTTCCTGGTAAGCTTATCTGTCTAGACATATTTGGCGTTGGGCATTCAATCAGAAACGGGCACATCCTGTAAGTCCCCCGCGCGTTTAATGCATTCGAAGCGATCTATCTTCAAGTAGGTGGTGGGAGGCCGGGTGTTCCATTCCTAGCATTCCCAGGTTCCACCTAGATGTAGCGCATGCGAGAGCGGGCGATCACGCGCGGAACCGGGAGCACGCGAGCCAAGATTTCTGACGACCCGTTTCAAAAGCAAATGCCGCCAACCTCCGGGCCTAATTCGTGGTTTTAAGTCAATGACCGTGGGGATCAATGGCGATCTGCGCTTCACAAATACCGTTCGTTAACTTACAAGCATGAATAAGATTGCTATCTCTATCGTACATACATACACGGTGAGCTTGGTGGTTAATGACTAAGGAGTGGATGATATTCATAATGTCGATATATTTGTGTACAGTGGCTAGTCGGAGTTGGGGGGAGAGGGGAGGGGGGAGGGGAGATTTGATCGGCCCCAACCTTTTTTTCTTTTTCACTCCCTCTGTACCTAGAAAGTCTAATAACTAGATATGCAACTAATAGAGACGGAGGAGGCCTTAAAGGGGTAAGGAAGAAGGGAGAGAGAGAGAGGGAGGGAGCACGAAAGTATCATAACAGAAAAAAATATATATATAAAAAATAGACACCCCCCGGACCGAAGTCTCGAACCTAAGTCTCCCGAGCTTTCGTGTTGGTGGCTGATCGGGTAGTGAAGGAATCCACATGGCGAGGAGGCCTCACTCACCTGAGGTTGACCGACCATCCGAATGAGCCACAAGTCCGAGGAAGCTGCTGGGAAGAGGTGCCCGACAACTTTCCTCAGCTTTTGGATCCATATGCCTTACCTCGACCACTTATTCCTCAGAAACCCATTGCTTCCTAACGACCACTTTGGGAAAAACAAACACCAACTGGACGCTGCCGTCCGAACTACATTCCCCTCCCAACCCCAACCTGTTATTCTTTTTTTTTTTTGGCTATGCTAGGTAACCGATTTGATCTCGGCCACCCACCTGGCAATTCTTGTGTACAACCCTCAAGAAACAGATAGTTACTAAACTCCACGACTATCACCAGCCTCTCATATTCATCCTCCGGTCCATCCTGGCGACTATGGAGCTAACCCATGCGGTCCGGATATTGCGTAACTACCTGGCTAGCCAAGGTAAATAAATGTGATGCATCCTTAGGAGAAGGGATGGTCCTCAAACACGGCGTCTGTCATCTCAGCAACCGTTCCGTTCTCGCCTTCCAATTCTCGCGCAGATGCCGATAAAGCAAACCCGCGGCAATAACCCCCCCAAAAACATCACACGCAAAACTGCTACATCCCGAACCGCCTCCCGTAACTTGATGGTCGTATAGCGTTCTCTTCCAATCCTATCCACCTCAAACCCCAACGAAAACGGATCGGGAATTAGGATTTGTACCCCCATCGCAAGATTAGGAAAGATGGAAGGCAGCTGCAGATGCGCAGACGCGATCAGCGCCTTCGTTCTAACAACACCGAGGCATTTGTGAATTCTCATGGAATGTATATTTCGAATGTAACACTTGATAGGATTCCAACGAAGATGCTATCTCATAACCTCCGTGACCTAGGCGTGTGTTGACTTCTCTCTGTCATTTTCGTCCCGTTACGATAGCCACGGACGAACACCGGGAGAGGAGTGTTACAATTGTACAACAAGTATGTGGTTATCGGGCGAATTTAATAGCAAAATGGCAGGAGAACAATCAGAATTATGGCCATCCAGATAGTAACTAACTTAACAAGGGGTTGAACTTCAATTGATTGCAAGGCATACGGAGAGAATCCAGGTGACTGTGTGAAGACACCTCTGGCTTGGGAATGGGTTGACGTTGGATGGATGACTAAGAGACCCCCCACCTCTAGGCCTCCCTCCCTTACTCCACTCTCGGCTGGCCCCGTTCTTTTCATGACGCGACGCGCTCATCTACGGACGTATTTCTTGAGCTCTGCCATATGTCTGTCAATGTTCATCCGTTTCCCGCTGGCGAAGCCGGCAAAGTCGCGATGAACACACCGCCAATCTCCCCCAGTGGCGGGGCGTCATTATTCGACCCGTCGCTGCCGTTTAAAGGGGTTGTCGTCTGCTGTACTAGCATTCCGCCCGAACAGAGGGTTGGTTGAATACGCTGCCCCGCTCTCGTCGTTTGCCCACGCTGTGGTCAACATCTCCTTTCAAACCGTGGTAGTCACTAACGTTTTCTGTCTACATTAGTCCGATATTGCAGCGAAGACTGCCGAACTCGGGGGCATCCACAAATACGACCTGACGCCCGATGTGACACACCTCGTTGTCGGGGAGTACGATACCCCTAAGTACCGCTATGTTGCGAAGGAGCGGCCCGATATTCGACCTATGGCGGCGGGGTGGATAGAGGCGGTTCGGGACCTATGGGTCGAGGACGCCGACATTGATTTCGTGGCCTTGGAGGAGACTTGGCGACTTCGAGCCTTCGAAACCAACGGCGGGGATTCTAACCTCCCTGGGACCGAGGCTGACCGGGGCAAGCTGCTATGCTGCCTGACAGGGTTTGACGATCCCGATGAACGACAGGAGATTATTGACATGATTGTTGCCAACGGCGGAGGATATACAGGCGATTTGACTCGAAAGGTCACGCACCTATTGGTTCATAAACCCGAGGGACGGAAGTACACTGCGGCAAAGTCATGGGAAGTCCAGACCGTGTCGATCGAGTGGCTACGAGATAGTATCCAGAGAGGTATGATTCTGGATGAGAGGTGCTACGACCCACTTCTCCCAATCGAGGAGAGAGGCAAAGGCGCGTGGACCAGAAAAGAAGTAGGAACTGTCTCGTTGGGTAAGCGGTTGCGAGATGGAGCGGCAGCTGCCCAGGACGAAGGGAAGAGGAAGTTGAGGAAGACTGCCAGCATGAAGTTGAACAGCCAAAGAGGCAATCTATGGGGCGATATCCTGGGTAAGCCTCCGACGGCCGACCGCTCTGCACACCCCGAGGAAGATCAGACACAACCCAACGCACCTGCATCGCTACAGGCCCATCAGTCGGGGAAGTCCCTCGAGACTCAAGGTTCGAAGCTGGCTTCTCTAACCACTGCGGAGGACGACTCGGTGTTCGCCGCCTGCTGTTTTTATGTCTATGGCTTCCCAACGAAGAAAGCAGAGATCTTGGTGAATACAGTCACATACCTAGGTGGATTGGTATGCCACTCGCTCGACGAGGTGGCCTCCAATTCTGGTGCGCAGCTCGCACACCGTTTTCTCATTGTGCCACAAGAATCTCGACCGGATACACATCCTGCCCTCCCGCACAATGTCCAGATCGTCACCGAGTTTTTCATCGAAAAGTGCCTGCACAAAAAGGAATTCTTCAACCCCAACGACAACATCATTGGCCAACCATTCCCTGTCTTTCCAATTGATGGCTTCGAAGCATTGGCAATCTGCACCGCCGGGTTTGTAGGCGTTGACCTCAACCAGGTGGACAAGGCTATCAGGCAACTGGGTGCGCGCTACGATGAAAGGTTTACATCGCAGAGCTCGCTGCTGCTATGCAGGTCCTTGGGATCCGTTAGAAAACAGAAGCTTGACTTGGCGTTAGCATGGAAGGTGCCCGTCGTGAGTGCCGAGTGGCTGTGGTCCTGCATATCGACGGGTTTTAAGGTTCCGATCAAAGACTTCCTGTTTCCAGAGCTTAGGCAGAGGCTCAGTCCTGAGCAAGGGGAGAGCAGCGGACGGCGGCCGGAGGAACCAAAGAAGCTTGAATCGGGGAAGCCAGATGCTGCTACCCAAAAGCCTACGTCGAAGGCTAGCATTCGCGACATCGACATGTCCGCGTTTACTCGCGATGATCCCGAAAATGACGACGCATCTGCGCCAAGAAAGGAGGTCTGTAAGGAAAATTCGGATGCCACCACACACTACGAGACTGCACTTACCCACCAGTCCCAAGCTCAAGAGGAGCAAGGAAAGCTTTCGGCACCATTGTCAGAAGTTTCATCCAACTCACGCAACCAGTCGTTATCGCCGCTGAAACATGCGCAGCCTCCGAGAAAACCGAGAAGCAGGGTCCCCAGCGAGATCGCCAACTCGGAGGCCACTGATGAGCCTAACGACATGGACACGGATATCGCCGACGAAAACGAGATGCCCGCGGTCCAAGACGCAGACGCCGGGGCCACCAGGAGGTCGCGCCTTGAGGAAGAGAAGGCTGCCAGAATGGCCGCGGAGCGGCTCGCGCTCTCCGCTAAACTCACTACGCTGCTGGGCTCGACTATAGGCGGTGCCGCAACCGGTGGGAACGCCGTTCCCGGTCCCGAGAATCATGTTGATGCGACCGGGCCAGGATCGGCACCAACGGCGGCACCAGTCGGCACACGGCCCACACGACGCAGGCGCGAGATCATGGGTCGCGCCATCAGTAACGTCTCGGCGGCCAGCAGCGGAAGCGTCGAGTCTGTTGGTGGCGCCTCCGCGGTGTCGAACCTGAAGGCATTATCAGCAGCAGGCAGCTTCTCGGCTGGTCTTATGGGGGGCGTAGAGGGAGACGGGGCCCCGTCGTCCACGCAGCTCGGGTACGAGGACCCGGACGCGAATAAGTGCAAGGCACAACTGATGAGCAAGATGCTCGGGACGGACCAGAAGACAGCCGCCGCTGCTACCGGGCGTGGCGCGAGGGTTGAGGAGCGGTTGACGCTTGCTGAACTGGGTGGGTACGAAACTGCACGGTCGAAGACGGCGGCGGGGACGAGGTCGAGGAGGAAGTGATGGCGGAAAGAATGGAGTTCCTACAACGGGGTTTGGCATCATGGATAATTATATCGAGATTTTGGAGTCTGTCTTAGGCGCATAGCAATAGTTCTGATCTTTATTCATGAGAGCTCCCTTCAATCTGGGTATCGTCATCATTATCTACAGGGTGTGTGGTACAGTGTAATCGTGTGCTATTGGAAACATACAAAGGAAAATCGTGAGATCATAGACGTCATGGCCACAAACATCGCACAAGCCTCGATAGCAAACTTCAAATGCAGGGGGGTGGGTGAAAGAAAAAGAAAAGAAACATCAGCAAAACGGTATCCTGACCTCTGTTCTCGTGGTTCATGTGTAATCAAATCCTCGTTCCGCTCACATTCCGCCCGATGGCCAGACTTGTCGTGCATTGGCCTTGTGCCGCCAGGGCATATTCTATTCTCGAGGGGTGCTGCTGGCTTCTTCTATTTTTTTGTCGTCGTTACAGGTCGGCCGCAGCCTCTGTTAGGACGGTGAACAAACTAGCGGCGGCGCTGCCGATGCCAGCGGCGCCGATC
>Ga0164242_10009198_pt1 | contig 10686 bp, 10 predicted proteins | sample OricomgcompostMG_FD_108783 | JGI IMG/M metagenome (GOLD analysis project Ga0164242, IMG submission 108783) | Miracle-Growth compost microbial communities from Emeryville, California, USA - Original compost - Miracle growth compost (MG) ... | reverse complement strand
GAACTCGACGAACTCGACGAGGAGGACGACGAGTTGCCGGACGACGACCCGCCGCCGGAGCCTCCGGTGCCGGAGACCGTGTCGCCCTTGGCGCCGTCGACGGACGCGACGGTGCCGGCGACCGGGGCCTTCAGCACGCAGCCGTCGACCGCGCGCTGGGCGCTGTCCACGGCGTTCTGCGCCTGCGTCACGGCGGCCTGCGCCGAGGCGAGCTGGGCGGGGTCGACGGTCGGCGTCGGGGTGGCCGTGGCGACGGCGTCGCGGCCGCTGCCGTCGCCGGTGGAGCCGGAGCTCTGCGTCGAGGACGACTCGCCCTCCTCGACCTTCGTCAGGTCGGCCTGCGCGGCCGTCAGCTGCGCCTGGTCCTGCTGGAGGGTGGCCTCGGCGTCGGTCGGGTCGACCTTCGCCAGGACCTGGCCCTTGGTCACCTTGTCGCCCGGCTTGACGTCCACCTCGGTGAGGGTGCCGCCGGTGGTGAAGTCCACACCGGCGTCACTGGGCGAGGAGAGCGTGCCGGAGCCGGAGACGGTGGCCGTCACGGTCCCCGTGGTCACGGTCGCGGTCCGGGTACCGGCGGAGGCCGTCGAACTGCCGCCTCCGCTGTGCACCGCCGCCCAGGCGCCGCCGGCGCCGGCCAGGACCACCACGCCGAGCACCGAGTTGATCAGGACGGCCCTGCGCCGCCGTGGAAGCACCTTCATGGCGCGCATCCTGGCCCGCCACACCTTTGATGGGCTGACAGACGGCTGGGAGTTACCTGGGAATCGTCCGTCGCGCCGAGCCACCGGGCCACCGGGCGAAAAGGCGGAATCCGTACGGAACGTGTCGCCGGACGGCACGGCAGGGACAGGTGGGGTGCCCGGTTCCCGGGAAACTCACAGCCGGGTCCCCGGCATCCCCCACCTGCGTACGGTTCAGTTCGGGGGTCGTCCGCGGGGCCCGCTCCCACCGCGCGCGTGCGCGGGCGGCACCAGGCGGAGCCAGGGCCGCCCCCACCGTGGAACCAGGAGACCGGACATGACCTCGACCACCCGCCGGCCCGCCGCCCGGCGCACCGCGGTACGCGCCGCAGGGGGCGTCGCCGTCATCGCCGCGGGGGCGATGGCGCTGGCCGCCTGCTCCTCGAGCTCCTCCGGGTCCTCGGACGCCAAGGGCACGGCGGGCGCCGCCGCCTCCACGGCGGCGAGCGCGGGCGGCGCGCAGGCGATGGACGCGTACCGGGAGTGCCTGTCGCAGCACGGGGTGACCCTGCCGACGTTCGACCGGCCCTCCGGCGGGGCCCGCCCCAGCGGCCGTCCGAGCGGACGCCCCAGTGGGCGCCCCAGCGGCGGCTTCGGGGGCGGTTTCCCCGGTGTGGGCGGGGCCTCGCCCGACGCGAAGACGCAGAAGGCGCTTCAGGCGTGCGCGTCCAAGCGGCCCTCGTTCAACGGGCGCGGCGCGGGCGGCGGCCAGGGCGGCGCGAACAGCAGCGCGTACCAGGCGTTCACCAGCTGCCTCAAGGACCACGGCGTGACGCTGCCGACCGGCCGGCCCTCGGCCGGCGCGAGCGGTACCCCCGGCGGAGGCGGCGGCTTCGGCTTCCGCTCCCTCGACACGGCCGACCCCAAGATCGCCAAGGCCTACACGACCTGCAAGGTGCTCCTCCCCCAGCGCTCCTCGTCCACCCCGTCGGCGACCTGACGCCGTCGGAGCGCGAGCAACCCCCTACCGTCCGGTCTGCGCCGAGTGCGGGGTGTTTGCGGGTGCGGCGCCGTTCCTTGCCGGTGCCGCGGCGGGAAGGGAGCGGTGCGATGGATTTCGGGTGCCCGGAGGCAATACGGTGCCGATATGCGACTGATACGGGGTGCCGTGCCGACGGCAGCATGCGTGGCCGCCGCGCTCGCGCTGACGGGATGCGGGGGCGGGCCGTCGGGCCCGAAGGCGAAGGACTCCGCGGTGAAGATGGCGAAGGACGCCGACTGGCTGGCGGCCAAGTACCGCGGCTACTTCAAGCCCACCGCCTCCTTCACGGTCAGCCAGGACGCCACCAAGCCGTCGTCCTGCGGCCACGGCAAGGCGCGCTACTCCTTCGCCGGGCACCAGAGCTTCACCATCGCCGGTAAGAACTACCTCGACATCACCACGACGTCGGATTCGTGGATGAAGTCCCGCGGCTACGCGCTCGACTCCGACGCGAAGCCGACCTACGAGTTCAGCATGCGCAACTCGCAGGTTCTGGTGGACAAGAAGAACCACATCCACCTCACCGTGAAGGCCACCGCCGCCAGCGAGCAGGCCACCACCGAACTGTGGACGATCACCGGGCAGACGGACTGCCTGCGCACCGGCTGAGCCGGGCCCGGCGGGGCGGCACCGGCGGGCCCGGCCGACGTGCTCGGGAGCGCCTACTCCCCGTCCACCTCGTGCGAGACGTTGTCGGCCTCGGCGGTGTTGATGAGGCTGCTGGCGAGGGACTGCTTGTGCCAGAGGGACTCGGACCCGTTGCGCTGCTCGTTGACCCAGTCGTCGAACGTGTCCAGCTGGTTGTCCTTGGCCAGCTCCTCGTACGACTTGAGCTTGCCGTCGGGGCCCTTGAGGTCGGCGGGCAGCGGCTCGTCGGGCTTCCAGCCGCCCTCCAGCAGCGTCGACGTCATGGTGTAGTGGCTCTGCATGATCATCTCGTAGTCCTTGTCCTTCACCCCGTCCGTGCGCTCGGTCCCCTGGTCGACGAAGGCCTCGCCGCCGTACTCCTTGGCCGCGAACATGCCGGCCCGCCAGCCCAAAGTGGCCGCGGCGCCCAGCTCGGGCTCGCCGGCGAGTTCCGAGCCCAGGATGACGAGCCGCTTCAGACCCTCGCGCGTCGCCTCGTCGGACTCGTCCATGTCGCCGCGGACCTTCATCTCCGCGTTGTACTCGAACCGCCCGATGTTGCCGAACGCCTGGGCGGCGTCGTAGTAGTGGTTCGGGTCGTTCTTCCCGGCGTTGACGGCCTTGGCGTCCTCCTGGGCGGCCTTGACGAGCACGTCGTGCTGGAACTTGCCCATCGCCTCGTCATAGGGCGCGGTGTAGGAGTCGTCGCCGGCGAAGGTCTTGAGGAACTTGTACGTGTCGTCCGGGCCGAGGATGAAGGCCGGGTTGACGCCCGGTATGGCGTTCCACTCCGCGGGCACACCGAGCATCGAGTCCGTGACGCCCTGGCTGAGGCCGCTGCCGCTGGCCGTCAGCTCCGCCGGGTAGGAGGCCGCGAGCCGGCCGAGGTCCTGCTTCGAGACGCCGTCGAAGTACTTGTCGATCTCGTCGGCGTTGTTGCCGGCGGCCAGCATCGCGCAGTACGCGAACGTGCTCTGGTAGTCGTCGTGCTTCTCGGGGTCCGCGTGCCAGTTGCCGTCGGAGTCGAGGTGGCCGCTGACACCCGAGCCCGCGTCGATCGCCGCGCCGAGGCCGTTCTGCACGTCCGGGTCCCACTGGGCGTACTTGAACAGGCCGTTCAGGTGGCCCTGGAGGTCGGGGTTCTTCGGGTCACCCATCTGCGCGAGGGCGGTGAAGGCCGCCTGGCCGTTGTTGCCGAGGGCGTCCAGCGCCAGCGCGACGGTGTCCTGCGGCAGGCCGAGCTGCCTGGCGTCGGTGATGGTGCCGCGGAAGTCCTGGTCGGGGTCCTTGGCGACCTGGTCCAGGACGGAGGCGCGGGTGGCGTCGGCGAGGAACTTCGAGTCGAAGTCGCCGTAGTGCATCATCGCCATCCGGTCCCAGCCGGCCGGGTAGGCGCCCTTGGGGACGGCGGTGGTGAAGAGCTTCTTCACCTTGTCGAAGCCCGGCGCCGGGAAGGGGTCGCGGCTGGCGGCGCCCAGGGCCTTGCTGTAGACCTCCAGGTCCTTCGGCGCCGTCTTGCTGCCGGTGGCGGCCAGCAGGCTGGGGAGGTTCTGCGCGAGCCCCGGGGGCTTGAGGGCGCCGTAGAAGGCGGCGCAGTAGTCGGGGTCGTCCTCGTGGGCGGCGAGCTGCTGGGCGATGTCGTGCATCTTGCTGCCGCCCTCACCGTTCAGCTCGGTGATCGAGTTCAGCTGCTTGGCCAGTGCCTGGGCCTGCTTGCGGGCCTGGGCGGTGCTGATCACGGGCTCGGGCACCTTCACCACGTGGCTGATGTTCCCGCCGTGCTCCAGACCCAGCGCCAGGCCGTAGCGCCGGTTCAGGCCCGCCATCTGGTCGTCCATCCAGCCGGCGATCGCGTTGAGCTTGGTCAGCGGGCTGGTGTCGAGCCCGTGCTCGCCGAACCGGAAGAAGTACGCGTTGTAGGCGCCGTGCAGGGTCTCCTTGTCGGCGCTGAAGGACGAGATCATCCCCTTGAGCGCCTTCGGGTCTATCCCCGAGAACTCGGTCATGTGCTGCTCCCCGTTGGTGCGTCACGTTCAGGCGCCGCGTGGCGCCGGCAACGGGCGCGCGGCGCGGCCGGTGTCAGGTGTGGTCGCGCCGGCAGGGGCGCGCGGCGCGGCCGAACGTCAGGTGTAGTCGCGCTGGCTCATGTAGTACTGCTTGGCCTCGGCCTGGGTGACCTGGGCCGGGGTGCGGGCGATCTCGGCGTCGACGATCGGCAGCAACTTGTCCACCAGCGTTTTGACCTGGGAGCGCTGGTGGGTGACCTGCTTCTCCCAGTCGCTCGCGGCCTTCCCCGTCCACACCTTCTTGCCGCCCATGTCGCGGGCGGTCGTCGCCAGCGCGCTGCGGTAGGTGTCGACGTCCTTCGCGAGGTCGGAGCGGAGCGACTTCAACGCGGCCAGTGCCGGGTTGGCGACCTTCGGTTCGCTCGACGGGTTGCCCATTCTCTCTCCCCCTGTCCGTCTCCGGGACACCGTACCCATTGCGACGCGAGCGCGCAGCCTCGACGTTCCGGTTGTGCCGGGACCGGTACGCGGCGGGGCCCGGGGCGTCCGGTGCCGCGCGACACTGGGGGTATGTGCCGAAGCATCAAGACCCTCCGTCCGCCGATGACGCCCGAGGTGGGGGAGGAGGACGTGCGGGCCGCCGCGCTGCAGTACGTGCGGAAGGTGTCCGGTTTCCGGGTGCCGGCCGCGCACAACCGGGAGGCTTTCGACGCGGCGGTCGACGCCGTCGCGGCGGCTACGACGGAGCTTCTGGGCCAGCTCCGGGTGCGTGGCTCGGCCTCCTCCTGACGGTCCCCGAAGTGCGCCTGGGGTTCCCCGCCGCTCTCCGGTGCCTTCGTCGCGGCCCGCGCCTTCGTTGGCCCGTCGTTGGCCCGTCCTCACGCCGTTCCCCGCGCCGTTCCCCGCGCCGTTCCCCCGCGCGCCGGACGGGGCCGCCCGGGTGCCATGGCGGAGGCCGGACGGCGGGCGTCCCGGGCACCGCGGGCGGCGGGGGCTAGCGTTCGGCCATGGCGACCATGACCGAAGCCGAGTGGCGCGCTTTCGCGTCCACCGGCACCCGCACCGGCAAGATCGCGGTCACGCGCGCGGACGGGCGCCCGCACGTGACCCCCGTGTGGTTCCTGATCGACGACGAGGAGGGCGCCGAGGCCGGCCCCCGGATCGTCTTCACGACCTCCGGCTCCTCGCTCAAGGGCCGGGCCCTGCGCCGCGACCCCCGGTTCGCGCTGTGCGTGGACGACCAGGAGCCCCCGTACTCGTTCGCGCTGCTGGAGTGCACCGCCGAACTGGACGAGGACCTGGTGGCGCTCCAGGACTGGGCGACCCGGATCGGCGCCCGCTACATGGGCGAGGACCGCGCCCAGGAGTTCGGCGCGCGCAACGCCGTCCCCGGCGAGTACCTGGTGCGGGCCCGCATCGACCGGGTCACCGCCGAGGCCGCCGTCGCCGACTGATCGCGCCCGGTCCGAAGGCCCCGGCTGCCAAGGGGCGGGCCCGCCAGGGCCCCGGGCGCCCGGGCCGGTCAGCCGTAGGAGAGCTTGGCACAGGGGTCCGTGGCCGCGCTGCGGGCCTGGGCGGCGACGTCCGGCGTCGGGGCCGCGGAGGACGGGGAGGACGCGGAGGACGCCGCGCCGCTCGCGAAGTCCTCGCCGAGCACGAGGTTGATGCCGTCCACCGGCAGGGGGACCAGCCGCGCGCCCGGGAAGAGGGCGGCGAGGGTGCGGGCCTGGGCGGCCTCGGCGGGGCCGTACTCGACGAGCGTCGTCGGGTGGTCCTGGGCACGCGCCGTGGCCGTCCCGGTGACGGTGAAGCCGGACGCGGCGAGCTTCTGGGCCGCCAGCCCGGCCAGCCCGTCGGTGGTCGTGCCGTTGAAGACGCCCACCGCGATGCCCGTGCCGTCGACGCTCTGGGCCGGTGAAGGCGTGGCGGTGGCGCCGCCCCGGCCCTCCGGATCCTTCAGCGGCTTGTTCGCGGCGAGGTCGGCGAAGAGGTCGTCCACGGCGGGGTGGACCAGGTCTATGCGGGAGCCGGCGTACCGCCAGGGCGCCGTGATGAACCGGATGTCCTTCAGGTCGATGTGCTTCAGCGACAGCCCGAAGGAGACCAGCTTCGCGGCGCTGCCCAGCCCCGGGTCGACGGTGAGCGCCTTGGTGGCCGCGTCGGCCAGCGGCAGCAGCGTGCCGGGGTTCATCCCCTCGCCCTTGACCTTGGCGATCAGCGCGGCCAGGAAGGCCTGCTGCCGCATCATCCGCCCGACGTCGGAGCCGTCGCCGAGCCCGTGGCGCATCCGCACGTAGTCCAGCGCCTGGCGGCCGGAGAGCGTGTGGCGGCCCTTGGGCAGCAGCAGCTTGCCGCGATACGGCAGGTCGGGGTTCATGTCGTCGGAGTAGATGTCCTGCGGGACGCACACGTCGACGCCGTGGACGGCCTCGGTCATCGCCGCGAAGCCCTCGAAGTCGACGACGACGGTGTGGTCCACGCGCATCCCCGTGAGTTTCTCCACGGTGTTCTGCGTGCAGGCCGGGTTGCCCTTGGCGGTGTCGCCCACGGAGAAGGCCGCGTTGAACATCGCGGACGGCTGCTCCGGGGACCACGTGCCGTCGGGCAGCAGGCAGGGCGGGATGTCGACCAGCGCGTCGCGGGGGATGGAGACGCCGACCGCGTGCCGGTGGTCGGGGTAGACGTGGAGCAGGATCGTCGTGTCGGAGCGGCCGATGGCGCCGGAGGTGCCCTTGCCGCCGAGGCTCGCGTTGCCGCCGGACCGGCTGTCGGAGCCGATCAGCAGGACGTTGACGGCCCGGTGGCCGTCCGCGTCGGCGGCCGACTCGCCCGGGCGGTCCTTGCTCAGGCCCGCCGAGTCGAAGGTGGAGATGTTGGCGTCGAGCTTCAGGTAGACGGCCCCGGCGCCGCCGACCACGAGGAGCACCAGTGCTGCCGCGGCACCGATGATCCACTGCTTGCGGCCCCGTTTTCGCCTGCGCCCGCGAACGCCCATGCCCCACAACACCTTCGCTCCGGTGGCCCGCCGGACCCGGCGGCGCCCACGTCTGCCCCCGGCCGGAACGGGTCCGGCCGGCGCCGGGCCCGCCGTGTGACGGTCGGACCGCAGCCAGGCTAGCCACTGTACGTGGCGGCGTCGTCACGGGAAGCGTTCAGCCGGGAGGGCACCCGTTCGGATGCGTCACCGCATCCTTACGCGGCGTCAGTCGCCGTGGGAATCGGCGTGGTTGGGGCCGTGGGCTGCCTGCCGGACCGGATCAGTCGGCCGGTCCGGCGGGCGCGGGGCGGGCGGCGCGGCTGCGGGCGTACCCATGGGCGGGCGGCGCCGGCGCCCCGCCAGGAGGGCCGCTCGTACCGGTCGCTGCTCGGCCTGCCGCACCGGCGGCCCCCGTCCTGACTGGCTGTCCACGAACGGCGCCACCGTAGTGGGCGGACAGGCCGCCGCGGCCGGCTCCGGCAGTCGGGGCGCGGGCGTGCCGCACCGGATTCACTCTCAGGGGTGACACCGGGAAGCGGGCGGACGTCGTAGGCTCTGCTCACGTCTCCCGTCACCGTGCTCCCTCCGGCCTCACAACTCCCGCTGGTACGCCCGCAGCCAGTCCAGGGACTCCTCCGAGGTGAGGGCCGCCCGCTCCAGGGCGTCCATCACCTTGGTGTACTCCCGGACGTCGTCGGGCTTGTCCACGTAGAGCGCCCCGGTGAGCTGCTCCAGGTAGACGAGGTCGGGCAGGTCGGAGTCGGGGAAGCTCATCAGCGTGAACGCGCCGCCGCCGGCCGGGTGGCCGCCGGTACCGAAGGGCAGGACACGCACGTCGACGTTGGCCGCCTCTGCGGCCTCCACCAGGTGCTGCGCCTGGCCCCGCATCACCTCGTGGCCGCCGAACCAGCGGCGCAGCGCGCCCTCGTCCATCACCGACACGAAGCGCGGGGCCTGTTCGGAGACGAGGAGCTTCTGCCGCTCCAGGCGCAGGCCGACCCGCTTCTCCACCCAGGCGTCGGGCGCCTCGGGATGGCCCACGCGTATGACGGCCCGGATGTACTCCTCGGTCTGGAGCAGGCCGTGGACGAACTGGACCTCGAAGGTGCGGATGCGGGCGGCCGACTCCTCCAGGCCCACGTACGTCTGGAACCACGTCGGCATGGCCTCGGTGTAACCGTGCCACCATCCGGCCGCGTTGGCCTCCCGGACCAGGTCCAGCAGCGTCTGGCGCTCCGCCTCGTCCGTCACGCCGTAGAGCGTCAGCAGGTCGGCGACGTCGCGCTCCTTGAAACTGACCCGGCCGAGCTCCATCCGGCTGATCTTGGACTCGGACGCCCTGATCGAGTAGCCGGCGTCCTCCCTGGTGATGCCCTTGCTCTCCCGCAGCCGCCGCAGCTGCGCTCCGAGCAGCATGCGACGCACGATGGACCCGCCTCCCGGCTGTCCTGCGCTCATAATCACGCTCCGCCCTTAGCTCATCAGCAGTCTGCCACTCACGCGCTGCGCGCAGTACCCATTCCGTCACTCTCCATCGTCACGTGCATCAATTCCTTGCAGATGCACGTGCAGACGCTCTTGCATGGGGAGGTGCTGATCCATGAGCATGGGGTCGTGCAGATACCTCGGGGGCTGGTATGAGGGCAGAGGCAGCAGCCGTGCTGGAACCGTTATGGCGTGGCCTCCTCGCGCCCGAACAGCTCACCGCCTCCACCGGGGCCACGTGCGAACTGCCCGCCGCCCCCGAGTCGGTACGTGAGGCCCGCCGCTTCATCCGCTCCACCCTCCAGCGGTGGGACGCGGCGGCACTGCGCGAGTCCGTCGAACTGGTCGCCTCCGAACTGGTCACCAACGCACTCCGGTACGCCGTGCCCGCGGGCGCCCCCGGCTCACCGGTGCGGCTGAGCCTGGTCCGGTGGAGTTCGCGCGTCGTGTGCGCGGTGGGGGATCCGAGCACGGTGGCGCCGATCGCCAAGGACCCGGACTTCGTCGCCGAGACCGGGCGCGGGCTGCACCTGGTGGAGTCCTTCAGCGAGAGCTGGGGCTGGCACCCGCTCTCGGGTGCCGGGAAGGTGGTCTGGGCGCTGTTCCTGGCGTCCGCCGAACGCGAGGTGTGACGCCCGGCCGCGAGGTGTGAACCGGCGCCCGAACGCGCGCTCGCGCGGGTGGAGTTCAGGCCCGGCCCGGGGCCCGGCGACCCGACGCTGGGACCGGGACGGCCCTCCCGGCCCGGGAGGGCCGAGCCCTGTTCTCGGTCTCGGTCCCGGGCACACGCAGACGGAAGCCGCGACACGGTTCCACGGCTTCCGTTCCCGATCACCCTGCCCGCCGGCCGTCGGCGACCCCGCCGGCCGTCGGGGACCCGCTCCGGGCGGCCCGTCGCAGCCGCCCGCGGCGGGTCACGGCATCAGATGGTCGAACTCGCCGGCCTTAACACCGATGATCATCGACTCGATCTCGGCCCGGGTGTAAATCAGCGCCGGCCCGTCGGGGAAGCGCGAATTGCGGATCGCGACCTCTCCGTCCGGGAGCGCTGCGAACTCCACGCATGTGCCGTTGGCATTGCTGTGGCGGCTCTTCTGCCAGACCGCTCCGGTCAGATCCGCCGCCGCCATTCCGTTCTCTACCCGGGCCATCAGCGACTCCTGGTCAAGTTCCTTGTCCCTTACGGCAGATGATAACCCGGACTGCTGTCCCGTGCATCGGCACGTGCATGTGCACGTGCAGTCACAGCAGGTGACGTCCGGGCGTCGTTCTTGAGTCGGGTTGTCCAGTGTTGTGGAGCCGGATCCTCCGTGTCCGTGACCGGGCGGTCGGTCGGACGCGGTATTGGACGGAGCGACGGAAAACCGCCGATGAATTCCTCACTCCGCGCAACGAAAGAAGAGCAATCTGCGATCCTGTGGATTCCTGTCCCTTGGCACATGCCCGCAATCGACGCGCTCAAGCACAACGATGATGCCGCGTGCGGCGACGGCGCCCGCGGACGGTCGCGGGATCGGCCGGGGCTCCACCGGAGGTCGCCATGGGCCGGTCGGGCGTCGATCGAAGGAGTGGGGAGCAGACGGAGTCGATCGGGGATCGGTCGGGGACGGTCAGGGATCGGTCGGAGGGCGAAGGTCCTTCCTCCGGTTCGACGAGCGGACCCCCTCCCCCGGTTCCCCCCGGCGCCGCAGCCGCTGCCGCACGCCCTCCAGCCGTCTCCGCGACGCGAAGGAGGCGCGGGCCGCGGGCCGCGACGAAGTGCTCGAAGCCGGGGTCGCTCACCGTGTGTCCTCTCCACACCGGTTCAACGCGCATGCCCTTCCCCGGGGTTGCCTCCCCCGCGACCCCACCCCCAAACGGCGTCCCCCG
>Ga0164242_10009197_pt1 | contig 10686 bp, 8 predicted proteins | sample OricomgcompostMG_FD_108783 | JGI IMG/M metagenome (GOLD analysis project Ga0164242, IMG submission 108783) | Miracle-Growth compost microbial communities from Emeryville, California, USA - Original compost - Miracle growth compost (MG) ... | reverse complement strand
GGTGAGGTCGCCGAAGTCGAGCACGGCGGCGAGGGATGCGGTGTGGCCGGGGCGGACATCCAGAACCAGGTTCCCCGGATGCAGGTCGCCGTGCAGCCAGATCGGCGCACCACGCCAGGGCGGTGCGGCCAGCGACTCGTCCCAGAGCTCGCCGAGCGCGGTGATGTCCCACAGACGCCGCAACTCCCAGAACCGCTCGCGCACGACGCGATCGCGCGAGGCGAGCGGGATGCCGCGCACCGGGTTGAGCGGAACATCCGGGTGCAAGAGCCCGTCCGGCGTGCGCGGCGCCGGCGTGTGCAGAGCGGCGACGAAGCGGGCGAGCGGAACCGCAAGGGGCGTACGGTCGGATGCCGCGACATCCGCCCCGTCGATGCCCTCGACCCAGCGCACGACGCTCCACGGCCAGCGGAACAGCGCACTCGGCACGCCGACGCGCACCGGCACGGGGCCAGGCACGGTCAGCTGCGGCGCGAGCACCGGGAGCCACCGCTGCTCGTGCTCGAGGAGGTGAGCGGCCACATTGCGCCTGGGGATGCGCACGGCGAGGTCGTCGCCGAGGCGGTAGATCGCGTTGTCCCAGCCGTTCGACACGAGCCGGAGATCGCCCTGGAGGTCCGGGTGCTGCTCGGCCAGGAGCGCGCGCACGAGTGCTTCGTCCACCTGGATGTCTGCTGCCGGGGTCTGCATAGCCGTTACAGCGTACGACGCCGGATTGTGGACCCGTGTTGCCGTTGCAGCGCCGAATAGCGGCATGAAGCGCCAACTATTCGCCGGTACCGGAGGCAACCGCCGTACTACGGTCGGATTCAACGGTGCATACCCGGCGCGAAGAGGCGTCACGGGGTGCACGACGACCCGAGTAGAGAAGAGGCTGCCATGACGGTAGAAGACCTCGTCGGCCAGGATGACGCGAAGAGCCAGGACGACGCGAAGAGCCAGGACGACGCGAAGAGCCAGAGTGCCCGCACCGGCGCGAGCACCCGCAACACCGAGTACGACCCGAGCGAGTTCCGCCGGGTGTTCGAGAACCACTTCACCTGGGCGGCCGCGTTCGAGCGCAACACCCACCGCTACGCGCACCGGCCGGCCCTGACCGACCCGCAGTCCGGCCGATCCTGGACCTACGAACAGCTCGGCGAGGCGACCGGGCGCCTGGTCGAGGGCCTGCGTTCCCGTGGGGTCGGCGTGGGAGACATCGTCGCGTACCAGCTGATGAACGTGCCCGAGTTCGCGTTCCTCTACATCGCGGCGCAGGGGCTGCGTGCCGTCAGCTCGCCGATGAACTTCCGGCTCGCGCCGGCCGAGACCGCGCACATCCTCTCGGCACAGACCCCGACCGTGTTCGTGTACGACATCGACGACACGGCGAACGTGCGCAGCGCGCTTGAGCTGTCGTCGCACAGCCCGCGCATCCTCGCCGGAGTCGGCGATGGTGAGCTGCTCCCCGGCGCGGTGCGCTTCGAGGAGCTGCTGGCGGATGCTGCACCCAGCTTCCGCGCGCCGGCCGATGCGTCGACGTGGGACGAGACATCCCGCCTCTACACCTCCGGCACCACCGGCATGCCCAAGGCCGTGCCGCTGACGAGCCTCAACGAGGTACTCACCGCGCACGACGTGATCATGCACTTCCCGCTGGCGCCGACGGACAAGACCATGAACATGTCGCCCTGGTTCCACCGCGGCGGCAACTACTGCGCAGGCCCGAACACGGCGTTCTACGTGGGTGCCGAGGTGGTGACCCTGCCGCGGTTCGATCCGCAGGTGGTGCTGGACGGCATCCAGCACTACAAGCTCACCTACGTGATCGGCGCGCCCACCAACCTGGAACGCCTCGCGGATGCTCAGGAGGCTCAGCCGCGCGACCTCACCTCGCTGCACGGCATCGTCACGATGGGTGCCCCGCTCGACCGGGCCGCCGCCCTGCGCTACCAGCGCGTGCTGACGCCGCGCATCGCGAACGGGTACGGCACGACCGAGGCGTTCTGGAACACCTACCTTCGCCCGGACGACCTGCCGGATGCCGCCGGTGCCGCCGGCCGCGCCTGCCTCGACGACGACGTCGCCGTGGTGAAGGTGTTCGCCGACCGCATCGCCGCTCCCGACGAGCAGGCCGAGAAGGACGGCCAGGAGATCGGCGAGGTGATCATGCGCTCGACGAAGAGCGGATACGCCTACCTCGGCAACGAGGAGGAGCAGGCGGAGAAGTTCCGCGGCGGCTGGGTGTATCCGGGCGACCTCGCGACGTGGAACGAGGACGAGATCGTCACGATCGTCGGACGCAAAGACGACATGATCATCTCCGGCGGCGAGAACGTGCATCCGGTGCAGGTCGAAGAGGTGCTCGCCGGCCACGAGGGCGTCGCCGATTCCATCGTCGTCGGACTGCCCGATTCCGAGTGGGGCGAGCTCGTCGTGGCCTATGTGCAGCCGCGGGAGGGCAAGCTGACGGATGCCTCAGAGGCGGCGCGCGACCTGGACGCGTACCTGCGCGCGAGCGTCGCGCTCGCCGACTACAAGCGTCCGCGCCGGTACGCCTTCGTCACCGAGCTGCCCTACACCGCCACCGGCAAGAAGCAGCACTTCAAGCTGAAGGAGCAGGCGCCGCAGGATGCGGCAGACGGCCGCTTCGTCGCGCCGTAGCCGAGCCGGCCGGGCCGTTCAGTCCGAGTCATCTCTTCTGGTCGTCAGTGCGGCCAGGAAGCCACCGACGAAGCAATCGCCAAGACCGATTGTCGTGGGTCTCTCGACCGAGACCGAGTACGCAGGAACGCACACGATCGGCTCACTCGCGACCCGAGGGAGCGACTCCGCGAGCCGGAGGTGTTCCAGCGGCGGTTCGAGTTCAGCGATCGCCGCGACGCGGGCCGCCGTGACGTTGTCGCCGTGAAGGTAGCGTGCGGTGGCTGCGGAGATCCCTCCTCGCAGCCCCTTCGCGTACCGTTCAGCCTTCGGACCGGATGCCAGCGCCCAGTGCCTAGTGTGGATCACGATCGTGGGATGGTCGATGAGGCAACGGATGTCCCGAATCGCCTCGGCAACCGAGCCTGGATCGAGGAGATCGACGGTATGCCCGAGGTGCGTCTGCAACTCATCCTCGTTCATGCTGTACACGTCGACGATGGCTGCCATGCTTTCGCGGACAGATTTCTGCAACCGTGGCGAGTGGAAACCCGCGTCCTCGAACATCACGACGGCGCTCGTCGGTCTCGCTTCGAGCGTCGAGCCGAGCTCTCTGAGTCTCTGCTCCAGCAGCTCCGGGTCATTCATCACGTTGAAGCCGGAGACGAGCAGCCACCGCGCTCTGCTCACCGACTCTCGAAGGTCGGTGCTCAGCTTCATCTGGACGTGCGGAGGGTCGTTCACGAAGATGAGCCGGTTGGGCCCCTGGATCGAGATCTCGCCGTCGGCCAGCTCGATGCGCCCGTGCTCGGGAAGCTGCACGATCAGGTGAGGGAACATGCCGTCGCGAACAGCACTGGAGATGTAGTCGCAGTCCCTCGGGTACAGGCGTCGGAAGTCGTCATCGATGCTCACGAGATGAACAGTGGAACGGATGCCGAGAGTTCTCATGACGAGCGCGGCACGAACGCAGGTCCCGCCCAGTGTGATCGTCTTGTGGTGCAGGGCTGCGAACGCCTCGATCACCTCAGGCGACTGAACGAACCGTTCGCCGCCCTGTCGTTCGCGGGCGAACCCGAGAATCACCGCCAGAAGCGAGCGCTCGTCGGTGATCTCGAGCGTCGGGTCGCACTCATCGATGCGGATGCCGTGTTCCGCTGCGAGCCGCTGTACCAGCTGCTCGTCCCAGACGATCTCGTAATCGAGCGTTCCCCCCAGGCCGAGAACAATGCGCCCCGGCCCGGAGGGGGACGCCGCATCAGTAGAGATTCGCTTTTCCGGCTGCATCGAAGAGTTCGATCTTCTGCTTCGCGGTCTGCTTCAACGCGGCGATCGGCTCGGGCTGGATCACATTCGGCTCCCGCAGCCGCTCGTCGGTACCGAGCACCTCACGCATCCGGTTGTGATACGCGACCTTTATGTCGCTGGAGATGTTGATCTTGTTGATGCCGAGCTCGACGGCGCGACGAAGCTCCGAGTCCGGATTGGCGGATCCGCCGTGCAGCACCAGGGGGATGCCCGTGGCTGCCTTGATCTCCTTCAGAAGATCGTGCCGCAACTCCGGGTTTCGATCGGCCGGGTAGAGCCCGTGAGAGGTGCCGATCGCGATCGCCAGACTGTCGACCCCCGTCTCAGCGACGAAACGGACGGCATCCGCTGTGTTCGTGTAGATGATCTCGGCAGCACCGGACTCGCCGTAGCTGTCGTTGGCGCCGATGGTCCCCAGTTCGCCCTCGACCTGAACGTTCACGGCGTGCGCGGCCTCCACAACCTTTCGCGTCAGTGCCACATTCTCGTCGAACGGCTTCAGCGACGCATCGATCATCACCGAGGTGAAACCTGCCTGGATCGCGGTGATCATCTGCTCGAAGTCGCCGCCGTGATCCCAGTGAATCGCGACCGGTACGTTCGAGCGGTGCGCCCGGGAGTGCATCGCAGCGATGAGGTCGGCTGTGACGTGTGCGACCTCGTCGGGATGGATCGCGATGATGACCGGCGCCGCCAGTTCCTCGCTGATGTCCATAACTCCGTTGAACATCGCCCAATCGCTGATGTTGAATGCCGGGATCGCGAAGTTGTGCTCGTTCGCGACGTCGAGGATGGACTTGCCTTTGTACAGCACGGTTTTCTCTTTCTCTGTTGTGGTGAGGTCGGAAGGGTCAGGACTTCACGGCTCCGGCCGCGAGGCCGCCGATGAAGTAGCGCTGGAAGATGAGGAAGAGCACGAGAACGGGAATCGACCCGAGAATGCTCATGGCCATGACCTCGTTCCACAGGTAGTTGTTCTGGCCCATGAGGAGTTGGATTCCCACCGGCACCGTCCGGCGGTCGTCGGTCTGCGTGAGGGTGAGCGCGAAGAGGTACTCGTTCCACGAGATCATGAACGTGTAGAGGCCAACGGAGACCATCCCTGGCACGGAGACCGGCACGAGGATGCGCCACAGCACCGAAAGCGATCCGGCGCCGTCCACCCGCGCCGCCTCGTCGAGTTCGCGCGGGAGGCTGTCGAAGTAGGCGGTCATCATGATGATCGCGTACGGCAGCGTGAAGACCACGTACGTGAGGATGAGGCCCTGATACGTGTTGTAGAGGTGCAGCCCGACCATGATGCCGAAGAACGGGATCAGGAGAGTGATCGGAGGCACGGCCTGAACCCCGATGATCACCACGCGGATGATCGACTTGAACCTGAACTCGTAACGACTGAACACGTATGCGGCCAGCAGGGCGATGACGAGCGTGATGATGACGACGCTGATCGCGACGATATAGCTGTTGACGAAGTAGCCGATCTTCACCGGATCGGTGAGCACTGCCACGTACGGCTGCAACGAGAACGAGCTGTCGAAGAGCTTCGGTGGGTAGGCGAAGATGTTCGCGTTCGATTTGAACGAGCTCGAAAGCATCCAGAGCACGGGGAAGCCGGCGAACATGGCACCGACCAGCAGGGCCAGGTAGATGAAGACGCGTCCGACATTCCGCTTCGTGCGGGTTCTGATCGCGATGCTCAAAACAGGCTCGCCTTCTTCTGCTGACGCACGTAGAAGATCGCGACGAACAGCGACGCCAGAAGGATGAGCACTGCACTCGTCGACGCGAGCGAGAACTGGTAGCTGTTGAACGCGAGCTTGTACGTGTACGTGCTGAGGACTTCGGTGTGGTTGATCGGACCGCCGCCTGTGGTCGCCCAGATCAGGGTGAACTGCTGCGTGGTCCAGAGGAGGTCGAGCAGAGCCATGCTGAAGAGGATCGGCCGCAGGGCCGGCAGCGTGACACTGAAGAACTGGCGGATGAGTCCAGCGCCGTCGACGCGTGAGGCTTCATAGAGGTCCGAAGGCACACCCTGCAGTCCGGCGAGCAGGCTGATCATGAAGAACGGGTACCCGGACCAGATGTTGATGACGGTGACTGCGAGCAGTGCGGTGGCGGGCGTGCCGAGCCACGGCACGGCCTCCTGCAGAATTCCGAGGGCCCTCAGCAGGTAATTGATGACGCCGGAAGGGTCGAGAAGCAGGCGCCACAGCACCGCGACCACGGAGGCGGTGAAGATCCAGGGAAGGATGTAGATAGCCCGGAAGATCACGCGCGGCACTTTGTGCACGAGCTTCGAGTTGAGCATCAGGGCGAAGCCGACACCGATGATCATGTGGATGACCACGCTGGCCACGGTGAAGATCACGGTGTTGCCGACGGCGTTCCAGAAGTTCGGGTCGGCGAGGATCGTGAGGTAGTTGGCGAGCCCGACGAACTGCGGGTTCTGGTTCGTGACGACGTTGTCGAAGAGCGAGTACGCGATGACGATGATGACGGGCACGACCATGAGGCCGGCGACGAGAAGCACCGTCGGCGCGATCAGCAGATACGGCTCGAAGGGTCTGCGTCGCCCTCTGTGTGGATGCGACGGTCTCCGGCGCGAGGGTCTCGCGATCATCACCGTGTCAGGTGGCGATGTGGTCATGGTGAATCCTTTCCGAGCGACCGGCCCCGGCAGGCATGGGCCGGCCGCCCGTTCGGCACGTCAGATGCAGATCAGAACTGCTTCTTCCATTGGGCTTGCACGTTCTGGAGCATGGTCGAGGTCGACTCCTGCCCCGCGACCGACTTCTGGAATTCGGTGAGGAACGAGGTCATTAGTTGGTCCGCGGCCGGCAGACCGGTGAACTCGTTAACCGGCTTGCTCTTCTGGTAGATGCCGAATGCCGCCTGGAAGTGGGGGTCGGCACCGGTGAAGTCCGGCTTGGACGTCTTGTTGCCGGGGAACCCGTTGGCGAGCGTGGAGAGCTTGGAGTTCGTGTCCTTGCTCATCAGATACTGGATGAACTGCCACGCCTGCGCTGGGTGCTGCGTCTTCGCTGAAATGCCGATGCCCCATGACGCGGTGAGCATGCCCTTCGTGCCGCTGTAGCCGTCCTTCACCGGTTGGGCCGACACGGTGAACTTGAGGTCGGGAGCACCCTTCGTGATGGTCGTGACGTGGGCGAGCGAGTCCACCATCATGCCCACGCGGCCGTTGATGAAGTTCGTGACCTTGTCTGTCTCTTGCAAGCTGTTCGCGCCGGGAAGCACGGCGTTCGAGGTCACGAGGTCTTTGACCATGTTGACTGCGCCGGTCACGTCGGCGTTGCCCGTGAGGTTCGGCTGCCCGTTCTTGAGCATGCTTCCGCCGGAGGCCCATGCCCACGACAGGATGTCGTTCTGTGCGCCGTTGGGGTTCGTCGTACCGAGGGGCACCACCCAGCCTTTAGCGCCCCCATCCGACTGGCTGATCTTCTTGGCATCGTCGGTGAATTGGCTCCAAGTGGTAGGCGGAGTCGTGATGCCCGCCTTCGCGAGGATCGCGTCGTTCGTGAAGAGCGGGTAGACGAAGTTGACGACCGGGATCATGTAGGTGCTGCCCTTGAAGGCGACCTGGCTGGCAAGATCGCTGTCGTCGTACTTCGCCGCCTTCATCGCGTCGGTGAGGTTGTACAGTGCGCCCTGTTTGTAAAGGGGATTCACCCACGAGCCGTCCAGCCCGACGATGTCGGGCAATGTGCCCGATGCGGCCTGCGAGATGGTCTGCGTCTGCAGTGAGGCGAACGGCGCGCTGATCAGCTTGACCGTGATGTTCGGATGTCCTTTGTGGAAGTCATCCGCGATCTTCTGCAGGGCGCCGCTCGGCATCTCGGGCGCCCACCACTGCGAAAAGGTGAGCGTGACCTTCTGATTCGTGTTGTTGCTGCTGCTGGGGCTGCCGCTGCTGCAGCCGGTCAGCGCGAGCGCGGCGGCCGACACGGTCGCTGCGGCGCCGAGCATCCATCGCGATCGTTTGAACGACCGCTGAGCTTCCTTGCCCATGATTCTCCCATCGTTGGAAAGACTGCTGCTGCTCTTTACTGCTTTCTGCAGTTCTCTGCATGATACGAACCTGCTGATTGCGGAGTCAAGCATAAAACCGCAATAATGGAGGAAAAATCCGGCTCGCGCATGCGCGGAAGTGCTGTTTTATGCGGCTGGCCTAAGCTGATGCCGTCGGACGCGAATCTCGAGGGGGACCAATGATGAGCCTGCTGGACGCGGAGCGGCGCCTTCCCGCGGGGCGCAAAGCAGACCTCGCGGCCTATGTGTCGGAACACGGCGAGGTCACGGTCGCCAAGCTCGCGTCGCATTTCGGTGTCTCGACCGACACCATTCGGAGGGACCTCGATCGGCTGGACAGTGAAGGACTGCTCATTCGCACCCATGGCGGCGCGGTGAGTCTCAGCGCGGGAACGAAGCCTGACACGGAGCTCGAGGTCAGGCTTCACGTACAGACCTCGGCGAAGGAGGCGATCGGTCGAAGCGCCGCAGCTCTCGTCGAAGACGGCTCGGTGGTCATGCTCAACGGCGGCACGACCACGCTCGCGCTGGTGCGTCACCTCAGGAAGCATCGGAATCTGACGGTCGCGACGAACAACCTTCGGATACCGGCTGAGATCTCTCCGAGCGTCCTCCGCGACCTCTACCTGTTCGGCGGCCCTGTTCGTACCGTGTCGCAGACCACCACCGGACCGATCGCGTTGCGGCTCGGTTCGAGCGATCGCGAGATCGAGGTGCGCAGCGATATCGCCTTCATCGGCGTCGGTGCGGTCTCCGCCACGGGTGGATACTCGACCAGCAATCTCGGCGACGCGGACATGATGGCCGCGATGATCGCGCGGTCATCCCAGGTCGCGATACTCGCCGACTCCTCCAAGTTCGGGCGAGACCTGTTCGCTCAGGTAGCTGCCATAGGAGCGGCGGACTACTTCATCACGAACGCGCAGCCGCCCGCGGACCTGGCTGCGGAATTCGAGGCGGGCGGCGTGGAGGTCATCGTCGCGGATCAGTGACCTTGCGGCGTGCTGCGTTCGCCGGAGCGGTGGCTACTGCGCGAGCACGTATTCGCCGTCGACCGTGCGCGGCAGGTGCCACGGGTTGTCGTTCTGCAGTGCGGGCGGCAGTGCGGCGTCGGGCACGTCCTGGTACGCGACGGGGCGCAGGAACCGGGCGATGGATGCTGTGCCGACCGACGTGAAGTGCGGCGCTGTGGTCGCCGGGTACGGTCCGCCGTGCTGTTGGGCGTACGTCACCGAGACGCCGGTGGGCCAGCCGTTGTAGAGCACGCGGCCGGCCTTGTCGGCGAGGGCCGCGACGAGGGCTGCGGCATCCGCGTCGTCGTCGGCGCCCTGCACCGTCGCGGTCAGCTGGCCCTCGAGCACGTCGGCGACGGCCAGCGCCTCGGCCGGTGAGTCGTAGCGCACGAGCAGGGCAGCGGGACCGAAGTGCTCCTCGAGCAGCTCGGTGGGGTAGGCGAGCAGGGTGGCGGCATCGGTGCCGTACACGGTGGGTGTCGGCACGTCAGCGTGACTCGGGTCGCCGACGAGGAGGGCGACGTCGTCGCGGCCGGCGAGCGGGTCGAGGCTGTCGAAGAATCCGTCGCGGATCTTCGCATCGAGCATCTCGCCGCCCGACGTCGTCTTCACGGCCTCGACGACGAGGTTCTCGAGCCCCGCGTCGCGCGGCACGAGCAGCACGCCCGGTTTCGTGCAGAACTGGCCGACGCCGAGCGTCATCGAGCCGGCGAATCCGGTGGCGATCGCATCCGCTCGTTCGGCTGCGGCCGCTGCAGTGACGAAGACCGGGTTCACGCTGCCGAGCTCCCCGTAGAACGGGATCGGCGTCGGCCGCGACGCGGCGAGGTCGAACAGGGCGCGTCCGCCGTGCAGCGAACCCGTGAAGGTCGCCACGGTGAGATCCGGATGCAGCACGAGGTCGCGTCCGACCTGGCGTCCTTCCACCAGCGCGAACGCGCCCTCGGGAGCACCGGATGCCTTCAGCGCGCCGCTCACGTGCGCCGCGACCGCGCGCGACAGCTCCGGGTGAGCCGAATGCGCCTTGACGATGACCGGGCATCCTGCCGCGATCGCGGCCGCCGTGTCGCCGCCTGCCACGGAGAACGCGAACGGGAAGTTGCTCGCCGCGAAGACCGCGGCCGGGCCGAGCGGGCGCAGCATGCGGCGCAGATCGGGACGCGGGCCCATGCCCCAGTCCGGGTCAGCGTGGTCAATCGTGGCCTCGAGGTACGCGCCGCGTTCCAGCAGCTCGGCGAACAGGCGCAACTGGAAGGTCGTGCGCACGAGTTCGCCCTTGAGTCGCTGCTCGAGGAGGTGGCTCTCCCGCATCGCAAGCGGAACGAGCGTGGCGGTATCGGCATCCAGAGCATCGGCGATCGCCCGCAACCATGTCGCGCGCTCCGCAGGTGTCGACGCCGCGAGAACGGGCGCCGCCTCCACTGCGCCGGCCATCGCAGCGTCGAGGTCTGCGCTCGCGGGGGCTTCCGTCGTCGTTTCGCTCATGGTTTCTCCTTGTGATCCGCATCGCTTCGATGTCGTGCCATCGTCGCCCGAGAAAACGTTTCCTGGGCCATTCTCGCACTGTTTGCCGCGTCGTTCAGGTCGCAGTTTCTGTCCTCATGTGCCGGCGATGCCGACAGAAACTGCGACCCGAACGGGGATACTGCCAACACCTACCGCACCGTCACCGAGATGGTGTGCCAACCGGTGG
>Ga0164242_10009196_pt1 | contig 10686 bp, 11 predicted proteins | sample OricomgcompostMG_FD_108783 | JGI IMG/M metagenome (GOLD analysis project Ga0164242, IMG submission 108783) | Miracle-Growth compost microbial communities from Emeryville, California, USA - Original compost - Miracle growth compost (MG) ... | reverse complement strand
TGGTTGTCGGCGTACTGCTTGTTGGATTCTGCGCCCGAGGGCTTCTCGTCGATGGTCGTCAGACCATTCCACGCATAACCCTGGGTGTAAGCTCCGGTCTCGTCAGGAATGTAGAGGACACCATGGTCAACGCCGGTCTCGTACTCCCGCTCGCCGACCTGGTCCCACTTAAGTGCTCCAGGCATAATGTATTCCTCCTAGAAATACAAGTTATAGACGTAATGATTCAGGTTGTCGGCCGTATAGAACCTATTGAAGGTACACATCGGCAGAGCAGAAACCTTATCGCGAATCGAACTGTCAGGATCAGGATCGATGATCGTGATCATATACCGAACATTTGTACGATAAGGCTTATTATCAGCGAACTGGGTATCCTCATCGTCATGATGATAGACGATAGCAGGATACTGCATCTTCACACTGGCTGGTGGTTGGAAATATACGTTAGGAGCCAGAGTTTGCAACTGAGTCTGAAGCGTCAGACGACGCTGGCTTTGGTCCATTATATACACCCCCCAAAGCCAAGATCAGGCGGGGACTTACGACGTCCACATTCGAGACCGTCCAATAAGTCCCCGCCCACTTGACGTAGCGAATGGCAAAGAAACGCTGATGAGCAAACGCATCGGCAACGATGCTGATGGAGTTGTTGATGGAAATATCGTCATTGACGGTATTCTCACCTTCCCGAGCCTGGCGTGAGGTTCGAACAACATCACCGAAATATGTTCTCTCAGTGATCTGTTCTACCCACACGCCAGGCTTGGTCTCCACCGTTTCACCGTAGCCAATGGGTCCATGAAACCTTACCATTGGCTACCAACCTGCGATCAGGAGCCGGAGGGCTCGTTGTAGACGTAGGTCCAGTTGTCGTTCACGTTGTGCGGGAACGAGTAACCGTCGGCCGGAGCGGCCTCGACGTCGGTCGTCTCAGTGATGACCTGGTCGCCAGTCACGGTCGCACCATTGATGGTGTAGACCACACCAGCCTGGGTCGGGATGGTGATGGTGTTGGTGGTACCGTCGAAGCTCGGCGTGTTCGGGGTCACCGAGGTACCAGCAGCACGCTGGATGACGATAGCCGACTTCGGCTTCGTCAGCGCACCCGAGACGCGGGTCTCGATCAGGTACTTGAACTGGTTGTAGTCGATGTCGAAGTCGTCGAACATCGAAACGGCGCCACCGCTGTCCGCACCCATGGTGTAGTCAACAAGATTGACGATCACCGCGAACAGGTCCGGGGTGTCCTCCATGACCTCGACCGGGACGATCTTCGCCACGCGAAGAGCCGCAGCCAGAGCCACGTCGTCGGCGTAGAGACGACGACCGATCTTGTCCTCCTGCAGAAGCAGGTCGGTAAGGATCGAGTCGGTGGTGTACAGAGTCGGAGTACCCGAGCCCTTGTAGCCGGAACGAGCCCGGATGATGGCCTCAGTGACATCACGCGAAGAAGCGTTCGACGGCAGGGTAACCTTAGCCGCGTACATGTCGTCGTCATAGGCGATCGGACGGAGGTGGTCCTCGTCGATCTTGTCCTCGTCATCGGGCTCGCGGCCATCACCGATGAGAACCGCGCGAGCGAGCTCCTCATCCAGCATGAGACGCATCTCAGCCTTCAGCCACGCCACCACATCCAGGTCCGTGATGTCGACAATGTCGTCACGGTCCAGCTTCTGCTTCTTGTAGATGGTGGTCGGAGTCGTCACTCGCTTGAGGAGCTTAATGATCTCCTCCTTCTTCTTGTTGCCCTTGACGTAACCCTTGGCACGGGCCTCGTCAGCGGTGATGTCGGCAGCGGTCGACTTGATACGGCTGAAGGGGGAGTGCTTGGTGCCAGCGATGACATCCTGGACCCACTCCATCCGGCGGGAGATGAAGTCAGGCTGCTGAGAGATCGACTTGGCATCCGGGAACAGGACATCAATGTCCTCGATACCGTACTCCTGGGCGTGCGCCAGGACGGACTCCTTGAAGGAGCCCAGCTTCTGAGCGTCGGAGACGATGGTCTCGAGCTGGCTGTGGCTGAGGGTCGGACGAGCAGCCGTCTGGGTGCCGCCGTTGTTCTCAAAGAGGTTGCGGGTCATGTCCTCGGTACCTTCCTGGTGGGTGAGGGAATCCTCGTTGTCATCGGAGTGCTCTGCTGAGTTGCTAGCATCGGCAGTCTCGAGAGCCTGGCCGATCATATAGTGGACAACTTCCTTCTGCTTCTCAGACATGGCGTTGTAAATGTCGCCAACGGTCTCATCGTCCGAGTTGTCAGAAGAATCATCCGCGTGCTCGAGGTTCTCGTCCTCATCGGTCGAGTTGTCAGAGCCGCTGTCATCGGTGCTCTCGTCCTCGGCAGGAGAGTCGGTAGAGTCATCGACAGTCTCGTCAGCATTCTCGCTTACCTCAACCGGGTCTTCATCCGAGTGCTCCAGAGCGAGACCGGTGTAGATAATAGCCTCATCCTCAAGCTCCTCGACATCCCCGTCAGAGTGAGCAATGTTGACATTCTCGATCCGAGCACCAGGATTGGCGCCAGCCAGCACAAGGCTAACCTCACGGATCTGACCATGGAGAACCTGCTTAGCCTTCTCCACGAGCTGATTGGCATAGATCGACAGCTTGTCGATGTCGCCATGCTGAACCAGAGTCTTGGCGCTCTGACCCTGCGTAGTGCTGTTGAAGTAGCCGTGAGCATAGACACCCTCATTGCGGTGCTCGAGAACGGCATAGCCAAGAACGTTGGTCGGCTCATTGTGAGCATGCTGCCAAACAAGCGGCACCTTCACCTTGTCCTGGTGCTGAAAAGCATTGGGCATGATGGTTCGGCCGTCGGTGCACTTGAGATTTGCCTTAGTGGCCCAGCCGCTGAAATCAGCTTCCATTTTGGCATTTCTCCTTCCTAGGTTAAGTGTCAACGGCGCGGAGGTGCCGTCTTCTTGCCTGATGATCCCGACGCCGGTTTCGTGGCGACGATCTTTTTAATGGAATCCTTGGCCTCAGCAAGAATCTTGTCGCGCTGCGACTTTACTTCAGCCTTCTTAGCAACGAATTTCGACTTGATGTTCGCGTCGACATTCTTCTGCTGCGTTGCACCGTCAGCCTTGATCTTAGCGATCTGCTGCTTTCGCTCAGTTTCAAGTTTTGTTCGCTTAGATCCGACGACGCCTTTAGGGATTGCTGGAACAGCAGCAATTTTCTTGTTCGTATCAGCCTCGATCTTGGCATGCTTCGCCTGGGCTTCCTTCGAGAGCTTCTCTGCCCACGAAGAGAGATCCTTCGTCAAAGCTGACAACTTACTTTTAGCAGCATTAGAAGCTGCGGTAACAGCCGCATCCTTCTTAGGGCCGAGCTGCTTCGTAGCCTTATTGGCAGCGCGAGCGATCTTTTCTCGCCGTGACGGTGGATCCTTTGGCGGAGTCTCACCCTTCTTAGCCATGCGCCGACCCTTAAGCTTCTTGTGCTGCTCATAGTATTCATGAGCCTTCACAGGGTCATAGTACTGGTCCGCATGAGCCAGGGTGTCCTGGATAAACTGTTCCACGCGATCCATGTCCCTACCCTCCTAGGATCTTGTCTACCTGAGCATCAAAGTCGGAGCTCATTTGATTAAGGTCATTTTCTGCGCTGGTTTCGGCTTCATCTGGCTGATCTTCAGTCTCATCCTCGATGGTGTTATCCTCTGAAGGATAATAAACGTCACCCTGGACACCAGGATTTGTACTCTGGTCAACAGAAGCCTCATCAGATGAACTAGTATCCTCTGCTGGAGCTGCTCCAGTGACACTCTGAGGCATATTGCTGTTGATAAGCTGATCAGCCTTAGGATCGGAGTGAGGCTTGAATCCGATGATCTGACGAATCTCATTCGAGGAAAGGATCTCGTTGCGCGTGAACTTATCGGCAATCTCGGCAAGATCAGAGATCGGAGTCAACTTGAAGGGATCACGGAAATATAGAATCGACTGTAACTGAGAGCGAGCAGTCTTTGTCAGGAATTTCCGCTTCATCTCCTGAACGATGGCTGTAAGAATAGGCGCCAGAGTTCGATTCGTGTAGTTCAGCATGGTCGCTTCGTCAGCGGTGCCATTCATGATCTCAGGAGTGAGACCGAGCTGCCCAAAGAGAAGATTGGTCAGATACTGAACCTCATCGAGAAGATTGTTCTCCACCGGTCGATTCAGCTGAGTGATCTTCTCTGTACCGTCTGTATAGGCAATTCCATACTTACTACCCTTGAGCTGAAACTCAATGTCGGCCCGACGCTGCTCGGCCTGCTGACGACGTGTTTCCGACTTGATCACGTAAGGAAGCTGGATGATCATATCGAGCTTTCCAGAACTAGCCTGCTCATCAACATCATCAAGAAGAGAAAGCTTCCGAGCAAGCCTCTGAAGAGTCGAGTTCGGCTCATTCATCACCGAATAGAGCGGATTCGTGACAATGGCGACATAACTCTTGTCGAGGGTCAGCTCTTGACGGCGCCCGATCTTCTCATTGTAGACACTTACTCGTACCTGCTGGGGATACCACTGGACAACATCGCCAATACGCATTGTCTTAATATCGTATCCACCAGACAGAGCAGGATTCAGCGTTGTGTCGATCGGGATTACTGCAGCAACACCCTTGTCAAAGAGTGTCAAAGCCAGATCAATCAGCAGATCCTGAGAGTTCTGGTCGATGTTAGCTTCTACTCGAAGACAGTCATTGAGATTGCTCGGAATGTCGGCAATATATCGCTCATTCTCATCCAAGCGAGCATGACGGATATCAACCGATGAAATATCGATGGCCAGGCGCGTATAGATCGAGGAGATGATGGAGCGCTCGTTTGTTACTCGAAAACGCGATCGATCCGGTCGAGATCCAGAACTTGGACCGATATCTGGATAGGCTCGAATTCGCTGCTGAGGCTCTTCGTCAACGAAGGCGTTCCACGCATGAGCGAGTCGAGATCCAAAGCCTGCCATGTGTCACCTCCTTTCATGTATGGGCATGGTTGGATTATTCACACACCCATACTTCTAAGGAAGTCGTGGGCAAAATTAACGATATTTTTAACTCTTCTTTTCAGCAAACGGATAAGATTTCACACGCTTGTACTTGAATGGATTTTCGTTGGCGGCACGAGTGTTTGTCATGAGATCACTGGTTCGATATAGACCCACCGGACCAGAAAGAAGGGTGGCTACGAACTTCTCACCTTTGGTTTTTCGATTCGCAATATAGCGATCGTCAGAGGATTGCCAATCTTTTTCACTCTTATCCAGTTTGTCATTCCAGAGAAGATGCTTCGGATCGTCGGGGTTACGCTTTGAATCATCGATGTTCTTTTGATGAGTCTCAGCGCGCTTAGCTTGGTTAGCTCGAGCAGTCTTGATTTCCTCAGTCGTAAACTTTCGCTTGTTAAGCGGAACATCGGTCGAAGACTTCGTAACGGATTTACGAACACCCCAATGCATACCTTTGACACCATGATGCGACAGAGAAGCAAGAAGCTCCTGAGGCGATGGTGGTTTTACTTCTTGCGTCATTCGAACGCCTCCTTGTTAGCCTTGTATGCGACATAACCGTCCATCAAAGCAGAAACATTATCGATCTTTTCGTCCTGTCGCTTCTTCAAAAGCTTTCGGTTACCGTTGGTATCCTCAAGAGTGATGGCATTACCCATAGCGAAACTCATCAGAACCTGATCAAAAATAAGCATACGCTCACTACTCAGAATCTTGAGCTCACCCAGGGGAACACTCTCTGTTTTTGCGCCCTGAATAACCTTCTCGACACCGAAAGGACCATTTTCAGCTTGCCAACGCTCGACGAATTCCTTAGCGTTGTAAGGGTCGTACCCAAAACACCGAACATCGTACTCTTCCTTGATGATGAAAGCGTCGAGATCCTCATAGACCTCCATCATATCCAGAACAGTGCCATCCATCACATGAAGGCTTCCTTCAGCAATGAACTCCTCATACTTATGGCGCATAGCGCCAGGGAGCTTGTGAAGTGTCAACTCTGTGATATAACTTCGAGTCTTGATACCGAACTTGCCGTTGCGAAGAGGGAAAAGGAACGTGAAAGCACAGAAGTCATCACCCTGTGACAGGTCAGCACCCATAGCACAGGGCATCTGCCAGAAGTTCTGCTGACGATGAGGTAGTGTCTCCTCATAAGTGAAGAAGTAGGATGTTCCTTCTCTAGGGATTCCAAACCGTTTCGCCAAGATGTCGTTGGTTGTTGCGGGGGCTTTCTCAGATCGCTCAACATCCTGCTGGTAGACATCGTAGGTGACAGTCAACCCAAGGTTTGGATTAGCTTTAATCCACATAGCAGGATCATTCACTTCTTTGACATCATCCAACTTATAATGCCAAATGGAGACATGAGGCGCAATGTAGTCACCCTTGAGGATGTCAGCCAGTTCCATTTTGATGGTATCGCCCGAACCATTGCGGACGGTTCCTTCAGAGCTGATCGCAATGATCAGATACTCCTGGCCATCCTTAGATGCACCCTGCTCGATTGCCCCAATGACATCCTCGCGAATGTCGCCAGACAACCATTCGTCAACCGTGGAGATCTTCGGGCGAAGACCCTGAAGCTTGTTGATGGCCATGGGTCGAATCTCAAGAAGAGAACCCGTGAGAAAGTTCTCAATCCCCTTCTTGGTCGAGGCTAGCTTGAGGCGGTTAGCGCGAGCACCCGTGGTGTTCTGTATGGAGCCCTCGGTCAAGAACTTAAAAAGCGGTCCTCGAGCACGGGTAATAGCAGTCCTGAACGGCGACATAACCTCATCCGCCTGCTTCATTGTTGGAGCAGTCGTGATCTGGTGCGTCGTAGACGTATCTACATTCAGAAAGTAGGCTTGTATGCATTCAGCATACATCGACTTGGCGGCACCACGAGCCACGATCAGATACTGCTTTGTCGTCAGTCTCTTCTTGACAATCTTGTTGATGTAATGGACTTTACCATCGGAGTCAACTTCGGGAACGCTTCGAGGGGTAAAGTAACACCACCCAAAGACTTGCTCACCCCAGAGTTTAAACGAGGGAAGAAGTGTGAGATCACTACCGTCGGTCAGAGTCAACTCACCTTCACAATAGCGAACCCACCCCTCAACTGCTTCATCATCGTAATAGATGTTCGGGTTGGCGATGAGTGCATCGATGCGATTCATCTCGAGCGAGATCTCACGATTGACTGGGATCTCACCACGAATGACTGCATCTCTAAACTCGCCATAGTAGCGAGGTGTTGCTGTATTGGACAGCGTCACCGCCAACCCTCCCTTCGCTTACTTTTTCTTCTTGCCGCTGGTGTTTTTCGGTTTCGAGAATTCGCTCTTCAAAGCCTTACCGACAACCTTAGTGTAGGAATCGTCCTTCGATCCTGTGAGCTTCTCTGTTGCCGCACCAAGAAGGACTTTGCTCACGCGCTTCTCCAAAAGCTGATTCTTCTCACCAGTCAGCTGGCTGTACTGCTTTTCTAGATTCATTCGACTGACGAGATGCTGGAGCTCAGGGTTAGAGAGCTTATCCGTACTAGCATTACGAGCGATGCGAAGCGAGGTCTTGGCAGCCTCAGCATCTTTGCTGATGGAGAGAGCTCGATCTTCACCGATCTGTCGCTTACGATCAGCGTAAGCATCCTTCAGACGCGTTGTGGCTCCAGAAAGCTCTGCTCGAGTTCGACGAACTCCCCACTTCTGACCTTTGACACCGTGATGCTTGAGAAAATCCTCGACAGCCTCATCCGAATGCTTAGCCTCCTGAGACTGAAGACCTTCAGGAACGTCCTGCTTCAGGATTGTCTTATAGATGGCGGCAAGCTTGCTCTTGGCGTTGGCCACCAGAGAAGGCTTCACACCGATGAGTGCATGGCCGCGAGCCTTACCGGTACCACCGACTGATGAGAGAACAGCGGCTGCAGCTGAGCATCCATTCTTGTTCAGTGTGCCATCTGGCTCTCGAATGGGGAGGCTTGCTCGCTGCTTAGCACTCCCCATCTTCGCACCACGATCGAGCAGACAGGCCTTCAACCACTGCTGATCGGTGTAGTCACTCGGCTTGAAATTAGACCAAGGCTTATTCGACACGGTCTCAGCCATGTGCATGAGCCCCCTTTCCTCAGTATCGTAGTGATGGAGAATATCAGCAACGAGAGCATCAACTTCATCATTGTCGCTCATAGCAAGATCATTCCGGCTCTCCAACTGGAAGGTCGGACCGTCGAAATCTCCCACCCAGAGAGCTACTCGATCAAAGTTAACCCAGGTAATTCCCGGATAGTCTCGATTATCGGGATGTGCTGGTGTTGCTGGGTATCCCAGCGTCAGATGAGGAGTCCAACCTTCATACTGCTCGGTGGAATTGTAAGCGGTGAAAATATCCTCATTCTGAAGAAGGAATGATCGAGCATCAGCCATCTGTTTGTAGCTGAAACTCTTGTCAAAGAAAAGGACGTCAGCCTCATCAGGACCAAGAGAACCTCGATGATCGACCCCCATCCCGAATCGAGGAATAGAAGTATCAGCGACATGCTGAAGAAACTGAGCAACTCGACCTTGGGTGGCTGGATCGGTCATTGCACCCAGGAAGAGAAGTGTCATATGCGGAATCTTCTCACTTGAGATCTTCCACACATAGTCATCAGGAGACGGGATAGCGACAATAACCACCCCAATAGAATCGTCATTAGTACTCATGACTGATACATCTCCTCTTCTCGGCGAACATTGATCCTCCAAGCCAGCTCCTGAATCTGCTGATTCATCGCGTCGAGGACGAAAGAGGTTGATGGAGGATCGAAAAGGACACGCACTCTCAGATAGACATAGGTCTTGACTGAGTTAAGACGCGGATCATCCTCCATGAAGTCTTGCCAAATGACGCTAGCATCGGGGACGTTGAATCCTGAGTCCGGACCAATACCGAGCTGAGTGAGATCAGAGAAGACACCATTGACAAAGAGAAGAATCTGCTGGTCGAAATCGGTGTTTTCAGGATCTAGGTTCAAAGTCACCTTGATGGAGTCAAGAATGCTATCCGTCATGATAGAACGCCTCCATCAATAACATCATCCTCGACGTTGGTGATGTTAATAGTGACCTTGCTTCCATCCGTCGTAGCGGGCGGATTGGAAATGACACCAACCTGCGGCTGCAAGTCAAGATCGATCGTCTGACCAGTCCTCGGCTGGAAAGCATAAGTTACCGTCTTGGGTGAGTTGTTTGCCAGCGTCAAACTCACTCGAAGGCTGTAGCTCCAGTCCTGAACCATATTTCCGGCAGCATCAAGAACACCTTCAGCATCAACAGGGATGACGTTGAATGCGAGCGTGCCATCATTTCCAGGCTTGATCGGTGCAGAGTCGCCATAGATCGTCTCTCCAGTCGCAGCCCAAACCAGGATTCGATCGATCTGAAGATAGGCAGAGGAGATGGTCCCTACAGTTCCCTCAGCCAACAATGGTTTCGACAGCGTACATGGAACTGTTGGTGCATTATTTGGTAAGGCCATGTGTTTCTCCTCTCATTTTGACGAGATTGACGATAGGGGTGATCCAACCACAGACGGTGAGTATTAGTTTTGTCTACTCACCGTCTGTGGTATAGATAGTTAGGCAGCGAGCCAACTGGAAAGGCTATGTGCTGCATGTCGATCAAGCGAGAATCCATTTCGGTCATACAGCATTGTCGTCTCCACATTGACGTGTCGAGCGAGAGCCTTCACATCACGAACGGAGATGCCCATATCCAAAGCAGCTGTGATACAACTACGCCGAAGAGCGTGAGGAGTTAACAACTTGGTTCCGGCATGACGACAGATGGTGTGAACGAGACTAGTGATTCCGTGTCGAGAAATGTAGCCACCATTCTTTTGTGGAATGAGTGGTCCAGCAGTTCGATCTCCAGCCACAGCGGCCAATGCCCGAAGGACTGGAACATCAAGGGGAATGGTTGCAGGCTTGCCGCCCTTACCCACGAATTTGAGAACTTGATGACCGTCTTGGAAATTTCGCCAAGAGTTCACATCGAGATTAGCAATCTCAGATGCTCGAAGGGCCAGAACACCAGCCAAAACAGCAACAGCATGATGACGTGGTGTCAGGGTACTCCCAATCTTGATCCACCGAGAAAGCTCTACACGATCAAGCCATTTGAACCCTGATGGATCGCGCTTAACTTTCGGCATCCACATGAGAAGACCGGGATTGCGCTCGATCATGCCATCGGCATGTGCAAGCTTGAAGATAGAGCGAACCGGACTCATCGCTGTGCGAATGGTTGCCGGTGAGAAACCTGACTCCAACATCTCACGAGCGTAGGTCTCTAGATCAATACGGGTAGCCCTCCAGGGATCAACATCGTTCTCGAGAGCCCAGTTCATATAACGATTGAGGTAACGCTTATAGAGCTCAGCAGTCTCTCCGTGATATCGGTTGAGGAAGGCCATCACAAAGGACGCCATCTCAGTCCGAAAGATCTCCTGCTTGTTCTTCTTAGATTTCTTAGACATTCACTTTCCTACAGTTTGGTTGTGCTTATATAATAGGTTGGGGAATTAAACGCTTAATGCCGGTTATGTGGCGGTTCAAGAGCAGGGTCAGACGGTGACCCAGCCAGTGCTGGTCATCACCCAGCGGGTGCCCTCAGTGGGGCCAGCGGCAGCGGCGAGCAGCCCAGCGACCTGCGCG
>Ga0164242_10009195_pt1 | contig 10687 bp, 11 predicted proteins | sample OricomgcompostMG_FD_108783 | JGI IMG/M metagenome (GOLD analysis project Ga0164242, IMG submission 108783) | Miracle-Growth compost microbial communities from Emeryville, California, USA - Original compost - Miracle growth compost (MG) ... | reverse complement strand
CGAGGGTGACGACGGCACCGACTACGCCGAGACCGAGCAGGTCTGACCCAGCCGGGTCCACCGACCCATCCGAGAAGACCTTCCTACCGAGGAGCAATCACCATGCCCACCCCCTCCAAGGGTCCCCGGCTCGGCGGATCACCCGCCCACGAGCGGCTGATCCTGGCCAACCTGGCCCAGTCGCTGTTCGAGCACGGCAAGATCACCACCACCGAGACCAAGGCCAAGCGGCTGCGTCCGGTGGCGGAGAAGCTGATCACCTCCGCCAAGCGGGGCACCCTGCACGCCCGGCGCGAGGTGCTCAAGACGATCCGCAACAAGGACGTCGTCCACAAGCTGTTCGCCGAGATCGGCCCGTCCTTCGCCTCCCGCGAGGGTGGCTACACCCGAATCACCAAGACGCTGCCGCGCAAGGGCGACAACGCTCCCATGGCCGTGATCGAGCTGATCGGCGAGGAGACCGTGTCGTCGGCGGCGTCCCGGGTGGCGCGCACCGCCGCGTCGCGTCGCCGGGGCAAGGCGGACGCCGACCAGGCAGCGACCACCGGAGCCACCGAGGCCGAGACCACCACCGAGGAGCCGACCGAGGACGCGGTGGAGTCCACCGAGCAGGCCGCATCCGAGGCGGAGGGCGTCGAGGTCGAGGAGTCCGAGTCCACCGACGAGGCGCCCTACGGGTCCGGCTCGCATGCCGCGCTCGAGGACGGGTCCCAGCCGGAGGGGTACCCGATCAAGGGCAACGCCGACTCGATGCTCTACCACGTGCCGGGCAGCTCGCACTACGACCGGACGGTCGCCGAGGTGTGGTTCGACACCGCCGAGTCTGCCGAGGCCGCCGGGTTCGCCCTGCCGCCGAGCCAGCGTGACGCCGCCGACGATGACGCGGCCGACGCTGCTGCCGAAGAGCCCGCCGGGGCGGCGGCCGACGGCGACGCCGAGGACAAGTAGTACCTGGAAGGATCACCGGTGGTGGAGGTTCGGCCCGCTCGGCGGGTCCGGCCTTTCACCGCCGGTGATCTTTCTGCATTCCGGGAGCCGCAGTGTCCGATGATCGTGCCGACGCGGTGACGATGCGGCTGCGGCTGGACATCGCCTACGACGGCACCGACTTCCACGGGTGGGCGGTGCAGCCCGGCCGACGCACCGTCGCCGGCGTGCTGGGCGAGGCACTGGCCATCCTGTTCCGAGTGCCGGTGTCGATGGTGGTGGCCGGCCGCACCGACGCCGGGGTGCACGCGACCGGCCAGGTGGCACACGTCGACGTTGACCCTGCCGCGCTGGCCGCCCTCGCGCCGCGCCACCTGGTCCGTCCCGCTCCGCAGGATCCCGTCACCGCCGATTCGACGGACGCCAGCAGGCCCGACGCGCGCCCCGCCGGCGAGCCGGGATCATGGGCGGCGGGTCGATCCGGAGCGCGCACCGCCGGCACCCACCCCGCCGATTCCGCCACCGCTGCCGGTCTGGTCGGCCTGCGCCGTCGGCTCGCCGGCCTGCTGCCACCGGACATCCGGGTGCCCGGCGTGTCGGTGGCCCCGGCGGGCTTCGATGCGCGATTCTCCGCGCTGCGCCGGCACTATCGCTATCGGGTGGCCAGCTCCGAGTGGGGCGTGGCCCCGCTGCACCGGTTCGACACGCTGGCCTGGCGCCGGCCGCTGGACGTCGCCGCGATGCAGGCCGCCGCAGACGCACTGACTGGGCTGCGCGACTTCGCCGCGTACTGCAAGCCGCGCGAGGGCGCCACCACCATCCGGGACCTGGAACGGCTCGCCGTCACGTGGGTGAGCCCGGACGTCCCGTCACCGCCGTTGCCACCCTCAACGGCCGGCGGCGATCCTGGTCCAAGCAATGGTTCCGTCGTCCTAGCAAGGGTTGGGGACCTTGCCAGGACGACAGAACCGTTGCTTGGACAGCGAGGACCACTGGGCCGAAGCCCGGAAAGTGGCGATGTGTCCGGTGTGCGCGGCGACGGTCGCCTGGCCGGTGACGATGCCCTCGGGCCTGCCCTCGATCAGGAGGCCCTGGTCGTCGTGGACGTCACCGCGGACGCCTTCTGCCACTCCATGGTGCGCAGCCTGGTCGGTGCCCTGCTGGCCGTCGGTGACGGGCGCTTCCCGATCGACCGCCCCGTCGCGTTGCTGACGGCGGGCCGGCGCACCGCCGAGATCGCGGTCGCCCCGGCCCATGGGCTCACCCTGGTCGGCGTGGACTACCCGGTGGGTGCCGAACTGGCCGCCCGCGCTCGAGCCACGCGGGCCCTGCGGGCGGGCGCCACCAAGGAGATGCGCGAGGGAGCGTGAGGTGGCGACCGTCCTCGCCTGCGGCGCCCGATGACCGGCAGCCCGTCGAACTCCGGGCGTCGTGGCCCCCGTCACCGCCCGCTCGCTTTGACCAGGTGCCGCCACGATTGGTAGTCTTGACGGTCGGTGCGCCACTGTCACGGCGGCCGGTCTGCCTGGCATGTTTGCAGGCCGATCGCACGGCGCGGACCTTCTCGGCCCGCCCGCTGAGCACCGTAACAGCGGAGTCACCGCTCCGCGACGACCCTGAGCGAAGAAACGAAGAGGCATTCCCGTGCGCACCTTCAGCCCCAAGGCGACCGACGTCACCCGCGCCTGGCACGTCATCGACGCGACCGACGTGGTGCTCGGCCGGCTGGCCAGCCAAGCGGCCCAGTTGCTGCGCGGCAAGCACAAGGCCATCTACGCCCCGCACGTCGACACCGGCGACTTCGTGGTGATCGTCAACGCCAGCAAGGTCTCGCTGTCCGGCAACAAGCGTGAGGGCAAGATCCTGTACCGGCACTCGGGCTATCCGGGTGGACTGCGTGCGCAGACCGCGGGCGAGTTGCTGGACACCCGGCCGGAGAAGCTGGTGGAGAAGGCCATCGTCGGCATGCTGCCGCACAACACCGTGGGCCGCGCGATGGCGCGCAAGCTGAAGGTCTACGCCGGCCCGGAGCACCCGCACGCCGCGCAGCAGCCGCAGCCGTTCGAGATCGTCCAGGTCGCCCAGTGAGTGAGACAGTGAGCGAGACCCCTACCAACAGCGAGATGAGCACCCCTGTGACCGAGACCCCTGAGACCGTCTCTGACGCGCCGACCGAGGCGGCCGGAAACGCCGCACCCGCCGCTGACGACACAGCCGCGGAGGCGTTCGCCGCCGCCGAGGCCGAGCAGGCCGCTGAGCCCATCGCCGAGGGCGGTGCCGAGGTCGAGGTCGTCGTCGAGGACACCGAGGCCGCCCCGGCTGTCGTGCCGGCACGGCGCACCCCGGGCGAGCGCCCGGTGCTGACCGTCGGCCGTCGCAAGGAGGCCATCGTCCGGGTCCGCCTGGTGCCCGGTACCGGCGCGTTCACCCTCAACGGTCGCAGCATCGACTCGTACTTCCCCAACAAGGTGCACCAGCAGCTGGTCAAGGAGCCGTTGACGGCGCTGGACAAGGTCGAGTCCTTCGACGTGATCGCGCGGCTGTCCGGCGGCGGCGTCACCGGCCAGGCCGGCGCGTTGCGCCTGGGCATCGCCCGGGCGCTGATCGAGATCAACCCCGACGACCGTCCCACCTTGAAGAAGGCGGGCCTGCTCACCCGGGACGCCCGCATCAAGGAACGCAAGAAGTACGGCCTGAAGAAGGCCCGTAAGGCGCCTCAGTACTCGAAGCGCTGATGCCGCGGCTGTTCGGTACGGACGGCGTTCGCGGTCTCGCGAACGCCGACCTCACGCCGGACCTGGCGCTGCACCTGGCCACCGCCGCCGCGCAGATCCTGTGCGCAACGCCCGATGCGGCTGCGGACGGGCCCGATGCCGCCGTCAGCGGGTCGGTGACGAACGTCCCCGAGGGGACTCGATCCGGTCGCGCGCCCCGGTCCGGCCGGCCGGTGGCCGTGCTGGGTCGCGATCCGCGGGCCAGCGGCGAGATGCTGGAGGCCGCGGTGGCGGCCGGGCTGGCCTCCGCCGGAGTCGACGTGCTGCAACTCGGGGTGCTGCCCACCCCGGCCGTCGCGTTCCTGACCGCCGACCTGGGGGCCGACCTCGGCGTGGTGATCTCCGCCTCGCACAACGCCATGCCGGACAACGGCATCAAGATCTTCGCCGCCGGCGGGCGCAAGCTGTCCGACGCCGCCGAGGATGCCATCGAGGCGGCCATGGGCGGCTCCGGGGCGTTGCCGATCGGCGAGGGCGTCGGCCGGATCCGCCCGGTGCCCGAGGCCACCCGCCGCTACACCGACCACCTGCTGGTCGCCACCCCGAACCCGCTGGCGGGACTGCGCGTGGTGGTGGACTGCGCCAACGGGGCGGCCTCCGCGGTCGCTCCCGAGGCCTACCGCCGCGCCGGCGCCGAGGTCATCGTGATCGGCGGGTCCCCGGACGGGTTGAACATCAACGACGGTGTCGGCTCGACGCACATCGACGGCCTGCGCGCCGCGGTCATCGAACAGCACGCCGACCTGGGCATCGCGCACGACGGTGACGCGGACCGGTGCCTGGCCGTGGCCGCCGACGGCAGTGAGGTGAACGGCGACGCGATCCTCGGGCTGCTGGCCATGTCGCTGCGCGAGCGCGGTCAGTTGCACCGGGACACCGTGGTGACCACCGTGATGGCGAACCTGGGGTTCCATCGGGCGATGGCGGCGGCCGGCATCGAGGTGCACACCACCGCGGTCGGCGACCGCTACGTGCTGGAGGAGATGCTCGCCGGCGGGTACGCACTCGGTGGCGAGCAATCCGGCCACATCATCCTGTCCGAGATGGCCACCACCGGCGACGGGCTGCTCACCGCATTGCACCTCATGTCGGTGGTCGCCGCGTCCGGCCAGCCACTGGCCGAGCTCGCGGCGATGGTGCCGCAGTTCCCGCAGGTGTTGCTGAACGTCCGGGTGGCCGACAAGGCCGCCGTCGGTTCCGCCGAACCCGTGCGACGTGCCGTCTTGGAGGCCGAGGCGGAACTGGGGGAGTCCGGGCGGGTGCTGCTGCGCCCCTCGGGCACCGAGCCGCTGATCCGGGTGATGGTCGAGGCGGCTGCGGAGGCCGACGCCCGGCGCATCGCCGAGCGGGTCGCGGCGGTCGTCTCCGGCACCGTACCGGCTTGATCGGTGGGGCCCGTCCGGCGGCGGGTTTGCCGGTGACGGAGTTGCCGGACCACCGATGGCCACGGCGATGTGCCCAGGGCCCGGCCTAGCCGAACCAGGCCGCGCCATCGGCCACGCCGCTGACGGCGACTCGCGCACCCAGGCTCGAGGCGAGCCAGCTCTCCCGGGTGAGTCGGACGTGCTGCAGGGTGCACCTACCGGTCGGTGACGACGGCTGGCGCACCTCGCTGATGCCGTTGTCCAGGTAGCCGATCGACCGGGACACGCCCAGGGACGCCACGTTGTCGACCCGGGCCGACGAGACCGCCGCGTGCGCGCCCAGGTGGTCGAATGCCAGGCTCAGCACGGCGGTTCGCATGGCCGGCGGTCCGACCCCTCGTCCAGGCCGGCGAAGTGCTCGGCCGCAGGATCCTCCTCGTAGTCGCCTGGCCGCAGCTCCGCCAGCGGGAGAACTTCCTCGTCCCTGACCGGGTTCAGGGTGACCGCACCGCAGGTCAGGACCACGTCGAACAGCGGCCAGGCGGTCATCGTGGCAGCGTACGGCCGGTCGCGCCCGCGCGGCACGGAATCGCCCGCGCTATCCCGTTCGCCTGCGCGCCGTGATCGCGGTCGTCGACTCGCGGACGACCAGGCTGCACGGCAGCGCCACCGACGTCGTAGCGCGCTGCGGCTCGGCGATCCGCTCCCCGAGCAATGTCACCGCCGCCTGACCGATCTCGGCATAGGGCGGCCGGATCGTGGTCAGCGCCGGGGTGAGGATCTGGGCCACCAACGTGTCGTCACAGCCGACCACGCTGATGTCCCGGGGCACCTCCCGGCCCGACTCGTGCAGGCCCGCGATCACCCCGCAGGCCACCATGTCGTCGTAGGCGAAGACGGCGGTGGCGTGGCTGGCGTTGATGGCGGCGACCGACTGCAGGCCGCCGTCGAACGTCGCCGGTGCCGGCCCCAGGTCGATGAGCGTCACCCCGGCCCGTTCCGCCCAGCGGGTGAGGGCTGCGGCGCGGCGGGTGGCCGCCCACGAAGCGGCCGGGCCGCGCACCATGGCGATCCGGTGATGCCCGGACGCGAGCAGGTGCGCGCCAGCCTCGACCAGCGCGCCGTTGTAGGCACAGGTGACGGCGTCGATACCGGTGACCGGCCGGTTGATCAGCACGCACGGCGTGGGCCCCAGCGCCTCGCGCAACGCCCTGGCCGACGCGCGGGGGGAGGCGAGGATGACGCCATCGACCTCGTCGCACAGACCCGCGATCAGGTCCGCCTCGTTGGCGGGACGCTCATCACTGTCCACGATCAGCACCGAGCAGTCGGCATCGGACGAGGCGACATGCTGTACCACGCGGAGCAATTCGGCGAAGAACGGATTGACCACGTCCGGCATGAGTAGGCCGATCCGGCCCGACCGGCCGGTCGCCAGGCCACGGGCCAGCTTGTTCGGCCGGTAGCCCATCTGTGCCGCGGTGGCCAGGACCCGTTCGCGCACGGCGTCGCTGATCAGCTCCGGGCGGCTGAACGAGCGGGACACCGTCGCGGCCGAGACCCCGCAGGCGGCTCCGACGGCCGAGAGCGTCGGCCGCTTCACGGCAGCCTCGTCCCGGTCGGCCCGTTGCCCGGGCGGGCGCCGGTCCGTGGTGGTCTTCGCATGCTGCCGCCTTCTTCGACGTTCGCCGGCCACATTCCGGTCAGCAGGACGAACTGTAACCCACCGAGCGGACCGGCACCGGTTTTCCGGGTCCGTCCCGCGCGCTCGTCCGGTCTGCAGCGCTTGGGTGCCCTGTGCGCCAGCGCGTCTCGCGGAGGGAGCCATCACTGATGCACGATGCGCGCCAGTTATGCAAGCCCTTGCGTAATCCGCGGGAGCGTGTATCGTGACGCCCACGTGCAAGCGCTTGCGCTCTGGAGGGAGGTGCGCGGTGCCGAACGGTGGGCCCGCCGTCGCGATCATGCGAGGCGGACGGTTGCGCGGCACCGCGTCGGGCACCGTCCCGCCCGGCGCCTCACGCAGGGCCGGGCGCGGTCGGGGCCGCTGGATCGGGGTTGCGTTCATCCTTCCGGCCCTGGCGTTCATCTTCGTCTTCATGCTGTACCCACTGGTCTCCAGCGGATACATGAGCGTCACCGAATACAACTTCGTCTACGACGACGCCCCGGTGTTCATCGGCCTGGACAACTACATCAACGCGTTCCACGACCCGCAGTTCCTGACCAGTTTGAAGAACACCTTCGTGTTCGGCGTCTTCTACTTTGTCGCCATCATGATCATCTCGCTGGGACTGGCGCTGCTGCTGTTCCAGCGATTACGGTTCAACGCGTTCTTCCGCAGCGCCATCTTCGTGCCGATCGTCGTCCCGCTCTCGCTGGCCGGACTGATCTTCCTGTGGATCCTGCAGCCCAACTACGGGCTGCTCAACACCTTCCTGACCCAGGTGTTGCACGCCCCGTCGCTCGCGCAGCCGTGGCTGAGCCAGGGCTGGACCGCGATGGCCTCCATCATCGTGCTGGCGTTGTGGGCGAACGTAGGGTTCGTCACCATCCTCTTCCTGGCCGGGCTGCAATCGCTCTCGCCCGAGATCCTGGAGGCCGCGGAGGTCGACGGCGCCGGCGGACTTCGCAAGGTGTGGAACGTCATCCTGCCCAACCTGCGTGAGACCTACTTCATCACCGGAACCTGGGCGATCATCCACGCGCTGAAGGTCTTCGTCGAGCCGATGGTGATGACCGACGGCGGACCCGGCACCAGCACACTCGTGCTGTACCAGCAGGTGTATCAGACGGCGTTCACCTACTTCGACATGGGATACGCCTCGGCGATGGGCTACATCCTCGGTTTCGTCATCCTGCTGCTGGTGATCCTCAACTTCGTCGTCACCCGGGTCAGCTCGCGAAAGGCGGGGTAATCGGGGATGCGCACCACCTGGCGGTCGAAGGCGGCCATCTACGTCGTCCTCACCCTGTTCGCGCTGACGTTCCTGGCGCCGCTGGCGTACATCCTGATCAACTCGTTCAAGCCCGCGAACGAGATCTTCCGGGTCCCGCAGGCCTTGCTCCCAGACCGCGCCACCATCGAGAACTACGGCGCCATCTTCGAGGGTGGTTTCGGCGGGTTCTTCACCACCACCCTGTTCATCACCGTTGCGGGCGTGCTCATCGTGGCCGTCCTGAGTTCCCTCGCCGGCTATGGCTTTGCCCGGTTCCGGTTCCCCGGATCGAACGTCCTGCTGTTCGCCATCATCGCGACCCTGACGATCCCGTTGGTGATCTTCCTGGTGCCCATGTTCATCATGGAGAACTCCGTCGGGCTGATCAACACCAAGCTCGGCCTGCTGCTGCCCAACGTCGCGGTGGCGCTGCCGTTCGCGATCCTGATCATGCGATCGCAGTTCCTGGCCATTCCGGAGGAGGTCGAGGAGTCCGCGATCGTGGACGGTGCGGGCGTGTTCCGCCGCTGGTGGTCGATCATGCTGCCCATCGCCCGCAACGGCGTGGTGCTCGTGGTGATCATGACCGCCTACGAGATCTGGGGCGAGTACACCATGGCGAAGGCCCTGGCCATCGACCCGTCCGCCATGCCGCTCTCGGTCGGGCTGACGCTGCTCAAGGGCGAGGTCTGGCAGTACGGGGTACTGGCCGCGATCATCGTGGTCGCCGTGCTGCCGCCGGTCCTTGTCTTCCTCATCTTCCAGCGCCACATCGTGGCTGGCGTGGCCCAGGGCGCGATCAAGGGCTGAACAACCGTGGCGGACGACCACGGACCAGGCACTACCGAACAGAAGGGACTCAACGATGATGCGGTACAAGGGCATGCGAGCCGGCATCGCGCTGCTCGCGGTCGCGGCGCTGTCACTCGCCGGCTGCGGAAGCAGCGGGAACAGCGGTGACGGCGGTGACGGCGGATCCGGCTCGGGAACGAGCACCAGCGGAGGCGCCGGGCAGAGCACCGCCGGTGGGGGAGGCGACTCCGGATCGTCGGCCATCACCGTCGCGGCGCAGGCGTGGATGGTCGAGAAGTTCCACATGAACGACATGGTCGACAAATTCGAGGCCGACCACCCCGGCAAGACCGTGAAGATCGTGCAGTACCCGGACAACCAGTCCCTGGCCAACTTCTCCCTGCAGTGGAGCCAGGGCAAGGCGGACCAGGACCTGGTCGTGGTGGACGGCGCTTCGGTCGCCGTCCAGTTCCTCGCCAAGAACATGATCGTCGACTTCAACAAGACCGACTTCTTCACCGGCGACACCGCCAAGGACAAGTTCGTGGGCGAGACGCTCAAGTTCGACTCCCTGGACGGCGTGCAGTTCGCCATCCCGATCGGCCTGGAGACCTACAACATCAGCGCCAACAAGACCTTCTTCGACAAGGCGGGTCTGCTGGACGCGGACGGCAACATCCCCGCGCCCGCGACGTGGGACGACCTTTACGACATGGCCGCCAAGATGACCGTGCGGGAGAACGGCAAGGTCACCCAGCCGGGCATGACGATCCAGTGGGGCACCAACGCCGTCAGCACCATGATCTCGGTCGAGCAGGCGGTGCGGGGCAGCTTCTACGACGATGACGGCGTGCTGACCTTCGACACCCCGGAGATGCGCAAGGTCCTCGAGGTGTGGAAGAAGGGCGTCGACGACGGCACCTTCTCCATCGACACGTTCTCCAACAAGGACGCCGGGCGCAGCAACTTCAACGCCGGCAACGTGCCGATGGTGCTGGAGACGGCCGCGCACGTGCCGGAGGCCGCCCCGACGATCGGCAAGGACAACTCCGTGGTGCTGGCCATGCCGGGCTCCTCGGAGAACGGGTCGTACGGGTTCACCGCCGGGATCATCATGCCGTCGGCGTCGAAGAACCAGGACCTGGCGATCCAGTTCGTCCAGGACGCCATGATGTCCGACATCCAGGTAGCCATCGGTGAGGAGTGGGGCAAGCTGCCGGTCATCAAGAAGTACTTCGACCAGATCGACGCCCCGTGGAAGACGGCGATGTACGACCTGGTGAAGATCTCGCAGCCGGCACCGATGTACCGGGGCCTGCCCGAGATCCAGGACCGGGGCAAGCAATTGCTGCAGCAGTACCTGACCGGACAGGTGACGCTGGACGCGTTCCTGACCGACTTCGGGCAGGTCATCGACAAGGCCGACAAGGCGGCGAAGTGAGCTTCGGCGGGGTGGGGCAGAGACGCCCCACCCCGCCGGGATCGTCACCTGACAACACGTGATTCCGGTACCGGGCGCGGGCGCCCGGACGGTGGGTACTGCCCGGAAGGGGAATGGTCATGCCGACGCGAGAAGCAGTGGTCGGCCCTCGGATCGTCGTAAGGGGACAGGTTCTCGACGGGCACGCGGTGCTGCACGCCGAGGGGCGCATCCAGGGCGTGGTCCCGGTCGCCGAGATCCCCGACGACGCACGGCGTCGCGACGTCGGACCCGGGTTACTGGCTCCCGGATTCGTCGACGTGCACACCCATGGCGCGGGTGGGCGGGCATTCAATGAAGATGATCCCGAGGGACATCGCGCGGCATTGCAGGCGTACCTCGCGGCAGGCGTGACCACGTTGCTGCCCACCCTGTCCTCCGCACCGCTGGACGAGCTGCTCGGCGCGCTGG
>Ga0164242_10009194_pt1 | contig 10687 bp, 9 predicted proteins | sample OricomgcompostMG_FD_108783 | JGI IMG/M metagenome (GOLD analysis project Ga0164242, IMG submission 108783) | Miracle-Growth compost microbial communities from Emeryville, California, USA - Original compost - Miracle growth compost (MG) ... | reverse complement strand
GATGTCGAGGCCGTACTCGCGTGCGTAGCCTTCGATCTCTTCCTTGAGGGCGTGCAGGCGCGGGGGCAGGGTGCTCGAGGCCATGGCTTACTTGCCCTTCCCGAGGAAGTCCTTGATGGAGGTGTAGATGCCTTCCTTGTCGGCTATCTCGCTGACGGCGATCTTCTCCGAATCGCCCACGCTCTCCCGCAGGTCCTTGATGAACTGCCCCGAGCCGTAGGGGCTCTCCACCTGCCCGTAACAGAAGAGGTTGGAGCTGGGCATGATGTGGTTCTTGAGCAGATCGATGCACAGCCGGGTGTCGTCGGCGCTCCAGTTGTCGCCGTCGGAGAAGTGCATCGGGTAGATGTTCCAGCTCGAGGCGTCGTAGTCCGCCTCGATGATCTCTTTGCACAACTTATAAGCCGAGGAGATCATCGTCCCGCCCGACTCGCGGGTGTGGAAGAACGTGTCGCGGTCCACCTCGCGGGCCACCGCGTCGTGGATCACGTAGCGCGTCTCCAGGCCCTTGTAGTTGTGGCGCAGCCAGGTGTCGATCCAGAAGCTCTCGATGCGGACGATCTCCTTCTGCTCGTCGCCCATCGAGCCCGAGACGTCCATCATGTAGATGATGACCGCGTTGGTCTCCGGAAGCGGCGTCTCCTTCCAGGTGCGGTAGCGCTTGTCCTGCTTCACCGGGATGATGACCGGCTTCTCGGGATTGTAGGTGCCGGTGGCGATCTGACGGCGCAGCGCTTGTTTATAGGTGCGCTTGAAGTGCCTCAGCGATTCGGAGCCGGAGGTGTTCACGCCGGTGTAGCGGATCTTGGTGCTGACGATTTTCTCTTTGCCCTTGGGCTCGATGCGCGGGAGCTGCAGCTCCTCGCCGAGGATCTCCGCGAGATCCTCGAGGCCCACGTCCACCTCGAGCACGTGCTGGCCCTCGCCCTCGCCGGCCTGGCCGGTGCCGTCGCCGGGCTGGCCGGGACCGAGCTGCTGGCCGATGTCGCCGGGGCCCTGGCCGACGCCGCCCTGCTGCTTCGCACCGAACTTGAAGTGCGGGATGTCGATGGTCGGCAAGGGGATGGTGACCAGGTCCTTGCCCTTCTTGCCGACCATCTCCCCTTTTTGAATGTACTTCTTGAGGTTTTGTTTGATCTTGCCGCGGACGATCTGCTTGAAGCGCGAGTGGTCCTGTTTGATCTTCAAGCTCATGTCGGCCTCGTAGCGGGGAGACGCTATTCCTTCGCGTCACCGCGGGCGAAGATCGAGGCCACGAAGTTGAGGACGTCGGTCGAGCAGATCTCGCAATAACCGTAGTTCTTGATCATGCGCTGCTTGACCAGGTCGATCTTCTCCTGGGTCTCCTTGTCGACCACGCTCGAGACGAGGTTCTTGAGCTTGATGCTGTCCTTCTGGTCCTCGAAGAGCTTGAGCTCGAGCGCTTTGTGGAGCCGCTCGTTGGTGCGGTAGTTGAAGGTCTTGCCTTCGATGGCCAGCGCGCCGATGTAGTTCATGATCTCGCGGCGGAAGTCGTCCTTGCGGCTCTCGGGGATGTCGATCTTCTCCTCGATGGAGCGCATCAGCCGCTCGTCAGGCTCCTCGTACTGGCCGGTGTACTTGTTCCGGACCTTCTCCTTCTGGGTGTAGGCCTTGATGTTGTCGATGTAGTTGCCGCAGAGCTTGGAGATCGCGTCCTCGTCGGCGCTGATCGCCCGCTGGACCTCGTTCTTGACGATGTCTTCATACTCTTGCTTCACGGTCCCGAGCAGCTCGCGGAAGCGCTTGCGCTGCTCCTCACTGGAGATGAGCGAGTGCTGGCGCAGGCCGCTCTCCAACTCGTTGAGGACCATGAACGGGTTGACGCAGCCCTCGCCCTTGTCGCTCACCAGCGCGTTGGAGATCTTGTCCTGGATGTAGCGCGGGGAGATGCCCTCCATGCCTTCGCGGTTGGCCTCCTTGCGCAGCTCCTTGATGTTGTCCTCGGTGAAGTTGGGGAGCGTCTTGCCATTATACAGTTTCAGCTTCTGTAGAATGGTGAGGTTGTGCTTCTTGGGCTCCTCGAGGCGGGTGAGCACGCCCCACATCGCCGCCATCTCCAGGGTGTGCGGAGCGATGTGCTTGCCGCGGATCTTCTCCGAGTTGTAGTCCTTCTCGTAGATCTTCACCTCTTCGGTGAGCTTGGTGATGTAGGGAATGTCGATCTTCACCGTGCGGTCGCGAAGCGCTTCCATGAACTCGTTGTTCTGGAGCTTCTTGTACTCGGGCTCGTTGGTGTGCCCGACGATGACCTCGTCGATGTCGGTCTGGGGGAACTTCTTCGGCTTGATCTTGTGCTCCTGCGAGGCGCCGAGCAGGTCGTACAAGAAGGCCACGTCGAGCTTGAGGACCTCGACGAACTCGATCACGCCGCGGTTGGCGATGTTGAACTCGCCGTCGAAGTTGAAGGCGCGCGGATCGGAGTCGGAGCCGTACTCGGCGATCTTTCGATAGTTGATGTCGCCGGTGAGCTCGGTGGAGTCCTGGTTCTTCTCGTCCTTGGGCTGGAAGGTGCCGATGCCCACGCGGTCCTTCTCGGAGAGGACCAGCCGGCGCACGTGGATGTGGCTGATGACCTTGCTGAAGTCACCCTTGTACTCGGCCATCTTCTCCTTGAAGACGTACCGGCAGGCGGGGCAGAGCTCGCCCATCACCGGGATGCGGTAGCCGCTCTCCGGCGGGCAGAGCTCGGAGAAGACCTTCTGCCGCCAGTCGGCGGGGATGAGCAGCAGCGGCTCCTCGTTCATGGGGCAGGGCATCACCTCGTGGACGATGGTGCCGTCGTCGCGCTTGCGATCGAGCTCCCAGGCGAAGGTGTAGAGCGCGCCCTCGGGCGTCTTGCTGTACTCCTCCATGCCCTTCTTCAGCAGCCGCGCGATGGTGGATTTGGACGAGCCGACCGGGCCGTGGAGCAGGATGACGCGGCGCTCGGTGCCGTAGCCCTGCGCGGCGCTCTTGAAGACGTTCACCAGCTTCATCAAAGGGACGTCGAGGCCGTAGATGGCGTCCTTGCCGCCGAACTTCTCGTCGTGGAAGAAGTGGTAGCGCACCAGCTTCTTTTTATTGTCGATGTACTCGCTCTTCCCGTGCGAGAGCACCATGTCGTAGATGCGCTGGAACGCGGTGCGCGTGACCTTGGGGTTCTCGCGGACGATCTTCAGATAGTCCTCGAGCGAGCCCTCCCAGTGCTGCTCCTGGTAGGCCTTGTGGTCCTGCATGGCGGCGATTCGCGCCAGCAAGCTTTCGCCTTCGCGCATCTCCCTCATTGGAACGTTCCTCTCGGCGACGGTTGTTCGGTGTTCACGGAAGCGGTGGGTCCCGGCGCGGCCCCGCATTCCTCCGCGGATTCGGGCCCACGACCGAAACCCTCCGCGGACCCGTAAATTTCCGGTGTTTTGAAATGAGCTTTGCTCGACGCAGGAGCGACTGCCCCAAGCATAAGGGACGCATGCCCGCGCGGCTAGGGGTTGGCGGCCCGCGCGTGGGTTTCGCGCCGGGGTGCACATCCGCATGTTCACCACCGGGAGGCTTGCTAGGGAGGTGGCGCGTGCAGGCCCGCAACGCTTCGGCAATTCTCGGCATCTGGCTGTTCATCTCGATCTTCTGCTGGCACCACGAGCCGGCCCGCGGCTTCAACGATCTCGTGGTCGGGCTGGCGCTGTTCACCTCCGGCTATTGCGGCCAGTACGTGCGGAGCTTTCGCTTCTTCGACGGGCTGCTCGGCTGCTGGATGGTGCTCAGCTTCTTCGTGCTCAGCGCGAACAGCTTTCCCGAACGGGTGCACGATGGCGTGCTCGGGCTTCTGGTGGTCGGCCTGGCGAGCATCGGCACCGGCGAGCGCGGCCTGGATCACTGGGTCCGGCATTTCGATAGGAACCCGCGGCTCTTCCGCTGGCCGCTGCGCGAGGCCTAAAGCGCTCTCGTTCCTTCTGGGCATGTGACCGGGTGCTCGGTAGAGTGCCCGGTCATTTCGTTCGGAGGGGTGCAATGGCCAGTCGGCTCGCGCGGCGGATGTTGGTGGGTGCTCTCGTTGCCGTGGGGCTACTCGCCGGCTGTGGGGACGAGGCGGGCACCACCACGACCGAGGAGATCCAGCAGGCGGCGGTCTACTCCGACGCGGATGTTCTCTCGGTCCTGGTCGCCGGGAACTATGACATCGCCCAAGTCGCGGTCGGCGCGCAGACCGCGTTCGACGACGCGGCGAGCGCTGGCACGGTCATCGATCCGGGCGCGACCTCGCTGGTCACCCAGCAGGCCTCGGATGCCAACGCCGCCCTCGTGCGCCTGTATGGCACCTCCGAAATCAACCCGGCGGACGGCTCGGCCGTGGAGCCCGGTGGGCTGGCGGCTTCGGTGGCCGGGGGCGTGGTCTCGAACAGCCAGACCGACGCGCAGAACGCCCAAGCCAGCGACGATGCAACCGCGGTGGCCGGCTCGGACACCCCGGACCTCGAATACGCGAAGGCGGCGGTGGCCGAGGACCAGGCGCTGCTCGACTTCGTCACCGCGGCGCTGGATCCGGATTCCTCCACGGTGAAGCTCACCAGCGATCCCCTTCGCGCCGAGCTGCAGGCCGAGCAGGCCACGCTCACCGACGACCTCGCCGCCGCCCAGGCGGAGCTCGCAGCGCTCGACCCGGAAAGCGCCGCCTCGCCCTGAGCTCGCGGCTCTACCCCGTTTGAATCCACACGTTGGCCGCGTATCCTCCCGCGCGCATGGGCCTCCCACAGCCGCGCCTCGAAGAGTTACCCCAGCCGGCGCCCGAGCCGGTGCCCGACGCAACTTCGGACCAGCCCGCGATCTCCGATGGCATGGCGGTGCTGCTGTTCTGCGGCCTGGCGCTGGCACTGCGCGCGCTGGTTTTCCCCTTCACCCAGAACCTCTACGGCGACGCGGTGGTGCGCACCGAGCTCGCCGAGCGCTGGCTGACCTCGCCGAAGCTCATCACCAGCTTCGCCGACGGCGTGTTGCAGTTCGGGCCGCTGCACACCTACGTGCTCGCCGCGTTCCTCGCCGTCTGGCACAACCGCGAGCTCGCCGGACGCCTGGCGTCGATTGTCCCGGGCGTGCTCACCGTCATCCCCACCTGGCGGGTGACCCAGCGCCTCTTCGGGCGCCGCGCCGCGATCTGGACGACCCTGGGCTTCTGCTTCTGGGGCATGCACATCCAGATGTCGACGACTGCCGGCTCCGAGGCGCTCTCGCTCTGCCTCTTCGCCTTCTGCATCGACGCGCTGGTGGAGGGGCTCGAGGGCGGGCACTTCGGGCCGCTGGCGCGCTCGGCGGTGCTGCTCAACTTCGCCTGCGCGGTCCGCTACGACATGTGGATGTACGTGCCGCTCTTCGGGCTGGCGGTGGCGCTCTCCGGCAAGGACCGGGTGGCGGCGGTCACCAAGGCGGTCATGTTCACCGGGCTGGCCCTGGTCTTCCCGCTGCTCTGGATGGAGGGCAACGAGAAGGCGATGGGCGATCCGCTCTACCCGGTGCACTTCATCGATCAGTTCCACAAGTCCTGGACCCAGGCCGGCGTGGCCTGGCTGGGCGCCACCCGGTTCCGGCTCTGGGGCCTGGTGTTCTGGCCGGGGACGCTGCTGCTCACCTGCTCGCCGCTGTTCGGCGCCGCGTGTCTGGCCGGCGCGACCCGGGCGATGGTCAAGAAGGAGCACCGGTTGCTGGTGCTCTTCGCGCTGGTGCCCACGCTCTACTTCACCGTGCGCACGCTGCTGCTCACCTTCAGCCCGCTGGCGCGCTTCACCGTGCCCGAGCTCTGGCTCTGCCTGCCGTTCGCGTACACGGGGCTGAAGCTTGTGACCGACCGCATCCCGCGGCGGCTCGGCCAGGCGGTGGCGGCGCTCACCGTGCTCGGCGTGGTGGCCACCCCGGTGGCGCTGGCGGCGATCACCTTCCACGTGGACACCGGCTGGGGCAACACGCTCAAGCCGGTGAGCCCGGTCACCACCATGCCCGAGGACCAGCTCCAGGTGGCCCACTGGCTGGGCGGGCACCTGCCGGAGCCCGAGTCGCTGCTGCTCGATTACGACGACGCGTACACCGACATCGGCGTGGCCTTCTACTCGAACATCCCCGAGGCGCGGCTGGTGCGGCTGCGCTGGGAGGCCGAGGATCCCGGCTCGCACACGCCGGAGCGCATCGCCAAGCTGCAGCCGAGCACGCTCATCGTCTTCGGCGACGGCAAGCTCCTGGCCCATCCGGGCGTCTCGCGAGACGGGGATGCCCTGCGGGCCTTCGGGCGCAGCTTCCACAAGGTCAAAGGCTTCGAGGACGGGCGCTTCGAGGTGTTCCGCGCCGACCCGAATTTCGCCCGCTGACCGCGAAGGCTCGGGCAGATTGAGGCCATGCACATTCGCGCTCGGACACTCGTTTCGGCGCTGGCGCTCCTCGGCGCCGGCACCGCGCACGCCGACAAGGTCGACCGCTCGATGGTGGTGCTCGACTTCGCCGCGCAGTCGCCCCAGGACGGGCCGCGCGCCCAGGCCGCCACCGCGCTGGTCACCGCCCTTCTGCAGAAGCACCCCGGCGCGCACCTCGTGACCTCCAGCGACGTCCGCAGCGTGCTCGGGGTGGAGAAGCAAAAGCAGCTCCTCGGCTGCAGCGATGATGGCTGCATCGCCGAGATCGGCGGGGCGCTGGGCGCGCGCTACATCCTCTCCGGGCGGGTGGCGAAGCTGGGCGACAAGTTCCTGCTCACCGGCGCGCTGCTGGATGCGCGGACCGCGCGCTCGGTGGACCGGTTCGCCCAGAGCTTCGACGGCGACGACGCGCTGGCCGCCGCCGCCGACCAGGTCGCAGGCGAGGTGGCCACCGCGGCCGGGCTCGCCGAGGTGCCGCCGCCGCCGGGCTCGGCGCGCGGGTTCAACCTCGATCTCAAGCTCGGCAACGCCATTCCCCAGCTCACCAGCGGCGAGCGCCTCGACGCGCTCAACCTCCGCTTCGATTTCGAGCTGGGCTACTTCGTCACCCAGCACGTCTCGCCGTTTCTGGGTGCGAGCCTGCTCATCGCCACCGGCGCGCACGACACGCTCAGCTTCCTGCCGGTGACCCTGGGCGCGAAGTACTACTTCCGTCCCGAGTCGATGTGGCAGCCGTACCTCGGCGGCGGGATCGGGCTCGGGTTCCTGTTCGGCGCGGTCGACCCCGCCGCCGACAACACCGGCACCTCGTTCTCGGTGCTGGGCATCGGCGGGGTGGCGTTCATCCCCTGGCGGCACGTCGGCTTCAACGCCGAGCTCTCGGTGAACCTCTCCGGTGTCGACGTGAGCGGGAGCGGCGTGCTGCTCAGCTACAACTTCGATTTCGGCGTGCTCTTCCTCTTCTGACCCTGAAAACGCGACCGGCCGCCGCATCGCTGCGACGGCCGGCGCAAGACAGCAAAGCGGGTTTGGCTCAGCTTCCCGGCGGCGGCGGGTAGGCCGCGGGCGGCGGAGCGCCGGCTTCCGGCGTCGCGGGAGCGCCCGGGAGCCCCTCGGTTCCGGCCAGCGCCCAGGGCTGCTTGTAGGAGCCGAAGAGGAAGGTGAGGCCGGCCTGCCAGAGGAACCCGGCGCTGGAGATACCTGCCGAGGTGCTGTCGCCGTTGCTGCTCGCGGTGCCGGTCAGCGGAACCAGCACGCCGAACTCGGGCATCAGCCGGAAGCCATCGCTGAGCCGGAACGCGACACCAATGGAGCCGCCCACGCCGAACTCGTTCGCCAGGCCGCTGTCGCCGCCGCTGCTGGCGGTGACCAGGATGTCTTGGATGTTCGGCCCGATCACCAGCTGGTGCCCGCCGAAGCCGATGCCGAGGAGAAGCGGGAGCTTGATGGTGAAGGCGCCGGTGGAGCTGCCGTCGGAGCCGATGACGAAGCCGCCGATGGACGGGGCCAGCGAGGCCACGAAGCTCTGCTTTGCCGGATCGGTGAGCTGGAACTTGCCGTCGAGCTCGACCAGCGAGGTACCGATCTTTCCGCCAATGTCGATGCTGTCGGTGATGCCGTAGCGCACCGCCAGGTCGACGCGCGGCGCGTACGCGGTGCCCAGGCCGTTGCTCCCGGTGAACGCCTCGACCGCCGGCTCCAAGCCAATCTGTAACCCGCCGTGGCCCATGGTGTTGGCGGTTTGTGCAGCATTGAGCGAAGCGCAACCGGTCGCCAGGAAGCCGACACCGAACGACAGTGCAATCGCGCGCAAATGATTTTTCACGTGTGCCCTCCTCAGGACCCCCAAGGTCCCAGGTTAGGCCGACTTCACGAGCGACCGTAAATAAATATTCAAATTGCCCTCGGCCCCGTCAGGGGCGTGCCGCGGGCAGCGCCAGCGTGCCGCGAAGGCGAACGGCGTGCGGTTCCGGTTCGGCAGAAAACGTGGTGGTCCCCAGCGCTTTGAGCAGCGGGCCGGCCTCGACGGCCAGGCCAAACAGCGCCGCGAGATCGCTGGACCGAGCGGCATCCAGAATCGACAGGTGGGCGAGCTGTGAACCGGCTCGCGGACCATCGACGGTGAGGCTGCCGGCGTGTGCCGAGGGGGCCGGCGCCTTGGGCAGCGCGCTGAGCAGGGCCGTGCGCGCCTCGGCGTCGTTGGCCAGGTAGAGCACCGAGCCTTCGAGCCCGAAAAAGAGCGCGCGGTTCGGCCCGAGTTGCACCTGGTGGCTCCCTTTGGCCGCGCCCTCCGGCGCATCGGTCAGCGGCATCTGCGCGGCGTGCATGGCGTTGACCAGCGCGTCGAGCGCGGCCGTGGCCTTGGCGGGATCGCGCACCTGGGCCGCGTAGGCGTGGCTCACCAGGAAGTAGCGATCGGCGAACGTGGAACCTGGGCCGCGCGCGGTGTTGAGGCCAGTGGCCACCAGCGCCACCGGACCTGCGAGCCCATCGAGAAGCGCGCCCAGCTCGGCGCGCGGGACCGGCTTTCGCGTCTGGGTCAGCAGCGCTCGAAGCAGCGCCAGCAGCTGCGCGCGGGCGTTCGGCAGCGCCTGGGGAGCGAGGCTCACGTTGGCGTACAGCATTCCCGCTGGCGCGAAGCCTGCGAAAGGATCGGCGCGGTTGGCCACCGCGATGGGGCCCCGCGCGTAAACCCGGGCGTCGACGGCGAGCGCGTCGGCGGCCGGCGCGAGCCCCACCGCCGCGCCCACGCCCCGGCGCTGCACCGCCGTCGCCACCCAGTCGCCGGAAAGCCCCCGGGCACGCTCGAGTCCAGGGAGGCGCGCGGTGAGCGCGGCGCGGAGAAACTCCGGGTCGCCGCCGCCCAACCAGATCGCCGCGCGCTTGCGCGAGATGGCGACGGCCGCGGCCAGCTCGCCCACCGCGTTGGGGCCGGACCCCGGCCGGCGCGCCACCAGCAGCGTGGAGTCGCCGGACTTGGCCTCGGTCACCGCCCCGGACGAGGGCAGGCTGGCGCGGGCGCGGGCCAGCGCCTTCGACGCGTCACGGAGCGGCAGCACCAGGGCAAAGCCGCTGTCCCACTCGCCGGCGAGCACCGGCCCTTTGGGATCGAGCCCGGCCTCGGGCCAGCCGCCGACATCGAGCGCATCGACCGCGAGCGGCGCCCCGAGCGCGCGTCCCAGCGGCCCCGGCGAGAGCACCGGCGCGAAGGCGCTGGCGCGGGTGAGGAAGGTGCGCAGATTCGAGAGCGCAGTGGCGTGGGCGGCGTACACGCCGGCGTGGGGCATGGGTTGGGCGGCGAGCGCGAGCGCGAGCAGGGGAGCGAACATGGCCGGCGAGCATAGTCGGCGAGGCAAAATTTGGTCGCTCGATGGCGCGTCGTAGGATCGTGACGATGGCTCGGCTCGCATTCGCTCTCGTGTTGGCGCTCGTGGCGAGCGGCTGCGTCCACGCGCGCGCTGGGCTTTCGGCCCCGGATTCTGAACCGCGGTCCGATGCCACCTCGAGACCGGAGCCGGTTGGCGTACGGATCGCCGACCGCGCGCTGGGCTACATCGGGAACAGTGGCGAGCTCTCACGCCAAGACTGCTCGGGCCTGGTCGAGACGGTCTTCGAGGATCTCGGCCTGCGGCTCCCGGTGGCCGACGACGTGACCGGCAACGCGGTGACCCGCGAGTACGTTGCGCTGCGTCGGGAGAAGGCGCTGCACCGCCACCATCCGCGCCCTGGCGATCTGGCGTTCTTCCACGACACCTACGACCGCAACCGCAACGGCCGGCTCGACGATCCGCTCACCCACGTGGCGATCGTCGCGCGGGTGGCCGATGACGACACGCTCACCCTGGTTCACTACGGCAGCCACGGCGTGGCCACGTTCCACATGAACCTCATCGAGCCTTCTACGCATCGCAACGCGCAGGGTCGCGAGCTCAACGACAACCTCCGGATCCGCCGCCGCGGCGATCCGAAGCGGACGCGCTACCTGGCCAGCGAGCTCTTCGTGGCCTTTGGACGCCCGCCGGAACGAAGGCTCAACCTCGCCAGTCGCTGAGCCCCGGGGATGCGCTCGGCCGGAAGCCTGCTACCCTGCGGCGCATGCGGCCTGTCGAGCGCTGGCTTGTCGAGGATCTCCGCGACGACGCGCGCATTGCGCCGCCGGCCATCCGGCTCAAGCTCGACAAGCTCGCCCGCGATCCCTTCGCCTTCTTCCGCGGCACGCTGCCCGAGTACGTCCGGCGATTGCGAAGCGAGCTTCGCGGAAAGCTGGCCGAGCCGCGCGGGCTCATCACCGGCGATCT
>Ga0164242_10009193_pt1 | contig 10689 bp, 14 predicted proteins | sample OricomgcompostMG_FD_108783 | JGI IMG/M metagenome (GOLD analysis project Ga0164242, IMG submission 108783) | Miracle-Growth compost microbial communities from Emeryville, California, USA - Original compost - Miracle growth compost (MG) ... | reverse complement strand
GGAGTTCTCGCTCGAGGACCCCGACAGCCAGGAACTGCGTGAGCGGATCGCGACCCTGATGGCCTCGTTCCGCTGGGCCGCTTGAGCACAAGTCGCTAATCTCTATCGACGAAATAGACTTTTGGGCGTGAGTCGGCCAGACTAGGACGGGTGAGAACGCATGCCCGAGCAGGTACGGCCGTGCTCGACCCCGGCCGGCTGATGGAGACCACCCGTTCGTACGCCGCCGACGTGCTCGCGGGCCGTTTCCCGCAGCTTCGCTTCGACGCCGAGCGCCGCTGGCACGAGCGCATCTACCAGGACGCGCAGGTCGACGTCTGGCTCCTCTCCTGGCTGCCGACCCAGCGCACCCTGCTGCACGACCACGACGGCTCGTCCGGAGCGTTCACGGTCGTGCAGGGCGAACTGTCCGAGGCCGTGTATGCGCCCCGTCGCGGCGCCGACGCACTGTCGGAGATCCGCCGCTCGGCCGGTGAGAGTGTGGGCTTCGGCGCGCGCTACGTCCACGACGTGCGCAACCGCTCGGACGCACCCGCGGTCAGCGTGCACGCGTACTCGGCCCCGCTGACCCTGATGACCTATTACGAGCTCGCCGACCGTGCGCTGGTGCGCCTCGGCACGGTGGAGACGGACGATCCCGAGGCCGAGTTCGACCGCACCGACTTCCGCCACCGAGCGGCCTCGTGACCGCCGTGGCACCACGCTTCGCCGGGGTCGACGCTCTGCTTGCGGACGCCCGTTCGCGGCTGACACGGCTGTCAGCGACCGAGGCGGCGGCAGAGGCGTTGCTCGTTGACATCCGCCCGGAGTGGCAGCGGGCGGCGGAGGGTGCGGTTCCCGGCGCGTACGTCATCGAGCGCAATCACCTGGAGTGGCGCCTGGACCCGGGCTCAGACGCCCGCATCCCCGAGGCGGTTGCCGGCCGGCGCTGGATCGTGTTCTGCAGCGAGGGCTACACGTCTTCGCTCGCCGCGGATTCGCTGAACTCTATCGGCGTAGCCGCCACCGACATCGAGGGCGGCTTCCAGGCCTGGCGCGCCGCCGGTCTCCCGGTGGTCGAGCCAAGCGCGCCCACGGAGAGCGGCGTCAGCTGACCTCGGTGATCTTGGCGGTCTTCACGTCGAAGACGAAGCCGCGCACCTCGTCCCGGTGCGGGATCCACTTGCAGGTGCGGATGCGCTCGAGCGACTCGCGGATCTGAGCGGCCGGATCGGTGAAGCCGGGGACGTCCCATGTTGGCGTCTCGCCGGACTCCGCCTCGAGTGTTGCGCGGAACTCGGTGTCATCGAATCCGGTCATGCCGCAGTCGGTGTGGTGCATGATCACGACCTCGCGAGTTCCGAGCTTGCGCTGGCTGATCGCGAGCGAACGGAGCACGTCGTCTGTCACCAGGCCCCCGCCGTTACGGATGATGTGCGCGTCGCCGATCAGCAGCCCGAGGGCCCCGAACGTGTCGATGCGTGAGTCCATGCACTCGATGATCGCCAGGCGCAACTTCGGTCGGACCGGACGGGCACCCGGGAAGCTGGCGGTGTAGATCTCGTTCGCATGCACGATGTGGTCGATCACGGACATGCCTCCACACTAGGGTGAGATCCGCGGCGACGGCAGCAGGATGTCGAACCCGCCACATTGCGTTTGGCGGGAACGCGTGCGGTCCGCGAATCGTTCCGTCGGTGTGCACGGTATGACGAATGGTCTTCGGACGGCATTGCTGTTCGGCGTCCTCGGCGGTCTGCTGGTCGTGATCGGCGGTCTGATCGGCGGCCGCAACGGCTTGGTGATCGGCTTGGTGATCGCGATCGGCGTGAACGCGTTCAGCTACTTCAACTCGGACAAGCTCGCGCTGCGAGCGATGGGTGCCCGGCCGGTGAGCGAGACCCAGCAGCCGGCCATGTACCAGATCGTGCGTGAGCTGGCCACGACTGCCCGCCAGCCGATGCCGCGCCTGTACGTGTCGCCGACCTCGCAGCCGAACGCCTTCGCGACCGGCCGCAACCCCCGCCACGCCGCGGTGTGCGCCACCGAAGGGATCCTGCAGATCCTGGACGAACGTGAGCTGCGCGCGGTGCTCGGACACGAGCTGAGCCACGTCTACAACCGCGACATCCTGATCTCGTCGGTGGCGGGAGCCGTCGGCGCGTGCATCACCTACATCGCCCAGTTCGCGATGTTCTTCGGTGGCGGCCATGACGACCGTGACCGCAACCCGTTCGCCGAGTTGCTGATGCTGCTGCTGGCGCCGATCGCCGCGACGCTCATCCAGCTCGCGATCAGCCGCTCACGCGAATACCAGGCCGACGAGTCGGGCGCGCACCTGTCGAATGACCCGCTGGCGCTCGCCTCGGCGCTGCGCAAGCTCGAGGTCGGCACGGCCACCAGGCCGCTGTCCCCGACGCCGGCGCTGACGAACGCCAGCCACATGATGATCGCGAACCCGTTCCGCGGCGGCAGTGCGAAGTCGCTGTTCTCGACGCACCCGCCGATGGACCGCCGCATCGCCCGGCTCGAGGCGATGGCCAAGGCGGACCCGCGCTTTCGACGCTGACCGGATCTCGGTACGGCCGCAGGCGGCCTAGCGGTAGTTGGTGAACTGCAGCGGCACGTCCAGGTCGGCGGCTTTGAGCAGGGAGATGACGGCCTGCAGGTCGTCCCTCTTCTTGCCTGAGACCCGTAGCTGATCGCCCTGGATCGCGGCCTGGACGCCCTTGGGCCCCTCGTCCTTGATCAACTTGGCGATCTTCTTCGCGGTGTCCTGGGCGATGCCCTGCTTCATCGTTCCGGTCACGATAAAGCTCTTGCCGGACTGCTTCGCCTCGCCCGCTTCGAAGGCCTTCTGGGAGATCTCGCGCCTGACCAGCTTCTCTTTGAAGACCCCCAGGGCCGCCTGCACGCGCTCCTCGGTGTCGGCCTTGAGCACGACACCCAACTCGCCAGACCACTCGATCGAGGCGTTGACGCCGCGGAAGTCGAAGCGCTGCGCCAGCTCCTTGGCGGTCTGGTTGAGCGCGTTGTCGACCTCCTGCCGGTCGACCTTGCTGACGATGTCGAACGACGGATCGGCCATGTGAGTCCTCCGGTGAAGCGGTGTGCCTGCGTCGGGTAATATTGCCAGCTGTGCCCGCCGAAGCGGGCACGCGAGGTACTAGGCACTATCCACGGCGGGTTGCCCGAGTGGCCAAAGGGAGCGGTCTGTAAAACCGCCGGCTCAGCCTACGTTGGTTCGAACCCAACACCCGCCACAGCACGACTACAGCCCCTGGGTCCGGGGGCTGTAGTCGTCCCCGGACTCGCGAGGGGGAGGCCTTCGGTGGACGCACCGTTCGACGCCACCGCGTTCGCGCAGTCATGGGTCCACGCGTGGAATGCCGGCGACCTCGACGCCGTGTTGGCGCACTTCGCGGATGACGCCGTCTTCACCTCGCCGGTCGCGGCGCAATTGCTACCGGAGACGGCGGGCGTCCTGGCGGGCAAGGACGCGATCCGGGCCTATTGGCAGGCCGGCCTCCGGAGAATCCCCGATCTTCACTTCACGGTGGAAGCGGTCTACGTGGGGATCGACCTGATCGTGATCAACTACCGCAACCACGTCGGTAACCTCGTGTGCGAGGTGTTGCGCCTGCGCGAAGGGCTGGTGATCCAGGGCGCCGGCACCTACCTCGAACTCGACGCCGCGGCCGCGAGCGGTGTCGCCGGGTGAGCGCCGTCGATCGCTCCGGCCGGATCGCTCCTCCCGCGGCATCATGGTGTGGAGATTGCCTTTTCTCACGGTGAGGGGCAGCGGTGAACCAGGAACCGGAACCGCGGGCGACCCCGATGACGGCCGCGGACGCCATCGCGGCGCTGACCCGCTGGCAGGAGTTCGGCGGCACCTGGCGGCTGCTGGACGTGACCGGCACCAGGGCCACGTTCTCCCTGCGCCGCTGTGACGGCGGCGAGGAACAAGAGCGCATCACTGGTGACGACCCTGACCTGCTGGCCTGGCTCGACGGCCGCACCTGCGACACGGATCAGGCTGGTACGCCGGACCGGCCCCGGCGGTAGCCCGACTACGACTCGGGGAGGGACCGGTCGCGGTCGAGGCGTCCTGCCGGATCGCAGGCTCAGCGGCGTCCCGAACTGAAGCCCGCGGCGCTGTGCCGGCGGCCCGGTGCCTTGCCCGCACCGGCGCCCGCCTCGGCTCCGCGGCGAGCCGAAGCACCACCCTGCGTGGACGTCTGCTTCGCCGAGGACGTCTTGGTGCGTCGCGGCTTCGGTGCCCCGGGCGCGCCAGAGCCTTCGCGCCGGCGCTGCTCGCCGCCCCGGCGCTGTGCATTGCCGGCGCTCTTCGCCGGGCGCGGCGCCACGGGCTTGTCCTGAACGATGGGCCGACGGCTCCGACGCTCGCCGGGGGCCAGTTCGAGCAGGATCGGATGGGTCGCGCCCTGCAGACGGGTGGTCGTCGGCGTGATGCCGGCTGCCCGGGTGAGGTCGCGAACGTCGCGGACCTGCTCGCTGGTCATCAGCGTCACGACCGTGCCGGCGTTCCCGGCCCGGGCCGTGCGTCCTGACCGGTGCAGGTAAGCCTTGTGCTCGGCAGGCGGGTCGGCGTGGATGACCAGGGCGACGTCGTCGACGTGGATGCCGCGCGCGGCGATGTCGGTCGCCACGAGCACGCTCGCCTCGCCGCTGTGGAACGCATCGAGGTTGCGCAGCCGCGCGTTCTGCCCGAGGTTGCCATGCAGTTCGACCGCCGGGACTCCGCTTCGGTTCAACTGGCGGGCCAGTCCCTTCGCGCCGTGCTTGGTGCGGGTGAACACCACGGTCCGTCCGGCGGCGCCGGTGAGGTCGGCCAGGATGGCCAGCCGGTGCTCGCGCTCGATGTGCAGCACGTGGTGGGTCATCGTGGCCACAGGCGACTGCGCGGAGTCGGCCTCGTGGGTGACCGGGGCGGTGAGGAACTGGCGCACCAGCGCATCGATCGCACCGTCCAGCGTTGCGGAGAACAGCAGCCGTTGACCGTCGCGCGGAGTGCGGGAGAGCAGGCGGCGAACGGCGGGCAGGAAGCCCAGGTCGGCCATGTGGTCCGCCTCGTCCAGGACGGTGATGCGGACGTCGTCCAGGGTGCAGTGCCCCTGCTGGATGAGGTCCTCGAGGCGTCCGGGACAGGCGATCACGATGTCGACCCCACGACGCAGGGCGTTCACCTGGGGGTTCTGGCCGACACCGCCGAAGACTGTGTGCGTCGTCAGGCCGGCCACGCCCGCCAGCGGAGCCAGGGCGGTCTCGATCTGCCCCACCAACTCGCGCGTCGGCGCCAAGATCAGTGCGCGTGGAGCGGTCGGCCGCGGCCGCCGGCCATCGGCGAGACGGGCGACGAGAGGGAGCAGGAAGGCGTACGTCTTGCCGGAGCCGGTACGGCCGCGGCCGAGCACGTCACGGCCGGCCAGGGAGTCGGGCAGCGTCGCGGACTGGATCGGTGTGGGGGTGCGGATGCCCAGCTCGGACAGGGCATCGGTGAGGCGCGCGGGCACGCCGAGTTCGGAGAAGGAGGACAAGAAAGATCGCTATCTGTGCGGGCGTCTCACGGACAGCCGGGAATCCGAAGGCTTCGGTCGGCTACGCACGGAGCAGATGTCAAGCTACGACGTGCGGACAACTCGCAGTGAGAACGCGACGAGTCGATCCGCCCATCCTAGCCGACGAATGTGGCGGTCCGTGCCGTCGCGCTGAGGATTCGCAGGTACGACGCGCCGCGGCGGCCGGTCAGCAGCGCCTCGATGTGTCATGGTAGGTCACCCGGCGCGCAGCCCCAGCAGGTCGGATGACCTTGGGAAGTGACGCCATGACCACTGTTCTCACCCGCGCGCGGGGAAGCGACTACGCGGCGCTGAGCCGCTTGGTGCGCGAGGCCCGTCTGCTCGAACGCACCCGGTGGCGCTACGGCCTGCGCATCGCTCTGACTCTGGCGGCGTTCGCGGCGAGCTGGTGGCTGGTGGCCCGACTCGGTGGGTCGTGGCTGGTCCTGCTGGCCGCGGTTCTCCTGGGACTGGTCAGCACCCAGATCGCCTTCCTCGGGCACGACGGCGGCCACCAGCAGGTAGCCGCGACACGTACCGGCAACACGCTGCTGAGCCTGGTCGCCGGCAACCTGCTGACCGGGCTCAGCGTCGGGTGGTGGGCCGACAAGCACAACCGGCACCACGCGAACCCCAATCGGGAGGATCACGACCCGGACATCGGCGCCGGCGTCCTGGCGTTCACCGCGGCCCATGCGGCCGACCGCACCGGCCCGCTGGCGCGCGCGATCACCCGCCACCAGGCCGTGTTGTTCTTCCCGCTGCTGACCCTCGAGGGCCTGAACCTGCACGTGGCCAGCATCGGCTGGCTACGCCACGGGGCGATGAAGTTGCGGCGTACCGAGATAGTCCTGCTCACAGCCCACATGCTCGGCTACCTCGGCGCCGTGATCTGGCTCTTGCCGCCGGCGCAGGCGCTGGCCTTCGTCGCGGTCCACCAGGCGGTCTTCGGCGTCTACATGGGCTGCTCCTTCGCCCCCAACCACAAGGGCATGCCGATCGTCGGCGCACACGAGAAGCTCGACTTCCTGCGTAGGCAGGTGCTGACCTCGCGCAACGTGCGCGGTGGGTGGGTCGTCGACCAGTTGCTCGGCGGCCTCAACTACCAGATCGAACACCACCTGTTTCCCAGCATGCCGCGACCGCATCTGCGCCGGGCGCAGCCGATGATCCGGGCCTACTGCGCCGCGCAGCGGATCCACTACAGCGAGACCGGACTGCTGACGTCCTATGCGACCGCGCTGCGCTACCTGCACGACCTCGGCGCTCCGCAGCGCGCTGCCCACCTGGCCCGCTCTGCCTGACCGTTCCGGCTTCACTCATTCCCTGACAGGGCGCCTTCCAGCGGCGTGCCGCGGTCGTTACCGTCGGAGGACGCGGCCGTGCGGGTCCGCCCGAGGACGGGAGAGCGAATGAGCCAGCAGGTCAAAGCCGTCGTGGCGCGGGCAAAGGGCGCGCCGGTCGAACTCGTGACGATCGTCGTCCCCGATCCGGGACCCGGGGAGGCGCTGGTGCGGGTGCAGGCCTGCGGGGTCTGCCACACCGACCTGCATTACCGCAATGGCGGGATCAACGACGAGTTCCCGTTCTTGCTCGGCCACGAGGCCGCTGGGGTCGTCGAGGCGGTCGGGCCGGATGTCACCGGGGTGGCCGCGGGCGATTTCGTCATCCTCAACTGGCGCGCCGTCTGCGGTACGTGCCGGGCGTGTCTGCGTGGGGAGCCGCAGTACTGCTTCAGCACGTTCAACGCGACACAGAAGATGAGGCTTGAGGACGGCACGGAACTCAGCCCGGCACTCGGCATCGGTGCCTTCGCCGAGAAGACCCTCGTGGCAGCCGGACAATGCACCAAGATCGACCCGGCCGCCGCGCCCGAGGCGGCCGGTCTGCTCGGTTGCGGCGTCATGGCCGGTGCCGGTGCGGCGATCAACACCGGCGGTGTGCAGCGCGGCCAGAGCGTCGCGGTGATCGGCTGCGGAGGCGTGGGCGCTGCGGCGATCGCCGGCGCCCGGCTTGTCGGAGCGAACCGGATCATCGCCATCGATATCGACGACCACAAGCTCGACGTGGCTCGGGAGTTCGGTGCCACGCACACCATCAACTCCAAGGCGCTCGATCTCGACGGCGTCGTCGCGGCTATCCGGGATCTCACCGGCGGGTTCGGCGCCGACGTGGTGATCGAGGCTGTCGGTCGTCCCGAGACGTACCAGCAGGCCTTCTACGGTCGCGACCTCGCCGGCACCGTGGTGCTCGTCGGCGTACCGAACCCGCAGATGACGCTGGAGCTGCCGCTGATCGACGTCTTCGGCCGCGGCGGCGCGCTCAAGTCGTCCTGGTACGGCGACTGCCTGCCCAGCCGCGACTTCCCGATGCTGATCGACCTTTTCCAGCAAGGACGTTTCCCGCTGGACAAGTTCGTCAGCGAACAGATCAGCATCGACGACATCGAGGCCGCGTTCGAGAAGATGGAGCACGGCGAGGTGCTGCGCTCGGTCGTGGTCCTGCCGTGACCGGCGTCCGTGTCGATCACACGATCACCAGCGGCACGTTCAGCCTGGACGGCGGCACGTGGCAGGTGGACAACAACGTCTGGGTGATCGGGGACGACGTCGAGTGTGTGGTGATCGACGCCCCGCACAGCCTCGAGCCAATAGCCGGGCTCGTCGGCGACCGGCGGCTGCTGGCGGTGCTGTGTACGCACGCGCACGACGACCACGTCACGGTCGCGGTCGAGCTGGCCGACCGCTTCGGCGCGCCCGTCCTGCTGCATCCGGACGACCTGCCGCTGTGGCGGATGAGCTACCCCGTAGCGCCGTTCGAGCCGCTGGCGGACGGGCAGACGCTGAACGTTGCTGGCCTCGAACTGCATGTGCTGCACACCCCCGGCCACGCGCCGGGCGCGGTGTGTTTCTACGTACCTGAACTGGGCACCGTCTTCACGGGGGACACCCTGTTCCACGGCGGCCCGGGCGCGACCGGGCGGTCGTATTCGGACTTCGACACGATCATCGCCTCGATCCGGGACAAGCTGTTGGCCCTGCCCCGAGGCACGGTCGTGCACACCGGCCACGGTGAGGACACCGTGATCGGTGCCGAGGCCGATGCCGCAGGCGCGTGGGTCAGGCCCAGCTAGCGCACCGGTTCGACAAGCTCACCGGCGCCCGCCCCACGCCCTCGTCAGCTCCGCCAGTTGAGGACCTCAAGTCTGTAGGAGATGTCGCGTGCCAGATGCGCCCTGTGGGGCTTTGTCCGCGCCTGGTGATCAAGACAGAATCTCCCGGGGTTTTAGTACCAATCGCTACTGGGGGATCCATGACTGCAACGGCGGGGCTTCCGCTTGCCGACACATCCGACATGCTCGCGGTTCACGCGGTGTTCCGGAACGCGTTCAATGACGTACCGAACCTGATCGCTCCGGTCGGGGACGCCGATGGCGCCCGCGTCGCGGTCGTCGTCGACTACTACGGCACCGTGCTGGAACTGCTGCGACACCATCACAACGGCGAGGACGAGTTGATGACTCCTCGGTTGCTCGCGCGCATACCCGAGCAGGCTGATGCGATCGCGCGGATCGCCAACCAGCACACCGATGTCCACGACGGGCTGGGCGAGGCCGAGGATTCGCTCGTGACATGGCGCGGCGCGCCTACGGCGGCGACGCGTGAGCGTGTCGTGACGGCGGTGGCGGCTTTGGAGTCTGTGGTGGTCCCACATCTCGACCAGGAGGAGCACGAGATCCTGCCGCTCGCCGCGTCGTGCATCAACGCGGCGGAGTGGGGCGAACTGCCGGCGCACGCGATGAAGTCGTATGCCGGCGACAAGCCCTGGCTCGTCCTCGGACTGGTCGCCGAGCAGATGAAGCCCGAACATCGCGCCACGATGGAGGAGCACATGCCCCCTCCGCTGCACGAGTTCTGGCTCGGTCCCGGCAAGACACTCTTCGCCGACTTCATGGCCACCCTGCGTAACCCTTAGCCGCAAGGTGACAAGCGATCACTCGCATCGTGAGATATTCGGTCGCGGGGGGTTGATTGTGGCCCAGAACACACTACGGTTCTGCGTTGACGCACGATCACGACTCCGGGTGGTGGCGATGAGCAAGATCGCGAGAACGCGCAGCGGCCACGTCCAGGTCGCGCCTGATACGCCGTCCTTCGGCACGTGGTCGTCCGGCGCGCCGACGGCCGTCGTCCTGCTGGATGAGTCGGATTCCTCGTGGCGCGCGCTGAACCGGGCGCTGCTCGAATCCCCGTGCGCGTCATCCGTGCGCCCCGTGCTCTTCCAGCAGCGCCGCTGGTTCGAGGGCGTCTGCTCGCTGGTCGTCACCGACGTCTCGGTCGGGGTCACGCTCGAGGCGCTGCGCCGCGAGATCCTGGTCGAGTACCGCGACATGCTGCCGCTGCGCGGCGTCCGAGGACTGCGGGTCGTCGAGACCCGCCGGGCAGTGTTCGCCGCGATCGGCGCCGAGCCCCTGACCAGGGTCTTCGCCAACCGGCGGATGGCCCGAGTGATCCGCGCAGGGGCAGCGCGTCGCGGCCTCGACGTAGTCGTGGTCGATTAGCCGGTTTCAGCCCGGCGTGACCGGACGCCAGAATGTCACCAGCAGGCCGAGGGCGCCGAGGATGCCCGCGGCGAAGCTGATGCCCATCCACAGCCAGCTGACTGGGGTGAAGATCCCGATCGCCTGGTCGACCGAGTAGTAGCCGCCACCGGTCGCGCCTAGGGCCAGGCCGCAGAAGGTGAGCGTCATGACGTACTCGTAGCCCTCGCCCGGCCGGAAGATGAAGAAGCCGTTCTTGGCGTGGTTCGTGATCCAGGCGACCAGCATGACGCCGACGATGCCGGCACCGGCGAGTGGAGTGAGCAGGCCCAGCACCAGCAGGATCCCCGCGCCGAGTTCGACCAAGCTGGCCATCCATGCGTGCACGATGCCGGGCTTCATGCCCAGGCTGTCGAACCAACGGGCCGTGCCGGCGATCTTGCCGCCGCCCCAGATGTGGTTGCAGCCGTGTGCGATGAAGACGACGCCGACGACCAGCCGCAGGAGCAGCAAGCCGACGGAGAGGGCGGACGAGGTCACGAGGTCCTCCGGAAGGTCAGGGCAGCGCCAATGGCGACCGGGTCAGTGTCG
>Ga0164242_10009192_pt1 | contig 10689 bp, 13 predicted proteins | sample OricomgcompostMG_FD_108783 | JGI IMG/M metagenome (GOLD analysis project Ga0164242, IMG submission 108783) | Miracle-Growth compost microbial communities from Emeryville, California, USA - Original compost - Miracle growth compost (MG) ... | reverse complement strand
TTCCCTTAACGCTGTGGACCAAACAACGATCTGTGCCCCTTCTGCGGCTGGTCGTCCCGCCCCGTTTTAGGCGGGGGTAGTCTCTTCTCGTCCGGGCTTGGATCCTTCCCCTTTCGGGGGCCAGAACTCTTCCTTGTCTTCCCCCTACGCGTCTTCCCCTTAGGCGCTTTAGTATCGCCCTCCTGCACTACCTCACCCACTTCCCCCCTACACGCGGCACATCTCCCCCCAACAAACGGCCTCGCCGCCTCGCCACAGTCCTGGCAGTGCATACCGCACCGGAAGCGAGGACACCCGGACCGAGGACACTCGACCTTCCAGCCACAGTCCTGGCCGAGATGCGCACCGCCGCACCTACACCTACGGAGGCGGCAATCTCGACCCGAGTGTCCGGCAAGCCCACACATGCAGCAGCGCGAGCGACACGTCATGGCGTTGCGGTGGTTAAAGGAGCCGCGCGGGGCGGTGTTGCCGCAGGCGCGGGCGCAGCGGACGGTGCAGCGGGAGGCCACGTGGTACGTAGGGAAGGCGACGCACTTGCAGCGCGAGGTGCGCGGCACGGGGCAGTCCGGGGCGAGGTGGTGATTGCCGTGCTTGCCGATGCCGCGAGGGGGGTGGCGGGCGCGTGTGCTCTCGCCGTTGGAGCTGGTGCTGCTGCTGCTGTCGCTGTCGTATTCAGGGGCGGTCCGGGATGGGTATTGCTTTCGAACTTTGGGAGGACGCGGCGGGGGTTGTACTTTGCGGGGGTTCGGCGCGCCGCAGTGGCCGCAGGGCGCGGTGCAGGCCAGGATGGTGTGTGATGTTTCGCCGCAGTTGTTGCACGGGCCGCTGGTCTTGTGCTTCTTCCGGGTCGATGCCGACATACCTGGGACCGGCTGAGTGCCTTGGTCTGTTGCATTGTGACTGCCGGACGCGGCGGCCCTGCCCCGTTCCGGTGTGCCCCTTTCTATTTGAGTCAAGTCTAGTTGCCAGTCGAACATCTCGGCTATTCGCGACCGGCTTAGGCTCCGCCGCCGAGAGCGTCTATCTAGCTGCGACAGGGTCATTCGAGGGAACATGATGTTCAAAGGTCTATCTGCCGTAGACTCGGTACCAAAGTGTGGTAAAAAGGCACCGGCAAACGAGCCAGGAGGGGGCTCGCTGGTTGGGCGCCTGCGCTGTCGGCTGGGCCGCTCTCTTGGCTTGTCGTAGTCGTCGGGTTGGTGGGCGACTGAACTAAAGCACCCGGCCCGTGTGATAAGACGGTTTACATCCCGCCTCTGTACCGGCTGCGAGAAGGGAGGATCACGGGGCGAACGGTACGAAGTCAGGGCCCAGTGAAGATGATTCCGACCGGGACGCGATCCCCTCTGGCCGTTGGCGTCGCGATCCATGGGCCGTCGCATGCTGGGGAGGAAGGACCCTCCATCGTAAAGAGGAAAATTGTCCTGCCGAGAGACCTGGTCTCGGAACCCTTTCAAATGCTCGATATCGTCGTTAAACCACGCCTTATTCTGCTCAAGCCGTTGATATGCGACGATGAGGTCAAATTCCACGACCACAGCCTGACGTGGGCTCCAACGAGTGAGCCCGTCGCGAATATACTTTGGGACAATGGGCCGCCTCGGCGGCCGCAGCCGCTCTATCAGCAGTCGAAGAGTCGCGTTGTCAGTCTCAAAGTAGTATCGCTGCACTAGGTCGAGGACATGGCTTCCATATGTGGCCGGGGCGACTATCGTTCCCCCGTCAGCACTCTCGGGGACCGCGACGGAGTTCTCGTCGAAACGATCCGTCAAGACGCAGTTTTCGGTGAAACGGCCCGTCGCGACTGGGTTGCGACGGGAACGGTCTGGTGTGTCGTCGGCATGGGACGTGAACAACGTCTTCTGAACGACTTGCAGGTCTTTCCCTAGCTCGTAATTCTCGTATTCACTCTGGTGTAATGCAGAGGAGCCGTAAAGGGGCGTATCGTATATGCTGTCACTGACCCTGGTCGGTCTTATCAAGTCGGACATGATGCGGTGTACCATGATGTCTCGGGCACCGAGGCGACGGTGGTTGTAACGTTCAAACGGGAGGGGAATGTCTAGAGGGTAGTGGGCTATTCTCTTGGAGTCTGTAGATATCATGGGAACTGGAGGCTGAGCCGTAGGTTGGCGGGTACCCGGTTTAAGCGAGCGCTGGCCGTCTTGGAGTTCCGGACCTGGGGCCCCATCCTTTGTGTTGATCTTGACCGACTCCATCTTGACCGCTATTCGGGGGAAAATAAGAGGTGGGAGCTGTGTAGCGTATTTCGCCTTTCTCTCAGGGTGTTGACAGTTTGTTTAGCGGGGATGCCATTAGATGGTGGGAGCAAAGGACGAGGGAGACATCAATTTGACCGCCGATCCTTGGACTATCTCGTGTTGACCTAGCCTGAGAAGTCACCCGTCCAGCAGGTTGACAGAACGGGAGCAGAGAAGAAATGTTTTCTCATCAGGAAGAGTTCTTGCCCATTAATTCCATCGCGAATACTACCAGGCTATTGAACTTTGTGTCACCTTGTCTGATTCGTTGTTGGGTGTTGTTAGAAGAGAAGTTGCGGCTCGTTGGGCAGCCCCCAGGTGTAGCTCCACCGGGTGGGCTGATAAGCAACCTTATCGGTTGGTGGTCGTATACGCATACTCGCCTGGAAAGTCAGGAGCCATGCTTGCCCGCCAGGAGAGAAAGAAGCAACAGAAATCAATATTTGGACTGTGACTGTGTGTAGGGATACAATTGAAGCAGTTATATTACCGACGGACCCTTTTTAGGATACCTAATGAGCGTCTTTCTGGTCCTCAATTTATGGGAGATCCTTTTAGGCTTCGGCTGCCAGCCAGGTCTCATCGCTGAAATCGGTTGGGCGGTTGGCAACCAAATGAGAGCAAACGCCAAACAGTAACTCAACTCCTACAGTACAACCATATTATTACGCCTCTTTATACATCGGTCGAGGTTCCAAAATGAACGCCCTAGGTTCTGATTATAGGGCCTCCCCTCAATTATGCGAATCACGGATGCCATCGACCCCAATGCGCCTGATTCCGCTAACGCCCGCGATATCGCCAAACTCAAACTTCAACCCCGTCTCATGGACCTTCCAGTCGCGCTCCTCCCGCGGCAACGTGGCCAGGCCCTCGAACGCCCACATCATCCACGAGTCGCAGACGTAGTACATTGCGCCCGCGACGGTGGCTGGGTCGACGGGCAAGTGCGGCCAGCGGACGAAGAAGCTCGCCGCGACGACGAGCCACATGATGCACAGAATCCCGACAGAGAGCCAGGTGCACACGAGGTGCACGACCCACGTCTGCGTGATGCGGAAGGGCACGTTGTTGAGTAGGATCGGCATGAACTCGGAGAGGATCGCCGTCGCTGCCACCACGGCCAGGAACCAGTGCCGCCGCCGGATTGCGCTGAAGATGCCCGTGAAGGCCGTCATCGGCGGGGAGCGCAGGACCGTCCGCCCCGCCGGCTGCGGCGCCTGTGAGAGTACGTGGTACGGGCTGATCAGAGCCAAGCCTGGTGGTGCGTTACCCATCGTCAGTAACGTTATAAAATCCCCGGGCTTGTGGAACGGAGGACTGGTGGTGGTGAAAAACTTACTGCTGAAGAACGACGACCAGAACCAGGTGATGATGACGCCCAACGCCGTGAATAGGAAGCGCACCCCGAAACCCTGCATATCCATGAACAACTCAAACGGCGTGTCGCCACCTGTGTTGTTGTAGTACAGTATCACCGCCAGCAACCCGGTTATCATCAGGAGGAAGATGACCCTCCCGGCGTAGGAGAGCATCAGGAAGGGTAGGTGGCGTGGCGCCTTCTTCCGATAAGCCTCCTGCCCGATCTCCGGATGAGGTTGCGCATACATGCCTGCGGGCTGCAGCGGCTGCCCCGCCTCGTTTTGGACCATGATGCCGTACTCTGGCTGGCCGTGGCGGTTGAAGAAGTATCCCAGCTTGAACATACGGCCGTCCAGGGCGTCGAGCAGCTTCCTATCGCTGACCCTCCCTAGCCTCCCCGTCGGGAGCGAGGCGAATAGCGCGCGGACGTCGGGGTTGGTGGACAGCACGGCGATGCCCGCGACGCTCCAGGGGTTCGCGGCGACGCCGGACCGCCAGTCCCGCAGGACGATCAGGGTCGCGATCAAGACCACGACCATGAAGGCGAGGATGCCGACGGTGACTCGCGCGGGGATGAGGAAGACCCCGAGGGTCATCGCGCAGCCCTTGAAGCTTATCTGGCTGCAGGTCCCGTGCACCTTGAGGCTGATGGCCTCGACCGCGACGGGGACGAGAAGCATCGAGCAGAGCGCCAGCGTGGTGGTGAGGAAGATGAGCGCCTGGCCCCCGAACAGCGAGCGGAAGCTCGTCAGCAGGCCCTGGACGCCGCCGGTCTGGAGGACGAGCGAGTCGCGCGCCGAGGCGCCGTACTCGTGCGTCAGCTGGTGGAACGGTTGGAACTGCTTCGCGCTCAGCTCGATCATGCGGATGGGGATGGTGAGCAGCACGCAGATTATGGCGGGCAGGAAGTAGCCGATGAAGTAATCGCCCTTGGAGATGAAGTAGACGCGGGTGTTTGGCGACCCCTTGCCGGTAACGACTGGATACTCGACGACCGTTGCGGTTGGTACTCCGTTGGAGTCCGTCAGGACGGTCGTGACAGGGGCCACGGGGGCATTCGTCGAAATGGTCGCTGTTGGCATACCGTTTGCGTCTGTCAGCGTCATGGTCGTCGGGGTCGAAATGGGCGGTGGTGTGCTAGTCAAGGTCGCCGTTGGGACTCCATCCTGGTCAGTGAGGGTGAACACTTTGGGAGTCTCCAGCACCACAGTTCCTCCACCGCCACCTACAGTCCCTCCGTCGCCTATGGTGATCGTTCCGTCCGGGATGTAGTCGCTCGGCGTCGGGGTAAAAAAAGGTCCTGTTGGTGTGTAGTCGCCGCCATCGTCCGGCAAGGTGATCGTCGCGGACCCGCCGCCGGGGAAGGCATCCGGCGGAGGAGTTTCAGTCTTTTCACCAGGCGGCGGAGTTGTGCTGGAACCATCCCCGGCCTAAGTCGTCCCACCCGAATGTCAGCGGTGCAAAGGCCAGGCATAGCTGTTGACGTGCGCAGTTGGCAAGACTCACAAGTGGTGTTGTACCAGAACCCGAACCTTGTCGCTTCCCAACTGTTCCAGCACCCGTCGCGATTTTGATCGCATGTGCTGTGGGTATCGGCACTCTTCCGTTCTCGGACGGTAGCACGCGGCATGAATACTCGGTCAAGGCGATGAGCCCCAGGAGGATGGCGCCGAGGAGGCACAGGAACGGCCATTTCAGCGGTGCCGGCTTATAGTTTGGCACGCGGCCTCGTGGAGGGTCTGGTGTCGTACTCCCGTAGGCCGTCTTCTCGTGGTAGGCCTGCGAGTCTGGCCGGTACGACGACTCGTACTCGCCGGGTAACTCCCCGTATGTTGCGGGCGCGATCTGCGTGTCATGCTGGGGGACGGGCTTTCGACGAACGTCGCCTTCGACATAGGGGTATTCCATCTCTCCCTTGGCATGGGCAGCAGCTGAGGCGTTGGCTTTGCCAAAGACCAAGCCGTCAGCGATAACTCACCAAGATTGGCAGCAAGTCCTTAACCGTGGCCTCCGCTGTGAGAGACGGTAGGTAGGTTGTCGAAGTTAACCCCCGAACTTGCTTTTTTAGGCTCAAGAGTTCGTCTCTACGCATATGTGCAAGGTTGACGGGGATCGAGAGATCACGCATGTGCCTGCATTTCTGTATTTACATCTACGCGGGAGGGCCTATGGCCTCGACTCTGAGCCCCAGCCGTGTGACATGTTGGAGAGGCCTTTGGCATGATTTAAGCAAGCCACGAGGCGTCCTTGGCAGTCCCCTGGGTGGTTATGCCTCCGAGATTTTCAAGCGCTTGGTTGTGTCTAATTGGTGGCGGCTGCGCTCTATTGAAGCCCGGGCAGTAGCGGAGAGTCTACTAAGTTGCTTTGGTTTTTGGCCATGACGGGCTCACAGCCACGACTTAAGCGAGTGTTTTTCTACCTGGCCGTCGGAGTTCAGCCCTGCTCGCCAAAGACACCCCCTTTGGGTGTCCTAGTTGCCTCCTGTCGCCCAATGGCTGGTGTCTGTGGTCGGCAAGTTCCATGTTCGCTGGAGGGTCTGGATGCGGCTATATATCTTGGCATGTCTGGGCAAACTTCAGCTGCGGCTTGATTTGCTCTAGGGCGTGGTTTGTTTGGGTGGCAAGATACGCCATTTTTTTGTCCCATGGGCAAGAAACTCTTCGTACATGGTTGGTATAGTCGCGGCAGACGAACAAAGTGTCGTCCTTTGCTACCTGACGGTGAGTCGATGTTAGATCGCCCTGAGTACCGGTAGATTGGGAAGGAGTTGGCCGTAGTGTGCGAAATGATATGCCGAGCAGGGATGAGCAGTGCCGGATGTGGCACCACAGCAGGGCTGGATTTCAGACACTGCCCCCAAAAGCTCACACCATAATAATTAGTCGGCTTTTGAGACGCCCGAGGGAACGAGCAGATCCATCTTTGTGGTTGGAAGTTGAGAAGACGTCATTCTTCTTTTCTAATTATAAGCTTAAACCAAATACTTCCCATCCGGAACGCACGGACCATGTCGGTGATCGTGTTCTCATGTGATATGGGCACTCTTTTTCAGCTCCAATGGTTGGCACGCAGACATTTGGCGGGGATGTGGATGACGGACGTGCGACGGCAAGTTGGGAAGACGGAACGACTTGCTTTAAAACAAGTGGGCGGGCGGGCATCACTATAATAAAAAGAATCCCGGGCCCCCGGAGTGCTGCATCCCATTGCATTTCCGCTGCTGCAGAGCGCACGTTGAACGCGCCCACGTCCCAGGTTTCCGTGGTTGGGGATTGGGAGGCCCGATCGGTGCATGCACAGAGCGAACGGAGTACCTACAAATAGGTTGTTAATCAAAGTTCGGGGCCCGCCAGCCGGCGTGGAGTTCGGCCATGATCGGGCTACTGATCGAGTTCGATGGGGGGGGAGGGGGGCGATCGAGACATGCTAGGGCGGGAGTCGGGAACAAAATTGCCCAGGCGGCTCAGGAACAGGGGGGGTTAAACGTGCATGTCTCCATGATTTGTGGTGGGCAATTAATCTGGAGGTTCATTCGGCTTAATTGCAGTCAACCAATGGGTCCGGTAAAGTGGTTATTGTATGGGTTCAGCGGACAAAGGAATGGCAGGGAGGCGTCACCACTCGCAATTCTCACCACAGCCAAGCATCGGCGGGTTCCCCGAACGTTTTGGAAGTGTGTATTTTTGGGGACGGCTTGCTCCATTGGAACGGGTCGGGGAGCCGAAGCAAATACCGCCATGTCGAAATTGGGTTCCCGACGCCGAAGTTCCCGTGCGGGCGGGCGTGGTGTTGTACGGATGTCCTGCTTTCCCTCCCATGTTTTTTTTCTTGTGTCCGAGACAGCAATGCCAGGGAGTGGAATGCAAGTGGGAAATACCGGAAATACTGTCGGGCAAGAATATCGAGCTTTGCGAACGTGGCCTTGGGGCAGTCATGGTTGCATCGGACTGGGCTCCTGGGAGATTCGGCTGAAATCCCTGGCCTTAATACCCGGGGAACACCTCAGGCCAAGCCAAAAGCCAGCATCTTAGTCGGCGGTCATCCCAAAAGCAGGGAACGGAAGCCAACCCGCCCTCGTACTTGCACTTCCGCTTCTGGTCACCAGCCGTCACCCACCCTTCCTCTCTCTCTCTCTCTCTCTCTCTCTCTCCATTGAAAGTGGCTGCAGCGCCAAGTGGTCTTGGGAGGGAGACTTTTGGAGCCGACGCTTGTCGTTGCTTCACGTTTTCCGCGGATTCTCCCCCGCCTCCGTGGGCGTGTCTTGGAGTTTCGACACGAATAGAATTGGCTTTGCTTGGCAAATGAGCTTGGCAAATGCAGTGGGCGGGTGCACGGGCTCCCTCCGTCTCCGACGGTGCGAAGGACCACGGCCATGATATCCCCCCACTCCCTTCGCACCTTCCTCTTTCAGCCGTCGTGGCCCCTTCCTTGTGCGGCTCTAGTGATTTCTGGGTCGCTGGATTCGTCGCCGTCTTTGATCGGCGTCGCTGCCGTTTTATCGAATCGAGTTTGCCCGAAGCCAGAAGCCGTAAGCCAAGTGTGGTGGGTGTGTGTGCCTGCCCCTCCCTTCCCAGGTAGGTATAGTAGTCTACGTGTACCTTACGCTGGGAGCCCATCCAAGCCCATCCATGATCCAATCCCCCACCCACAATGGCACACACCAGAGGGGTTCCCCCTTTTCCCAGCCCCTGTAATCATGTTAGTGAGGTTGTACCGTAGCACTCATCACCGGCGGTGGTGCCCTTCCAGCCCGGATACTTTGTGCCTAGCGGGGGTTACCCATCTTTCGTAGCGTCACTCTTGGCGAAACCTCACTTCCCATTTCACAGTTTCCTTCACCTGGGTTCCTGTTCCTTCGGTTCCTGCTTCCTCTCCTCGATCGGTCACCCACACCAATTCCCCACCAATTCACTTCAATCTTGCTCCTCTCCTTTCCTACTGTACCCTCCCCGCCTTCACACCCCCCTTCACCCCCCTTCCCACGCCGCACGCCAGGCCAATTCAAGCTAGCATCATTCCACTCTTTTGCCCAGACAATGCCCAGCTCGGACAATGTGCAATTCATAAGCCAGGTTTGAATTCCCGGCTCGCCATCCCAACAATGCTTCGAGGGATATAAAATTATAAAGAGCGCTGATCACCTGGCCCACTCAAAACTGTTCTGGATCATCCATCTCATTCTGCCTCTTGTATCCCCTTGTGCCCCCCCCGTTTCCGTCCCAACCCCACAGAGAAGGCAGAAAACTTACCTCCAACTATCCCGGAAGGTCGCACAAACAACTGCGATCCTCGCCTTGGCATCCAACAGACCCCCCTCCCAACGACCCAACAGCACACTTTGAAAACTCTCGAACCGTCTATCCTGCAACACCATAGCCATACCCGGGACCTGATTCGTTACCGTCGGACTGGAAATCATGAAGGTTTGTGCATCTACCCATTTATTTTTTATCCCCATTTCCCCTACCACTCCTCGCGCGACTCGTCTTTACCCCAAGATACCCGTCCGCCGTGCACCGAGTTTCGCCAAACCATCGTGCCCGTCCTTCGCTATCGTCCTCCCAATGTTCCCTATCCCGACAGCGCATAAGCCACATAAGCCGCCTGCTGGCGCAAAATGGCAGCTTACCTCTATTGCTTTTGTATTTCGAGTACTAACCGAGCACGCTCAACCCGCTTAGTCTACGTTGCAGTTAGTCCTGCTCCTCGCGGGCGTCCTCGGCGCCCACGCCCACCCCGCGTCTGTAGATGCCGCACAGGCGCTTGCCACCGAACCCGACTGCCCGAGGGCAGACCGTGAGGTCTGCCTCTCGATGAACCTCAACCCGCGATGCGTAAACGGCGCCTTCCAGAACGACCTGCCCGCCAGCTGTTCGAGGTGCTTCTGTACCGGCTGCAGCGGGAGGTGCGCGTAGAGCGTGGTGAGGCCGCGATGCGCGATGCATCTAGCCGCTGTACGATCGGTCACATTCACTTCTCGACAGCCGCCACGCTTGGCGCTTGTTTTTTTATTTATATATTTGGGGAGCAACCACGTTTGCTACCGGCAATACCTAGAATTGGCGAGGCCAAATGTGGCGAGGAAGGGATGGACAATGTTTAATAACAACATTCTGGTCCACACCCATCGTTGGGCCCGGCATCATCCATTTGAACTGGCGTCTTGGGAGGCGGGGACCTTGCTTTTTTACTTGCATTGCATCGCCACCTACATTGTCGCATGCGCGGCAATGGAGAGGCTGAAAACGAAAGTTTGGCTGGAGAAGCACAGCATTTACATCGGTGTCATGTCAATTATGGGGATCGAGTCTCTCTCTCTGGGGATGTGAGAAGGGCAAATTGAGACAGCTACGATAGCCTAGTATCTGAAGGGGAGGAGGCATACCGCGTATCGCAAATCCCGAACGCAACCTGTCAACTTTCTGTGTCTCTTGCTACTTGTGATCATGGTTCTCGTTCCTCGTCATGTTGCGATCCATGCGAGGAATCAGCACAGCGCAGCCTCAGCCGACAAGGGGGACGTCTACCTAGCCACATTCATCGTTCCGACCTCTTTTCCTCTGTTGCGTTACCCTCCGCTGGGCGAACTACGATCCAACTACGACGGTAGTAGTCAAGCAATCAACGCGACCGAACGAGGCACGGCAAAAACTGACGACACAAGCCAAGACCTGCCGACCGGATGATCGGCAGGAGCCTACCATCCTCGACAGTTAGGGCCTTCTACCCCCTGGAGTCTATCTTTATCCCGGGGGCCCACCGGTCTCCACGCGTTGTTCAGCAATGCAGCATTGTCGATCCCCTCGACGTTAACATGAAGGGGTGCTTTGCAGCGTGGTCACACCTAACTTTGGGGCGGGGAATCCCGGCCCCGCCCGATCCCGTTCCATCCGGTCGGCCCCACTCTCGGCCAACCACAAGACGGGCTATCAGGGGTAACCTTTCGTTAGCTCGGTCTTTTGACCACCGTCGAGAAGCCGTGGGACGAGTAAGGCGGACTAGAATCTAGTATGACATCATGTTGTCATGGCAGATGTCGCTGTTCGTAAGCGCGTTGCACTCA